>Ga0134121_10005387_pt1 | contig 10390 bp, 9 predicted proteins | sample KB301_FD_96463 | JGI IMG/M metagenome (GOLD analysis project Ga0134121, IMG submission 96463) | Terrestrial soil microbial communities without Nitrogen fertilizer from Kellogg Biological Station, Michigan, USA - KB3-0-1 | ecosystem: Environmental > Terrestrial > Soil > Unclassified ...
ATTTTTCCGGCCATGACATTGCCGCCAATATAGAACTGATCCGGACTTGCGCTGACTCCGGCTACCAGTCCGGCCCCGCGGGACCGTTGAGCCATTGCGGGCATCGCGATTACGGATAATAGCAGGAGTGTGAGACAGCATCGGATCGGCCAAGAGTGTTTGAGCATTGAGTAAAACCTCCGGATATTCTGAGATATGAGATCGGGTAATGATACCGCGGATTCTATGGTCCATGAAGGTATGAAAGCGGGGTGTGGCAAAGTCGAAAGTGGAAGGGCCGGGGTGGTTTCAGCGGAAACCACCCCGGCCCTTTGGGCCTCCCCTCCTGACTTGGGAGGAGAGTGCCTGTACCCCCGTCACTCCGGTCTGCTGCAGGTTGCTGCAAATCTTAATTTGCCGCTACTGCACCGTTCGCATGGGGCGAAAGCACTCGAATCACAGTCGCGCGATTCTGTTCCCGTCCTTCCTTCGTCTTGTTGTCTGCAACGGGTTTGTCCTTACCCAGGCTGACTTGAAAGATTCTATGGACCGGAACATCGGATTGAACGACGAGGTAGCGCAACACGGCATCGAGACGTTTCTGTCCGAGCTGAATGTTGTATGCCGGGTCGCCCGTCGAATCGGTGCGTCCTTCCAGAACAATCACCGCGTCGGGATCCTGTTTGAGTTTCTGTGCGATATTGTCGAGTACAGGGTTGAACTCCGGCTTCAGTGTTGCGCTGTTGGTTGCGAATCGAACGGCATCTTCCGCCGCGACCGCATAGTTGTTTCTGTTCTCAAACTGGGTGGACAGGCCGTCGACGCGTTTTCCTGTCTCTCCGATGGCAGCCTTTGCGCCTTCCGCAGCGCTCATCGCTCCGCCGGCCTTATCGTCGACTGCACGAATGTCCGCCTTTGCGGTCTGGAGCTGATTCGAAGTGTCCGAGATCTTCGTGTTGGCGTCTTTGATCTGATTGGTATTTTCCGTTGTGATTCGCCGGTTTTCTCCGACCTGATCGGAAAGTTCCGCAACGTTGCTTTCTACTTTGTGAATATTGTTGTTGGTGGTTTCGAGGTTCGTGTCGATCTTCGCCGTTAATTGATCGTTCGAATCCTTCACCTGGTGGCGTACGAACCCTTTCGACGCGCATCCGCTGGCGAATGCGAGCAACATGACGGCCATGGTCAGTTTTGAAACTATCGAATACTTCATGAATGTTTACCTCCCCTTCGCGTCAATCTAAGGCACTCGTAATGCCAAATCCCCGGCAGACCCTAAACGCCACGTAATCATGGGATCTACCCCTGCATCGGCACGAATGCGGCATCGCCGGGGATTCGAGATCGGGGAAATTCTCCGTGTTTTCTGAATCTCCGTGAAATGGCGCTTCGGTTAAAACCTGAAACTGAACGTCGAATCTGGATTTGCGATTCGGCCACCATCGTGCACAGATGGAGCTCAGCTGTATGTAGCCGTCTGCGGCATCCCCCCCGCCGCAGACGGCATTTTTTTGAGATCGATCCTGCCGCCTTGTTGGAATGTCCGAAACCCAATTTCCCGTGCTATCGTCACCCGCTATGCCATTCGGCGATTTACAGAGCTTCGTACAACACCTGGAAAGCCATGGACAGCTGCAACGCGTGCGCGTCGAAGTGGACCCGGTTCTCGAAGCTGGAGAAATTGCGCAGCGCGTTCTTGCCAGTGGCGGGCCTGCGCTACTGTTCGAACATCCACGCGGCGCGGACATTCCCCTCGTGATGAACTTGTTTGGCAGCATGGATCGCATTCGGATGGCGCTGGGCCAGGATCCGGCCGGCATTGGCAGGGGACTGCTGGAGGCCGTGCAGCGTTTGAACCCGCCCTCGCTTGGCGCAGTGTGGCAGGGGCGAAAAGTGTTCCAGCGCCTGCTGCACATGCGCCCTTCAACGGTTTCCAGCGGTATGTGCCAGGACGTTCTCGAGCCGCCGGATCTCTCACGACTGCCCATTCTTCAGTGCTGGCCGGGCGATGCCGGCCGTTTCATCACATTCGGTATGGTGATAACTCATCATCCGAAGACGGGCCGCCGCAATCTTGGGTTGTACCGGCTTCAGATGTTCGGCAAGGACCAGACTGGCATGCACTGGCAAAGCATGAAAGGCGGCCGCGGGCATTACTGGGAAGCGGAACAGACTGGGGATGACCTGGAAGTTGCAGTGGTGATCGGGGCGGACCCCATTCTGATGATGTCCTCGATCCTGCCGCTGCCCGAAGACGTCGATGAAATCGGGTTCGCTGGATTCCTGCGAGGGAAAAGCGTTCCGATGGTCCGCGCGAAAACATTGAATATGATGGTGCCGGCAAATGCCGAGATCATACTGGAAGGGACCGTCCCCGCCGGTGTGCGGCATTTGGAGGGACCATTCGGCGATCATTTCGGCCATTACTCCGAAGCGTCGGATTTTCCGGTTTTCAACATCCGGCAGGTTACCCGGCGCCGTAATGCCATGTATGCCGCAACGGTTGTCGGCAAGCCGCCGCAGGAAGACAAGTTTCTCGGCATCGCTTCCGGCGAAATGCTGGGACCGCTCATTCAACTGATCCATCCCAATGTGGTCGACCTCTCGGCATACGTCGGCGCAGGGTTTCACAATTTGCTTGTCGCGTCGGTGAAGGAACGCCATCCGAAGGAAGTGCTCAAGACTGCAATGGCGCTGCTTGGAACAGGCCAGTTGTCTCTGACGAAAGTGTTGGTTCTGGTCGGCGCGGATCGCGATCCCCGGGATTTTCGCGCCGTGCTTCGCGATATTGGCCAGAGGTTCGACCCGGAAGACCACATGTGGCTGCTCCCGTTTGCTCCGCTCGATACGCTGGATTTCACGTCCTTCAAAATGCACGTGGGCAGCAAGCTGGTGATCGATGCGTGCGGTGAAGTGGCGCGTCCGGCGGATCCACTTTCAATCGAAGACTACGGCCGGTTGGATTCTCGTATCGAGAAATGGAAGCTGCTTGATGGAGGCTTCCTTGCGGTCACGGTACGGCAGGATCCACGCGCCGTTCTGCAGAATGTCATCGAACACACGACGACGCTTCGCATCGTTGTTGCCGTGAGTGCGGACGTGAATCTGGACGACGACGAAAATCTGCAATGGGGCATCTTCACGCGATTCGATCCCGCGCGCGACATGATCTTCACCGAACAGACATTCGCCGGTGCCCGCCCGGTCTATCGCGGCGTCACTGGTATTGATGCCACATGGAAGTCCGGTTACCCGAAGCCTTTGGAAATGGACCAATCCATCGTGCGGCTTGTCGACCGCCGATGGAAGGAGTATTGGGGCTGATTGCATCAGTCGACGCTGTAATTGATCTCGAGTTTGCGGGACAGAAGTCCGCTTGCAGCAAGCACCAATAGCGTCAAGGTCACCATTACGGCTATTCCCGTAAACGTGCCCACGCGTTCGGCCGGCGCAACCAGGGCGAGGAACGCTGGCGGAATCGTGACGTCGGGTGGCGCTTCGATCGGGCACAACGATTGTAAATAGAACACGACACTTGCCATTTTCAATGACCCGGGAATGAACGCGTTGACGCTTTCCCACAGCAGGAGAAGGGCGGAGGGAACGGCGGGATTCTTCATGATCAAGCCGATCGCAAGAAAGATACTGCCATACGCCGCACACGCCAGCACCGAGATGCCCGTGTATGCGGCAAGGTGATTCCAACCTCCGTTGTGCAGATACTCATGGACGGGTATGCTGTCGAATCCTCGCAACATGGCATAGAACTGCAGCGCGGTGCTGGCAGAAAAGATAATGGCGGTGGCGAGCAGCCCGGAGACAAATTTCCCCACGACCACAACGGGTCTCGGAACAGGGGAGAGCAGGTAGAAGTGAAGGCTCTTGTCGAGCATCTCGCCGCGAAACAGATTGGTGAATATGCCGGCGCAGCCGAAAAAGATCGCCAGACGAATGAAGTACAGCTGGAAGACACTCGCAAAAACGAGCTGAAGCCCGGAGAGAGTCTGCCCCCCGCCGCTCCGGCCGATCCCTTGCATGGTCCCGTCATTAAAAAAGAAGGTCACGTCGACTTCGCCATCCGTGTAGTAATACGTCAGTCGTTCGTGGCGCTGTGGCGGCCGCCCATTCCAGAACTCGCGCGAGTTCTTTCGGTAGGGTTCCCCGAGAACCTGGACAACCTGGTCCGCCGTCATGCCGCGTCGAATGGAACGGAGCGCGTCTTTCCGCACCGGATGCTCGATGGCAATTTTTGCGAGCCTTTCGTGGACGCGTTTAGAGTAGATGGAATTGATAAAGAACAGCGCTGCCGGCAAAAGCGCCAGCAGATAGATCCACACGCTGCGGCGGGCGAAAAACGTTTTCGTGAATTCGATGCGGACCACGGCAATGATCTGGCTCCAGAATTCCGCGATCATCGTTGCGACTCCTCGCCAATAAGGTATTCGTAGACCGACTTTACCGTGTCGTCTGCAGGCGCGATGCTTTCAACGCCAAAATCTCCCATCGCGATGTGATTGAGCTTTCGATAAAACAGTTCCGCGGCTCGGGTGAGAACCAGTACGCCCTTTCCGTCGGGATGCAGCCGCACTTCGACCACATGATCCATTTCAAAAACCTTCGACGCGAGCGCATGCGGCTGTTTGCACCGGATGGTTACCTGCAGTGGGTGCTCGCGAATCTCGCTGCGCACGTCCTGGATCTGACCCTCGGCCACGACATAGCCGTTGCTGAGCAGGATGAACTGATCCGAAATCATGTCCACTTCGTGCAGGATGTGCGTCGATACAAAGACGTGCCGGCCCTCGGCGGCGTACTTCCGGAACAGCGTCAGCGTTTCCGCCCGAACCAGCGGATCCAGTCCATTGAGGGGCTCGTCGAGGACCAGCACTTGAGGATCGTGGGCGATGGCCTGCGCGAGCTTGACGCGCTGGCGCATCCCCTTGCTGTAGCCCGCAATTTTCCGGTCCGCCGCATCGGTCAGGTGAACGACATCGAGTGCCTCTGCGGTAAGAGCCGAGGCTTTTGACGACGGGTAACCAAAAAGCCTCAGGAAAGAATAGATGAACCCGCGGCCGGTCGCGCCTCGTGGGAAGCTGTCAAACTGAGTCGAGTAGCCGACCATGCGAAACATCTTTCGCGGATCCCGCGGCTCGATCCCAAGAATCCGGATGTCGCCTTCAGTTGGCCGAACCAGGCCCGTCATGAGATTCAACAGCGTGGTTTTGCCCGACCCGTTTGGGCCGACAAGGCTCGTGATGCCCGGCGGTATCGAAAGCGTGACGCGATTGACGCCCAGCACTTCGCCATAGAACCGCGAGACGTTGTCAAACGTGATGCGGTCCTGGCTCACTTGATAACCTCGAAGCTTCGAATGCGCCGGTTCAAAAGCCAGAGACAAAGCGCTGTGACGATGCAAAGGGCGATCCAGGCGCTCGAAACCGTCATGTTGGAACCGTTATCGTAGCGAAGCAGATCCGCCCAGATGGTCTGAGTGACCCTGGTTAGATCGAACAGCGATCCGGACTCGATTCCCATCACAAGATTGATCGCCCCGGCAAGACCGGTCCCGCCGAAATAAATGGCGAGAATCAGCCCGCCGGCTGCAACTCGCCGTTTCACCGTTGCCGATACCGCAAGGCCGATCAGCGAAAGCAGAACACACCACAACATCAAGCCCAGAAGAACAGAGCGCGCGAGCCACCAGTTTTCCGTCGTCCAGGACCATTCACTAATACTGGATTTGATCGCGAAAAGGATCAGGGCCGGTATCCATGTCAGGATGGAGAGCATCGGCAACAGGACGCTCAGCTTTCCGAGAACGTACTCCAGGCGCGAAAACGGGCGGCAAAAATAGAGTTGAAGCGCACCGTTGGAAATATCCCAGGACACCAGGCTGGGACTGATGAAAGCCATCAGGAGGTACGACAGGACGCCCTGGATACGGCAGAACGTATAGAAGAACTCGCCGTCGATTTCAAATGGCGAAAAGCCCATCGATGTCAGGAACACGGAATTTGCGGAAAGATAGACATAGATGGCCGCGCCAACCGGATAGAACAAACTGACGGTGACGAAAAGCATCAGAAACCGGATCCCGGTCAGCTTGGCATAGTTGTATCGCGCAGGGATCAGGAAGCGGGACCAGGCTGGTGTGCTCGCTCCTTTGTGACCTTTATATGTGAGTTTGTAAACCGCCACGTCAGGCTTCCATCGCTTTCAGAAAGATCTCCTCGAGAGTGTCCTGGCGGTAACTCACGCGTCTCAGTTGCAGATCGCGCTCCGCGGCAAGGCCGTATATTTTCCGCATATCGAAATCCGACGGCAATTCGAGCTTGAAACGGCCCTTGACATCGACGGTGCACGGGCAACCCAGTCCGGCGAGCATGTCGCCAAAACCGCGGAGTTCGCCGAGCGTTTCGATTTCCACGAAGCGTTTGTTTGCCAACCGCTCTTCGGCCAGATTCGAGTGATGCACAATCCGTCCCAGCTTGAGGATGAGCACTTCCTCGCAGGTCTCTTCCACGTCTCCCAGGAGATGAGAGCAAATCACGACGTGCATCTCTCCGGAATCGATCATCTCGTGAATCAATCGAATCATGCGCTGCCGCGCCGGCGGATCGAGGCCGTTTGTGGGTTCGTCGAGTATGAGCAGCTTTGGCCCGTGAACAATGGCCTGCGCGAGTTTCGCAAGCTGGCGCATGCCCAGCGAATACGTGCCAAGCTCCCGATAGCGAGCCTCCCCCAGGCCGACGTAGAACAGCACTTCGTGCGCCCGTTCGAGCGCCGCCTTCGGCTCCATGCCGGACAGTTCGCCCATCATGCGCACCATGGAGACCGCCGTCATGTTGGCGATCAGCGCATCGTTCTCGGGCATATACCCGACAAACGAACGGATCCGGCTTCGGTCGCGCTTGATGTCGAGTCCGAGAATGGAAGCGGTGCCGGCGGACACCGGACAGAAGCCCAGCAGCGCCTGGATGAGCGTCGATTTGCCGGCGCCATTGGGTCCGAGCAAACCCACCGATCGGGAAGACAAGGTTGTGCGAAGATCCGAGAGTATCTCGCGCTTCCCAAACCGGACACTCAATCCGGATAATTCGATGATCTCCATAACGGTATCGATTCGACGGCGGTGAGCATCTTAGCAGGACTTTCGATATTTAAAATTTGTAACATCGCACAAAGTGGGTGAGATTCTCCGGATTTTGTGCTGAAATTCGCGTGCAGATCTTCTCGTCGACGGTCACCTCGCGACAAGCACTGCGGGTACCGGAGGAACTGGGGAGCAGGCTCCGTTCGGAGTTCTCAAGGCGGAGGCCCTCCTCACAGTCAACGAACGAATGTTGATTGCGGTACCTTACAGTCATTCCAATAAAAGATTGATCTTGGATTGGATCCCGGCAATTTCAAATCGAGCTTGTTAAGCATTGCATTGGATTCATCGGAACTTCGGAGAAGTGTTGCCGATCGATCCGATTGTCCGCATGCGAACACAGGATCGGTTGACTTATGCACAAACCTTATTCGCCTGGGAGATATAGATGAAAAAAGATAATGCCGGTCTCACGGCTGTGAGCCCGGATCAACTCAAACTGACGTCCATTCAGGCACAGCGCTTAGGCGCGTTAAATAACATCGATCCAAAACCATTGGTTGGTTTGACGGTCGCACAGATCAGCGAAAAATTTCGCTTTACGATCGATCCCATGCTGCTGTTCTTCAGAAAGATATGCGGCAAGGTCGTTAAAAAAAATCCCATCACGGGCATTGAGTATCCGGTCGCCTATGCAACGGTGAATGTCGAGGACACGGACTGTTCGTTCGTAGGGTATTTCCCGCTCGGTTCGATTTACACGTGGTACTTCCCATTCAATTGCCGGCGTGAAGTGATTGGTACGGTCAAGACAGACAAGTGCGGGAATTTCTGTGTATATGTTCCGCGCTGGGATATCGACTGGGTAATCCGGTGGCGCAAGGAGCGCCTGTGCTTTCCGATAATCTTTAATCGTCCTACCCTGGCCGATATTCTGGAGGACGTCATTATTCGCGAACCGGTGCGCTTCCCGATTCCGAAACCTGGCCCGGGCCCCGATCCCGGACCGTACTTGCAGATGGATCGCGGGCAGCTGCTCTCCACCGTGGAGCAGAAGCTGGGACGCGATACGGCAAAGCGGCTTGGGGTCGCCCTGAGCCGGTTATCCGTTGGGGCGAAGACCGCGGATGCGGCAAGTTTGCTGGAAGCCGACGCATTCGAAACTCCCCTGGCTCCGCCGATGCCTCCGGAATTTCGAATGGTGGACTACAACTCGCCGGTTACGGCCAAAGCGAGCGTGCAATTGACGATGGATGGTGTCCGGTCCACGCTCGCGACGCGCCTGAAACTGGATCCAAAGGCTATCGCAAATCTGGATTTGCGCCAGTATATTGGGCCGTTTCGCCGATGCATCGACATATTCGTTCCGGAATGGACTCCGATCATCGACGTCCCCGATATCACCTTCAGCGTCACGCAGGACGTCAACGGGGACGGAGTTGAAGAGACGATTTACTCCGAAGGTTTTTTCAAGGTTCGCTGGGATGCCGGGGACCTTGGTCCGGTCAAACTGATTGCGTCTCCGATTGCAATCTCGATACCGGAGTGCGGAGAGATCATCGACATTCCCTGCGGCAATATGCCAGCCATCTATCGTGCGGGCAGGATGCCGGTGCGCGGCGACGCCACGATGTACGATCCGGTCAACGGATATGCGATTCGCCCGAATCGGCCCCATCCGACGGGCGATCCGGCCGATATATTGCCACATCCACCGTCGGAGGCTCCGTTTCACGGTGTGGTCCCGGTATACGGCTGCGTGGACGTGGGCACAAAAGCGACCCAGTACCGCATTCTCGACAGCTTCAACGGCGGACCCTTCCTGCCGGTTCTCCATCAGAGCTGGTGGGTCACTCGCCTCGATCCCACGGGGACGATTACCCAGTACTACTATGTGACCCCTGATTTGGCCGGCTGGTACAACATCGTGATTCCCAAAGGCACCAATCCCAATGATTGGGAACCGCAGAGGCTCGTGCTGGACTGGAATACCGGTGAATTCGGCAACGGCAAGCACGTTCTCAAGATCGAGTTGGGTTCCGGCGGTGTGCCGCTTGCGCCACCGCCGGCGACGGATACGGTTGCATTCCACGTGGACAACGGTTACCCGTCGACGTCGTTCCAGGTGGAGTACCGAAAGAATGGAATTGGCCCGTTCCATCCTCTGACGTTCCCGTGTCCGGTCGTGAATCGCGGCGTCGTGCCGCAGGATCTGGAATTCCGCGTGACGTTCACGGCATCCGCGAATCATCTGCGCGATGTGTCGGTGGGCGGAGGCGGCTGCGGCGCCGGCGATATCACCTATTCATCAGGAGCGCCTGCAGACTGGTTCCTGACGCCAGCGGGCACGAGCATTGCACACTGGCACGAAACTCCCGGCGACAATGCCGTGTCCATCACCGCGTTCTTCAATCTGGCTGCCAGCGCGGCGCAGGGAACGTATAACTTTGGCGCATGGGCCGCAAGCCGGGCGCTGAATCCAGCCGGAGGCGATACAGGCCATCTGGAAGTGCCGATGTACGAGTACAATCCATCGGATATTCATGTCACTCCAAGTTTTTCGTTCTCGGTGATCAACGCGTAACCGGAAAGGAATGGAATGGTGCGCGGGAAGCAATCCTTCCCGCGCATCGCACAATCTCGTGTCCGATTGGTCTCCATGGTTATGGTTCGTGATTTCCGTGCTTGCAACATGGCGTGTCGCACACCTCATGGCGCGTGAAGACGGTCCATTCCAGGTGATTGTGAAATTACGGGTGCGGGCTGGAGACGGTTTTTTCGGCAAGCTTATGGATTGTCCCTATTGCCTGAGTCTCTGGATCGCCGTGCCTTTCGCGTTCGCTCTCGCCAATACAGTGGGATCATGGATCGCCGTGTGGCTGGCGATATCCGGCGGTGCTTCGATTCTGGAAAACGCGCTGGAGCGGTTGTCGGACTAATCAATTTCTAAACTCTTTCAATTGGGGAAAATGGCAATGTCATGTTGTGGTCAGAATCGCGCAGCGGCGGGCTCAGGAATTGGCAGCGTCCCGGCAAAGGTGGATCCCCCTTCTTTGGCCAACGATGCCGCCACCGCTAATTCCCACTTCAATTATGTCGGCGAGCAACCTTTGACGCTTCGAGGTCCCCGTACCGGCCGAGTCTATTACTTCGCCGCTCCGGGGCCCGCAGAAGTGGATCCGAAGGACGTCGCTGCCCTGTTGCGCACCAAGCTTTTTGTTCAGGAATAAATTGGGGTCAGCCCCCTCGTTCCCCCATTTTCTCCAGGAAAATAGGGGAACGAGGGGTCTGACCCCAATTTATTCAGGGCAACGCGAA
>Ga0134121_10005388_pt1 | contig 10390 bp, 11 predicted proteins | sample KB301_FD_96463 | JGI IMG/M metagenome (GOLD analysis project Ga0134121, IMG submission 96463) | Terrestrial soil microbial communities without Nitrogen fertilizer from Kellogg Biological Station, Michigan, USA - KB3-0-1 | ecosystem: Environmental > Terrestrial > Soil > Unclassified ...
ACAGCGTTGGCAACGGTTCGGTTCGGTCATGGCTATTACCTCATTCGCTCAATACAGACAAAAGGAAACGGATCTCTTCGTCGATCTCTTCCGGACTGGACACGGTTTCGGCGATCTCCTCGCGTAGGAAGCGCCGGTACTTCTGCCGCATCCGGTGGACGGACATGCGGAGGGCGCCGGCAGACATACCCATCGAATCGGCCACTTCTTTGTAACGGGCATCCTCAGAATCCTGGTTCAAAAACGCGGAAAGACGATCGAACTGATCGGGCTTTCCCGCAGCTGCAGACTCGGCGCGCAACCTGGCGAGTACACGTTCAAGCAGCGAGAGGGCCCAGCGGCGTTCAAACAGGCTTTCCGGAGTCGCTTCCTCCACGGCCGATGGCACATACCACTTTTCAGCTTCCACCAGATCGATGGAGGTCGGCGTTTGACCTCCTCCACGCTTTTGCGCGTGTTCGCGCTCCAGTTGATTGGCGAGAAAATGCTTCACCGCTGTGAGCAGGAAGGAACGGAATTTGCCGCGATGCCGATCGGCGGCGTCCAAATAATTCTTTTCCAACAACACCGCGAAGAAGCCCTGAGTCAGATCCTGCGATTGTTCCCGGTCGTAGCCATTGCGCCGGATGAATGCGTAGACCGGATGCCAATAGGTCTGGCACAACATGGCCAGTGCCCGGCGGGAGTCCGTAGTGGGATTGACGGCGGCGGCCAGAACAAGCGTCCACGAAGTGGTGTCAAACCTCGGGGTGGGAGAGCCAGACATCTTATTGGGGACGCAGTCTATCATCGTGGGTAACGGCCGACCAAATGGCATTACTTGCCGGAGTCGATGCGCGGTCGAGCTACGCATTCTTTACGCCTCATCACTTAATGACGAATTTCGGCGTGTTTGTCACGCGTGTGACAGAGAATTTTGTGCTTTTACCCTATCGACGATTTGACGGCGAAGCCCCGTGGATATAATCACAGAGAATCCAAACATCTCACGATGGATGGAGTGGCAGCTGCCGAATCTGCTTCATCGAAATAAACAGCCGATTCGGACTATCCGGCAACGGTTTGAAACCGCGCTTGACATAGTACGCACGCTTGTCTTCGTTCAGCAGATCGAGAGCGACACCAATGAGACCGAATGTCTTAGATAACTCTCGAGCTTTGTAGAGCGCAAAGTAGAGCAGGCGAACCCCGATTCCTTTTCCTCGCCACTCCTTTCCTACCGCAAGCTGCGCGATCAGCGCCATGCCATAATCGCCTTTCGGCAAACCTTTGATTGCCAGATTCTCGCGGCTCAGCGTTTTCAATGCCAGCGTAACGTAGCCAAGAATTTGCGGCGGGCCAACGTCGCCGACTGCGACATGCGTGACACCCACGTCGCGCTCCGCATGCTGACGCGCAGTCGTTTGCAGATACTTATTCATCACCGGCTCGCCGCAATCGAATGCGGTCCGATCGTGAAGCTTCGGATCGAGGGGTTCAATTACCAATGGTAACGGCCGCCTTTCATCCTCCCCTGACTAAACTCCGCAGCTTCGCGCAGCGCAGTCCTGGTGGGCTTCGTGCCGGCGTTCATCATTCGCGAGAACGCATCAAAGTCTCGATCTGAAAGCAGAATGCGTTCATGACGCTCCAGAACCTCCTCGGCACGTTCAAGCACCGCGGCCTCGGCAAACTCAGTCAGGCTTTGCTTTGTAACTCTGGCCGCGCGTTCTACCCGCTCCTTGTTTTCGAACGCCATTCTGATGTTGAACTGGACATCCCTCCTTCCCCGCGACTTCGCTCTACCAGCTGTTCGTGCCACACTCATGAGCGTTTCCCCCTCAGTCGCGAGAATAACATAGAGAATAGCCAGTTGCTATACGGTTCAGAATCGTAGATGCCTGAGCCGTTTGGAAGGGATCGCGAAGAAGGTGGGGAAGCCGGATCACATGAAGGACCCATTTTTCGTCTAGCGGAAGGATTGATGCAGTCCTTATTTCTTCGGCCAACCTGCAGGCGGGATCCAGGGACCACCTTTGGGACCTACCTCATCCGGGCTTCCCGGCGGCAACACATTGTCGGCCCTCGCTCGGACGTAGGTGTAGATTTGCGTGATTTGTTTGTCGTCGAGAAGTTTGTCCCAGGCCTGCATTCCGTTTTTGGGGCTCCCGTTGCGAACGGTCCGCAGGAATTCCGGAAGAGTGAACTTTTCGTTGGGGTCGATCAAATTGGGTGCGAGGGTACCGCCGATCGCGTTCATGCCATGGCATCGGTAGCAATAGACATGCCACCATTTCCAGCCGTTATAGACATCCTTATAGACGTCCGCTGCATTCTGAGCGGCCGCCGGCGGTGAGCCGTGAAGTTCGGAGAGCCCAAGCATTGCCACGAGCACCAGTAGCGCGCATCCTGGAATCCTCGTTATCATTTCGCAGCATCCTTTCCATTGGGCTTTCCTTCGACAAGAGGCACCCCGTAGTCTTTCAGGATCTTCGTGATTTCAACCTGCTTCCTGTCGAGCACCTTCTCCAGTTGAGCTTTCAGCGCCTGATCCTCCGGCCGCACGCCCATGGACATATTGAAGGCGAACGGCAAATCCGTTTTTCCGGACGGGATCGGAACGACCTCCAATGGAACGCGCTGGTGCAGCACAAAATATCCTGCGGCAGGCCCCCAAACAATGGCTGCACCGATCTGCCGGGCGGCGACCGCGTCGATAATCTTGCTGGGCGGATTCTGACTGGAGTAAAACGTGTCGAACCCGACCACATTATCGACAATTCCCCGCTTTGCCAATTCGTGAACGGGAGGGGGATTGTTGTAATCGTCGCCAAGCAGATGGACGCCAATTTTAATTTTTTTCAGAATCGGATCGTCCAGGGACTTGATCTGAAGTCCTTTGCCTTTGGGGTAGACAAAGACGTACGTCGACCGGTAGTAAGGTTTGGTGGTGCGAACCAGATCGTATCCTTCCGGGACCCCGATCACGATGTCGCAACGCTGCTCCTTAAGCGTTGCGAACATCGTGTTTCGGATGAACCCCCTCCGTTGTCCCCACCAGATATAGGTTGGAGTCGTGCCCAGGTCCTTCGCCATCAGATCCGCGATTTTGTTTTCAAAACCCTCCAACTGCCGATTGGAAAACGGAAGATTTTCAGGATCGGCGCATACGCGAAAGGGCGTCTTCTGCTGTCCGACAGCAGTCCATGAGAAAAGAATAAGCAAAGCGGCCAGCAGTTTTTTCTTGCCCATATTACGGAAGCGCGAACACCGTCAGGACACCGCCCTGATTACTAAAATCGCCGACGTCTCCAAAGGCGCCAAGCGCGCCCAGCGCTGCGGTGGGGTCCTCCTTACCGATGTCGGCGGCAACTCCAATGCCGGACCAGCCTCCGATGCCGGAGAGCACGGCAACGTACTGCTTTCCGTCGGGTCCCGAGTATGTCATCGGATTGCCGATGATTCCCGAGGGGGTTTTGAACTTCCACAAATCCTCGCCGGTCTTGGCATTAATTGCCTTGAGCCATCCCTCCATGGTTCCGTAGAAGACCACATCGCCCGCGGTGGCAAGGGCGCCTCCCCAGGCCGCCAGACCTTCTGTTTTGCCCCACACCTTTTTTCCTGTCGTCGGATCCCAGGCGATAAATTCGCCTCTGTGACCACCCGGGCCGGGATGGCTCACCACAATCGCGCCAACATACGGCTGGCCTTGCTGGTATTTCACTTCTACGCCTTCGTAGTCCATGCAGAGATTATTCGTTGGAACATAAAAGAAATTCGTTTTTGGCGAGTAAGCAACAGGTTGCTGATTCTTCCCGCCCATCGCGGACGGACAGATGTCCTTTGTGTTTTTCGATGCGGAAGTTCTCTTCTCGGGATTCTCGATAGGCCTGCCCGTCTTCAGGTCGACGCCTGTCGCCCAGTTGACGTTGACGAAGGGTTCGGCCATGAGCAGTTCACCTGTTGCCCGGTCCAGGGTGTATGAAAAACCGTTGCGATCGAAGTTTACCAGAACCTTTCGCATTTGCCCTTTGATCATGACATCGACGAGGACATTTTCATTGATGCCGTCATAATCCCAGGCATCGTGCGGGGTCTTCTGATACGCCCACTTCGCGATGCCGGTGTCCGGGTCGCGAGCGAAGATCGTCATCGACCATTTGTTGTCGCCAGGCCTCTGATCGGGATTCCAGGAGCCGGGGTTCCCAGTGCCGTAGTAAAAAAGGTTGAGCTCGGGGTCATAGCTGTACCAGCCCCAGGTCGTGCCGCCGCCTCTTTTCCACTCGTCTCCCTTCCAGGTCTCCTCCGATCCTTTGAAACCCACTTCGGCTTCCGGACCTGTGCTGTACATGCGCCAGACCTGCTTTCCGGTCTTCACATCGTTGGCCGTCACAAAACCGCGAACGCCAAACTCACCTCCGCTGATGCCGGAGATCACCTTGTCTTTGATCACCATGGGAGCGGACGTGATGGTCATGCCGGTCTTGTAATCTCCCTGTCTGACTTTCCACAGTTCCTTGCCCGTCTCCGCATCCAGCGCGACTGTATTTGTATCGAGCTGATTGAGAAAGATCTTGCCGTCGGCATACGCCAGGCCGCGATTCACCGTGTCGCAGCACGCAACCGGAATGACCTGCGAATCCTGCTTCGGGGTGTATTTCCATTTGACCGGCGCTCCCTCCTTTGACAGGTCGAGGGAATACACGATGTCTGGAAACGGTGTGTGGACGTACATGGTGCTTCCAATCACGAGGGGTCCGCCTTCGTGACCCCGCAGGACGCCTGTCGAGAATGTCCATGCGGCCTTGAGAGTTTTCACATTGTCGGTGTTAATCGAATCCAGTGTGCTGTATCGGGTCGACGCGTAATCCTTGTTGGGCATCGCCCATTGTTTGTCTTCAGCTTTTGCCGGGGCTGAACCACTTGTTCCCTTGTTTGGCTCGGTCGCGTTCGTGCAGGCGGTAGAGAAGGCCAGCATGAATGCGGCAGCAATCAGCAGCAGGTGTAGTCTCTTCATCGCATCGCTCCTTTATTTGATGGCTGCGCCCTGTCAGGCTTGCACTCGCAGCCGCTTATTAAATTTTGTTATTTTTTACTCTTAACGTTTTTAGCCTTGGGCGGCACGTTCTGGTTCACCCAGTTGAGGATCACGTCGGCGATCTCGAGGTTGTTCGTACCCAGCATCATCATATGGGTCGTGCCGTTGAATATCGGGTTCCCCAGTTCGTCGAGTTTGATGTACTCCGCCTTCGCGGTTCCAAATCCGGCAGCGCGTCTGGCGTTGATGGCATCCACAGTGGTTTGGCATACGGCGCTCGGGGCGGCGTAGTCTCCCTTCATCGCCATATAAGGAATGTTGTCGAAATCCTCCGCCTTCAATCCGCTCTGTGGAAGAGCACAGGAGCCCTCAATGGTGATCAGGCCCTTGACGAGATCGAGATGGCCCCGCTCCTTTAGGATGCGGACCATATGATGTCCCATGATGCCCGACTGAGAGTGTGTCGCCACGATAGCGCCACCGAGCTTTTCGACGAGTAAAGCCAGATCCATGGGAGTCCATGTTTCGGCGGGAGAAATGTTGGTCGGAGTGCAAGTGGCGCAAGTGGACCCCGGCAGTGTCACCTCCGCGTTTGGGACCAGTTGTTTGTAATAGTCGAGAGCATAGTCATTGTTGGGGCCGGAGGGCTTGTCGCCAATCGCCCCTGCACGTGAAACGATGCCGGGATCCACTGCCCCCAGTGGGTATGCCGGGAAGTAGTCGTCCTTGTGATTCGCGTCGTCGGTGGCCGGGTCGCCCGGATCGCCATGCCGTATCAGGGTGCCGGTAAGAATCGTCGATCCCGCCGGCATCAGATGCCCGAACCATGCTGTCCAGGCCCCGTTATCGGTAATCCTGCCGACGTTGGGAATCCGGGCCGTCCCATTCTGAACGTCGCCGCTCCGGATCATTGTTACTGCTTCATTGACCACCGACTCGTCGAACCCCGAGCGCCCGCGCCCCGCCTGGTCGACAATGTAGGTAGAGACTCCCTGTCGCACGAAATACGGCGCCCAGCCTTCGCGCCCGTCCGGTGTGGACTCCAGGCACGCCGCTGTGTGCGTGGACCCATGCACCATAATCACCGGTACCTTCTGTTTCTTGTTTGCCGGAATCTGGAACTGCACGTACATCTGACCAATGGTGATTTGATTGGGTGTGCCCGCCGGATTGTTCGCCGCAGGCAGCGTGGCAAAGTTTGTGACCTTCGGCACGCCACCGATGAAGAAGCTGCCCTGATCTTCGATTACCAGGGGCTTCTTCAGGAATTTCTTGTTGCCCTCCTGTGCCGAAATGCTGGCCACAATCATGAGAATCAGGACTGCAGAACACAGGCACCAGACGATTGGCCGCATAAATTGGATTTTGCGCCCCATGGAAGCCCCCTTCGTTACCGGACAGTGCAGATTATTTTGCAGCATTCTATGCCTAACAGATGTATCCGCAACATCAGAGTTTGCGTGATCGGCTCCCCTCCTGGAACAGGAGGGGTGGCCCATCTTTTGATGGGCGCCGGGGTGGTAGCCAAGTTGAAAGGTTTCCTGCCCACAGCTACCCTATGCTAGGAGGGCAGTTCGCGCGTTACATCGCTAAGTTGCGTAGGCATTCCGGTTTTGTGGCTATAATACCCGGCTATCATGTTCCTGCCTTATCGACGCCAAACAATTGTTGCGGTCTTTGTTCTGGCTTTTGCCGTTTGTCTCCTGCCGCTTCGAGCAGCGGACACGCTGCCGGCGCAAGTCACGGATGCGGAATTCTGGAAGATGGTTTCTGACTTCTCGGAGTCCGGCGGAACTTTCGGTTCGGACAACTGGGTTTCCAACGAACGTTCGTATCAGGATCGATTGCTGGAACTTGCAGACGGGAGACAACCGGCCAGCGCCTATATCGGCGTCGGGCCCGAACAGAACTTCACGTATATTCTCGCGCTGAAGCCCAGGATCGCGTTTATCGTCGATATCCGGCGGCAGAACATGATTGAGCATCTGATGTACAAGGCGCTCTTCGAACTTTCTTCCGATCGAGCAGACTTCATGTCGCGTTTGTTTTCGAGGCGCCGGCCCGATGGTTCGGGAAAGAGTTCGACGGTTGATGAACTCATCGACGGTTTTGCAAAGGAAGCGCCGGATCCGGAGCTTTTTCGAAACAATCTCCAGGCGATCCTGGATCGGCTGATCAAAGATCACGCCTTCGCATTGACGGACAATGACCAGTCCAGTCTGCAAAGGGTGCTGCAGGCATTTCGCGACGGCGGCGTGAATCTCAGCTATGCGGGCCTGAATGTTCCGTCCGCGATTTACCCGTCTCTTGGAGAAATTCTGAAGATAACCGGAAAGGACGGCATCAATCGCGGATTCCTCGCGACTGAAGAGAATTTCCAGGCGATTCAGGATCTCCAGAAAAAGAATCTCCTCATTCCAATTGTCGGAGACTTCGGCGGGCCCCATGCCATTCGTTCTGTTGCCGAGTACTTGAAGAATCACGGCGCCACTGTCTCGGCGTTCTACACGTCGAACGTGGAGCAATATCTTTTCCAGAGCGCTGCATGGCGCGATTTCTATACGAACGTCGCAACGCTTCCACTGACTCCGGCGAGTGTGTTTATTCGCGGCTGCATCCGTTCGGCTGCCGGTGACCTTTCGGCGTCACCGGGGCTTCCAACCACTTCGCGGTACGAAACGATACTGTTCTCGATACCGGATCTCGTGGAAGCTTTCAAAAAGGGTTCTGTCCGTGCTTATGCCGATATTGTCAGCGTCAGTCCGTGATCACATTTCACAATTCAACAGGCGGGTATCTTCATGGCACGCGTGTTCTGGACTCAACAGTCCCTCTGGGCGCGCAGATTCTGCTCATCGTTTCGATCCGGAACCCAGCCGTCGACGGCGTACCCATTGCACTCTCGGCTTCGCCGCCGATTCCGTCATTGCCACCCAGTGTGTTGATTCCGGGCGGCCAGGACTACTTTGTTGTGCGCAGCCTGGCGACTCCGCCGTCCGGTACTTATACGATCAATGCATCTGGAGGCGCGGTCACTCTGATGGCAGTGCTCACTGTAGTCCGTTGAAGCCGCGGACTCCGTTCAACCCAGATTAGGGTCGTAGTTGCAGGTCACAACCACGATATCATCGGCGGGGCTTCTCCGAAGTCGGTAGCCAAAGGGCCGCGGCCCGTCCTCGCTTTGCTCGCCTGCGAGAATGTACAACTCGTTACGGAAGCGAATCCCGATATTCCGGTTCCACTCCCGCTTCGAACGGATGCTCAAGACGTGCAGGTCATAGGTATCGTCACGGGCTGGCTGAATCTCGTCCAATGCCAAGGCGCGCAACCTCCTGCGCTTTCCAATCTCAAGAAGGCTGTGAATCGCGGAAACTACGCCCAACGGAAGTGTCGATATGATCTCGCCAAATGAAAAAGCAAAGAACGTGCGCACGCCTCCTTCGATCGCCATGTAGGCGTAAAAAAGGTGGAGGGGCTGCAAGAGGAAACCCGCCAGCCCCAGAACGCCCGACGTCAAGATGGCGCCGACCGGATTCTCCGGTCCCGTCTGAGAGTTGAGAACGGCGCTGCCGGCCGGATCCAGGTAACTCGAGGCTTTGGAAATAAACGTGGCGATAAAAACGAAGGAGAACACGGTGACCTGGCAAAGACCGCTGAAAATCGCCGCCTGCACCAACGAGTCACTTCCTTCCAGTAGCGACAGCTTCCTGTACCGTTCTGGAAGAAGGGAGACTACCAACACCCAGACATTCCTCATAGCATGGTTGACAACGAAAGCAGCCCGGCGGTTCTCGGTGAACTGTAGGCACGGTCTAGAAAGAAACTCGTCTAGGCCGCCTCCTTGATTTCCACATTGAAACCAAGGTTGATCAATCGTTTAACGAGACGTGAAGCGGTTTTGTCTCGATTGATCGTCCGCTCAAAATGGGAGGAGCCCAGATCTCGATACTCGACATCGTCACGAATAATGAAATAGGCGGCAGTAAGCATGGAAGCCGTAACTGCGATGACAGCCTTTTTGGGGCCTCGACGACTACGGATGCGGTGGAACTGAGCCGGCAGATAGCCGCTCTTGCCACGCGAAGCCGACCATGCCGCCTGGACCATAGTTGTTTTCAACCAGGGTGCACCCATCCGCAAGCGGGTAGACCGCCGTTTTCCGGCGCTTTCATCGTTGCGGGGGCATAATCCGGCCCATGAGATTAGGTGACCCGGGGTTGGGAAACGAGACATATCGATTCCGATCTCAGAGAGAATCACTTCAGCTACCACATCACTGACGCCAGGAATGGTTGTTAGCCGTTGGCATTTGGCGCGAAAGGGTTCTAGCAATGCCCCCACCTCCTGATCGATGTCGGCAATGGATTTCTCCAGGCCTTGGATTTGTTCCAGGTGCAGCTTCAGCAAAAAGCGGTGTGGCGCGCGGATGCGGCCACGCAGCGCTTCGCGTAGTACCGAATCGGAAGCTTTGAGCCGACCCGTGGTTACTGCCAGCAAGTCGTCAGGATTGGTCCGGCCTGCAATGATTGCCTGCAGAATGGCTCGTCCGCTGATGCCAGTCACGTCGCTGATCGCCGAGGAAACCTTGATGTTGGCGTCTTCCAGTGTCTTCTGGATACGCTGCACATGCTGGGCGCGTTCTCGTACCAGTTGCTTGCGCGTCCGCATCATCGTTCGCATGTCTTGGATTGCCGTTGGAGGCACGAAGCTTGCCTGGATGAGTCCGTGGGCTAGCAAGTCTGCGATCCATTCCGAATCCTTGACGTCGGTTTTCCGGCCCGGAACATTCTTGATGTGCATCGCATTAGCCAGCACCAGTTCAAACGTCCCATCCAGTACATGCCAGACCGGCTTCCAATACACGCCCGTAGCCTCCATCGCCACATGGGTTACTTCATGTTCGGATAGCCAATCGCTCAACTTCAACAGCGCTGTAGTCGTTGTCCCAAACGTCTGGACGCTGTAGACCCCCTGAGACCCCTCATGCAGCCGGATGCATGCCACGACGCTGTCCTTGTGCACATCCAAACCTGCGCATTTGCTGTATAACACTTCCATCGTTGTCTCCTCGCTGCGCGTCAGCGTGGAGTTCATTTTTTCGAATTCTAGAAAACGCGCTCCAAGGTAGATCTACCTCTGGCAACAATTGAGGGTGCTCGCGAACTCCGGACCCAACTATGACTCGGGCTTTTCGCACCATTGAACGACCGGTCTCTGTGCCGACACGCGCACTAATGGTAAACCAGTTTCATTCATGAGGGTCCCAGTAGGGGTGGCGAACTATGACCGCGCACGATCCATGATCACACGTTACTTCACATTCTGGATTGTGCGCGGTCACAGACCGCGCCTACAGCGGAAGTCCGACGTCAA
>Ga0134121_10005390_pt1 | contig 10389 bp, 9 predicted proteins | sample KB301_FD_96463 | JGI IMG/M metagenome (GOLD analysis project Ga0134121, IMG submission 96463) | Terrestrial soil microbial communities without Nitrogen fertilizer from Kellogg Biological Station, Michigan, USA - KB3-0-1 | ecosystem: Environmental > Terrestrial > Soil > Unclassified ...
ATGGACCGGCCGTCCGTCCAGCGCGCCGGAGGCCGAAAGCAGCGCGTCGGAGAGATGGTTGGCTTCCCGCGCTATGGCCAGCTTGTCGCGATACGCGTCATCCAGACGGAGCGGATCGCAGGAAGTCATTCCCGCATCGAACTCTTCATAACCGGCGTCGAACAGCATGCCCAGGCGCGCGCGGGCGTCGATCCGGAAATGAAACTCGCACTTGGGGCAGCACTGGAGGTTCTCGTCGAGGGCTTTTTTCCAGATAATCTGGCCGCAGCTTTCGCACTTCAGCCACAGGCCCTCGGTGCGGATGCGCTTTTCCGCATCCGGGGTGCCGTCCTCCATGCCAGGTTTTTCACGGGCAAACCACGCCATAAGATCTAGCGTAGCAGGCAGCGCCCGGCGAGCCCGACTTCGTCTTCCACAGGTAGGCGGGACAGTACTTTTTCAGCCGGTTCCTTCTAGACTTTGGAACGGGCGGGTGGGCAGCCTGATCATTGACACCGGGAGTCCGAACGGCTTGATGGCGGCCGGGTCCCGGCCCGATACTGGCACGAATGGTTTTCCCAGCAATGAGATAGAAGCCGCGGACGATTTCATATTAAACAGCCCCACTCTGATTACCGACGGGACGTTCACCGGATGTAGGCGCTCTACTTCGTCTCCCACACGTAGGCGGCGAAATCCCGCCGATTCACGAACCCCATGCGCTCGTAAAGCTGAATCGCGGAAGCGTTGGACGTGGTTACAGTCAGGCTGACCGTGCGGCAGCCCTGATCGGCCAGCGCCAGGAGGCTCCGGCGCAGCAACTCGTAGCCGAGCCCCGTGCCGCGAAAGGCCGGCGCCACGCAGACTTGGGTAATGTGGCCGACGTCCGGGGCCACCAGGCTGGTGAGACAGACGCCGTAGAGGCCGCGGCCGGTCGCCGGCACGGCGACACAGGCGGCCGGCGCGAAAAACGTCCCGCAGCCGGGGTACTGCACGATATTGGTCAGAAAGCGCCGCGCGCCGCTGGCGGAGCGGTATTGATCGTTGATGTGGCTGTCCACGTGGCCGGCATAGGCCGCTGCAATCAGCCGCGCGGCATCGTCCTGGCGGTTTTCCGACCAGGGCGCGATGACGACCTTGGGCTCGCGCGGGGGCAGCTCCCGGATGGCATCCAGCGACACTTCAAAGAACTTGCGCGGGAACGTCCGGCACCAGCGCGGATTCGGCATACTCCGGCTGAGGGGCGAGCTGAGCATCATCAACTGCGCTTCTATGCGGCGCGTGCCCGGCGTCCGCCACATCGAGTCCAGAATGGCGTTCAGCAGAGCATTCTCGTTTTCGATCGTGCGATACCGGCGCCCGATATAAAGGCCGCCGATCAGGCCCTTACCCTCTTCGCAGACGTAGTATCCGTACCCGGCCGCTTCAGATTTGCCTGGTAGCGTGAAGCCGGTGAGCGCGCGCATGTCCACGAATCTCCGGACCAGGTCGGCGGAGGGGCGGTAATCCCAGTCCAGTTCGGTCCGCCACTCCTCGGTTTCTTCGTGCAGCAGCGGTTCCAGGTAGGAGGAGGTGACTTCGCGCAGATCCACCAGCGGGCTGGGATACTGGTCGAAAAGCGCGGCCATGGCCTGATATTAGCGCGAGCCGGGGCCCACATGGCGCGAACCTATTTGGAAACGTTTCCGGGCCGGCACGGATCTGTTGAAACAAGGGCCGCATTGCGATCCATCGCCCGTCTGTCCACTGCCGTTCGACAGGAGGGGGCAGGCGCTCGCGGGTGAGCGGTTCCTCGATGAGTGTTGTGTTGGTCAGCATCCTAGCCGGCGCGGGAATAGCGGGAGTTTTGCTCTCTCTAGGACTTGTGCGGGCCGTCAAAAACAAAGAGCAGCGCGAAGGGCTCAGGCGAGCCAACCTGATTCGGAAACGGCTTACAGAGGAATCCCAGGTGATCCATCGCAAGGTGGAACTCCGGATCGGTCACCATTGAGAACTTCACGTCTCTTGTAATCTGCCAATACCCAGGCATTTCCGTTTTTGCAGTCTTTTGGAGCCGACTGGCTTTTGTGGGTACTAGAGGTAATAGGAAAAAACTCAGAAAATTCGCACTTCGAAAAGGTCGAAAAGCAGAGCAAGCTGTTATATACTCACTGCTGCCGGAGTTGCCAAAGTCCGGTCCTAACCATTCGTTTAGTAGGCCACACATATTTAACGGAGGACAAAATGAAGTCAAAATTTTCCGGCTTCGGGCTCAGCCTGATCGCCGCGACGTTGTTCTTTTCCTTACAACTCTCAGCCGGATTGCTGGTGGCACCCAGCGGAACGGATACCATCGTCAGCGGCAGTGTTGACGATTCCGTATTCGGCCCCTTCGCCTTGGGCTTCAGCTTCAGCTTTTATGGGGGCGCTGCGGTAACGCAGGCGAGCATTTCCAGCAACGGGAATATTCAGTTCGGCACGAGCAACTCGGGCTTCTCAAACCAGCCTTTCCCTGGTACCACTGCCATGGTCGCCCCGATGTGGGATGATCTCATCTTTCCTCCAGGCGACTTGCGTTACAACAATACCGTCGCCAATCAGTTCACCGTGATATGGAACGGTAGCGGCCTGTTTGGCGCCAGTGGGACCGTCAATATCGAGGCAATTCTGCTGGGGGCGGGCAATGGATTTGGATACGCTGCAAACAGTATTATCTTGAGCTATGGCACCATTACCAACACCAACGACAACAATGTCACCGCGGGATTGAGCAACGGCAACACGCTGAGAACATGCGTGCCCGGCGGTGCGATCGACTGCACCTTTACTACGGCTCAGATCCAGGCCCTTCAGAACCGGTCGTTCTTGTTCACTCCTCAGGTCGGAGCTGCGCCTTCTTACGCTGTCTCCGAAATCAACGCAGTCCCGGAACCTTCCAGCATTTTCCTGGGTGGGCTCGGACTGGCGCTCGTCGGGCTGCTTCGCAAGCGCGCAAGCTGATCCGGAAACGTAAGCGCTCCACTTCTTTTCAGGAATCCTGAGCTGGGCGCCACGCGCCCAGCATTTTCTTAATCCCCGCCACCCGTTGGGCGTCTGTTCCGCGGATTCCCGATCCGCACGAAGCGCACCTGGCCGCTGTGTTGTTGAATCCACCCAGTTCTAGGGGTATATTCTAAGAAAATCGTCACAGTGCGACGATTCGACGGTGCCCCGCATTCTGCAGCAGGCAGTCTTAAAAATAGCAAAGACGAGGAAAGTTATGAGGCTCACCTATCTCTCGATCGTGTGCGTTTCCGCGGTAACAGTTCCCTTGCTGGCAGCCCCTTGTGACGGATTGGCGGGCCTGAAGCTGCCCGACGCGGAAATCACCTCCGCGCGGAATGTGGCCGCCGGCGGATTCGTTCCTCCCGGCGCGCCGGCCAATGAACGGGTACTCGCGCCCTTCAAGACTCTGCCGGAGTTCTGCCGCGTCCAAGGCGTGATCCATCCGTCCAGCGATTCCCACGTCGAGTTTGAAGTATGGCTGCCCGCGTCGGGCTGGAACAACCGGTATCTGGGCATCGGCAACGGCGGACTGGCCGGATCCATTGTTTATGGCAGTATGGCGGACGCCCTGCGATTCGGATACGCCAGTTCGTCCACGGACACGGGGCACCAGGCGGCTGGAACCGACGGCAAGTGGTCGCAGGGCCATCCCGAGAAGGTCACGGATTACGGATACCGCGCGATCCATGAGACGGCCGTGAAATCGAAGGCGATCGTGCGAGCCTTTTATGAAAAGGACGCCGCGAAGTCTTACTTCAGCGCTTGCTCCAACGGCGGCCGTCAGGCTCTGATGGAGGCGCAGCGGTATCCGGCCGATTATGACGGCATCATCGCAGGAGCGCCGGCGGCGGCCTTGACCAGGATCGGGGCGGGATATATCTGGAACCTCCAGGCACTCGCAGCGGCGGCCATCCCGGCTGCGAAACTATCCGCCATCGAGAGCGCGGTGCTGGCAGCCTGCGATGCCCTGGACGGGATCGCCGATGGAGTGGTTGACGACCCGCGCAAATGCCAGTATGACCCGGATTCCTTGCGCTGTGCCGCGGCGGAATCGGACGCGTGCCTTACCGCACCGCAGGTAGCGGCTCTTAAGAAGATCTACCAGGGACCTCGCAACCGCGCCGGCGCGCAACTCGAACCAGGGTTCCAACCAGGGGGCGAGACCGGACCGCAGGGCTGGCAAAGTTGGATTACCGGAACGGACCAAGCCGAGAGCGCGGAGCATGCATTCATGACCAGCGGCATGGAAGGCACGCCTCAAGACTTTTTGGCGTTCGACTTCGATCGGGACTTTAAGCGGATGGAAGATACTCTGGCTCCCAAGCTGAACGCCACGAATCCGGATCTGGCGGCGTTTCAGGCTCGGGGAGGCAAGCTAATTCTCTATCATGGGTGGAGCGATCCGGCCCTCCCGCCCACCGGGACCATCGGCTATTACCAGAGCGTCGTAACCAAGCTAGGCCAGAAAAGCGCCGATGAATTCGTTCGCCTCTACATGCTTCCCGGAATGCAGCATTGCGGCGGCGGACCCGGGCCGAACTACTTCAGTCCGCTGCCGACCGCGGAGCAGGATCCCAAGCAAAGCATGTTCCGTGCCCTGGAGCAATGGACGGAGAAGGGAACTGCCCCCGCGGGGATCGTAGCGTCGAAATTCAAGACGGGGGGGAATCCGGCGAGCGGTGTGGCGCGCACACGGCCGCTGTGCCCCTATCCACAAACCGCACGCTATCAGGGCACGGGCAGCACGGACGAAGCGGCCAACTTTGCGTGCGAGGCGCGGTGAAGTAATAGCCCGCCCATACTCTGTGTTCCGGTTCAGTTGGAAATGGAGAAGGCGTTCCCCCACTAAGCTAATGGAGAGAACGCATGAAGAAGAAACGGAATCAATGCGCGCCGGAAGAGAAGGTCGCCATTCTGAGGCGGCATTTGCTGGAGAAGGAGCCCCTATCGAAATTATTCGATGAAGTGGAAAACTCCAGCGGCGCGAAAACAGCGGCAAATTCGTCGGCAGCGGGCCGCGTGAAGAACGAAGAGGACCAGTGTCCGAGCACCCGAAGCATCGGATGAAGTGGATTATTTGGAAGTGGAAATTTGCGGAGTCCTTGGCCGACGCTTTAAGCCCACTTTCGTCAAGTGAGAGGAGGCTGTTAAGCGCTACGGCGTTTATCGCGGCCCGACACGAGGGATCACTGAAGGCGGAGTGTCATCGTCTTGAGATCAATCGTCACGGTCGGGAACTGCAACAGCAGATCGCGGCCGGCATTGCCGACGCAACACTCGCCTCCAATCGCGGCTACGCGTTGAAGAGTAATCTTCGCGGGGCGGAGAAACACACGCTTCGGGCCGATAGTGAACGCGACTTCAGACAATTCGAGAGCATCGAACGTTCGTGTCCCGCCAACGCCAGTGATGTCCTGGGTCGTCCTCTTCGCCGCGCCGACGACGCTTTTGAATTGGGTGGCAAAGTTCTCGTTGAGGTCGGTCGTATTTGCACCCGTGTCGAGCGCCATCAGGACCGCCTCCCCTAGCACCTCTGACTTCATCAGAAGACGTCCACGGTCAAGAACAAGATTCGTCTCATTCGCGGCTCCAGTTCTCGTCATTTGTCCAAGTTCGGCACTCCCGTCTCTTGACCAACGGATCGCGCCCAAGCCCAGGAAGAGCGGCAATCCGACGATGCCACCTTCGGCGTCACGCCATGGTCCGACTGGCTCCATCACGGCAAACGACACATTGTGGAACGATGTCGCCCCAACAATGACGTCTTTCGCGATTGCGGTGCGAAATCGTACTGAATCTCCCGAAGCGCCGGTCATCAGCCGGGACTCATTGCCCACCGTGAGTCCAAGTTTTCTAGCCTCCAGGTCCGTCATGACTGAGTGCAAGGCACCAGTATCTAAGAAAAAGTCTTCGGTTTTCCCATTAATTGTTACGGGTACGGTGAACGCGTCGGGTTCGTGCTTCACGATCATCGGCCGAGGAGGCTCGTCGATCTGGTCTGGTCGGCCCCCAAAACGCTCTACACGGTCCTGTTGCTCGCGGTACCTCGGCGAGCCTGGAAATGCTGCACCCCATTCTCGATGTGTCGACACAAACGTCGAATAGCGGCCGGACATGATGTAGACGTCGCAGAGCAACGCATACGCATCATCAGCGTCGGGCGACAGCGGTTTTTCCCGTATGACGCCTCGCAATAGCGGTTCGGCATGTGCGGGATCGTTGAACGCGGCGGCTACAACGCCGCGGATCAGAGCCGAAGATCGGGGGGATACGACCTCGCGGAGCTCCCGCCACCGACGAGCGCGATATAGAGTGAGCTCGGTGCGCTCCGACGGTTGACACGTCGACGTGACGAGCGAGGCGAGCGCTAATGTCCCAGCGATGAAAAGTCTATGTGTCGCTGAATTCATGTTGGCCAGCGGAGCATAGTAACACAATTGTCCAAACTGCTTACGTGGGGTGTCTGAGCGTTCGGACCGGGATTGATTCCTTTTTCCTAGCCAGTTTGGGTTGCGCCGCGCCGATGTGAAATGAAATCGGCAGATTACCCAACCTGATTTCCTTTCTTGAAACCAGTGGCAGTTTTCGCAGCCTGCCTGGTTCACGCCCCATTACATTCGGCAGAGTCGTCAAACTGGCCTGCCGACAATGGCTGTATACTCGCTAACGGGGAACGACAGCTCTCCATTTCCCGCTGAACCAGCACACTCTGAACTTCAAGCCGACGGCCAGATTACGTCAATTTTCCGAAGGCTTCTCGACACGTTCGGCGATCAGTACCTCCACCGGGGCTTTCTGCGATTCGAGTTTGAGGCCGAGCTGCTCCTGTAGGGCTGTAAAGATGGAGGGACCGGCCGCATTGGCGGGCGCGGGCCTTGGAGCATCGCCGGGCAACAACTGTATCGCCTGAGTGTCATCAGGAGCCCAATCCATGTTGATGCCGAAAATTCCCCGTCAAGTCTGTCTTGTCGATAACGCTACGCCCGAGCAGACGCGAGAGCCCCCGCGTCAAATTGGCGACCGGGACACTTACGGCCGTCATCCTCCCTAGACCCATCCTGGAGCCACCACAAGCGAGCGTTGGGGGCTCGCCCGGTTTGAGTAAAGACGGCGGCTTGGAAGGATCGGGCGAGGTGCAACGTACTAACGCGCATGCTCCTCCTAGACAAGAAGCCCAGCTACTCAGACACTGATGCGCCATTTTTGGTTCCGGAAGGCATCCGGAACCGAGTGGTTATGTCCGACTAGCCCGCGAGCATCTTCTTGATCCCCGCCGTCGCCTGCCGGGTGCGCTGCGGATTCTCGATCAGCGCGAAGCGCACGTGCCCTTCACCCAGCGGTCCAAAACCGACACCCGGCGAAACCGCCACCAGCGCCTCCTCCAGCAGGAGCTTCGAGAACTCAAGCGAACTCAAGTGCTTGTGTTTTTCCGGCAGCGGGGCCCACACAAACATGGTTCCCTGGGGAGGCTCCACCGGCCAGCCCGCCTTATTCAATCCATCAATCAGGACGTCGCGGCGCTTCTGATACATGGCGCAGATCTTCTTGGTGTCTTCTTCGCACTCGCGCAGCGCAATGATGGAGGCGATCTGGATGGGCTGGAACACGCCGTAATCCAGATAGCTCTTGATGCGCGCCAGCGCGCCGATCATCTTGGGGTTGCCGAGGCAAAAACCCACCCGCCAGCCGGCCATGTTGTAGCTCTTGGACATCGAGAAAATCTCGACGCCGATTTCCTTGGCCCCGTCCACCTGCAGCAGGCTGGGTGGCTTGTAGCCGTCGAAGCCCAAGTCGGCATACGCGAAATCGTGCACCACCATCGTTCCGTGATGGGCGGCCAGCCGGACAATTTCTTTAAAGAAGTCTAGATCGACGCATTGCGTGGTGGGGTTGTGAGGGAACGAAATCAGGATCATCCGCGGCGCCTTGGACGATTTCTTATACAGGTCCGTCAGCGACTGCAGAAAGTCGGCCGGCGTCGGCATGGGGAGCACGCAGGCGTGGCCTTCGGCCATGATCACGCCGTACTGATGGATCGGGTAACACGGGTTAGGCGATACCACCGCGTCGCCCGGACCGATCACCGCGAACAGCAGGTGCGCCAGCGCGTCTTTGGCGCCGATGGTGACAATGGCTTCCCTTTCCGGGTCGAGCGTGACGCCGTAGTTCTTTTGATAGCGCTTGACGATTTCCTGGCGCAGGTGCGGGATGCCCTTGGACATGGAGTAGCGGTGGTTGCGCTGGTTCCGCGCGGCTTCCACCAGCTTGCTCACGATGGGGCGCGGCGTGGCGCCGTCGGGATTGCCCATTCCGAGGTCGACGACATCCAGTCGTGCGGCCCGTGCTTTGGCCTTCATCTCGTTGATGACGGCGAACACGTAGGGCGGCAGCTTCTGGATGCGGTAGAACTCCTCATTGGGGTGCATTCAATCTATTTTACGGCAGCGGCGCGTCCGGCCGCCGTGGCATCATGGAATTTGGTCCGCTCTCCGCTGCTTGCGATTTTCCTGATTGTCGCCGTGGACGTGCTCGGTCTGACGATCATGATCCCGCTGCTGCCGTTTTATGCGGAAAAGATGGGCGCCACCGCGACCCAAGTGGGCTGGCTGATCGGGATCTACGCGGCCTGCCAGCTATTTTCCGGTCCCCTGCTGGGGCGCTTGTCGGATCACACCGGGCGCAAGCCTTTGCTGCTGGTGAGCCAGGCCGGAACGTTCACCGGATTCCTGGTCACGGCGTTTGCTCCCTCGCTATGGGTGCTGTTCGTGGCGCGCGCCATCGACGGCTCGACGGCCGGAAACCTGTCGCTCGCGCAGGCCTACATCTCGGATGTCACCGAACCCAAGGACCGCGCGAAATCGTTCGGCATCATCGGAATCGCATTCGGGTTGGGATTCCTGATCGGTCCGGCGATTTCCGGATTGCTGGCCAAGTACGACTATCGCTATCCGATCTTCGCGGCCGCGGCGCTGTCGGCCACCAGCATCCTGACCACCTATGTTCTGTTGCCCGCGGTTACGCCGGCCGGAGCAGGCAAGGACGTCTCGGGACCCGGCGGCAAACGGCTTTCCCTCGTCCAGTGGGGCGCCTACATCGAGTATTTCCGCCAGCCGGGTCTGGCACCCAGGCTGTGGCAGTTCCTCAGTTTTACGTTCGGATTTTCGATGTTCATCGCGGGAATGCCGCTGGTTCTCGAGCGCCGCCTCACCTGGGACGCGAAGCCCTTTGGTCCCGAACAGGTCGGCTACACCTGGGCTTTCGCGGGACTCCTGGGAATCTTCTTACAAGGTCCCGCGCTGGGGCGATTGGTGAAGCGCTTCGGCGAGCGCGCGCTGAACCGTACCGGCTTCATGGGGTACGTGTGCGGCTACGCGATCCTGGCATTCTGCCATTCCATTCCGATGCTGGCCCTGGCGACCATCGTGAGCTCCATCGGCGGGCTGGTGCGGCCCACGCTCACCAGTCTGATCACGCAGGCCACACCGCGCGAAGAGCAGGGCGTGGTGCTGGGCTTGACGCAGTCGCTCAATTCGGTGTCGATGATCGTCGCGCCTCCGCTGGGCGGACTTATGATCGAGCACGGCTGGCTGACGGCCTGGGGACTCACGGCGTCGGCCGTGGTTGTCGTAGGCCTGATGCTGGCCTCCGGTTCCCCCGACGAACTCGGAGTGAATTCTTCGCCGGTAAGCACGCCGGCGCGCTGAACGCGAGCGGGCCGTCTGTGCGACATTTTGTCCAGCCGTTTACGTCAAACGGCTTACGCTCAATCGACACTTAGTACCTATCCGCGCCCCCCATGCGCGTCGATTTACAACCAAGGCAAAACCTCATTGAGCCGGATCACTATATTCGCGTGCGAATCGCAACCGATCGTTTTGGAAGGGCTGGCCAAAGTTCTGGCCGGCTGCGAAGATTTGGACTACGTAGGCTCGGCGCCCGCACTGGGTGAAACCTTCACCGCAGTGCGGCAAAGCCGGCCCGACATCGTGCTGCTGGATCACACCGCCGGCTTGAAAGCGGTGTTCGAATTTATCGCAGACGTGAAGAACGCCACCGGCGGCTGCCAGGCGGTGCTGTGGGTCAATGATCTGGCGGAAGTGGACTGCTTCCGGGCTCTGCGCTGCGGGGCGCGCGGCATTTTGAAAAAGACTTTGCCGGTCGAGGCGCTGGTCGACTGCCTTCGCGCGGTGGCGCGCGGGGACGTGTGGATCGAAGGATCTCCGGAACAGTCCGGGGATGGCGCGGACCGGCGGCCGGCCCCGCGCCTGACGCCGCGCGAAAAGCAGATTGTGCACCAGATCTGCGAAGGTCTCAAGAATAAAGAGATCGCCCAGGCCCTGTCGATCACCGCCGGAACGGTGAAGGTGCATTTAATGCATATTTTCG
>Ga0134121_10005391_pt1 | contig 10384 bp, 7 predicted proteins | sample KB301_FD_96463 | JGI IMG/M metagenome (GOLD analysis project Ga0134121, IMG submission 96463) | Terrestrial soil microbial communities without Nitrogen fertilizer from Kellogg Biological Station, Michigan, USA - KB3-0-1 | ecosystem: Environmental > Terrestrial > Soil > Unclassified ...
AAGACCGACGTGGCCGGCTTGAAGACCGACGTGGCCGGCTTGAAGACCGACGTGGCCGGCTTGAAGACCGACGTGGCCGGCTTGAAGACCGACATGACCGGTTTGAAGACCGACGTGACCGGTTTGAAGAACGACGTGACCGGCTTGAAGTCAGACATGGCCGGAATGAAGAACGAGTTCTCGGATGCGAAGCGCGAAGTGAGAAGGCAAGTGACTAAGCGACTAGATCAAATCCAGGTCTACCAACTTGAGTATCGCGAAGACATTCGCGATGCTTATAAACGAATTGAGAAACTGGAAACAAAAGTTGGCTTAGAACCTGATCACAGTTAAACTCAGGCCTCGTGAGCCCTGATAACCGAAGCGACCTTAACCAATCTTCCCAATCTGACAATCACCAATCGTTATCAAACAACGGGGCGCTCCTGCGCATTCTCGGCGTTGGCTTTGGTCTGGCCGTAACTATCGGCGGCACGATCGGGATGGGAATTCTGCGCACTCCCGGCGAAATCGCCGCGCAACTTCCGACAGCAAAACTATTCATTGGCGTCTGGATTCTCGGTGGGGTGTATGCCTTGCTGGGAGCGCTTACAGTCGCTGAACTGGGCACGATGATTCCTCGTTCAGGCGGTTGGTATGTCTTCGTTCACCGGGCGATGGGAAACTATCCGGGTTTTGTCGTGGGCTGGAGTGATTGGCTTTCAACCTGCGGGACACTGGCAGTTATTTCGATGGTCGTGGGCGAATACACTGCAGTGTTAATTCCATCGCTTGCCGGACATGACAAATCAATTGCTCTTGCCGCCACTCTTGGATTCGCTGGCTTGCAATGGCGCGGTATTCGCTGGGGCAGTTTCACGCAAAACGCCACCAGTTTGCTGAAGACTTTGATCTTTGCCGTGATCGCAATCGCTGCATTCACTTACGGCGGAAACACCAGCACCGGTAACTCTTTGCCGGTGGCCCACGGCTTTGCTCTCTTCGGAGCCTTAATCATTGCGCTGCAGGGCGTGCTCTACACTTATGACGGCTGGTATGGCGTGATCTATTTTGGCGAAGAGGTCCGCAATCCCAAACGCGACGTGGTTCGTTCAATGATTGGCGGCGTGCTCCTGATAATCGCGATCTACCTCGTCGTTAACCTGGCATATGTTTATGTGTTGCCAATGTCGCAATTGGCCGGTGAGAATTTTGCGGCAGGTGCTGTAGCCAACAAGATCTTTGGCGTTTATGGGGACAAGACTATTCGTCTGCTGGCAATTCTTTCCCTGCTGAGCACGATCAATGCATACACTCTCACCGCTCCACGAATTCTTTATGCAATGAGCTGCGATGAGCTTTTCACGCACCACGCCACCAGAGTAAACCGCGGAGGCACGCCCACCGTAACTTTGCTAATCAGCACCTTGGTAGCCGTGCTATTCATTTTCAGGAGTTTCGAGCAGGTGCTGGCGGCGCTCGCTTTCTTCTTTGTAGCGAATTACACAATGGCATACATCTCAGTGTTTGTGCTGCGCGTGCGCGAGCCTGATCTGCCGCGGCCTTATCGCGCCTGGGGCTATCCGTGGATCACTGGACTAGTTCTGCTGGGCTCGATCGCGTTTCTCGCCGGCGCGGTGATTAGCGATCAACGCCACAGTCTGTTTGCTCTCGCTATCCTCGCTGTCAGCGTTCCCATCTATCTGCTCGTGCGTCTCCTCTCTTCACGGCGGCGTCAGACCAGATAACGGCCTCCTGTTAACAGCCGGATAAAACGATCCACGAAATACACGAAGGGAGACTTGTTTTGTTGATGTGATTTCGTGGATCGTTCTTTGTCCGGACGAAAGGAAAACACGAAGCCACGTCGGAACAATAACGCTCGGACGATCGGTTTGCTGCACTAATGAACCGCTTGGAGCGTCGGGTGCATCGGCTTCGAAGGGTGTGCTATTCTCGTTTTCGGTTTCAATGAGTTGCGAAAGTGGCGGAATTGGCAGACGCGCCAGACTTAGGATCTGGTACCGAAAGGTGTGGGGGTTCGAGTCCCCCCTTTCGCACCACAAAACAGAGGACGGAAATCAGAGGTCAGGGGTCAGATAACAAGATTCAGAGATCGGCGCCGGTAACGCTGCAAACACACAAGCGCGCCGACTTCTAATCTCTGTTCTCTGACCTCTAGTTTTAGAATGAAAACTGAAATCAAAGAAATATCACCGACACGCAAGCAGATTGATGTCGAGATCGACGCCGCAGCCGTGCGCTCAGTCTACGACCGCATCAGTGACAACTATGCCAAAGCGGCGAGCGTTCCCGGCTTTCGTCCCGGACACGCGCCGCGCGCGGTTGTTCGCACTCGCTTCAAGGACCAGATTCGGACTGAAGTCCTGCGCGAATTAATTCCCGAAGCTGTCCAGCAGGCTGTGGAGGAACACAAACTCGAACCATTGGGCGAGCCAGAACTAAATCTGGAGAACTCTGAAGGACTCGATCAATTAGGCCAACAGCCGATTTCATTCAATGTCAGTGTCGAAGTGTTACCCGAAATCAAACTGGGCAAGTACAAGGGGCTCGAAGTTACCCGCAGCACTCGTCCGGTAACGGACGAAGACGTCGATCGGGTCATTGAGAATCTGCGCGAAGGCTCAGCCACGCTCGAGCCGGTCGAAGATCGCGCGGCCCAGCTAAACGACACCGTCACCGCCAGTTTTCACGGCACTTTCCCCGCAGAGCCCGATGCCGAGCCCATAAACGTCGAAGACGTTGATGTAGTGCTCGGCGGCGAAGGCGTGGTACAGGAAATCACAGACCAACTGACTGGCGCCAAACCTGACGATGAAAAGACTTTCACGGTCGACTATCCATCCGATTTCAGCGCGAAGGGTCTCGCCGGCAAGCAGGTCGCCTATACGGTGAAGGTGAGTGCGGTGCGAATTAAGGAATTGCCTGACCTCGATGATGAGTGGGCGCAAAGTCTCGGTGACGAGATCGAATCACTCGCTCAGTTACGTACCAAAATTCGCAGCGACCTGGAACAACAGGTCAAACACGAAGCTGACAATAAAGTGCGGGCTGCGCTGATGCGACAACTGGTCGACGCGCATGAGTTCGAATTACCCGAGCGCCTGGTGGAACATCAGACCGAGCATCGTCTGGAGTCTGTAGTGCGTGACATGATCGGCCAGGGAATCGATCCGCGCAATCCCGAACTGCAATGGGACAAGGCGCGCGAGTCGCTGAAAGAGCAGGCGAGTTACGATCTGCGCAGTTCGCTTCTGCTCGAACATATCGCCGGCGAAGAAAAACTTGAGGTGAGCGACGACGAAGTTAATGAAGAGATCAACGCGATCGCCGAAGGCTCGCGACAGTCAGTAGATCAAGTGCGTGCTATCTTGACAAAGCAGGGAGGCGAACGTAGCATCGCTGGCAGGTTGCGCAATCGTAAAGCGCTCGACTTGTTAGTCGAAAGTTCGCGCGTAACCGACCAGGAGTGGAAGGAAAAAGCAGACGAGTCCGAGGGCGATACGCGGGAGCAGGAATAGTTTTCCATTCCTCATTTTCCATTTCCAATTTTGATATTGTTTGCCAGAGACGCGTTCAAAATAGCAAATGGAAAATCAAACCTGGAAAATGAACAATCTGATTCCTAACTGCTGAGTTTCATCTCACAACACAAAATCTGAGAGCTGATATGGCACTGATTCCCATGGTGGTCGAACAAACGTCGCGCGGAGAGCGAGCGTTTGATATTTATTCAAGACTGCTTAAAGACAACATCATTTTTCTCGGCACGCCCATCGACGACCAGATTGCCAATTTAATCGTCGCGCAACTGCTCTTTCTCGAAGCCGAGGATCCTGAAAAAGATATCAACGTATATATTAATTCGCCGGGTGGTTCAGTCACCGCGGGTTTGGCAATCTATGACACGATGCAATTCATTCGTCCGGATGTGACGACGATTTGCGTCGGCATGTGCGCCTCCATGGGCGCGCTGTTATTGACGGCCGGAGCCAAGGGCAAACGCTTTGCTTTACCCAATTCCCGCATACTCATCCATCAGCCTTCGGGCGGCATGCAGGGCCAGGCCACTGACGTACGAATCCACGCTGAAGAACTGATTCGGATCCGCGAATTGACATCGGAGATCCTTGCCAAGCACACGGGCCAGAGCATGGAGCAGATCGAGCGCGACGTTGAACGCGACCGGTATTTATCTGCCGTTCAAGCCAAAGAATATGGTTTAATAGACGAGGTGATCGCGCACCGCGAGTAGAGCGATATAGCGCAGGCCGCTAACTTGCGCTCGTAACGTATCAAGTTGCTTTACAAAATCTTACAGTCTCGACGGAGTTCCCCAGGACTATGGTAAGACGAACTGACGACACGCTGCGCTGCTCGTTCTGTGGAAAATCACAGAACGAAGTTAAGAAGCTCATTGCGGGCCCCACAGTCTACATCTGCAATGAATGCATCGACATCTGCAACGAGATCATCAGCGACGACCAGCAAGCTGAGTCGGTAGCTTCTCGTCCACCACTGCCCAAGCCAGGTGAAATCCGCGCCTTCCTCGATGAGTATGTCATCGGCCAGGAAGAAACGAAGAAACAACTCGCCGTCGCGGTCTATCAGCATTACAAGCGCATCGAACTAGCCCGGCGTCGCGCCGACGTAGAAATTCAGAAATCGAATATCGTGCTGATCGGGCCCACCGGCACCGGCAAGACGCTGCTGGCGCAGACACTCGCGCGCATGCTCAGTGTTCCGTTTACGATCGTGGACGCGACGACGTTGACCGAAGCCGGTTACGTCGGTGAAGACGTCGAGAACATCATTCTCAAACTCCTGCAGGCGGCCAATGGCGACGTCGAACGCGCGCAGCAGGGCATCATCTATATAGACGAGATCGACAAGATCTGCCGCAAGGACGAAAACCCATCGATCACGCGTGACGTCTCAGGCGAAGGCGTACAGCAAGCTCTCTTGAAAATTCTGGAAGGCACGATTGCCAACGTTCCGCCGCAGGGTGGTCGTAAGCATCCACATCAGGAATTCTTTCCGGTCGACACCACCAACATTCTCTTTATTTGTGGCGGCGCGTTCGTCGGTTTGGAAAAAGTTGTCGAACGCCGTCTGCGCAACAAGTCACTCGGTTTTCATGCCGAAGTTAAGACGGGCTCGCAGCGGCAGGCTGAAGCACTGGCCCACGTGCAACCGGAAGATCTGATTCGCTATGGACTGATTCCGGAATTCGTGGGCCGCTTACCCGTGTGTGGCGTGCTGCATGAACTCGACGAATCTGCGCTGGTGAAAATTCTCACCGAGCCAAAGAACGCGCTGGTGCGGCAGTATCAAAAGAAGTTTGAGTTTGACAACGTCAAGCTGCGCTTCACCGATGACGCGCTCCGTGGCGTCGCCGGCCAGGCCCTGCAACGCAAAGTCGGCGCACGGGGTCTCATGATGATCCTCGAAGAACTCCTGCTCGAGGCGATGTATACCCTGCCCTCTCAAAAACGCATTAAAGAATTTGTCATCACCAGCGAAATGGTCGAACGCCGCCGCGCAATGCCAGGCGAAGGACTGGCCGGCGTGGATGACGCGGCCGCATAGGCTAACCGGCTAATCCTCTCTGACGGTTGCCTTGTTCTGGCGCGGCCTCAGCTTTAGCGGCCGGCTCCAGCCCTTCTCACCGTTCTCGACCATAGGTCATGGACCCATTGGCATAGTTACTGCATTTTGGTAACGAAGCCACCGAACCCATAAATACATTTGCTGTAAAGGTGTTTGCTGTAGCGTGAGGCGGAAAGATAGTTTACAATCAGCGCAGTTGCAGACGAGGGCGAGACGACCAGCGGCTCGCCCTTATTCGCAACCCGGTGACGACGAGCTGAGCTAAATCTTCGAGACCGGCCCTATTCGTCGTTTTATTCAGCGTCCCGACGTATTTCCAGGAGCTTCATCTCAGCATTTCACGCCCGCTTTAAAGAAAATCATGGAAGAATATTCAGACCGTAGCCCTTCTGACATCGCCCGTTATCCGATGGTGCCGATCCGCGATGTTGTTATCTTTCCGTTCACAAAAGTCGCTTTCAAAATCGGGCGTCCCGGCTCTGTGCGGGCGCTGGAAATGGCGCTGGCCTCTGATCGAACCATTTTTCTGTCGACCCAACACGACGCCACCGTGGACGAACCGGCGCCGGAACAGATTTACAGCGTCGGCACGATCGCTCGGATCCTGCAATCGCAACGGCAGGAGAACGGACAAATCAAGGTCGTGGTCGAGGGCCGCGAACGGGCGACGACCGTCCGAGTAGAAAACAATAACGGAGCCTTTACCGCGCTCGTCCGCCGTGCGCCGGCAGTGAATGAAGAAGGCGTTCGCACCGATGCGCTGGTGCAAAAGATCGCTCAGCTGGTCGAACAGCATTTGCGCCTGGCGCCTGATGTGCAGCCGGATGCTTTGCAGACCGCGATGCGCAATGCCGATCCATCACACATGGCCGATGCGCTCGCCTCGCAGCTGCGCATTTCCGTGGAAGACAAACAGGGACTGCTGGAACTTTTCTCTGCCCAGGCGCGCCTGGCGCGGTTGATCGAAATTCTGGAAATTGAGCTGGAAAAACGGCAGCTGGATCGGACTATCCAGACACGCGTGAAGCGACAGATGGAGAAGGCTCAGAAAGAGTATTACCTCAACGAGCAAATCAAAGCGATCCACAAGGAACTGGGCCGCAAAGATGAGCGCGCCGAAATGGACGAGCTCAAAAAGAAGATCGAAGAAGCCGGCATGACTGAAGAGGCCAAGGAAAAGGCCCTGCAGGAATTGCACCGGCTCGAAGCTATGCCGCCGATGTCGGCGGAGGGAACCGTCTCACGCACATACATTGACTGGTTGATTAGCGTGCCCTGGAAGCAAAAATCGAAAGAGATCCGGGACCTGGCAAAAGCCGAAGAAGTTCTTAATGAAGATCACTTTGGTTTGGAAAAGATTAAGGACCGGATTCTTGAATATCTTGCCGTGCGCCAACTGGTGAAGAATCCAAAAGGTTCGATTCTCTGCTTCGTCGGCCCTCCGGGAGTTGGGAAAACCAGTCTCGGGAAATCAATTGCCCGAGCGACGGGGCGAAAGTTTGTACGGCTCAGCCTCGGCGGTGTGCGAGATGAGGCCGAAATTCGTGGTCACCGGCGCACCTACATCGGCGCTTTGCCCGGCCAGATTATTCAGATGATGAAAAAGGCCGGCACGGTAAATCCGGTGCTGCTGCTCGATGAAGTGGACAAGCTGGGGACGGATTTTCGTGGCGACCCGAGTGCGGCCCTCCTGGAAGTGCTCGATCCGGAACAGAACCATATGTTTCAGGATCACTATCTGGACGTCGAATACGATTTGACCAAGGTCTTCTTTATCGCGACGGCAAACGTGTTGCACACGATTCCGCCGGCGCTTCAGGATCGTTTGGAAGTCCTGCGGCTTTCAGGTTATACGGAACGCGAAAAGCTGGAAATCGCCAAGCGCCATCTGGTGCCCAAACAAGCTGAAGCCAACGGTCTGAAGGCAGAGCAGTTCGCATTCAGCGATGAAGGGATAGTGGAAATCATCCGGCACTACACACGCGAAGCCGGCGTGCGCAATCTCGAGCGGGAAATTGGCTCTTGCTGTCGCAAAGTCGCCAGGAAATTCGTGGGCGAGAGCGTGGCCGCCGATTTCAAAGATGAGATTGGCCCCGAGCGCGTGCGAGAGATGCTGGGTCCGATCAAGTTCCGGCAACAGGTGGTCGCAGCTGAAAGTGAAATCGGCCTGGCGACTGGCTTGGCGTGGACCGAGGTAGGTGGCGAAGTGCTGCAAATCGAAGCCACGCTGACCAAGGGTCGCGGCATAGTTACCTTAACCGGAAAACTCGGCGATGTGATGCAGGAGTCGGCCCAAGCGGCTTTGACCTGCATTAAATCGCGCGCGGAACGTCTCGGGATTAATCTGGATTTTATCCGCAAACGCGATCTGCACATTCACGTCCCCGAGGGCGCGATTCCCAAAGATGGACCTTCGGCAGGTATCACGATGGCGGCGGCAATGGCCTCGGCCCTGATGCGCGTGCCCGTGCGCAAGAACGTGGCGATGACCGGAGAAATCACTCTACGCGGTAAAGTTCTACCCATCGGTGGAGTGAAGGACAAACTTCTGGCGGCGCACCGTTTCGGAATCGACACCATTCTTCTGCCGAAAGACAACGAAAAGGATTTGCCCGATGTGCCGGAAGAAGTGCGCAACCTGATGACGATCAATCTCGTGGAAACTATTGACGAGGTGATTGCGCTGGCACTCGAAGAGGCGCCCGTAACCCCGGTCGGCGTCGAAGCGTCCGCACCTTTGTGGACGACTGAGCCACCACCGCAGGGTTTGCAGACGCCGGCTGAACAGTAATTTGTAATTTTCGTAATTAACGAACCGCATAGTTCCGACGGGTCGAATAGATTTCTATTCGGTTCCGTCGAACTATTTCCATCCAACAAGGAGCAAAACAAAAATGAGCAAGCAAGAAGATGCAAATCTAATTCTGAAACTTTACGACCTCCGCCGTGAGCCGGTGATGCGCGAAGCGAGAAACTGGTTCTTCACCTTCAATCCGACCAGCGCGGCCGAGTATCTGGAAGCAATGTTCGGCGAACACAGTGGCCACGTTCGCATGGTCATTTCTTATTGGGACATGGCTGCGTCGCTGGTGAACAATGGAGCTATCGACGAAACCCTGTTCAACGACGCCAACGGCGAACACTTTTTCGTCTTCGCCAAAATCGAGCCGATCCTCGAGGAGATTCGCACCACGTCGAATCAGCCCGACTTTCTAAAACATTTCGAGACACTGATTCGCCGGGCGCCGGACAGCGCGGAACGCCTGGCCGGAATCCGCGAGCGGATCAAGATGATCCAGACGATGATGGCGGAGCGGGCAAGAGCCCAGGCCGCAACTGCCTAGTCTTGACCGAGGTGTCACCGCTAAACGCCAATCGGGGCTGGCAGAAGTTTGCCGGCCCCGCTTGTCTATTACGTTTTCCGAAATGAAAGTTACCAGCGCTGTATTCCTGAAGAGCGCCTTCCAGGAAACTGATTGGCCCCAGGATGCCAAGCCTGAGATCGCCTTTCTGGGTCGCTCAAACGTAGGCAAATCAAGCCTGATTAACTCTTTGCTCGGCGTTCGCGGGTTGGCCCGCACCTCAAACACACCGGGCCGAACCCAGTCACTTAACTTCTATTTGATTAACGATCGGTTCCGTCTGGTTGATTTACCGGGCTATGGATACGCGAAAGCGCCAAAAGCACTGAAAGTGGAATGGGGCCTGTCGGCCGAGAACTACCTTGCCAAACGCGAGCAGCTTGTGCTATCAATTCACCTCGTCGATTCGCGTCACGCACCCTCGAATCAGGACTTGCAACTTCACGAGTGGCTCCAGCACAATCAGAAGCCACACTTGATCGTCGCTACGAAATCCGACAAGCTTTCGAACAATGAATTGCGCAAGAACATCGTTCGCGCTGAGCGCGCGTTTAATTCCGCGCAGATATTGATTTACTCGGCGCCGAAAAAACACGGCCGAGAAGACGTTTGGAAAGCAATAGAAAAATCACTAAAAAGCTAGCGAGGCCGCGGGCTTCAACGCAAGTTCACGCTTGCGATTTTCCAGCTTTCGTTTAGAATTGGAAGTACAAAAACGAAAAGCACAAACGAAAGAGAAAATCCAAGCGCATAGTCCAGCCCTTGCTGAACCTGAAATCTGACCTGAGACCACGCAATCCCCGCCAACCGGCATCCAATCGACTGACTTCGTCATCTTGTGGATTCCGACCTCTGGCGGTAAGGTTGGTAAGAACTCAGTTATCGCGGCGGGGAGCCCCCACACGAGCTGCCTGGTAAAACCCGCGAGGAAACTTTCCCTTTAACCGGCATCGTTGAAATCAATTGACAGAATGGTAAAACCAGGAACAAAGGCTCGGCGGAATATTGCCGTGCACGAAAGAGCTAATATGGCAAACAAAAGACGTACGAACAACGACGGCAGTAACGACGGTGGCGGCGGCGTCGCCACGGTTGAAGCACCTGAGGAAGTCGCCATGAATCATGATGGCAGCCAGGCAGTATTCAACCTGTCGGAGCTGAAGGAAATGTCGATCTCCGCGCTCACTCAGGTGGCGAAAGGCATGGATGTGCCTGGAGCTACCGGAATGCGCAAGCAGGAGCTGATCTTCAAGGTGCTGGCCGCGCAGACCGAAAAGAGCGGGCTTATCTTTTCCGAGGGTGTCCTGGAAACCTTGCCGGACGGCTTTGGCTTTCTGCGCGCTCCGGAATACAACTACCTGCCCGGCCCCGATGATATCTACGTCTCGCCCTCGCAGATTCGCAAGTTTGAC
>Ga0134121_10005392_pt1 | contig 10384 bp, 7 predicted proteins | sample KB301_FD_96463 | JGI IMG/M metagenome (GOLD analysis project Ga0134121, IMG submission 96463) | Terrestrial soil microbial communities without Nitrogen fertilizer from Kellogg Biological Station, Michigan, USA - KB3-0-1 | ecosystem: Environmental > Terrestrial > Soil > Unclassified ...
CTGCACCATGGCCTCGCGCAGTGAAATCGGCTCTCCGGATTTCGCGCTTTCAGTCTTCAACGACGGAACCGTGGGAGGCGGAGGCGGAGGCGGAGATGCCAGCAAATTCTCCAGAACATACTTGCCGCGCAGCACCGGCGAGGTGCGCGTCGAGTAAGACGTCAGCAGCAGGATGCCGCCCTGCCCCAGCAGTCCGCCCCGGGGACTGTCCTTGGGGAACGTGATTCGCTGGAATTCGCTCCCGCGAATATTGGGGATGCCATAGTTCTTGGCCAGGCGCTCATTGACGAAGGAATAGTTGGCGGTCAGCAGCTCCAGCACGCTGCGGTTCTCCCGCAGGATACTGTCGAGGAACAATTGGGTTTCCTTCTTGAAGGCTTGCCGCAATCCGTCATCGAAGTCACGGAACAGAAACAGGTCGGGAGCCTTGACATCCACGTCGCGCAGGTACAGCCATTGCGCGGCGAAGTTGTTGACCATCGACTCAGAACGCGCGTCGGCCAGCATCCGCCGGACTTGCTGCTCGAGAACGTCGGACTGCTTCAAGCGACCGGCGGCCGCGACGTTCAGAAGTTCGTCGTCCGGGATGCTGCTCCACAGGAAGAAGGAAAGACGCGACGCCAGTTCCAGATCGCTGACCGCATGCACAGTCCCGGGCGCCGCTCCCGCCGGATCGCGCTCGATGCGATAGAGAAATTGCGGGCTGACGAGAAGGCGTTCGAGGGCCCTCTGGATCCCGAGATCGAAATCCCGTTCCTTCCTGCCGTTATCGTAGAACGCGAGTAGCGTGGCGACATCCGAATCGGTGACCGGACGCCGGTATGCCCTGCGCGCCAGAGTCGAGAGGATCTGCTTGGCGCAAGCGGGCTCGGCCGCGGCGTTGGCGGGACGGCAGGTGAAGATCCGCTGCCGGCTGGGCGTATCGCCCGGTCCAGTAACGTTGTAGGGTCCCCGAATGGTAACCGCGGCGACAGCCGGTTGCGTTCCGCGGCTGCGCTGCCGGGTGCGGAGCGTGGATTCATCCAGCGCTTCGGTTTTCTGTAAGAACGTAACTCCAATGACCCGGGGGCCGGCCTTCACGGCGAGACGAAAATCGGTGGGACTCGCGGCGCCTCTTCCACCGGCGCGCCCGGCCCGGCCACCAGCACCCCCGCGTCCGCCGGCGCCGCCGAGCGTCACGAGTTCCTTGCGCTCTCCATCGATGGTGACTTCGAGCTGGTGGGTGTCGCGCGCCGCGCCAGCCAGCTCGACCTGGATTTGGTACTCGCCATCCAGCGGGAAATAGCTGCGGATGAGTGTCCCGCCGCGCGTTCCGAAAGGCAAATCCTCGGCCTGCGAATCCTGAGGTCCTTCGAGAGGCAGCCGGTGTATGTTTACCATCAGCGGCATGGCCGGATCGCCCACCGCCAGGCGGCTGATCTTGGTGGATGCGTCCAGATACCGTTCCATGGTGGCCGGAGAGACATACAGCAGATCGGCAATATTGTCGAAACCGCTGGAGCCATTGTCGGCCGGCAGAAGGAGCGTGAAATCCATCTCCTTCGGCAGGTCCTCGAGCGCGAGCAGGTCGCGGATAGCGTTGCTGTATTCCGTACGCGTCAAGCGATGCAAATTGGGCAGGTCGCCCGGATTCGGCTGGGCAGCGGCAGCGCGGTCGAGCTCGGTTTCGAGATAGGACGCGACGCGTTCGTAAGTGGCCGCATCGGGCCGCGGCATTGGCACGGGCGGCATGGACTTGGCGCGCAGTTGCCGGATCGCTCTTTCCCAGGTTTCGGCGTTATTTGTGACGTGATCGAGCGATGCAGGATCGAGCACTATGCCACCGGTCTTCAGGGCGGCGCTGTGACAACCCACGCAGTATTGCTTGATGGCCGCACTGGCTGCCTGGACATTCGGCTGCGGAGCAGGCGTTTGCGTGCGCCCCGCTTGACTGAACAGAAGCACACCCAGAATCGTGACTGCCGTCAAGCATTTAGCGCGCATTTTCGAGGTGTTCGACCGTTAGCAATTATACAGCGCCGGAGCGGCGGAAGCGAGGCCCTCCATGCAAGTTGCATGCAAGAACCATCCACGCGGTTAAGTTTACCGATCGACTGGTCAGTTTGTCAAGCCGAACAGACCCTTGTTTACGGACATACACTCATGTAGAATTGACCCCGGATACCCTTATGACACGTCTCGTAGCAGGTATGTTGTTGCTGACTGGCGCTCTTTGGGCGGCGACTGACCCGGCCCTGATCGATGCTTCGAAGCGAGGCGACTCCAGCGCGGTCCGCGCGCTTCTGGCCAAGAAGGCCGATGTCAACGCCCCAGCGGTGGACACTTCCACGGCGCTCCACTGGGCGGTTAAGGCCAACAGCCTGGAGACGGTCAATCTGCTGATCGACGCGGGCGCGAACGTGAAGGCCGAGACGCGCTACAAGATCACGCCGATGTCGCTGGCCTGCTCCAACGGAAATGCCGCCATCATCGAGCGTCTGCTACAGGCCGGCGTGGATCCGAACAGCACCTCCGAAGAAGGCCAGACCGCACTGATGACCGCCGCGCTGAACGGCAAGGTGGACGCGATCAAAATGCTGCTGACCCACGGCGCGAAAGTGAATGCCACCGAACCGTACAAAGGCCAGACGGCGCTGATGTGGGCGGCGGGCGAAGGAAACGCCGATGCCGCGGCTTTGCTGATCGAATTCGGCGGCGACGTGAAGGCCAAATCCAAAGCCGGGTTCACGGCCCTGCTGTTTGCGGTCATGAACAATCAGATCGCCTCCGCGAAGACGCTGCTGGAACATGGCGCGAATGTCGAAGACAAGTCGATCGACGGCAGCACCACGCTGAACATGGCCGTGATCAACGCCTACTACGACATGGCATCGATGTTGCTTGACCACGGCGCCAACCCGAACGTACAGGACCTCAATGGAACCCCGCTGCATTCCATCGTGTGGATGCGAAAGCCCGGCACCTCCTGGGAGGCGGCAGCCACGGCCTCGGATCCAATCCCCGTTCCGCGTCCCAGCGGGCAGAAGATGAACGCGCTGCAGCTCGCTCAAAAGCTACTGGAGAAAGGCGCCGACCCGAACGCTCGCATTGCCTGGAAGGAGATGCCGATGACCAAAGGTCTCGGCACCACCAAGAATCCGCCCAACATCAATCTGGGACGGCACTATTTGAGCTTCGTCGGATCGACTCCGTTTTACAACGCGGCACGGAATGGCGATCCCCAGATGATGCGGTTGCTGGTGGAGCATGGCGCGGATCCGAAGATGCCCACGGCGGTCGGCGTCACACCGTTAATGGCCGCCGCATGTCTCGATTACTACGAAGGCGAAACCCCCGGTCCGTTGACCGGAGTTCCTGAAGCGGAACGGCTGGAGGCAGTCAAGCTGGCACTCGATCTCGGCAACGATATCGACGCCAAAGTCCACATGGGGGACTTTAAGATGGTCGGCACGTCGCAATCCATGCTGGCGCACTATCCCGACAATTTTGAAGAAGACCTGGCCAATCTCGGTGTCGGCGATCCGCGTTGGGATGGCTTCACCGCGCTGCACGGCGCCGTCATCTGCAACCAGCCCTCGATCCTCCAACTCCTGGTCGATCGCGGCGCGAAGCTGGATGCCCAGAGCAGGCTTGGCTGGACCCCGCTGACGATCACCAACGGAATCTTCATGGCGAACTCCAAGAAAGAGTTCCCGGTCGCCCGAGAGATCCTCAAAAAGGCGATGGCTCAAAAAGGGCTGCTCGCATCTAACGAATAGTTAAAAGCTCCTCAGTACTTCGCCCAATCGCGCTCGAAGCGGAATACTTCTTTCGCCGGCGGCAGCGGCGCTTGCGTCTCGATCCAGCGCACCGGCTCGGAACCCGCATTCTCGAAGCTGTGGATGCACCCCACGCCCGTCCAGATCACATCGCCTGGGCCTAGATCGTAGACCTTGCCGTCGGCCGTCGCTCGCACGCGCCCGCTGACGATCAAGTAAGACTCCTCGAAGGTATGATCGTGCGGATCGATCTTGGCGCCCGGCATGTATTGGATCAGGAACAGCGACTGATGGATCGCTCCGAAGGAACGATCCACGAACATCTTGATGGCGACCCCGGTGGTCGGGTTGAATCCTTCCATCTGCGAAGGTGCGCCGGGGCGCGGCAGTTGGGATTCGTCGAAGTGCCCTACGTGGGTGTCCTCTGCGTGCGGGGCGGGCGCGCCGCCACTGACAAAAAACGTATCTTTCCCATATTCCACTGGACGCGGCTGGGGCGCTTGCATTTCGATCCAACTCGCCGGGGGATCGCCTGGGTTGGTCCAAATGTTACGCCAGGCGTGGCAAACTCCGGTGGGGATCAATCCGAAGTAACCCGGCTCGAGCGTGTGGCTCTTTTCACCGATCTGAAGCGTAACGTGTCCTTGCAGAATATAGAAGCTCTCTTCAAAGGAATGGATGTGCGGCTGAATCGCTCCGCCTGGATCCAGGTAACAGATCCCCACGCCCATGTGAACCGATCCCATGGCGCGATCGACGTAGGTCGCGCGGCGGAAACCGGTGCTGTGTTCTTCATAGAGGCCGGGCGTCTTGGCAGCCGCTTCGTTGATCCTGGAAACGTGGTGCATGCCGGTCATGATATCCCAAGTCTGTAAGATAGTTCCTCAGGATCATAAGTGCTATCCGACTTCACAAAAACGGAGCGGCGTGCGTTCGCGGCCTGCGTGGGCGGCTGGGCGCTGGATGCGATGGATGTCCAGCTGTACAGTTTCGTGATTCCCACGCTGATCGCGATCTGGGGCATCACGCGGGCTCAGGCGGGCCTGCTGGGAACGGCGGCGCTGCTGGTGTCGGCCGTCGGCGGGTGGCTGGCAGGATGGCTGGCGGACCGCTACGGGCGCGTCCGCACGCTGCAGGTGGCGATCCTGTGGTTCGCGGTCTTCACGTTTCTATCCGGACTGGCGCAGAACTTCGAGCAGTTGTTCGCCGCACGCGCGCTGATGGGGCTCGGCTTCGGAGGCGAATGGGCCGCTGGAGCCGTCTTGCTGGGCGAAGTGATCCGCCCGGAGCATCGCGGAAAGGCGCTCGGGATGATGCAGGCGGGATGGGCGGTGGGATGGGGCTCGGCGGCGCTGCTCTATGCGCTGTTCTTTTCAGTGTTGCCGCAGGAGACCGCCTGGCGGGCCTTGTTCCTGGTCGGGATCGCACCCGCGCTACTGGTGTTTTTCGTGCGGCGCTACGTCGAGGAACCCTCGGTGTATCTGGAATCGCAGGCTCAGCTCGCGGCGGGAGGCACGCGACCGTCTTTCGTCGAAATTTTCCGGCCGCCGCTTTTGAGCGTCACGGTGCTGGGCGGCCTGATGGGCACCGGAGCCCAGGGCGGCTATTACGCGGTCACCACCTGGCTGCCGACCTTTCTTCGCACCGAACGCAAGCTGTCGGTATTGGATTCCAGCGGCTATCTGACGGTATCGATCGCGGGCGCGTTCTGCGGCTATCTAGCGGGCGGCTTTTTGGCTGACAAGATCGGGCGGCGACTGACCTTTCTGGTGTTCGCCATCGGAGCGGGCGTGGTGGCGGTGACTTATACGACGGTGCCTTTTGGCGATGCCGCGATGTTAGTGCTGGGATTCCCGCTGGGCTTTTTCGCCTCCGGAGTATTCAGCGCCATGGGTCCGTTCTTCACCGAGCATTTCCGACACGCGTGCGCGGCGTCGGCCAGGGCTTCGCCTACAACGTCGGACGAGCGACGGGCGCGCTGTTTCCGACGCTCGTCGGGATGCTCTCGGCACATATTCCGCTGGGCCAGGCGATCGGTCTGTTCGCGGGACTGGCGTATGCCACCATGGCAATAGCGGCGTTCCTGCTGCCGGAAACGCGCGGCAAGGTCCTGGCGCCCTGAACAATATGATCCTTAGCAGAGAGCGTATTTTGACTACACATGTCGGCAGCCTGCCGCGCAATGCCGAACTATCCGATCTTCTCGTCCGGCGCGAAGACGGCGAGGCGATCGATAAAGACCAGCTGGCGCGAGAGATGGAACTCGCGGTGCACCGGGTGGTCGACAAGCAAGCCGCGGCCGGCATCGACATCGCCAACGATGGCGAGCAGCAGCGGGTCGGCTTTCAGACCTATGTGCCGCAGAGGATGTCGGGCTTCGCGGGCGAATCCAAGCGCCGGCGCGGCCGCGACTTCGAGGAGTTCCCGGAGCTGGTCACACTCCTACTGCAGCGTTTTCCGAAGCGCAGCCGGATGCAGAACGCTCCCGAGGCCCGGGCTGAACTGCATTATCTGGACACGGCGGCTATCGAACTGGAAATCGGAAGGCTGCAGCATGCCGCGAGCGCAGCGAACTTCGCCGAGTGCTTTATGACGGCGCCCTCGCCCGGGATTATTTCCAGCACGATGCTGAATGCCTTCTACAACTCACAGGAAGCTTACCTTCAGGCGCTGGCCCGCGAGATGCGCAAGGAGTATCTGGCGATCCACAAGGCCGGGTTGCTGCTGCAGATCGATTCGCCCGACTTGGCCATGGATCGCTCGATGTTCTATCGTGACCTGTCGGACGGCGAGTTCGTGAAAGCCGCCGAGCTGCACGTGGCGGCGATCAACAAGGGAATCGAAGGCATCCCGCGCGACCGCGTCCGGCTGCACTGTTGCTGGGGCAACTGGGATGGTCCGCACATCCACGATGTGCCGCTGGAGCTGATCCTGCCGGTGCTGTATCAGGCCAACGTGGGCGCGCTGAGCATCGAATTCGCGAATCCGCGGCATCAGCATGAATACCAAGCGCTGCAGCGGCACCCGCTGCCACAGCATATGGCCCTGATTCCGGGAACGATCGACACGACGACCAATATCGTCGAGCACCCCCAGGTGGTCGCACGGCGGATTCAGGAAGCTGTAGCGGCGGTAGGCGATCGGGAGCGGGTGATCGCGAGCGCGGATTGCGGATTCGGAACGTTCACCGGACGCGAATGGGTGATCGAGCCGGCGGTGTGGCTGAAGCTGAAGGCGCTGCGAGAGGGCGCCGATATCGCCTCAGCGCAACTTTGGGGACGAAAAGCGGCGTCATAGGAGGGCAAAGGACGCGGCGCATACTACGGGCGCCATAGGCATCGATCGCGCCGCGTTCCGTTTTGCGCGAGTCAAAAAAAAACGGTTACTTGGGGATCTGCGGGACCACCAGGTGAAAGATCTTCACCGAAGCTCCGTCGGCGGCTTGAATGGTGGCCGTCTCCGAAGGGCCCAGGTAGACACCCATCCCTTTCGACACCTCGTGAGCTTTGTTTTCGAGGTGGATGCTCCCCTTGCCTTCCATCAGGTACAGGAGCTGGTGTTTATCGCGGGCCTCAGTCTGATATTTCTCGCCTGATTTGAGCCAGCGCAGAGTACCGAGCACGTTCTTCGCCCCGGCGAGATGTTCATTGAGGATCTCTGTGGCTTCGCCCTGCGGGGTCTTCACGCGAGGAAGCTTCTTTGTATCGATAAATGTGAGCGACATGAAAACTCCTAGGTTTGGACCCAGACGCGGCCGTCGACCCGATTCCACACCAGGTCTTCAGCGGTGCCATCGAGGATCGTGGTCTTAAATCGGTTGGGCGCCTGAAACTCGAAATAGAACAGCGGCGACTCGGTGGCGCGCAGGCGATGTTTTTCTTCCGCCGGAATGAACACCATGTCGCCGGGACCCACGTTGCGAACGCCTTCGGGACTTTCGACTGTCCCATTCCCTTCGATGATGAAGTAGAAGTGCTCACAATTCACGTGGAAGTGATACGGGGATGATGCCCCGTGCTTATAGCGCATGATCCCAGCCAGCATATCGTCGACCTTGGTCAGCTCTTTGTTGACGAAGAATGTCCGCTCACGGCCGGGAACCGCCGAGACCAGCTTCGGCAACTGATCTTCATGAAAAATGTATGCCATCGTCGTTCTCTCCTATCTCAATTCTTGGGCCGATACGCGAGGCGCGCAACCTCGGCGTAAGGGACCGCTGCAACGGTGGCCCGGATCTCGGCTTGCCGGTGGCGCTCGACCGTCGGCTTCGTCGACCCCCGCCCTTGCTCACCCCAGACCAGCGTAACCTCGGTGCCTGGCTCACTGTGCGCGACATCGACCATGGCCAGCGAGATCATCGCGCGTTCATTATACGTGTAGCCGGTATACGTCGAGACTCCGATGGTCTTGCCGCCTTTCAGCACCTTGTCATACGGCAAAGTCGAATAGTTCGCCAAGGGCAGATCAATGTACTTGGCGATATCCCCGCCGCCGTGGAACAGCGAACTGAAGACGCGCCCAATATCCTCGCCGTTCCAAACGAGCGTTACTTTCTTGCGCTTCTGGTTAGCGGCCATCTTCTCGAGGGCTGCGCGTCCAACAAACTCATGATCGAATTTGACGAAAGGTCCGTAGCCAAGGTCGTAGGGAGTCAGGTAATAGTCGGTGATGTCATTGGAGTAAAAGCTGCCCCCAAGTGACGCCATGGCTTCATAACTCTTCGCGGTCAGCCACTGCCGGTACTTCTTCATTTCCTCGCCGACATAGACGGCCGGAAGCGGCGATGGAATCCACCCGGATTCGAGGCAGCTTGTGGGATAGGTTCGGGCGCCGACCTGCCGGATGCCGTACTCTTTACCGGCTTCCACGATAGCGTCGCGGACTGCTCCGCCGTGCTCCCAAGGGCCGAACAACTCCCATCCGGGTTGTCCGACCATTCCGTGACGCAAGGCTCGGACATCGTGCCCCGCAATCTTGATGGTTTCCATGTTGAAGAAGCGGATATCCGGCGCCGGTTTGCCGGTTACTTTCTCCATGACGCGGAGAGCGTTCGGGCCTTGCACCTGGTATCGGTAGACCTTTCTGCGTCCCTGGTTGACGGCAGATCGCTCGTCCCGTTCGGCCTTGGCCTTGTAACCGCCGGTCTCGACGTTATAGTGCACCCAGTTCGCGGCGGGGGGCCGTCCGACAAGATTGAACTTGTTCTCGTCCAGATAGAAGAGAATCGCATCGCCGATTACGTGGCCGTTGTGGTTGCATGCGACGAATTGCTTGGCCTGGTTGACCTTGAAATTCTTGAACGTATTTACACCCAGGTCGGAGAACACTTTCAGCGCGTCGGGACCCTCCACGTATAAATCCGTCATGTGGTGGGACTGATCGAACAGGGCGCAGGTCTCACGCCACGAACGCTGCTCATCGCGCCAGTTTGTAAACTCGTGCTGCACAACGGGAAAGGCGTACGGTCCAATCTGCGAATTGCGCAACAACTCAACCGGATTACCGGCGGCTTTGATTACGTCTTCTAGGTTTTGGGTACTCATGCTTATCGTAGTTTCTGGGAAGGTTCCTCGAGGGCGGCGGTCAGATCGTTCAGGAACGCGGCCGCCTGCGCGCCATCGACGACACGATGGTCGCTAGAAAGCGTGATGGTCATGATCGGCCGAACGGCGGGCTGGCCGTTCACCGCCACCACCCGATCGGCAATTCGTCCCACGGCCAGAACCGCAACCTGCGGTGGGGTAATGATCGCGCTGAAAGCGTCGATGCCGAACATCCCCAGGTTGCTGATGGTGAACGTGCCGCCGGCGATATCGGCAGGCCGCAGGCGCCCGGATTTAGCGCGCTCCGCAAGATCCTTGCGCTGCGTAGCGATCTCGGCGATCGCCGTAGTAGCCGCGTTGGGGATCACTGCGCCGACGACGCCCTCGGGCACGGCAACAGCCAGCGAAATGTTGACGGCGGGGTTGAGCCGAATCGCGCTGCCGGTCCAGCTCGCATTCATTTTGGGATGGTCGAGCAGGACGCGGGCGACCAAAGCGATCAGAAGATCGGTGTGCGTGAATTTGTCGCGGCCGAGTTGCTCGCGGGTGGCGTTCAACGCACTGGCATCCACGTCACGCGCCAGGAAGAAGTGCGGCACGGTGGTCCAGCTTTGCGTGGTCCGCTCGGCCATCAGCCGCGCGATCGCGCTGAGAGACTCTGCAGCAGGAGCGGCCGGCTTGGCCGCTGCCGCTTGAATGTCCTCACCGCTGATGGTCCCGCCCGGACCGGTCCCCACGATGCGGCTGATGTCCACACCCAGCTCCTGGGCCATCCTGCGCGCTTTAGGAGAAATTCGCGGACCGCCCTCGGCCGCCTTTTCCGGAGCGGGCGAAGCGGTAGCAGCACGCGTTGCAGGCGCGGCAGTCTGGGGCCGGGCTTGCTCGGTCATACTACGCGACGCAGTATCGGAATCCACGGGAGGCTGCTCTCCCGGCGCGACCAGCCAGGCGATGATCTGCCCCACCGGCACCACGTCGCCTTCGTGCGACCGGACGCCGGCCAGGATGCCGTCCGCTTGTGCCTCCAGCTCGAAGGAGACTTTGTCCGTCTCGATTTCGAGCAGCGGCTCGCCTTTAAGGACC
>Ga0134121_10005393_pt1 | contig 10383 bp, 6 predicted proteins | sample KB301_FD_96463 | JGI IMG/M metagenome (GOLD analysis project Ga0134121, IMG submission 96463) | Terrestrial soil microbial communities without Nitrogen fertilizer from Kellogg Biological Station, Michigan, USA - KB3-0-1 | ecosystem: Environmental > Terrestrial > Soil > Unclassified ...
CCTTCGGCGACCACGACCTTGCCCACGGTGTCGCGAATGGCGCCCGTGAATGCGCCTTGCACATGGCCGAACAACTCGCTCTCCAGCAGTTCCGCCGACAGGCTGGGGCAGTGAACGGTGACAAACGGCGCTTCCGCGCGTGGACTTTTGGCGTGAATGGCCCGTGCGATGACGCCCTTGCCGGTGCCGCTTTCGCCGCGCAGCAAGATGGTCGCTTCGCTGGAGGCGGCGCGAAAGGCCAGCTCCAGGGCCTGGCGCATGACAGGTTCGTCCGTTTGCAGATCGGCCTCGGGTACCACGGCCCGGACCTGGTCCTCAAGTCGTTCAACCTGCGATTGCAAACGGCGGACCCGTGTCACGCGGTCGAAGACCATGCGAACTTGGTCGGGCGTAAACGGCTTGGGCAAATAATCAAACGCTCCGCGCCGCATCGCTTCCACCGCCGTTTCCACGGTCGAGTAGGCGGTGACCACAACGATCGCCAGGGCCGGGGCAAGCCTGCGCAATTCGGGCAGCACATCGAGGCCGTTTTCCTTGGCCAGGCGCAAATCGAGAAAGGCGACGTCAAAAGCAGACTGGGTCAACATCGCCTGAGCCTGCGAGCCGTCGCGCGCTTCCTTGACGTGATGGTTCATCGTCTCCAGCGCCAGCCGGAGCGACTTGCGCAGGTTGGCGTCGTCGTCAATCACCAGAATGTTCATGAAACGACCAAGAGATTCGGAGTTTGTAGTGGCCTGATTTATCGGGTCGCCCGCGGCCCGATAAATCGGGCCACTACGAACTCAACACGACCGGCGACCGGCAACCGCCAACCTACCATTTTGAACAGTGCTCGTATCAGCTTGCATTCTGCATGCCGGGCCAATGATGCTCATGAAGCGCAATTGGAACACCGAATGGCTATTGCACTTACGTATCCAGTCGCCAACCAGCGCCCTAGGACAACACCAAGGTTATCGTGCAATTTGCAATAATGATATTGCAAATTGCACGATAGTTGGCGGGCAGCCATAAATGTAGTTTGACGTAACAATCTGCCATTGCAGCGGTTTGATGCACGAGCCTCAAGCGGCACAACACTTGCTCGTGATGGTGCATTCGCTTTTTGAAGAGTAACGGAGGTTGCACAAATGAACCTGGCAATTTGGCTGCCTACATTATTGCTCGTTGGCCTGGCCACCCTGGCTTTGCTGTTCGCGTTCGTCCGTGGCTGTGAAAAAGTGTGAGGGCCGACAAATGCTTGTGCTTACCGGCGTTGTGACTTTGCTTCTGTTGGTTTACCTCCTCGCCGCCTTGCTGCGCCCCGAGTGGTTTTAGTGTCTTGGTAGGCCGGCCTTCCCAGGCCGGCCTGGGAAGGCCGGCCTACCAAGACACTGTTCGCATTCGAAGGACTCGCCATGTGGCAAATTTGGTTTCTTCCCATCCTCATCGTTGGCGTGACCGTCGCGCTGTCGATTCCCGTCGGCCGCTATCTGGCCTGGATCATGGATGGGCATTACCGCGCGCCGCGCTGGCTGCAATGGCTGGAGCAATGTCTCGACACCGGACCGCAAACCTGGAAGCAATATGCCGTTTCATTGCTGCTCTTCAACACAGTGATGTTCGTCTTCGCGTTCGTCGTTTTGACATTGCAGGCCCAGGCGCCGCTCAATCCCGAGGACCAGAAAACGCTGTCCCCGACGACGATTTTCAACACCGCCTGCTCGTTCGTGACCAACACTAACTTGCAGCATTACTCGGGCGAGCAGCACCTCTCTTACTTCAGCCAACTCCTGGCGATCATCTGGTTGATGTTCGTGTCGGCGGCGGTGGGCTTTTCCGCGTTGACCGCCGTCATCCGCGGTTTGCGCGGCGATGCGCACATGGGCAACTATTACGTCGATATGTGGCGAGCGGTCGTATACGTCTTTCTGCCGAGCAGTCTGATCATGGGCGTGTTGTTCCTGCTCACAGGCATCCCGATGACCTTCGATGGGGCGGCAGAGGTGACCACGCTGGAGGGCGTTATCCAAAAAATCGCCCGTGGCCCCGTGGCGGCACTGTTGCCGATCAAGCACCTGGGCACCAACGGCGGCGGTTTCTTCGGCGCCAATTCGGCGCATCCCTTTGAAAATCCCAGTGCGTTAACCAACATCCTGGAGTGCATCAATCTGCTGATCTTCCCGTTCTCCTTGCTCGTCATGTTCGGCCGCATGCTCAAGAACATGCGGCACGCCACGGTGATCTATGGCGTCATGATGTTGATGATGGCTTGCATGATTATGTGGTCGGTCTACTGGGATACAATGCAACCCAATCCCGCCTTGACGGCCCGCGCCGCCATGACGGATTCCAATGGCAAGCCGTATGAAGTGGAAACCCGTGACGCCGACGGAAAACCCATCAAACAGCAGGTGAACGTCAATGCGGTCGCCGGATTGCCAGTGGATCAAGAGTTGGGCAATCTCGAAGGCAAGGAACTGCGTTTCGGCACCTCCGCCGGCGCGACGTTTGCCGCGCTCACCACGGCCGTGACCTGCGGCTCCGTCAATTGCATGCACGACAGCCTCAACCCGCTGGCCGGGCTGACGCCGTTGACCGGCATGTGGCTCAACTGCGTCTTTGGCGGCAAAGGCGTGGGCCTGATCAACATGCTCGTGTACCTGATCGTCGGCGTCTTCCTGTCCGGGTTGATGGTAGGCAGAACGCCAGAATACCTCGGCAAAAAGGTCGAGGCCCGCGAAATGAAACTGGCCATGTTGGCGCTGCTGATCCACCCGATCCTGGTGTTGGGCCCGTCGGGTTTGTTCGCTGCCCTGGACTGGGGCAACAAAGCGGTCAACAATCCCGGCCCGCACGGCTTTTCCGAGATCCTTTACGAATTCAGCTCAGCGTCCGCCAACAATGGCTCGGGTTTTGAAGGCTTGCAAGACACTTATGGTTTCAACAACAATCCGGACCCTGCCGTTTACAGTCCGCAATGGGACATTGCCACGGGGTTGGTGATGCTGCTCAGCCGCTTCATTCCGATCATCGCGCCGCTTGCTTTGGCGGCAAGTCTGGCGGCCAAAAAGCCGACGCCGTTCACCGCCGGCACGCTGCGGACCGATACGTTTACGTTTGGTTTCGTGCTGCTGGGCACGGTGATTCTGGTGGGGGCGTTGTTGTTTTTGCCGGCAGCGGTGTTAGGGCCGATTGCGGAGCATTTGGGACCGATGCCGTTTGGCGGATGAGCAAAAAATTCACCACAAAGGCACAAAGAACACAAAGAAATGCATTTGGAGAAAACCGTCAATTTCCTCTTTGTGCTCTTTGTGCCTTTGTGGTGAAAAACGAGAACTACCATGCCTCAAACGCTTGAACCCGTTGCCATCGCTCAAGGCCCAACGCCCGAAGAGCTGAAACTCAGCCGCCGCGCTAGCCGCAGTTACGGCCTGTTCGCGCCTCATCTGGTCAAGGCTGCGCTCAAGCAGTCGTTTGTCATGCTGCGCCCGTCGATTCAGTGGAAAAACCCCGTCATGTTCGTGGTAGAAGTGGGCACGGTGCTGACCTTCATCTACACCATCGCCATTCTCTTCGGCTACGAAAGTCAGGCCCCCCTTGGCTACCTGATTTCACTTGATATTTGGTTGTTGCTGACGCTGCTGTTCGCCAATTTCGCCTCCGCACTTGCCGAGGCCCGCGGCAAAGCCCAGGCTGACGCTTTGCGCAAAACCCGGCAAACCACGCCTGCGTTTCGTCTTCGCGATGACGACACGGTTGAGGAAACATCATCCACCGAATTGCGCGCCGGTGACCGCGTGGAAGTTGTCGTTGGCCAGGTCATCCCGGGAGATGGCGAGATCATCGAAGGCGTGGCTTCCATCGACGAGTCGGCCATAACCGGCGAATCGGCCCCCGTCATTCGCGAAGCGGGCGGCGATCATTCGGGCGTTACCGGCGGCACCCGCGTGCTGTCCGACCGCATCGTCGTCAGACTCACTGCCGGCCACGGTCAATCGTTTCTGGACCGCATGATCGCTCTCGTCGAAGGCGCCATCCGCCAGCGCACGCCCAATGAGATTGCCTTATCGCTGGTGCTGGCCGCTTTCACTTTGATCTTTCTGCTCGTCACCGCGGCCCTGTGGCCAATGGCCCTGAACGCCGAGCTTTACATGAAGGATTTTCTCGGCACGCCCGGGCAAGTCCGCAGTCTTGGGACCGACATTCCCACTTTGGTTGCATTGCTTGTCTGCTTGATTCCAACCACCATCGGAGCGCTCTTGGCCGCCATCGGCATTGCCGGCATGGACCGGGCATTGCGGGCCAACATCATCGCCAAAAGCGGCAAGGCGGTCGAAGTCGCCGGCGATGTGGACACGCTGCTGCTCGACAAGACCGGCACCATCACCATTGGCAATCGCCAGGCGACCAGGTTCATCCCATTGGGCGATTACAGCGCGGCCGAAGTGGGCAGATTGGCCGCACTGGCTTCCGCTGCCGACCTGACGCCCGAGGGCAAAAGCATCGTCACCCTGCACAACACAACCGGCGGCCGTTTGAATGTGCCCCACGGCGCCCGTTTCATCGAGTTCACCGCCCAGACCCGCATGAGCGGCATCGATCTGCCCGACGGCCAGCGTATCCGCAAGGGCGCTACCGACGCGGTCATCCGCTATGTCCAGCAAGAACGCGGCAAAATCCCGGCCGATTTGCAAAGTCACGTCGACGGCGTGGCGTCCCAGGGCGCCACCCCCTTGGTCGTATGCGAAGGCAATCAGGTCGCGGGCGTGGTTGTGCTGGAAGACATTCTCAAGCCCGGCATGAAAGAGCGTTTCGAGCGTTTGCGGCGGATGGGTTTGCGCACCGTCATGGTCACCGGCGACAACCCGCTCACGGCCAAGACCATTGCCGCCCAGGCCGGCGTGGACGATTACATCGCACAGGCCACGCCCGAAGCCAAGCTCGCCTACATCCGCAAGGAGCAAGCCGCCGGCAAACTCGTCGCCATGATGGGCGACGGCACCAACGACGCCCCCGCCCTGGCTCAGGCCGATGTCGGCGTCGCCATGAACTCCGGCACCCAGGCCGCCAAGGAAGCCGGCAACATGGTCGATCTCGACAGCGATCCGACCAAGCTGATCGAAGTAGTCGAGATCGGCAAACAGCTGTTGATGACTCGCGGCGCACTGACGACGTTTTCCATCGCCAATGATCTCGCCAAGTATTTCGCCATCGTGCCGGCCCTGTTCGCGGCGACGCTGCCGTGGCTCAAGAGCTTTGATGTCATGCACCTGCACTCGGCGACCTCGGCGATCCTGTCGGCGGTGATCTTCAACGCCGTCATCATCCCGGCGCTGATCCCCATTGCTCTGCGAGGTGTTGCCTATCGTCCCGTCGGCGCCGATGCGTTATTGCGGCGGAATTTACTGATCTGGGGCCTGGGCGGCGTGATTGTGCCGTTCGTCGGCATCAAGGTCATTGATGTGATTCTGGTTTTGTTTCGATTGGTGTGACAGGAACACAAGCCATGCAAAGTCATTTGCGCGCTAATTTGTGGCTACTGGTTTTGACCGTGCTGATCTGCTCGGTGCTTTACCCCGTGGCCTTGTGGGCCATCGGCCAAGCCGCCTTCCGCGACCAGGCCCAAGGCAGCCTCATCGTCAACGACGCCGGCAAACCGATCGGCTCAAGGCTCATCGCCCAGGAATTCAAGGGCGACGAGTACTTCCAACCGCGTCCCTCCGCGGTTTCTTACAACGCCGCCGCCTCGGGCGCGAGCAACTGGGGCGCCAGCAATTACCTCCTCCGCGAACGCGTGGCACGCCAGCTTGGCCCCATTGTGCGTTATGGCAAAGGCGCAGAAAAGGACGGCAAAAAACCGGGCGAAGTGGTCGGCCCCGACATTGAGAAATGGTTCCAGCAAGATCGCTATCAAAAAGAGCCGGGCATCGTGGCCCAGTGGGCATCCTTACATGCCGGCGTCGCCGAAGGTTGGATCAAGGACACCGACAACGCGCTCAAGCCACAATGGAAGATCGGCGACAAGGAACGCGATGCGGGCCAGAGCTTTCTGATGCAACTCAAGGAGGACGATCCGGCCCTGCACAAGGAACTGGATGCGGCTTTGGAATCTGCGTCCGCCTCTACCAGCGACATTAGTGTGGCCTTTTTTCCGCTGTTCTCCAAAAAGTATCCGGGCGAGTGGTTGATCGTCGATGAGCTGGAAACGCCGGACAAGCAAAAACGCAAGAAACTGGTCCGCGTCAAAGAATCCTCGGACATTCAGGGCATTTTCTTTGACATGTGGCGGCAAGAGCATCCCCACATCGCGCTCGAAGAAGTCCCGGCCGACATGGTGATGGCTTCCGCGTCGGGCCTTGATCCGCATATCACTTTGAAAAATGCGCAGTACCAGCTCAAGCACCGGATCGCGGAAGCTCGGGCCAAGGCGATTATTCTCGACAAAGCCAAAAGCACTCGCCAGGATTTCGGCAAACTGGACGACAACCAGCGTCAAGCGGCATTAGAGCAGGCGCGCAAACTCGTCGAAACCAAGCTGGGCAAACGCTTGGAAGACCGCCTCACCGATGTGATCGACGAGTTGCTGAAGCAATCAGCTAGCGCTCCCCTGAGCGGCCTGGCCGGCGTACCCCTGGTCAACGTGCTGGAGATCAACGTCGCACTCGATAAGCGGCTCTCTCAGCTGGAAGTCAAGTAGGGTGGGTGGAGTCTTCGGAACCCACCTTTCGCAGTGGTGGGTTCCGAAGACTCCACCCACCCTACGAGTGTCATTATTTACTTGACAAAATAACAGGCCGTCATGACAATCTTCTGGGAGTAATCCAACCTCAAAAACGACTTCGTACTCGCATTTTGCCCTGCCCGAAGGAGTTCACTCCATGACCAAGCTCTTGGTTCCCAGGATCAAACTGGTGGCCGTTGCCGTCGCGGCGTTAGTGGTTTCGTTCGCCGCTTTTCGGCCGGTTGACGCACAGCAGAACCCGTCTTATCTGTTCCGCTTTGATTCGCTGCAAAACATCGCGCCGCGTTCGGCCCGGTCTGCCGAAAGCCTGCCTCCGCAGGCCGACAAGCTACACGTCATCCTGCTGGTCTTCGGCCACAAGGGCGGCATCAGCGCTGCTTGCCAAAAGGATTGCAAGGGCGTGAAAACAGCGCTGGAAACGGCGTTTGCGGGCGAAGAAGACCGGCTGGTCTTCCATGACTTGACCGTCGTTAATCCCAAAACCAACAAGTATTACTCCACCAAAGAAACGATGGAAGTCATCAATGGCCTGAAGATCGGCCGCAACGACAATGTGCTGATCTTCCAGTCGGGCCACGGCGCCATTGGCAACAAGAACGACCCCGAGTGGTCGCACAAGCTGCAGATGGACGGCGGCACGCTGACCCGCGCTCAAGTGCAAAAACCGATCGAGGCCATGAAGCCGCGCGGCATTATCTTCTTGACCGATTGCTGCAGCGGTTTGCCCAAGAAAGCGACTGTGGCAAGCGAGGAAGAGGAGCTGGTCAGCCTGGAAACGGTGGGACCCAACGTGCAATCGATCCGCAATCTGGTGTTGCTGCCCAGCGGCGTCATCAGCGTCACCGCGGCGGAAGACGGCAAGCTGGCCATCGCCGGTTTCAAGGGCGCCAACCCCGCCAAGGCCGGCAGCGCCTTCACGGTGGCCTTGCTGCGGTTGTGGTACAACAGCGATGTGACCTACGATAGCTGGAACCAGTTCTTCCCGGTGCTGAAGAAAGAAACCGGTCTGGCTTCCGGCGGCAAGCACCTGGCGCGTGCATTTCAGCTGAATGACAAATACGTTGCGACACCAATCCGGGTGAGTTTTGCGTTTCCTGAACGCAGCGCGACGCCGCGGCTGAATTACAATGGCGATCGGCGGTTGAGCTTGTCGGAACGGTAAGCAAATGGCTGCTAATGTTTAGCCGCGACGCGCAGCGGAGCGCTCCACTGTGCGTCGCGGCTAATCTTTTTACTGGGCTCTACGCCAGCGGCCCAGCGCATAGATCGCCACCCCCAGCAGATTAGCGCTTACGATCACCCCAATGATCTTCGCGGTGAAATGCTGTTCATTCTCCACTGCAATGATCGGAAACACCGAAAGGACGCAATAAAGGACGGTGACACCAAAGCCAGCCAGGGATGCCGCGCGCAGCCACCAAGGCGGTTGGGCGCCGAGCCGCCAACTCGGCATGAGCGGAATGGCGAACAAGGCGAGGTAAGTCAAGCCGTACAGAATGCCGGCCATGTTCTCCAGCACCTGAAAGCCTTCCTGCAAGCCGACGCCCGCCTGGCCGATCAGCGTCAAAGCCACGGTCAAGACGCCGACAAAAAGGATGGAGTTAATGGGTGTGCGAAAGCGCGGATGCAGCCGCGTGAACCAATTCGGCAACAACCCGTCCCAGCCGGCCACCATCGGCAGCCGCGTGTTGCCGGCGAACAGCAACATCATGTTGCCCGCTTGTCGCACCAGCAGCATCCCAATCAGCACAGGCGCAATGAGCGCCGCGAAGCCCATGCCCTCAAAGCCAATTGTCAGCGTTTGCGGAATGGGGCTGACCAGATCAATTTTGCCCTGCGGTACGAGCGCCAGCACGCTGCCGGTGCCAAGTATGAACATCAGCGCGATAATCGGGACGGCGATAACGACGGAACGGCCGATAGTGCGGGCTGGACTTTTGCACTCGCCCGCCAGGATGGCCACATACTCGAAGCCGCTGAACGCCCCAAGCGCCATTTTGCCGAAGATGTTGAGGCTGAGAAGGCTGAACGTCGGCACCGAGGCATGCAGCGGATCGTATTTAGCAATCATGCCGCGCTGCATGGCCACAAAGGGAATGGCAATGAGCGCGGCGTACGTCAGAATCTGGGCGACGCCGCCGGCATTTTGCACCCATTTGCTCACGCGCAAACCGAACACCGAAACCACGGTGACAGCAATGATGGCCGCCACACTGATGATGGCCGTGTATTCGGACGTATTCGTCACCTCTTCCGCTTCGCGCCCGAGAAGATACTTTAGATTGGTGGCCACCATGACGCCGAACGTCGCCATGATGAGAACGGTGTAGGCCCAAAGGTTCCAGGCCACCAGAAAACCAAGGAATTTACCCAGGCCAGCGGTGGCCCATTGATACAGGCCGCCTTCCAGGGGCATGAGCCGATTGAGGTAAATCACCACCGCCGCCTGGGGAAGATAAAACAGGGCGGCGGCCGCCAGCCAAAAAAAGAGATGATCGGTGCCAAGCAGGGCGGCCGTGCCCACCCAGGCGGAACCGACGACGTAGACGATTTGAATCAAGACAAGGTCGGTCAAGCCCAGGACGCGGCGGAAGCCGAAGCTATGGGCAGTGACTTCGCGGATACGCTCGGCGGCGCCTTCTGGAATGGAACTCATGTTTTGCTCAAGCACTCGCCCAGACGAGGACTACTTCTTGACCAATTCCGCCACGCCTTTGAGCACTTCCGCGATTCGCACTTCCGTCAATTCACCGGACCGAAACGTGAAAGTCGCCACTACCTTCTGGTTGACAGAAAGCAGCACAGTCACATCGGCGTCCTTGGAAAGCTTGTAACTGGGCGGCCCGCCAACGTCCTCGAAAACGGCCGTCGGAATGTTGGTGATCGCGTGCTGCCGAGCCCATTGCAGGATTTTGGCGTCCATGCTGGATTGATCGGCGTGCAGGAACGTGATCCAGGAACGCAGGTCGGCGTCCTTGTTCTTGGCAATGGCTTTGTCAACCCCGGCGGCGAGTTTGCCGAGGCCATCGGTCTGGGATCGGGCGAAAATGATGACGGCCGGTTTGTCAGCGGTTTCGCAGATGAAGCAATGCGAGGTGCCCCGTTGGGTGCCGGTGACGACTACGGATGCGTACGGCCCAGGCCGTGAACCTCGCTCCAGGCCGGCTTGAATAGCGGAATCTTGGCCGCCGTCCGCGCACAACACCGCTTGAGGTTCCGCGCACTCTTCGCGTAACAACTCCAACTCGCGGACCATGTCGTCCGGGGCGGCCTTACGCCAGCAGCGTTGTGCCAGCTCCTGATAGCGTTCCGCTTCGCCCTTGCGGCCCAGCTTTTCGCACATCACCTGCAATCCGAGTGCCGCGTGGAAACAGCCGGGGTCGTGGGCCAGCGCCTCCAGAAAGGCCTCTTCCGCCACTTCATAATTGTGGCAACCCAAAGCCGCCAGGCCCCAGGCTTGCATGTGATAGGCGCCGTTGCCCCACTGGTGATGGCTGTATTCATCCTTGGTCTTGTTGACGGCCTTGGCCAGGAGCTTGAGGCCTTCCTCGGACTTGCCTTGCTGGCACAGCAAAATGCCTTTCACCTCCCAAAGCTTCAGTTCCGCTTGCTTGTTGGCGTTTTTCTTGCCTTCTTCCAGGATGGCGACCTCGGCGGCG
>Ga0134121_10005396_pt1 | contig 10380 bp, 12 predicted proteins | sample KB301_FD_96463 | JGI IMG/M metagenome (GOLD analysis project Ga0134121, IMG submission 96463) | Terrestrial soil microbial communities without Nitrogen fertilizer from Kellogg Biological Station, Michigan, USA - KB3-0-1 | ecosystem: Environmental > Terrestrial > Soil > Unclassified ...
GCCGGTGACATTGCCTCCCGGCCGCGACATGTTCTTGACGATCCCGTCCGCCGCGGGGTCTCCGACATAGGCAGCCATGACGATCGGGATCTTGCTGGTTGCATTACGCGCAGCGTTGATCCCGTAGTCCGAGCGCGCCACGATGACATCAACATCGGCACGCACCAACTCGGCCGCCAGAGCGGGCAATTTGCTGCGATCGCCCTCGGCGTAGCGGTAGTCGATCACCACCGTCGACCCCGGAATCCAACCGAGCTCGCGCAGCCCGCGTTCGAACGGCTCCCGCTGCACCGCAAGCGGCTCCTTGGAACTGCCGGGATGCAATACGCCGACTCTCGGCGTCTTGCGCGACTGCGCAAAGGCGCCTGGCGCGAGCGCGCCCAAAGCGCCGGTCAGCAGAACCTGCCGCCGGGTCGCCATGTTCTTATCCTCCCCGGCGGCAATGTACAGCTAGTTAGCTAGCGGTGGCCACTCCTATCGGACATGAAGCACCCGTGCCGCCGAGGCCGCAGTAGCCGCCCGGGTTCTTGCCGAGGTATTGCTGGTGATAGTCCTCGGCGTAGTAGAACTCGGGCGCGAGGCGGATCTCGGTCGTGATCGTCCCATAGCCTTTCTCGCTCAGCGCGGGCTGGAACATCGCCTTCGATTTCTGCGCGGCCTTGAGCTGATCGTCGCCGTAGGCGTAGACGGTCGAGCGGTATTGCGTGCCGCGGTCGTTGCCCTGGCGCATGCCTTGCGTCGGGTCGTGGCCTTCCCAGAAAACCTTGAGCAGCTGCTCGTAGCTGATGACCTTCGGATCGAAGACGACGAGCACCACCTCCGCATGGTTGGTGAGTCCGCTGCAGACTTCTTCGTATGTCGGATTCTTCGTTTCGCCGCCGGCGTAGCCGACCGCGGTGGAATAGACACCCTTCGTCTGCCAGAAGAGCCGCTCCGCGCCCCAGAAGCAGCCCATGCCGAAGACCGCCGTCTGCATGCCGGCAGGAAATGGACTCTTGATTGGATGCCCGTTGACGAAATGCTTGTCCGGCACTTCGATCGCGCCGCTCCGACCGGGCAGCGTCGAGCTGGCAGGAAGCAGTTGGGTCATCTTCTTCATGAACGCGAACATGGCGTGCTCCTCGTTTTCCCTAGAATAACACCGTGAAAATCTGCATCTACGGCGCAGGCGCCGTCGGTGGTTTGATGGCCGGCTGGCTCGCGCGTTCCGGACACGACGTCTCGGTGGTCGCTCGAGGCGCGCAGCTCGAAGCCATCCGCAAATCGGGGCTGCGCCTGCGAAGCGCAAGTACCGTCGACAGCTTTCGCATCAAGGCCGAAAGCGAGCCGCGCCAACTCGGGCCTCAGGATTACGTATTAGTCACGGTCAAGGCCCAAAGCCTTACGGACGTCGCTGCAAATATCGGTCCCCTGCTCGACGCCGAGACGAGCATCGTCACCGCCATGAACGGCGTGCCGTGGTGGTTCTTCGACCGCCTCAAGTTCGGCAACGGCAAGGAAAGGCTCGAAAGCCTCGATCCCGGCGGCAAGCTCGCGCGCGCCATGCCGACCGAGCGCATCGTCGGCTGCGTCATCCACCTCGCCGCTTCGACGCCCGAGCCTGGCCTCATCAGCCACAACATGGGCAGGAAGCTGATTGTCGGGGAGCCGGGCGGCAAGAACACCGAGCGCACGAAGCGCATCGCCGACGCGCTGAAGGAAGCGGGCTTCGAGGTGATCGCCACCGGTGAGATCGAGAAGGAGTTCTGGGTGAAGCTCCTCGGCAACGTGAGCTTCAATCCGGTTTCGGCGCTTACCGTTTCTACCGCCGATCGGCTGATCCAGGACCGCGGCGTCAAGGACTTCATGGTGAGCATCATGCGCGAGGTGCTCTCCATCGGCCGTGCGGTCGGCGTCGACGCCAATATCGACCCGGAAGCGCGCATCGACATGGCGCGCGCGCTCGGCAAGTTCAAGACCTCTATGCTGCAGGACCTGGAAGCCGGCAAGTCGCTCGAGGTCGACGGGCTTCTCGCTGGGACGCTCGAGATCGCGCGCAAGGCGGGCGTGAAGGCGCCTTATACGGAGAGCCTCTTCGGCCTCATCAAGGCACGCGCCCAGGCCACGGGGCAGTACCGATGACCTGGGAGCTCTATCTAACCTATGTGCTCGCGTGCGCGGTGATCACGCTGATCCCCGGACCGACCGTGACGGTGATCGTCGCGAACAGCCTCGCACACGGCACGCGCGCCGGCCTCCTAAACGTCGCCGGCACCCAGCTCGGACTCGGTCTCATGATGGCGATCCTCGTGGTGGGCCTGAGCTCGATCATCGCTGCGATGAGCTGGCTCTTCGACTGGCTGCGGATCGCCGGCGCGATCTACCTAGCCTATCTGGGCTGGAAGCTCCTGCGCTCGCCCGAGGCGCTCGCCGACGCGAAGGCGGCGAGCGTGCCGCGCGGCGGCTTCTTCCTGCAGGGCTTCCTCGTGCTGATGGCGAATCCGAAGGCGCTCTTCTGGTTCGGCGCCTTCATCCCGCAGTTCATCGACCCGAAGGGCAACTACGTCGGGCAAATCGTGCTGCTGGGCGTCACCGCGATGGCAGTCGCGGCGGTCTCCGACGGCACCTATGCCGTAGTCACCGGCCGCGCGGGTGCGTTCCTCACGAAGAAGAGAATCAGGCTGGTCTCGCGGCTCAGCGGCTGCTTCCTCGTCGGCGGCGGGATCTGGCTCGCGCTGCGCGGCCGCTAGCGCAGGTTGGGACGCTTCTTCAGCTCCGGGAGGATCGCCCGCTCGTAGAACTGCACGCCCACCTTGGCGATGCGCTCCGCGCCGATCATCGCCGTCGCGCCATCGCCGGCCCGCTTCCACGCTTTGTACTCGTCCTCGTACGGCAGGCCCATCGAGCGAGCGATGAGGTGGATGTAGTTGTAGACGTCGATCGCGCGCGCGGCGTCCAGGCCGACGATCTCGCGGTAGCACTGGTGGAACGTCGTCACCACCGCCTGCGCGCCGCACGCCTTCGCGGCGCGCAGCGTATCGGCATGGATGTCCTCGAGCGCTTTCGGCAGCGCGGCGAATGAAGCGCACATGTAGCCCGGCGCGGTGTAGCCGCCGTCCACCACCTCGACGCCGGGAATCATGCCGAGCAGCTCCGGCATCATGCGGTTCACCGGCACCAGCTCGTTAAAGCCGATGTGCTTGTGGAGCATCACGCGCATCGGCACCTTGCTCGCCAGGAGCGGCGCGAGCTTCTCCCGGTTGGCGTGCAAGAGCTCGACGAGATAGGTCATGTCGAAGTGCCGATCGTTGCCCTTCTCCATGAAGTCGTGCATGTGCGAATGGCACGACGGGCACCAGGCGACGACTCGCGCGCCGCGGTCGTTGAGTTTCCCGACCGTGCGCGTCGCCATTCCGCCGGCCGTCACCTGGTTCGCGTCCTTGACCGTGCCGCAGCAGTAGTCCGGGCCGCCGACCGGCGAGGCCTCGAAGCCGATCGCGCGCAGGATGTCGAGGCAGGCGTGGATGATGTCGCCGTGACGCAGCACGTTACAGCCGTACCAGAAGGTGACGCGTTCGCTCATGTCCAGTCCTTCAGCTCCTCGTCGGTCAATTGGAGCTTGGCGAAGGCGCGCACGCGGTCGAAGTAGTCGCGGTCTTCCTTCGCCTCGATCTGTTTCGGCTCGCCGCGCCCGCCGAGCGCCGTCATGCGCGCGAGGCGCATCATCATCTTCGGATCCACGTTCTCCGGACACGCCGGCACGCACACGCCGCTCCGAGTGCAGACGCCGATCCAGCCGAGCGCCTCGGGCGTGCCCTTCTCCCCGTGCAGTACGGCGAGCACACCGCCCACGGTAGCCTTTGAATCGCTGGAGGGTGCCTTCGAGTATTGCGCCATCGGACAAACCTCGTGGCACTTGCCGCACTGGGTGCACGCGCCGAGGATGCGCTCGACTTCCTTCGACTGGTATTCCTTGAGCCGCTGGCCGATGAAGGGTCTGTCGCTCATATAAACTCGCCCGGTGACTTTATCACCGCATCGTTTGTGCGTCGCGCCGATGATGGACTGGTCGGATCGGCATTTTCGCTATTTCATGCGCCAGATCTCGGCGCAGGCGCGCGTCTATACGGAAATGATTACCACCGGCGCGCTGCTCCACGGCGACGTCGAGCGCCACCTTGCTTTCAGCCCCGAGGAGCATCCGGTGGCGCTACAGCTGGGCGGCAGCGAGCCGGACGAGCTCGCCCGCTGTGCGACGCTCGGCGAGCAGTACGGCTACGACGAGATCAACCTCAACATCGGCTGCCCGAGCGAGCGCGTGCAACGCGGAGCCTTCGGCGCGTGCCTGATGGCGGAGCCGCCGCTCGTGGCCGACTGCGTGCGGAGCATTCGCGAAGCGGTAACAGTCCCGGTGACAGTCAAGCACCGCATCGGCATCGACCAGGTCGAGGAGTACGGCTTCGTGCGCGACTTCGTCGGCACGGTTGCCGAGGCGGGCTGCCGCACATTCATCGTCCACGCGCGCAATGCGGTGCTGAAAGGGCTCTCGCCCAAGGAGAACCGCGAGATACCGCCGCTCAAGTACGACTACGTCTATCGGCTGAAGCGGGATTTCCCGGCGCTGGAATTTGTAATCAATGGCGGGATCACCACTCGGCAACAGATCGACGCCCAGATCGGCAAAGTGGATGGCGTGATGCTCGGCCGCGCGGCATATCACGATCCCTGGGTACTCGCCGACGCCGCCAAATCACGCGCCGACGTAGTCCGGAAGATGGTCGAGTACGCGCGGCGCCATGTGCCGCTCCGCCAGGTGGCGCGGCACATGCTCGGCCTTTATCACGGCATGCCGCACGCCAGAGTCTGGCGGCGCATGCTGTCGGACAGCGAACGCCTGAAGCGGAACGACCCGGCGCTATTTCTTGAGGCGCTCGAGCTCGTCGAGCGGCCGGGATATGTGCAGTACGCGGCGGCCTGATCAGGGCGACGCGTGGCCGACGATGGCCGGCGGCGCCGGATCGCCCCACTGCGAGCCGAGACCCTCCTCGGCGGGAATGAGATTGCGCTTGTGGCGCGCCGTGAGCCGGTCGGTGTCGACCCAGTGCTCGTGCACGCGGCCCCAGGGATCCTTCCAGTAGTCGAACACCTGGCTGCCGAGGATGTGGCGACCGATGCCCCAGATGTGCTCGTACCTGCCGGCCGCCTTCAGGTGATGGTTGCCGAGCATCAGGTCGTCGAAGCTGTGCACTTCGAACGCAAGGTGGTTCAAGCCGGCCTTGTCGCCCTCGAAGCAGAGGAACGTGTGGTGATCGACGTGCTTCGCGCCGCGGTCGCAGCGGTTGAAGCTCGCGATGATGTTCTCCTTCGGGCCGGCGTAGACCTCGTCCGAGGGGATGAAGCCGAACATCTCGCGGTACCACTTGATGCGCTCTTTCGCCCCTGGCGTGCTCATCACTGCATGGCCCAGGCGCTTCACCTGCGACGGCCCCGGCTTGATGCGCAGAAGCTCGCCGGGTTTCCGCGTCACCGGGCGCACCGCCAGCGGCTTCAGCTTCTTCATGCCGCAGACCGCTTCCATCGAGTAGCCGAGCGGATCGCGGATCCGGACGCGCTTCCCGCCGCCGGGCTCATCCACCGTCTCGACGCCGCTTGCACCCGGCGCCCTGGCCAGGCGCTTGAGGTCCGCCTCGCTCTCCACGTGGAAAGCGAGGCCGACGAAGCGCGGCTCGCCCAGGTGTGTGACGTGAATGTGATGCGCCGGTCCCGTGCCGCGCATATAGAGCGCCGTCGGCGTGCGCGCCGCGCGCAGCATGCCGAAATCGAGCAGGAACTGCTCGGCGAGATCCAGGTCCGGCGACTGCAGCCGCGCAAAGGCAAGGTCGCTGACTTTGACGACAGGCATGGTGAGCCTCCTCGCTGCGTATTATGCGGTTATCATCTCGCCATGAGCGCGAACCTCAAGACCGTTGTCACCCAATCCGTCCGCGACCGCGTCAGCAAGGAAGAGTGGCAGATGCGCGTCGACCTCGCCGCCGCCTACCAGCTCGCGGCGATCTACAAGTGGACCGACCTCATCTACACGCACTTCTCGGCGCGCGTGCCGGGAACCGAGGACTTCCTCCTCAACCCGTACGGCCTGATGTTCGACGAGATCACCGCCTCGAGCCTCGTGAAGATCGACTGGGAGGGCAAGGTCAAGGACGACCCGACCGGCCTGGGCGTGAACGAAGCCGGCTTCATCATCCACAGCTGCATGCACGCCGCGCGTCCGGAAATCAACTGCGTGATCCATACGCACACCCGTGCCGCGGTCGCCGTCTCGGCGATGAAGTGCGGCCTGCTGCCGATCAGTCAGCACGCGATGCGCGTGCAGCAAGAAATCACCTACCACGACTACGAGGGCGTCGCGCTCTACAAGGAAGAGCAAGCGCGGATGGCGCGCGACCTCGGCAAGACGTCGAAGGCCATGATCCTGCGCAACCACGGCGTGCTCGCGCTCGGCGAGACGGTGCGCGAAGCGTTCGAGATCATGTATTACCTCGACTGCGCCTGCCAGATCCAGGTCGACGCGATGGCCGGCGGACTGCAGAACGTGCAGCTCATGTCGGATCAGGCGGCCAAGCAGTCGACGGAATCGCTGAAGCGCCCGATGCGTCCGTCAACGCACAAGGACTGGCCGGCGCTCCTGCGGATGCTCGAGCGCCGCGGCATCACGTACGCGCAGTAACGAAGCGCGTCACCGCTTCAAGCGTCTTCTCCGGCTGCTCGCGAAACGGCGCGTGGCCGCAATCTTTCAGCTTCAGTAGCTCGCACGACCCTTTCACGCGTCGCTCGACCTCGTCGAGCTGCGCCATCGTGCCGTACACGTCGTCATAGCCCTGGATCGCAAGCACCGGGCAGGTGACGTTCGGCAGGTAGTCGTCGCGGATATCCCAGCTCGTGAAGCCCTTGTCGAGCCAGACGTCCGCCCAGCCGTAGAAGGTCTTCCTCGCATCGCGGTGGTAGCGGCCGAGCTTCTCGGCGAAATCGGTCTTCTCGAATTGCTCCGCCGCGGCGTCGATCGACTTGAGGCATAGCGGCTCGATGAACACATGCGGCGCCATCGCCACCACGCCGCGCACCGGGTGCCCGGCGCCAGCGTGGATCAGCGCGATCGATGCGCCATCGGAGTGGCCGACGAGCAGCGGATTTTCGACGCCGACGTTCCTTAGGAGCTCCGGCAAGGCGACCAGCGCCTCGTCGTGCATGAAGCGCACGCCGCGCTTCTTCTCCGCCAGCACATCCGACTGCCCGTAGCCGTAGCGGTCGTAGACCAGCGCACGGCAGCCCATGGCAGCGGCGAGCTTCGCCGGGAAGTCGCGCCACTGGCGGATCGAGCCGAGCCCCTCGTGCAGGAAGACGAATGCCGCCTTGCCCGCGCCCACCCACTCGTAGGCGATCGAATGGCCCGCGGCTTCTGCAAAAGGCATGCACTGAATCTAGCACGCGATAATTCACGCCCTGATGCGTTTCACTACCTGGGTGGTGCTCGTCGCCACGCTGTTGCTCTGGTCGGGCAACTGGATCGTGGCGCGCGCGGTGCGTGCGGAGATCTCGCCCGGCGTCGCGACCGTCGGCCGCCTCGTGCTGGTGCTCGCGATCCTTTTGCCGTTCGCGTGGCGCGGGCTCGCGCAGAAGCTGCCGACACTCTCGACGCGCGACTGGGTTGTGCTTGCGGGGCTCGGCTTCACCGGCGGCGGCCCGCACCTCGGGCTGCAGTGGCTCGGCCTTCACTACACCACCGCGGCGAGCGGCATCCTCTATCTCTCGACCACGCCGATCTTCATCCTGCTCATCACGCTCGCGCTCGGCGAGCACATCGTGGCGCGGCAGTGGATCGGCGTGGCGATCTCGTTCGCCGGCGTCTTCCTCATCGCCACGCACGGCGAGCCCGCCCGGCTCTCGTTCAACATCGGCGACCTGATGGCGCTCGCGTCGATGATGATGTGGGCCGGCTACACCGTCCTCTTGCGCGTGCGGCGGGACCCGCTCGAGGTGATCGAGCTCCTGTGCATGGTGTGCGTCTTCGGCGCCTGCTTCATGACGCCCTGGCTCGTCGCCGAGGGCGCGACGCTGCGCCTTTCGCCCCACGGCGCGCTCGCCGTGCTCTATTCAGCGATCGGCTCATTGCTCCTGGCCTATGTCGGCTGGAGCTACGTCGTTACGCGCCTCGGCGCGGCGCGCGCGGGCGTGACGCTGCACCTGATGCCGGCGTTCGGCGTCGTGCTGTCCGCAATTTTCCTGAGCGAATACCCGCAGTGGTTCCACTTCGTCGGTATTGCGCTGATCCTGGTCGGCGTGACGCTATCCTCGGCCGTCAAAGCCGCATCGGCTTCCAGTAGCCGGTGAGCTCCAGGTAGCCGCGACCGACCTCGTCCTTGTCCCTGAAGGCGCGCACCGCGCCCTCCCAGTAGATCGTGCCGACGCTCGCGCGCGCATCGAGCTCCTGGTCGTCCATGAGCGGCTCGAGGCGCAGGTCGTTCACCTGCATGGAAACGGGATAGGCAACCCCGGTGCGCGGCGAGCTCCACCAGCGCAGCGGCTGCATCGAGACGCCGGGCGCCGCGTAATGGATGCCGCCGTTCTTCGAGCGCATCTGGAAGCCCATGAGCGACTGGCCGTTGCGGAGGTTGATGCCGCACCAGTCCCACCCGGCCGCCTCCGGCGCGAGATAGGCACTCGACCATTCGTGGTCGAGCCACGCCGTGCCGCTGACTTCCTTGCCGTTGGCGGTGCCGGACACCGCGAGCTGCGGCTGGCTGTAGTAGTAGCTCGCCTCCTCCGGCCGACGCCCCTTGCGGCTGAAGCCGTTCTCGCCTTGCAGCACCGGCTTGTCGGCGACCGTCAGCGTCAGGTCGAACTCGAACTCCCGCGCCTTGACCTTCGCGCGATAGCGGCTGCCTTCGAGGAAGAGCGACCAGTCGTCGATCCATACCCCGGTGCGCCGGGTCTCGGCCTCGGCGAGCGAATGACCCGCGCGTGCGGCGAGCTGGTCGTGCACCAGGTGACCGACCTTCGGGTCCGCCAGCGCGGCATGCGCGAACAGCACTTGCCGCGGATTGAACTTGCTCGGGTTGTCGCTACTCTCCTCCGGCCGCGCACGAAAGAAGGTGATCTGAAAGCCCGCGGGTTGCAATGAGGGCCCCTCCAGCCAGCCGGTGACGTACCACCATTCGCTCCTGAATTCCGGATGCGCGCCGTGGTCGCGCGGAAACGCGAGCGTGCGCGGGCGAACGACCGGATACTGGGCCTTCTCGGCCCGGGCGAAGGCGGGAAGTAGCGTTAAGGTGAGAAACGCGCGGCGGCGCAAGCCGGACCCAAGCGCCTACGCCTTGGCGGCGTTTTGCGCGTTGCGACTACGCTCGAGCACCGTCATTGCCGTGGCGATGAATCCCGCCAGGTCGTTGGCGCTCGCCGGCACGATGAGCGTGTTCGAGGTCTTGGCGAGCTGGCCGAAGGCCTCGACGTACTGCTGCGCCACCTTGAGGTTCGCGGCCTCCATGCCGCCCTTGTCCGCCATGGCTTCACCGACGGCGCGTACCGCCGCCGCATTGGCCTGGGCGATCACGCGGATCGCGGTCGCCTCGCCTTCGGCGCGATTGATCGCGCCCTGCTTCTCGCCCTCCGACTTGAGGATCGCGGCCTGGCGCTCGCCGTCGGCGATGTTGATCTCCTGCTGGCGCTCGCCCTCCGACTTCGCGATGAGCGCCCGCTTCTCGCGCTCGGCGGTGATCTGCGCCTGCATCGCGCGCAGGATGGTCTCGGGCGGGGTCAGGCTCTTGATCTCGTAGCGCAGCACCTTGATGCCCCAGTTGCGCCCCGCCTCGTCGAGCTCCTGCACGATGTGGCGGTTGATGTCCTCGCGCGACTCGAACGTCTTGTCGAGCTCCATCTTGCCGATCACGCTGCGCAGCGTAGTCTGGGCGAGCTGGCTGATCGCCGCGATGTAGTTCGCCGAGCCGTAGGACGCGAGGCGCGGATCGGTGACCTGGTAGTAGAGGATGCCGTCGACGGCAAGCTGCGTGTTGTCCTTGGTGATGCACACCTGCTCGGGAACGTCGAGCGGCACTTCCTTCAGCGAGTGCGTGTACGCGATCCGGTCGAGGAACGGGATGATCAGGTTCAGCCCCGGCTCGAGCACCTCGTGGAAGCGCCCGAGGCGCTCGACGACGTACGCGAACTGCTGCGGCACGATGCGCACGCCCTCGATGACGAAGGCGATGACCACGCCCAGGAACAGGATCCAGCCGGAAAAGGCGCGCATTCCCGGAGTCAGGTAGGCCGCGACGGTCAGGACCGCGACGATGACGAGCTTGCCGAACATGGACACTCCCCCCTTGGACGCGTGCGATGCCGCCTCGA
>Ga0134121_10005397_pt1 | contig 10379 bp, 6 predicted proteins | sample KB301_FD_96463 | JGI IMG/M metagenome (GOLD analysis project Ga0134121, IMG submission 96463) | Terrestrial soil microbial communities without Nitrogen fertilizer from Kellogg Biological Station, Michigan, USA - KB3-0-1 | ecosystem: Environmental > Terrestrial > Soil > Unclassified ...
AGCGCCATCTCGATGCGCTCGTAGGCGTACTTGTCGTGCATGTAGTGGATGACGTTCATGGCGTTGACGTAGACGCCGGCCAGCCATTCCATCATCGCCTCGAACTTCGTGCACACGTCGTCGAAGTCGAGGGTGTCCCCTTGCACAGGCGGGAAGGCCGGGCCGATCGGCTTGCCGGTCATCTCGTCCCGCCCGCCGTTGATGGCGTACAGGAGGCATTTCGCGAGGTTGGCTCGGGCCCCGAAGAACTGCATCTGCTTGCCCACCAGCATCGGCGAGACGCAGCAGGCGATGGCGCCGTCGTCCCCCCAGGTGCGCCGCATGATCTCGTCGCTCTCGAACTGGATCGAGCTGGTGTCGATGGCGACCTTCACCGTGAAGCGCCGGAACGCCTCGGGCAGCTTCGGCGAATACCAGATGGTCAGGTTCGGCTCCGGGGCCGGCCCGAGGTTGTAGAGGGTCTGGAGCATCCGGAAGCTGGTCTTGCTCACCAGCGACCGCCCGTCGTCGCCCAGACCGCCGATCGATTCGGTGACCCAGGTCGGATCGCCCGCGAACAGCTCGTCGTACTCGGGCGTGCGCAGGAACCGGACGATGCGCAGCTTGATGACGAAGTCGTCGATGATCTCCTGCGCCCGCGTTTCGTCGAGCGTGCCCTCGGCGATGTCCCGCTCGAAATAGACGTCGAGGAAGGTCGAGGTGCGACCCAGGGACATGGCGGCGCCGTTCTGCTCCTTCACGGCCGCCAGATAGCCGAAGTAGAGCCACTGCACCGCCTCGCGCGCGTTCTGCGCCGGAACGGAGATGTCGAAGCCGTAGGCCTTCGCCATCGCCTGCAGCTCCCCGAGCGCCCGGATCTGCTCGGCGAGCTCTTCGCGGTCGCGGATGATGGCGTCGGTCGACATGGCGGCATCGAGCGCGTCCTTCTCCTGCTTCTTCCGCTCGACGAGCCGCGTCACGCCGTAGAGGGCGACGCGCCGGTAGTCGCCGATGATGCGGCCCCGGCCGTAGGCGTCGGGCAGCCCGGTCAGGACGTGGGCGCTGCGGCAGCGCCGGATGTCGTCGGTGTAGGCGTCGAACACCCCGTCGTTGTGGGTCTTGCGGTACTTCGTGAACGCCTCGACCACGTGCGGGTCGGGCTCGTGGCCGTACGTCTTGAGCGCGCCCGCCACCATCCGGAACCCGCCGTTCGGCATGATGGCCCGCTTGAGGGGCGCTTCGGTCTGCAGACCGACGATGACTTCACTTTCGCGGTCGATGTACCCGGGCGCGTGCGCCGTGATCGAGCTCGGGATCTGCGAGATGTCGAGCACGCCTTTCTTTCTCTCTTCGAGGAACAGGTCGTTGAGCCGGCCCCAGAGCTTCTTCGTGCGGGGCGTGGCGGGCGCCAGGAACGCCCCGTCCCCTTCGTAAGGCGTGTAATTCTGCTGGATGAAGTCCCGGACGTTGATCTCCCGTTCCCAGAGTCCGCTCTTGAATCCACGCCAGTGGGTGCCCGCGTCCCTGGGCTTGCGCTCCGGTGCCGTCTTCGTACTCATGATTTCGCTCCTTGCTCTTCTTGGCCAAGCCCGGGTCCGGTGAATCCGAGAAGCGAGCCGGTATGCCGGGCGATCATCAGCTCTTCGTTCGTGGGGATGACCCACGCCGAGACCTTGCTCCCCGCCCTGCTGATGCGGGGTCCTCCCCTCTCGTTCGCCGCGGCATCCAGCTCGAGGCCGAGCCAGCCGCAGGCCTCGCCGATGCGGCGGCGGATCTCCGCCGAGTTCTCCCCGACGCCGGCGGTGAAGACCAGCCCGTCGACGCCGCGCAGCACCGCCGCCATCGATCCGATTTCCCGGGCGGCGCGATACACGAAATAGTCGACCGCCAGCCGCGCCGCGGGCTCCGGGCTCGCCAGGAGGTCGCGCATGTCGTTGCTGACGCCGGAGATCCCCAGGAGGCCCGATTTCTTGTAGAGGATGGTCTCCACGTCCTTGGCGCCGAGTCCCATTCCCTGGAAGAGATGCAGGATCACGCCGGGGTCGACGGCGCCCGGACGCGTCCCCATGCAGAGTCCGTCGAGCGCCGTGAACCCGAACGTGCTGTCGAGGCTCCTGCCGTTCCGCAGGGCGCACAGGCTCGCGCCGCTACCGAGATGGGCGACGATGACGCGTCCCGCGGCGATCTCCGCCGCCACCCGGGGCAGCACCGAGGCGATGTACTCGTACGACAGGCCGTGAAACCCATAACGCTGCACGCCGGTGTCGCGGATCTCCCGGGGCAGCGGGACCAGCTCGGCCACGGCCGGCTGGCCGCGATGGAAGCTCGTGTCGAAGCAGGCCACCTGAGGGATGCCGGGGAGCAGCTCTCCGACCGCGTCGATCGCGGCGAGGTTGTGCGGCTGGTGCAGGGGCGCCAGCGGGATCAGGGCGCGCAGCTCGTCCAGGACCTGGGGAGTGACGACGGCGGGACCGGTGAAACGCGCTCCTCCGTGGACCACGCGATGCCCGACACCGAGAACGCGCGCCCCGCCGTAGCGCGATCGGAGCCAGCCCGCCAGCGTGTTGAGAGCACCGCGCCCGTCGGACACGGTCGCATCCAGCCGCTCGTCGGCGAGGGCCCCGCCCGCCCCGGTCTTCGCGGACAGCCGCGGCGCCGACCCGATCCCCTCGATCTGTCCGCGCGCGTCCAGGCTCCAGGAGGCGCCCTGCGCCCTGCGATAGACGCAGAACTTCAGGCTCGAGGATCCCGCGTTGAGCACCAGCGCGAAATCCCCGCCGCCGCGCGCGTCCTTTTCCTTCCCGGTCGTCACGGCTTCTTTCGCCGCGCGTGGGCCGCAAGCACGGCCACCGCGCAGCTCGCGATGCGCGACCGGACGTTGTCGGCCCGGCTGGTCAGGATGATCGGCACCCGCGCCCCGAGGACGAGGCCGGCGCTGTCGGCCTTGGCCAGGAAGCTGAGCAGCTTCGCCAGGATGTTGCCCGCCTCGAGGTCCGGGACCAGCAGGATGTCCGGATCGCCGGCAACCTTGGACTGAATCCCCTTGATCCGGGCGGCCTCGAGGCTGATGGCGTTGTCGAACGCCAGCGGCCCGTCGAGCATCGCCCCGGTGATCTGCCCCCGCTCGGCCATCTTGCACAGGGCGGCCGCATCGAGGGTGGCGGTCATCTTGGAATTGACCGTCTCGACCGCGGCGAGGATCGCCACCTTCGGCGTCTCCAGGCCGAGAGACCTGGCCAGGTCGACGGCGTTCTGGCAGATGTCGACCTTGTCCTCGAGCGTGGGGGCGATGTTGATCGCGGCGTCGGTGACGATCAGGACCTTGTGATAGGTCGGAACGTCGATGATGAAGACGTGGCTGATGCGGCGCGCGGTGCGCAGACCGGTCTCGCGCGCCACGACCGCGCCCAGGAGCTCGTCGGTGTGCAGGCTCCCCTTCATCAGGACCTCCGCCTTGCCCTCGCGGACCAGCTCCACCGCCCGGGCCGCCGCGGCATGGCTGTGCGGGACGTCGACGATCTCGGTGCGCGCGAGATCGAGCCCGCTCTTCGCGGCGATCTCCCTGATCTTCGCGGCGGGACCGACCAGGATCGGCACGATCAGCTTCTTCGCTCCGGCCTCGAGCGCGCCCGCCAGGGCCGTCTCCTCGCAGGGATGCGCCACCGCCGTCGGGATCGGATCGAGCCCCTTGCACCGCTCAAGCAATCCCTCGTACTTGCCCGTTCCGGTCTCTCGATTCATGACCTGCTCCGCTGCGGGACCGTGGCCGGTGTCCGAACCGCCGGCCCGGTTTCCTTCAGGAAAAAAGTGAGAAGCATGGCCAGACCCACGCCATAGAGGAGCGGCTGGAAGGTCGACTGGTAGTGCTCCAGCTGTCTCTCGGCGGCGGCCCCGGTCGCCATTCGAAGCGCCCGGCCGAACACCGGGCCCAGAAGCGCGCTGAAGGTGAAGTTCAGGAAGTTGACCACTCCCGTGGCCGTCCCGCCCATGTCTGGCGGGTTGGCTTCCTTGATCACGGTGTACGGCAGCATCGCGGCGCCCGACGCCATCCCGGCCACGATTCCGACCACGCCCGCGGGCAGCACGCCCACCCGGCCGTACAGGATGAAGACCAGGCACCCGAACAGCACCAGGGCGCCGGCGACGATGACCGGCTTGCGCCGGCCGATCCGGTCCGAGATCATCCCGAGCAACGGGCAGCCGATGATCCAGCCCAGAGGCACCGTCGCCGAGCGCATCACGGCGGTCGCGTAATCGAGACCGTGGCCTTCCTGCATGTACTGGACGCCCCAGACCATGTCGAAGATGGTGGTCGGGATGAACAGCAGGCCCGCGATCATGCCGCACAGGATCGATTGCGGATTACGGAACACCACGCCCAGCGCCCGCGCGGCGCCCCGCAGCCAGTCGGCGCGCTGCGGCGGCTGTTGCGGCGCCGGGAGCATGAAGTAGAGGAGCGCGCTGATGGCGAGCCCCGCGAGACCCATGCCGATCCAGAATCCGCGCCACGGGACCCCGGAGGCGATCATCGGGCCGACCACGAACTGCCCGGCCGAGCCTCCCGCCATCCCGAACATCTGGGTCGCTCCGATCAAGGTCGCGGCCCGCGACGCGGGGAAGTGCTGCGTGGCGATGTAGACCGCCCCGATGAGCGCGAACACCCCACCGGCGCCCTGCAGGAGCCGCCCCGCGCCCGCCAGGCCGGCGCTGCCGGAGCCGAACAGCAGCGCCCCCACCCCGACCATGGCGGCTCCGATCGGGACCACCTGGCGCGCCCCGAACCGGTCCAGCGCGGCTCCCGCCACCAGGCTGAACGGCGAGTAGCCGTAATAGAAAAGGCCGACGAGCGAGGCGACCCCCACCGCGCTCATGCCGAACGCCTGCGAAAGCTGGGGCATCATGACGGCCGGGGCCGACCGCAGCGCGTACTGGTGAAAGTAGTACAGCGCTGTGATCAACCACGCGACCCCGGCCGTCCTGGCGCCTCGACTCATCGCATCGTCCTCTCTGGCCCTGCTCCGCTCGCGCTCGCCTCTAGCAGAGAGTTACGGAGACCGCCAGACCGCCCTCGGAGGTCTCCTTGTATTTCGAGTTCATCTCCTTGGCCGTGAGCGCCATCGCGGCGACCGTCGTGTCGAAGTCGAGACGGCGGTTGGCCGGGATCTCGTTGCTCGCGATCATGAAGCCGGTCCAGGACTTGACGGCCCCGAACGCGCAGCGCTCGATGCAGGGCACCTGGACGAAGCCGGCGACGGGATCGCAGGTCATCCCCAGGTGATGCTGCAGGGACGACTCGGCGGAGTTGGCGACGACCTGGTGCGGAAAGTCGTGCGCCTGCGCGATGAGCGCCGCGCCCATCGCCGAGGCGACGCCGATCTCCGCCTGGCAGCCGCCTTCCGCCCCCGCGAGGGTCGCGTTGTGCTTGCAGAGGTAGCCGATCGCGGCGCCGGCGAGCAGGCCGGCGCGGATTTTCTCCGGCGGCAGGTTGCGGCCGCCCTCGCCGAGCGCGTAGACCAGCGCGGGCAGGACGCCGGCCGAGCCGCCGGTCGGCGCGGTCACCACGAGGTGGCCGCGCGCGTTCTCCTCCGATCCGGCGAGCGCGTACGCCGCCACCACGCCGACCCCGCGCTGCTTCTCGTAGGTGTCGTCCATGGCGCGCTTGTAGACCTCGCCGGCCTTGGTCTTCAGCTTGATCGGACCGGGGAGCGTCGCGGTGGGCGCGGCCAGACCCGACTTGACGATGGCGACCATCACCCCGGCGATCTTGTCGACGAAGGCGTTGATGTCCGCCTCGCTCTTGCCCGAGACCGCCACCTCGTTCGCCAGGACCACCTGCGCGACCGACAGGCTGTTCTTCTCCGCGTGCGCCTGCAGCTCCTTCATCGTCGCGTAGGGGTACTTCGGCTGACCCTTCTTCGGCGGCACGTATCCCTTCCATTCGATGAACCCGCCGCCCACCGAGTAGTACTCCAGCTCGTACACCACCGCCTCCCCCGCCATCAGCTTGCACGTCATCGTATTGGGGTGCGGGAAGCTCCCCTTGGTCGCGTCGTAGATGACGTCCTTGAGCGACAGGTTGAAGGTCTTGTCGCCCAGCTTCACGGGATAGCTCTTGCCCGGATCGGCCGCCATCCCGTCGAGGAACGCCGGGTCGACGGTCGCCGGCTCCTTGCCGAGCACGCCGGCCAGAGCGGCGCGCTCCGTGCCGTGTCCCTTGCCCGTGGCGCTCAGGCTGCCGTACAGGTGGACCTTGAGCCCGGTCGCCTTGGCCAGCTTCTCCGCCGGCAGTTTCGTGCAGCGCTGGTAGAAATCGTAGGTGATGCGCATCGGTCCGATGGTGTGCGAGCTGGAGGGGCCCGGTCCGACCTTGTAGAACTCCTCGAGCGTGGTCATGACCGGTCCCTTTTCCCTTTTCACCACGTCCAGCGTCGGTGCGAGCACGGTGGCGGCGTGAGGCTTGGCCGCGGCCGTGCCCGTGGCCGCTCCGGCGGCCGACACCGGCTTGCCCGCGATGACCGCCGCCGCGCCGACGACGGCGCTGCGCATCATGAAGGCCCGACGATCGATGCCGGAGGGGGTGTTCTCTTCGTCCGGCAATTCGATTGCCGGGATGGTGTCCTTGTCGACGTCCTTTTTCTTGTCCATGGCTTCCTCCTATCGTGTCAATACGACGATGACCGGACCCCACGCCGTCAGGAGGATGTTCCCGACGGCGTACGGAACGGTGTAACCGAGGACCGGGAGCTTGCTCTGGGCCTCATCCTGGATCGAGCGGAGCGCGGCGGTGACCGTGCCCGCTCCGGCGCAGGCGCCGAACAGGATGACGGGATTCATCTTCAGGACGTAGCGCCCGAACAGGAGCGCCGTGACGTGCGGCGTCAACGCGACCAGGAAGCCGACCACGAGCAGGCTCGGCCCGGTCTGGCGCAGGCCGTCGACGAAACCGGGCCCGGCGCCGAGCCCGACCACGCCGATGAAGACCGCGAGCCCCACCGTGTCGAAGACCCAGAGCGCCGCCTCCGGGATGCGGCCGAACGTCGGGCGCACCGATCGCAGCCAGCCGAAGACGAGCCCCATGATCAGGGCGCCGCCGCTGGCGGTGAGGCTCAGCGGCAGGCCGCGCACCTTGATCGAAAGCAGCCCGACGAGCCCGCCGAGGACGATCCCCAATCCCACGAAGACGACGTCGGTGGCGCTCGACGGCCGCTCGATGTATCCCAGGGCCGCGCCGGCGCGCTCCACGTCCTGCCTGGCGCCGGCGATGCGCAGCAGGTCTCCGCGGTTCAGCCTGGTCGAGGCCACGAAGGGAATCTCCTCGCCGCCGCGGACCAGCGCGTGCAGCGCGACTCCACGCCCGTGCTGCTCCGCCAGGCTGGCGATCGTCTGATCGACCAGGCGGGCGTTGGTCAGGACCACGTCGAGCGCGACCAGCGGAAAATCGAGCAGTCCTCGATCGTCGATCTCCGTCCCGATCGGGATCCCGCCGGCCAGGACCCTCCGGTGGGCGGCGATCGCGACCGAGTCGCCGCGCTGGAGAAGGGTGTCGGGAGCGGCCTCGATGAGTTCCTTCCCGCGCCGGATCCGCTCGACGAAGACGCGCTCGGGCGCGAACGATTGCTCGAGATCGCGGGCGCTGCGGCCGGCCCAGGCCGCGTCGAGCCGATAGGCGCGCACCGACCATTCGCGATAGGCGGACTGCGCGCCGACTTCCTCCTCCTCCGCGCCCAGAAGCTCGCTCTCCAGCTTGCGGCTCTCGGCCTTGAGGTTGATCCTGAGAAGGCGCGGCGCGAGACTCGACAGGAACCAGACCACGAAGCCGGTGCCGACCAGGTACGAGACCGCGTAGGCGACGGGGATGTTGTTCAGCAACCGCTCCTTCTCGGGAGCGGGCAGGTCGAGGCGGTTGATCGTGTCCCCCGCCGTGCCGATGACCGTCGACTCGGTGAAGGCGCCGGCCATCAGGCCGGCCGCCGTGCCGCAGTCGTAGCCCATGATCTTCGCCGCCGCGACCGTGGTCAGCAGGCTCGTGACGCACAGGACGACGGTCAGCGCGACCTGCGGGATGGCGCCTTTGCCGAGACCACGGATGAACTGCGGACCCACCTTGTAGCCGGTCGCGAACAGGAACAGATCGAAGAAGACGACCTTGACGATCGGCGCCACGTGGATGTCGAGCTGGCCGATCAGCACCCCCGCGAGCAGGGTGCCGACGACGCTGCCGAGCTGGAAGGATCCGATGCGGATCCTCCCGAGGACGAACCCCGCGGCCAGGGTCAGGAAGACCGCAAGCTCGGGGTTCTCGCGCAGCGCCGTGACCAGGTAGTTCACCATTCCGCATCCCTCAACGGGCGACCAGCATCAGCCAGGGCGTCCCGACCACGAGGTAGAGCACGAGGCAGAAACCGGTCGTGATGGCCCCCAGGCGGTACAGGTCCCCCTGCGACAGGTAGCCGCTGCCCGCGAACAGGAGGTTGGCGCTCGAGCCCTGCGGCGTGATGCCGGCGAAGAAGTTGGTCGCGAACAACAGGAGGAACGCGAGGGCGGTCGCCGGCACGCCGAGCTTCACGCCGACCCCCAGGAAGACCGCGAACAGCGCGAGCAGGTGCGCCGTCTGGCTCACGAACAGGTAGTGCAGCAGGACGTAGACGACGACCAGGATCACGCCCGCGGCCAAGGGCGGAAGACCGCCCAGCCGCATGACCAGCCGGCCGCCCAGGAACTCCATGAAGCCGAGCCGGTTCAACTGGTCGCTCAGCGTGAACAGCGCGGCGAACCAGATGAAGGTGGCGAGCACGTCCCCTTCCTTCGCGATGTCGTCGAGCGTCAGGATCGAGGCGGCGAGCAGGACGCCGAGGCCGAGAAACGCCACGGCCGTCGTGTCGATGCCGAAGGTGCCCGCGGCCCCCCACAACGCCACCATCGCGAAGAAGGTGCCCGCGACGATCTTCTGGCTCCGGGTCAGCGGTCCGAGCGCCTGGAGGGCCTTGCGCGCCTCCGCCGGCGCCTCGGGCGTCGCCGTGACCTCCGGGCCGATGAGCCTGTAGAGCACGAGGGGCAGGAGGACCATGCCGGCGAGGGTCGGCAACGAGGCGGCGACGAGCCACGAGCCGAACGTGATCTCGACCCCGAATTTCTTCGCGATCTCGGCGCCCAGCGGGTTCGCGGCCATCGCCGTGAGCCAGAGCGCCGAGGAGAGCGACAGGCTGGCGATGCCGGAGAACATCAGGAACTGTCCGAGCCGCCTGCGATCCGCGCGCTCCGGCGTCGCGCCCGCGGCGCGGGCCACGGAGAACGCCAGCGGATAGAGCACGCCGGAGCGCGCGGTGTTGCTCGGAAACGCCGGCGCGATCACGGCGTCGACCACGAAGATGCTGTACGACAGCCCGAGCGTCGAGCGCCCGAACAGGCTGATCGCCCTGTACCCCAGGCGCTCGCCCAGACCGCACTTCACCACGGCCCGCGCCACCAGGAAGGCGACGACGATGAGGAGGATGGTCGGGTTGGCGAACCCCGAGTAGGCGTCGGCGGGATCGACCGTTCCGGTGAGCACCGCGGCGGCCAGGGCCAGGACCGAGGCGGTCAGGATCGGCAGCGCCCCGACGACCACCGACAGGATCGCGCCGGCGAAGAGGGCGAACAGGTGCCAGGCCTGCGCGGTGAGGCCGCCGGGGAACGGCGAGAACCAAAGTCCCGCGACGACCACGAGCGTGGCCAGCCTGGCGACCAGCACCCGACGGACCGACCCGCTCTCCACGATGCGTCTCCCGCGATCACGACCCCGAACTGCGACTAACCCGAACCAAAGCGGCTACTTCTTGCGGCCCTGCCCGGTCATCGCGGCCGGGTCGAGGACGTCCTTGATCTGCTTCTCGCTCAGGATCTTCTTCTCGCGGATGAGATCGAGGATGCCCTTGCCGGTCTTCATCGCCTCGGCGGCGAGCTCGGTCGACTTGTCGTACCCGATGACCGGGTTCAGCGCCGTGACGGTGCCGATGCTGTGGTCCACGTAGTGGCGGCAGACCTCCGGGTTGGCCGTGATGCCGTCGACACAGTGCACGCGCAGGGTGCGCGCCGCGTTGATGAACATCGTCTGCGCCTCGAAGATGCAGGCGGCGATCACCGGCTCGAACACGTTGAGCTGCAGCTGCCCGCCCTCGGCGCCGAGCGACACCGTCAGGTCGCTGCCGATGACCCGGTAGCAGACCATGTTGACGACCTCCGGGATCACCGGGTTGACCTTCCCCGGCATGATCGACGAGCCCGGCTGCTTCGCCGGGAGGTTGATCTCGTTCAGGCCGCAGCGCGGTCCGGACGACAGGAGCCTGAGGTCGTTACACACCTTCGACAGCTTGATCGCCAGGCTCTTCATGCAGGACGAGTACAGGACGTACGACTGCGTG
>Ga0134121_10005398_pt1 | contig 10378 bp, 11 predicted proteins | sample KB301_FD_96463 | JGI IMG/M metagenome (GOLD analysis project Ga0134121, IMG submission 96463) | Terrestrial soil microbial communities without Nitrogen fertilizer from Kellogg Biological Station, Michigan, USA - KB3-0-1 | ecosystem: Environmental > Terrestrial > Soil > Unclassified ...
CCGCGACGCGCGAATTCCGCCAGCCGCGCGTGAAGCCAGAGCGCGTCGGGCGTGGTGTTAGCAACCGGCGCGAGCGGTGCGCGCAGTCCGTAACCCAGCGTGCCGATGACCGCGCAGGGTCGCCCGGCGCGCGTCAGCGCCTGCGCGATCCACTGGCTGCACGTGGTCTTTCCATTGGTGCCGGTGACGCCAATCACGTGCAACCGGCTGCTTGGCCGGCCGTGGACCCAGTTCGCGATCTCGCCGGCGTGGCGGCGCAGGCTGCCCACACCAAGATTGGGCGCCCGCCATTCGCCGTTCCATTCGAATCCGGCGCGATCCCACAGCACGCTTGCGGCGCCGTTTTCTATCGCCTGGCCGATGTAGTCGCGGCCGTCGCGCGCAAGGCCGGGATAGGCGACGAAGGTGTCGCCCGGTTTCACCGCGCGGCTGTCGTTCGCAAGCCGCCGTATTCCAAGCGCGTCGATCGACTTCCACTCGGCCCGCGTGAGCGGGCTCGAGTCCGGAGCTTGAGGATTGAACCGTGAAACCCGTGTCACACTTCTTCCTTGATCTCCTGGACTTCCTGCGGCGGCAGCACTACGTTGTCCACCGGGGCATCCGGCGTAACTGCCAGCATCCGCAGCGCCCCCGCGGTCACCACACTGAAAACCGGTGCGGCGACCGTGCCGCCGTAGTACTGACCGGCCGTGGGCTCATCGATCATCACTGCCACTACCAGCCGGGGGCGCGTGGCGGGCGCGAAGCCGACAAAAGAGGAAACGTACTTGTCGGCTGCGTAACCCCTGCCTTCGAGCTTGTGCGCAGTCCCGGTCTTGCCGGCGACGCGATACCCGATTACCTGTGCGCGCGGGGCGGTCCCGCCCGGCTGCACCGCCATCTCGAGCATTCGGCGCACGGCTTGCGCGGTGACCGGCGAGATCACCTGGACCGATTCGGCCGGGGCTTCGCGGCGCACCAGCGTGGCGGGCTTCAACTCGCCGTCGGTGGCGAAAATCAGGTAGGCGCGCGCGAGTTGCAGCAGCGACACCGAGATGCCGTGACCGTAGGACATCGTGGCCTGCTCGATCGGACGCCAGCTCGCGGCGGCGCGCAGTTTTCCCGATACCTCTCCCGGGAAACCCGAGCGCGGCGGCACGCCGAACCCGACCTGGTTGAACAGGTTCCAGAGCGTCTCGGGCTTCAAGCCGAGCGCCATCTTGGCGGCGCCGATGTTGGAGGATTTCTGGATCACCTGCGCGACGGTGAGCATACCCAGCGGGTGCGCGTCGTGTATGGTGCGGTTGCCAACGGCGAATTCGCCCGGCGCGGTCTGAATCACGGTATCCGGGCTGACGGTTCCGGCCTCCAGCGCCGCGGCCGCCGTAAAGGGCTTCAGCGTCGAGCCCGGTTCGAAAAGATCGGTCACCGCGCGGTTGCGCGTGCGGCGGGGATCGAACTTGTCGCGGTTGTTCGGGTTGAACGACGGCACATTGGCCATGGCCAGCACTTCGCCCGTGGCCACGTCGAGCACGACGATGCCGCCGGCGCGCGCCCGGTGCGCCGCCACTGCGCTTTTCAATTCGCGGTAAGCGAGGTACTGGATCCTGGCGTCGATCGAGAGCCGCAGCGTCTGTCCGTCCTGGGGTATGCGGATGCTCTCGACGTCCTCGACGATGTGTCCGAGGCGGTCCTTGATCACGCGCCGGTTGCCCGGCTTGCCAGCGAGTTGCTGCTCGAACGCCAGCTCGAGGGCCTCCTGGCCTTTCCCGTCCACATCGGTAAAGCCGATGAGATGCGCCGTGACTTCGCCCGCCGGGTAATAGCGGCGATACTCGCGCTGCAGGAAAACTCCCGGCAGGCCCAGCGCCACCACCTTCGCCGCTTCCTGCGGTGGGAGCTGGCGCTTGAGATAGACGAACTCCCGGTGGGTATCGGAGAGCTTGCGCTTCAATTCCGCGACGTCTGTCTCAAGCAGTCGTGCGAGGCGCTTCAGCTGCTCCGGCGTCATCTCGGCGTCGGCCGGGCTTGCCGCCACCGATTCCACGGGAGTGGAGATAGCGAGCGGCTCGCTGTTGCGGTCCATGATCCGGCCCCGCGTGGCGGAGAGCTCGATCACTCGCGAGTAGCGGGACTCGCCCTTCTGCTGCAGGAAATCGTTGTGCAGCCCCTGCAGAAACAGTGCGCGCCCGGCCAGCACCGCGAACCAGGCGAGCAGCAGCAATAGCAGCAGCCGCGAGCGCCACGCCGGGAGTCTCAGCGCGAGCTGGGGAAGCGCCGCGGGGCTCACGGCTTGCCCTCGACGCCGGCGGGCGGCACCACCTGGATGCGCGAAGGCGGCGGCACCCGCATGCCGAGCGACTGGATGGCGATCTTCTCCACGCGCGCGTGGGTCGCCCAGGTGCTCGCCTCGAGTTGTAGCTGGCCCCACTCGACCTCCAGCTGCTTGGCGAGCTCTTCCTCCTTCTGCAATTCGACATAGAGCTTGCGCGACTGGTGCTGGGACGTGACCAGCCCGAGCGCGCAGGCGATCAGGGCGGCGAGCAGCAGAAAATTGAACCGGGTAATCATCAGGCCCGCCCGCCGATCCTCTCAGCGTTCCGCATTACGGCGCTGCGCGCGCGGGGATTAGCCGCGACTTCGGCGGCGGAAGGCCGCACCGCGCGGCCAATCAGGCGCAGGCCGGGCTGCGGCAGATCACGCGCGCGCACCGGCAAGCGTGGCGGCAGCCGGTCCGCGCGGGCGTTGTCGCGCAGGAAACGCTTGACGATGCGATCCTCCAGGGAGTGAAAGCTGATCACCACCAGACGCCCTCCGGGCGCGAGGAGTTCCATGCATTGCGGCAGGACTAGCGACAATTCCTCAAGCTCCTGATTAACGTGAATCCGTAGAGCCTGAAACGTGCGCGTCGCCGGGTTCTGTTGTGGCTCGCGCGTGGGTACGGCATCTGCCACGAGCGCGGCAAGTTGTCGTGTGGTAGCGACAGATCCCCGCGATCGAGCCGCAACAACCGCTGCTGCAATCTGTTTAGCAAACCGTTCTTCGCCATAATTTTTTATGACCTCCCGGATTTCCTGCTCGGGCGCCTGTGCCAGCCACTCCGCGGCGGTGACGCCGCCGCCGGGATCCATGCGCATGTCGAGCGGCGCGTCGTGACGAAAACTGAAGCCGCGAGCGGGATCGTCCAGCTGCGGAGAGGAGACACCCAGATCGAGCAGAATGCCGTCTGCGCGGGTGATGCCGGCCTGCGCCGCCAGCTCGGCGAGCCGGCCGAACCGTCCATGCAGGATACGAAAGCGCCCGTCATCAATCTCCCCCCCCGCGGTCACCGCTTGCGGGTCGCGGTCGAGCGCAAGGAGCCGGCCGGTTTTTCCCAGCCGCGCCAGGATCAACCGGCTGTGCCCGCCCCGACCGAACGTGCAGTCGACGTAGCAGCCGCCACCGCGCACATTCAAACCATCTACTGCTTGCTCCGACAGGACTGCGGAATGTGAGCCCACGCTCACAAGGAGAAGCCCTCCAGCTCAGGCGGCAGCCCGCCCGTGCCGAAGCCGCCTCCCTGGTCCATCCGCCCGTCCCAGTTTTCCTTGTTCCAGAGCTCGAATTTGTTGCCCTGTCCGACCAGCATCACGGCCTTTTCCAGCTGCGCGAAGCGGCGCAGCGCAGGCGGCACGAGAATGCGCCCCGTCGCGTCCATCACCACGTCTTCCGCGTAGCCGACGAGGCGCCGCTGCAGTTCGCGGATTTGCGCGTTGAAGCTCGAGAGCGCCATCAACTTCTGCTCGATCGGCTCCCAGTCGGGCTGCGGATAGATGAGAAGGCAGCGGTCGGAATCGGCGGTGATGACGAGATGACCGCTGCAGCGCGCGGCGAGGGCGTCGCGAAACTTGGAAGGCACCGCCAGCCTCCCCTTGCTGTCGAGATTGAGCTGCGCTACGCCGCGAAACACGGGCCCCCCTTGATGCGCGGGAAAACGCCGCCCTTGACATTCGCAGGCAACGTTGTATCCCACTTTTCTCCACTAATCCCCACTATATTGGAAAGGCGGGGAAATGGTCAAGGGTTACTTGGGCGTTTTCTTTTTATAGGACAATGACTTATACGGTGAAATTGAGGCGGATTTTAGCTTGTCTTCGGCCTTTAATTAACCCTTTAAAACAGGGCTATAAAAACTATACCGAAAGTAAAGCTTTAAGTTTGGCCGGGGAGCTGTACCCCTGATTGAAGGAATCGAGGGGTGTGGCAGGTCAGCAACAGCCGGCTGGGAGTTACTTCAAGGAAAAGTGGGAAGCCGGCCGTAAGCCGGGTTCTGTAAGGACCTTGCGGCCCCGACAGCCATTCCTCTAGGCCCTGGATTGCTCCAGGGCTCAAGCCACCTACCCGCAAGCTCGGTGGGTCACGTCAGCGCTTGCCTATTTGGTGTTGCTCCGGGTGGAGGTTGCCTCGTTTCACCCCCAACGCAGTTGCCCACGTCAGGACTCGTCTCTGTGGCCCTGTTCCTCGCCTCACGGCGGGCGGTGATTAGCCGCCACCCTACCCGATGGAGCCCGGACTTTCCTCTCCGAGCGGTACGAACCATCGTATAGGCTCGCTTCTTCCGCTCGCAGCGACTGTCTGGCCGACTTCCCACGCGCATTTTACACCCCCGGCGCCGCGCGCCGGAGGCCGGTCAGCACGTCACTTTTTTTGAAGAGCCTGCACCGCCGCCATCACCCGCAGCAAGTGGTGATCGCGCACGCCGAGTTCGGCGAGATGCTTTAGCGTGCGCACGAGATAATCGATATTAGGCCCGCGGTCCCCGCAGCAGCTTGCGATTAATTCGGCGGTGCGCTCGGTAGGCAGCGTCCCCGCGTAGCCGGGATGCAACGGGTTGGCGACAAAGGCGAGAACCCGCGCGGTCCGGCCCGGCAGGCGGGCGCGCAGAAGGCGGGGATGATAGACGCCACGGCGCATTTCGCGCTCCCACAAGGCATCGAGCGAAGTTGCCACATCGGGCGCCGCGATCCGGAAGGCAATGCCGCGGCACGCTCCACCGCGATCGAGACCCAGCACGAGGCCGGGCTGCTCCGGCGTTCCGCGCCACCGGCTCGAATAGATGCACAATTCGCGGTGATAGCCATAGACCAGCGCCGGCGCCCAATCCACGTGTGGAACTCCGGGATCCCACATGAGCGACCCGTAGCCGAAAATCCACAGGTCTCCCTCGGGCAGTTTCAGTTCGGACGGGCGGGGATAGGGAAGAACCGAGTCCGGCGATGCGGCGTTCATTCCTGTCTTAACGTTTCGTCCCCCCCGGTGGATTACGCGAGACTCCAGCCCACGCGCTCGCCGGCCCGGAACGGCACCAACCGGTCGGTACCAAAAGGGATGTCCGCGGGCACGGGCGAAGGCGTGTCCACGAGGGTAATCGTATCGCCGTTGACCGGCAGCCCGTAGAACGTCGCCCCGTATACGCTGGCGAAGCGCTCCAGCCTTTCCAGCGCTCCGGCCGCTGCGAAAATCTCCGCGTAGAGCTCAATCCCGGCATGCGCGGTATAGATCCCGGCGCAGCCGCAGTCCGTTTCCTTGGTATGGCGGGCGTGCGGTGCGCTGTCGGTACCCAGGAAGAACTTGGGATTGCCGCTCACGGCCGCCTTGAGAAGGGCCTGCTGGTGCACTTCGCGTTTTAATACCGGCAAGCAATAGAGGTGCGGCCGTATGCCGCCGGCGAACAGCGAATTGCGGTTGAGCAACAGGTGATGCGCGGTAATGGTCGCGGCCACGCGTGCCGGCGCCCTTGATACGAATTCGGCCGCTTCTCGTGTGGTGATGTGCTCCATGACCACCTTGAGACCCGCGAAGCGCTGCGTGAGCGGCGCGAGCACGCGCTCGATGAATTCGCGCTCGCGGTCGAAAATGTCCACTGTCGGACCCGTGACTTCGCCGTGAACCAGCAGCGGCATGCCCTGCTTTTCCATGGCCTCCAGAACCCGGTGGCATTTGGCGATGTCGGTCACGCCGGCGTCGGAGTGAGTGGTCGCCCCCGCAGGGTAGTACTTCACCGCGTGCACTGCGCCGCTCGCCCGCGCGGTGGCAATCTCTTCCGGCCGCGTGTTATCGGTAAGGTACAGCGTCATCAGCGGCTCGAAGCGCGCGCCCGCGGGGAGCGCCGCGAGGATGCGGTCGCGATATTCGAGCGCCAGCCTGGCGGTGACGACCGGCGGCTTGAGATTGGGCATGACGATCGCGCGTGCGAAACGCTTCGCGGTATCGGGCAGCACCGCGCGCAGATGTTCACCGTCGCGCAAGTGCAGGTGCCAGTCATCGGGGCGGATAATCGTGATGCTTTTCATGCCGACACAAATGGTAGCCGGGAAATCGCGGGGCGTGAATGGCGAATCGAAACTGTCACTAGTTTACCGTCGCTCTCCGCGCTTCTTGAGTTCCAGCGCAAGCTGGTAGAGCTCGTTCTTCTTCCCACCCCCGATTTTGGCCGCCAGATTGACCGCCTGCTTGAGTGGAAGTTCATCGAGCAGGACCGCAAGCGCGCGCTGAGCAGATCCGCCGCCGCCTTCCTTTTCCGGGCCCGCTCCCTCGACGATCAGGACGAATTCCCCTTTGCGCCGCTTCGGATCCGGAGCGAGCCAGGCCGGCGCTTCGGCCAGCGTGCACGATTGCACGGATTCGAAAAGCTTGGTGAGTTCGCGCGCAAATACGATGCGCCGCCCTTCGCCCAGCGCCGCGCGCAGGTCGGCGACGCACTCTTCGACGCGGTGCGGCGCCTCGTGGAATACCAGGGTGTAGGGCAGCCGGACGAGTGAAGCGAGGACCCGTCGGCGCGCCGCGGCCTTCGCGGGCAGAAAGCCGTAGAACAGGAAATGCGGAGCGGTAAAGCCTGAAACCGAAAGCGCGGAGATCGCGGCGTTCGGGCCCGGCACCGGCGTCACCGGGAAACCCGCCGCGCGCACCGCCGCGACCACGACCGCCCCCGGATCGGAGATCCCCGGCGTGCCGGCATCGCAAGTGAGCGCCAGCGACCGCCCTGAGGCCAGCAGCGCCAGCACCTGGTTCACGACGCGCCGTTCGTTGTGCTCGTGGACCGCGATCAGGCGCTTGGAGATGCCGTAGTGGGCCAGCAACTGCCCGGTCACCCGCGTGTCCTCGGCCGCGACCGCATCCACGCTACCCAGCACTTCCAGCGCCCGCCGGGTGATGTCGCCGAGGTTCCCAATTGGGGTAGCCACTACATATAATGTCGCTCTCTTTCCTTCCCCGGTTCCCTCATGCGCTGCGGCGTGCTCCATTGCTGGCTCGTCGTGCCCCTGGCTGCGGCCGTACTATACGGTGGCACTCCTGCGTTGGCCAGCGAATCTGCGGCCACTTCGCCCGCTAAACTGCCGCCCGAGCTGCAAGCCCCGGTTCCGCTGGCACCCACTGCTCCGACCATGCGGCAAGCCGCCGACGTCCCGGCGCCCGCTCGCGACGGCAAACCGGTAGCCGCGGAGCCGGGCGAAACACCGCACATTGCATTGCTGTTGCCGCTCGCGTCGCCCGCGTTCGCAAAACATGCCGAGGCGGTGCGCGGCGGATTCCTCGCTGCCGTCAAGTTGGGTGGCGGCAAGGGGCTTCCGGTGCGCACCTACGCGGTCGGCGACGATCCGCAGCAGGTCGTCGAAACCTACATCAAGGCCCTTGGAGCCGGCGCGCGCGCGGTCGTGGGCCCGCTCACCCGCAACGGCGTCACCGCAGTAGCGGAAAGCGCCGCAGTGCTGGTACCCACCCTCGCGCTCAACGTGCCGGAGAGCCGCAGTGCCGCCGCGTCAGAGATCTACATGCTGAACCTGCAGGTCGAAGCCGAGGCGCGGCAGGTGGCGCAGCTCGCGTACCAGGAAGGCTACCGCCGGGTGCTTACCGTCAACGGCGACACCCCGCTTCTAAAACGCATCCACCAGGCGTTCGTCGAGGAATTCAAGGGCCTGGGCGGCGCGCACGTGGCAGAACAGGCGTTCTCGAATAACCCGGACGTTTTGGGCCGCATCAAGCAGGCGACTACCGCAGGCGCTCCGGACATGGCATTCCTCGCGCTTGACGTGCCGCGCGCGCGGCTCGCCCGCGCCTACCTGGGCGCCATCGCGATCTACGCTACTTCGCAGGTCTATCCGGGCAACGCCGGACCTCTCGCCGGTTTCGACCTCGCCGGTGTGCGCTTCCTGGATATGCCGTGGCTGCTGCAGCCCGATCACGCGGCAGTCATGGCCTATCCCCGGCCGGATTACCGCGAATCCATCGAACTCGAGCGCTTCTACGCTCTCGGAATCGACGCGTTCCGCGTCGTGCAGGCGCTGCTGGCCGGGCGGCCGGATACCGAAATCGATGGCGTAACGGGAAAGCTCACGCTGGGCCGGGACCACAACTTCAACCGCGGCCTCACCGCCGCGCAATTCACCGACGGCAAGCTGGTGGTGCGCGACCGCCCATGAACCGCCGCGGCGGCGCCGATGAGAGCCTTGCCGCCGCTTTCCTCGAGCGCCAGGGGTTGAAGATCCTCGAGCGCAACTACCGCTGCCGCTTCGGCGAGATCGACCTCGTGGCCGCCGGCGACGCGGTGCTGGTATTCGTCGAGGTGCGCGCCCGGCGGTCAGACGATTTTGGCGGGGCCGGCGCCAGCATCACGGCTGCCAAGCGGCGGCGCCTTGTCGCCACGGCTCGGCACTATCTCGCGGCGCACCGGTCCACTCGCGCCTGTCGCTTCGACGTGGTGCTGGTCCATGGGGCCGAGCGACGGATCGAATGGCTAACCAACGCGTTTGGTGAATGAGCGCCCGGGTCGGTACAATAGCGGGCATCGCATAACAGGCTATTACATGGACCTCATCACGCGCATCAGCGAGAACTTTTCCGAGTCGGCGCACCTCAAACTGCAGTCAATGGACGCGCTGGCCGGGCCGATCGCGGCGGCGGCGGAGCGCATGGTGCAATGCCTGAAGAGCGACGGGAAAATTCTTGCGTGCGGCAACGGCGGCTCTGCCGCCGATTCGCAGCATTTCGCGGCGGAGCTGATCAATCGCTTCGAGCGGGAGCGGCCGCCGCTGTCGGCAATCGCGCTGACTACGGACACCTCTATCCTGACCTCGATTGCCAACGACTACGACTACGACCAGGTGTTCTCCAAGCAGGTGCGGGCGCTCGGGCACTCCAGGGACGTGCTGCTCGCGATCTCGACGAGCGGGAATTCGCGCAACGTGATCGCGGCGATGCAGGCTGCCCACGACTGCAAGATGGGGGTAGTCGCCCTCACCGGACGCAACGGCGGCAAGATGGTTGAAGTGCTGCGGCCCGCCGACATCCACATCTGCGTGCCCGCGCAGAGCACCGCGCGCATCCAGGAGGTGCACTTGCTGACGTTGCACTGCCTGTGCGACGCAATCGATTGTCTATTGCTGGGAGTCGAATGATGCGTTTAACCCTTCTCGTGCTGATTGCCATCCTGCCGCTTGCACAGGGCTGCGCACCACTGATCGTGGGCGGCGCCGCCGCCACGGGAGTTGCGGTGTCGCAAGACCGCCGCACCATCGGCACCATGACCGAGGACGAAGGCATCGAGCTGAGGGCCAACTCGCGCCTGCGCGAGCGCTTCGGCGAGAACGCGTACGTCAGCGTGACCAGCTATAACCGCATGGTGCTGCTCACCGGCCAGGCGCCGGACGCGCAGGTGCGGGCCGAAGCGGAGCGCATCGCGCGCAGCGTCGAGAATGTGCGCGGCGTCTACAACGAACTCGCCGTCGCCGGGTTGAGCTCCTTCACCGCCCGCAGCAACGACTCGATCATTACCTCCAAAGTGAAGGCGCGCTTCCTCGACGCCAGCAAATTCAACATCCTGCACGTGAAAGTAGTCACCGAAAGCAGCGTCGTTTACCTGCTCGGAATGGTCAATAAACAGGAAGCGAACGACGCCACCGAGATCGCGCGCACCACGAGCGGCGTGCAAAAAGTCGTCAGGGTCTTTGAATATCTCGATTGAACCCTTAATGGGTAATCGGTCATGGGTAATGGGTAACTGCTCCAAGCGGCCTGCCCATCATCCATCACCCATCACCCATCACCCGTATTCAGCGCGCGGCTTCATTCGCGCCGGGAATCTGTATGGCCTCGGCGCCTGAGTTCGAAACCAAGATCTGCAAACCGCAGGACCTTGCCGCGCGGCTGAAGACGCTCAAGCGGCCGCTGGTGTTCACCAACGGCGTGTTCGACATCCTGCACCGCGGGCACGCCACGTACCTCGCCCAGGCGCGCACCATGGGCGCAAACCTCCTGGTTGCGGTCAATTCGGATGCATCGGCGCGCGCGCTGGGCAAGGGCGAGGATCGCCCGGTCAACGCGCTGGAAGACCGGCTCGCTGTGGTGGCGGCGCTCGAAGCGG
>Ga0134121_10005400_pt1 | contig 10376 bp, 1 predicted proteins | sample KB301_FD_96463 | JGI IMG/M metagenome (GOLD analysis project Ga0134121, IMG submission 96463) | Terrestrial soil microbial communities without Nitrogen fertilizer from Kellogg Biological Station, Michigan, USA - KB3-0-1 | ecosystem: Environmental > Terrestrial > Soil > Unclassified ...
CGCGAACAGGCCCGTGGTGCCGGCGCCGGTTTTGATAAAGGTAAACGACGTGCTGGACGGATCAAGCAGCAGCGAGCCACGCACCAGCCCGGACGGCCCAATCACTGTTACGTCAGCGGCGCCATAGGTACCGACGCCGTCGTAAAGGTTGACCACGGAAGGATCGAACGGTTTGTTAAAGCTCGCGACGAAACCCAGCGGCGTCGGCGTCACCGCACTTACCACCAGACCCCGGGCCGTGATCAGGTTGCTGGTGCCCGTGATGCTGGTTGTGACAGTGTCGGTCCCAATAATCAATTGATTGCCGACCGTGCGTAGCGTGGCGAAAAATGCGCCGGTCCCGCTGGTCAGCGTGGCATCGACGGGAACAGTGGCGGCACCGTCGTTGCTCATGAAGTGGACGGTACCGGCATAGCCAGTCAGCACATTGTTGTAAGGATCGAGGGCCGTGACGCTGAATTGGAATGGCACACCTGTCGCGGCATTGGCGGGAACTGTGAAGCCGAAATGATTGGCCGCCGCCGGGCTAACCACGATGGCACTGGTGGTGCCGCTGAGGGCACTGTTGACTTTGTCTACCGCCGTCACACTTTGGCTTCCGGCCGTTTTCAAGACCATGGCGAAGAAGCCAAGCCCATTATTCAGACTCACGTCCGCCGGCAAGCCGGCTTTGGCATCGCTGCTGCTGAAGTGCACGGTGCCGGCATAAGCGGTGGCTGTGACGCCAAACTGATCCTGGGCCGAGACCATGAATACAAAGGCGTCGCCCGCCGTGGTGGCGGCCGGCACACTGAGCACAAAGTGCGTGGCGGCTGGGCTGATGTTATTACTTGTTCCCGTAATTGAGGTCACCGCCGTGTCGGTCGCACTCAACTTTTGGCTGCCGCTCGACTTGAGGGTGGCGCTCAGTGTGCCGACGCCGCCGCTCAAAATGGCGTCGGCCGGCAGTGATGCCAGGCTGTCACTGCTGGTGAAATGGACCGTGCCGGCGTAATCAGCCGCGGTATTGTTGAAGGCATCCTTGGCGACCACGCTGAAGCTGAAAGCGTTGCCGAAAGTGACGCTGGCCGGCGCCGTTACCGTGAAATGCGTAGCCGCAGCAGCACTGACGGCAATGCCGGCGCTGACGCCGCCGATGCCGTTCACCGTGTCTGTCGCCGTGATGGTGCGCGTGCCGACCGTTTTCAATGTCGCATTGAATGTACCCACGCCACCGCTCAAAGTCGCATCGGTCGGCAGTGATACCTGGCTGTCATTGCTCGTGAAGTGCACTGAACCGCTGTAACTGGTGGCCGTGGCATTGAACTGATCCAAGGCCGTCACCGTCACGCTCAGGGCGCCGCCCGCCGCGGCACTGGCCGGCGCGCTGACCACAAAATGCGTCGCGCCAACAATTGTGACAGCGCCATCCACGCCGACGTCATTGTCGGCATTGGTGACCGCCGGCCGAAGATCGAGTTGGCCACCCACCGCCGTGTGCAAGCTGGTCGTGACCGTGCCGACGTTGGCCGTGTTGTTTGCCGCCAAATTGATAATGGTGTTAGCGCCGGGCGTGCTCGATTTGATGTGCAGCGTAATCAAGGCCAAGCTGCCAGCGCTGACGCTGGTGTTGGGCGTGGCGCTGGCCAGGTGAATGCCGATCTGGCCAGCCGCCGCATTGATGTCGGTAGTCAGCGACCAACTATTGGTCACGGTCCCCGTTTGCACGTCGCTACTGTCCACTGTGAAAATGCTGGGGTCGTAGTTGACCGCCAGCGTCGCGGCGTCCAGACCGCCCGAGCCGGGCGGATTGGGATTGTCGATGTTGACTGGCACCACCACCGTGCCGCCAGGCACTCCACTTAGGTTTGTCGGAATGCTCAGCCGCGGTGTGACGTTCAGATTGACGGTGACCGTGTTGCTAAAGAGTGAACCGTCGCTGGCCTTGTAAGTGAAACTGTCGGGGCCCTGGTAGCCAAGGTCAGGTGTGTAGGTGAACGAGCCGTCGCTGTTGACCGCCACCGTTCCGTGGCTTGGATTGGAGACCTTGCTCGCCGTAATAGGTTGGCCGTCGGGGTCAGTGTCGTTGGCGAGAACACCGGGACTGGCCACGATCAAACTGGGATCGCTGACCACAGCGCGCTCGGTGACGGCGTACAGGTCGCCGCTGGCCACAGGCGCTTGGTTGACAAAAGTAATGCTGCCGTCGTTGGGATCAGGGCCATCCAAGGGCGGCGGCGTGAGGACATAATCCTGAGCGTTTTGATCGGCGACGTGAGTCAATGGCAGTCCACCAGAGAAATCCGCTGCCAGGTCGATGGCACTAACGGCGCCGATGGGCGCCGTGCTTTTGACATGGAAATCGATGGTGACCAGACTGCCGCCTGCGGTGCTGGTGTTGTTGCCGCTGCTGGAGAGACCGATGACGATTTGTCCCGGCACGCTCGTGTTTGCAAGCAAGCTCCAAGCGCTAGCAGGTGTGGCCACAGAACCCAAATGCACGTCCGCGTCGGCGACGCTAAACAAATTCGGATCGTAGTAAACAATGAAGTCGCCACCGCTGATGCCCGATTTGCCATTTGCAGGATCGCTGAGGCCATTGACGTTGAGCGGCACAGTGGTAATGCTGCCCCGGCCGCCCGTAAGCGTGGTTGGAATGCTCAACGTCACGGGGACAGTCACGGCGGCACTCCCCGCCATGGTGCTGGTGATGGTGTCCGCGGCGGTCAGGATCTGCGGACCGGCTGCAACGAGGGTGAATGCGTTTGTAAAGGTGTGCACACCGTGGTCGGCTGCCGCGAACGTGAAGTTGGCCGGCAAAGTCGCGCCGAGGTCCGTTGACGTGAAATGGACGGTACCAGAGTAATTCGTGGCTATGTTGCCAAAGGCGTCATTGGTTGTAACCGAAACGCTAAATGGGGTAGCCGTGACCGCGATGGCTGGAGCGGTGACGGTGAATCGGGCCGCGGCAGCGGCGCTGATCGTGCTGCTTACGCTGCTGGCTACATTGGTGTTTACCAAATCAGTGACCGTCAGCGACTGACTGCCAGCGGTCTTGAGCGTGACGTTAAAGGCGCCAGTGCCGCTGGTCAAGACGGTGTCGAAGGGCAAGACTGCCTGGCCGTCGCTGCTGAAAAAATGGACCGTGCCCGCATAGGCTGTCACCACGTTGCCGAACGTATCGTTGGCCGCGACTGTTAGTGTGAAAGTGCTGCCAGCTGTGGCGCTGCTGGGAACGCCCTGGATTGCGAAACCTGCGACAGCAGCCGGGCTAACGATTATGGCGGCGCTGGTACCAATGGTGGTGCTGGTGATAATGTCGTTGACGCTGACGGTCTTGCTGCCAGATGTTTTCAAAAGCACGCTGAAAACGCCGACCCCGCTGGTCAGTGTGGCATTGGTTGGCAATACGGCCTGGCTATCGGTGCTGGTGAAAAGCATCGTGCCGCTGTAACCGATTGCCGTGGCATTGAACTGATCCAGCGCCGTGACTGTGAAGCTCACCATGCTACCCGCCGTAGCACTGGCAGGAGCGTTGACAGCAAAATGCGTGGCCGACGCTGGGGCCACGCCAACTAAATTGCTGGTTCCAGTGACGGCGCTATTGACGCTGTCAGTCACGCTCAGCGTTTGGTTGCCCGCAGACCGGAGTGTGACGCTGAAGGTTCCGGTCCCACTCGTCAGCGTGATATCAGCCGGCAACATTGCACTTGCATCGCTGCTAGTGAAATGCACGGTGCCGCTGTAGTAAAAGGCCGGGTTATTGTTGGCGTCGAGTGCCGTTACCGTTGTGTTGAAGGCGGCGCCTGCCGTCACACTGGAGGGCGCGGTCACCATGAAATGTGTACGGTCCACAACGCCTACCGAAGCCGACCCCGCTCCTGGGCTGGCCTGCGATTGATTCAGCATCACCGAGACGCGGTTGGAATTGACGTTTGAATAGGCCAGATCGCATGTGGAGTCGGCATTGAAGTCTCCAACAACCAATCCCACGGCACTGCTGGTCACGGCAATGGTCTTCAAGGTTTGAAATGTTCCGTCGTCATTGCCCGGCAGAACCGACAGAGTATTGGCAGTGCCGTTGCTGAAGACCAGGTCCAGGTTGCCATCTCCATTCAAGTCAACGGGAACTATCTGTCTCGCAAACGTGCCCGCGCCATAGATCTTGGGAATGCCGAAGGCACCGTTGCCATATCCAAGAAGGACACTCACGCCGCTGGTGGTGCCCGAGTTAGCGACGACCATGTCGAGCTTGCCATCATGATTAAGGTCGCATGTAATGATGGAGCCGGGAAGTGCTCCCACGCCCAAGCTTACGGCTGAATTGAAAGTACCATCGCCTCTGCCCAAAAGCATGCCAACTACAGAACTCTGTTGGTTTGTAAAAGCGAGATCCAAGCTGCCGTCGCCGTTATAATCCGCGGCAATCAACCCCCGGGAGCCGCCGGAAATGGGAAGCTGCAACGGAGATTGGAAAGTGCCATTTCCTACGCCCAGCATTATGCCGATGTTGTTATCGCCAATTATCAGGGCCAGGTCTTGATTGCCATCGTTGTTGAAATCTCCAACAACTGTACCCCCGGTGGATCCGATCGGATAAATCGTCGGGGCTGTGAATGTGCCGTTGCCTGTGCCTAACACCACGCTGATGGCGTCGCTGACGTTGTTTCCGTCAACGACGGGAATGGCCAGATCGACCTTGCCATCGCCGTTGAAGTCGCCCGCAACAGGAGCATTGCCGTAGTAATGTGAGCCGATCACCACGGATTGGGAGTCAAACGTGCCATTGCCCCTGCCAAGCAGCAGGCCGACGTTGTTGATGTAAATTCCCTCAGAGGCCAAGAGGTCCGGCTTGCCGTCGCCGTTGACATCGGCGCCGGTTAGGCCGTTTCCTTCCAGAGCGAACGGTCCGATGGAATAGGGCGAACTGGGGGCCTCTGCATATGACGGGAAATCAGCAACCACCGCGGCGGTGATGGATTGCCCTGCTACCGTCGAAAGCACAGCGCTAAACATGCCTACGCCGTTTGTCAACGTGGCATTACTCGGCAGTGCGGCGTAATGGTCGCTGCTGGTAAAGTGGACAGTCCCGTTGAAGCTGGTGATTGCATTATTGGATGCATCCAGCGCAGCAACCATGAAGTTGAAGGGCGTGTGTGCGGCGACGGAAACAGGAGCGGTGACCACCAGATGCGGCCCATTGACCGTCCATGAAGATGGCAGCGCGGTATTATTGCTGGCTTGAAAACTGCTGTTGCCGATAAAAGTGGCGGACACAGTGTGCCTGCCGCCGGCAAGATCGGCGCTGATTGTCGCAACGCCATTGGCGACGACAACGGGGCTTCCGTAATTGGCGCCGTCGATGACGAATTGAACCAATCCGATAGCGCCATGGAAAAACGCATTCGCCGGGATCAGGCGGCGCGTACCGCTGGTGTCTGGTCCTTGATAATCGACTTCTACTGCAGCGCTGGATCCGTTTTGCACGTAAAGTTCCAGGAATTGGTGGAGGCCGGCAGTTAGGGCGATCGGAGTGGAAGTGCCATCCTGAACGGTGTGGTTGCCGTCGTTATTGGCAACCAATGTGCCATCGACGTAGAGCATGCTGCCATCATCGCTCGGATTGAAAAAGGTGTAGGTCCCACCTTGCAGAATACGGATGGCGCCAACCCATGAGACCGCTACATTGGCTCCCGCGAGTCCGCTTACAGGAACAGGCGGCCGTAGCGCGGTGTCATTAAGGGGAATAGCGACTTGGGCATCGATGCGGTTGGCGACCAAAGCGGCAATCGAAGTCGGCGCGCCAGTAGCAAGATCAAACGCGCCGCTTACATTGGCGACGCTTGAGGTGAGATTGTAATAGGAGGCCGACAATCCGGACAAGCCGTTGCTCGGGTCATTGGGCGTGACAGTGGCTTTCAAGGTGACAGATTGACCAAGGGTAGAGGGGGTCGCCTGGACAGACGTTGTAGTAGTCGTCGGCGCAGGGCCGACGTGCTGGATGATGGCAGCAGAGGCCGGGTTGGCGCCAAAAGACCCGCTGGCATCATAGCCAGCTGTTATGAAATGGTTGCCACTGGCCAGGCTGAATGTCGTGAATGCAGCGGCGGCCGCGTTGCCGGACGAATGCATTTGTCCGCTACCGATGGGCAAGCCGTTGTCGTAGAAGGTTACGGTTCCGCCGGGGTAGCCGTGGAACAACGCGCTGCCCGGCACAAGAGTCCGCACATTGCCGGTGTCTGGTCCTTGATAATCGACCCAGACGCCGGCGCCGGCGTTGTCGTGGACATAGAGCTCCAGAAAGCTGTGCAAACCCGCCGTCAACGACAGGGGGGTGGACACCCCATCCTGTTGTGAATGAGAGCCGTCATTGGCGCCGGCGGTAATGCCATCAACGTACAGAATGCTGCCATCTTCGGAGTGGCTGAAGAATGTGTACGTGCCAGCCGCGTTGATTTGGATAAGCCCAGCCCACGAAACGGCGATATTGTTCGGCGCGAGACCAGTAACCGGTGGTGACGGCACAAAAGCGGTACTGTTGAAAGGCACATTCACCTGAGCTTCCGTTCGCGTAGCAACCAGGGTTGCATTGGCCGTTGGCGTGGCATCGGGAAGGTTGAAGGCGGCGGCCAATCCGCCTGGAATGAGGGATAAATTGTAATAGGACGCTGTCAAACCCGGCGTCGTAGACTGCGTGGCATTCAAGGTAGCCGTAAACGTTACTTCTTGGCCAAAGACCGAAGAATTCGCGGACGAAGCAAGTCCAGGCTGCCCTTGCGGGTTTTGAACGTTGATCGCATTGCTGGTTCCGTTCACGCTGCCGCCTTGGGAGTCGGCAGCCGTTAGAGTTTGACTGCCGTCTGTCTTAAGACTGGCGCTAAATACGCCGACGCCACTGGTCAGCGTAAAATTGGCCGGCAAGCCAGCAAGGGCATCGCTACTGGAGAATCGCAACGTGCCGTTATAAGCGGTCGCTGTATTGTTGTTGGAGTCTAATGCGGCGACCGTGAACAAGAAGCTTGCTCCAGCCGTTGCCGCTGCTGGACTACTCACCAAAAAATGGGTCGCGGCGAGTGGAATCACCGTAATCGTGTTGCTGACGCCGGCAATTGTGCTGTTGGCGTTGTCGGTAACGGCCAGCGTGCGATTGCCCACGGATTTGAGGCTCACGGTGAAAAGCCCGGAACCGCTTGTCAGCACGGTATCGGGAGGCAAGGCGGCGGCTGGATCGCTGCTGCTGAAGGCGACCGTTCCGCCATAGTCTTTTGCAAGATTGTTGAAAGGATCGAGGGCTGTCACGGAAAAATTGACGTTGTTGCCCGCCGTCACACCGGAGGGCGAGCCAACTACGCCGAAATGCGTCGCGGCGATCGCAGCGACGTTCATCGAATTGCTGAATCCAGCGATGCCTGCGTTTGCCGTGTCGGTAGCGGTGATCGATTTTGCTCCCGCGGTCTTCAAGGTTACTGTGAAGCTTCCCTGACCGCTGGTAAGCGTCCCGTCTGCCGGTAGAGAGGCTTGGCCATCGTTGCTTGTGAAATGGATCGTGCCGCTGTAACCAGAGGCGACATTGTTGCTGGTGTCAAGTGCCGTAACGTTGACGGTGAAGGCCGCGCCGGCAATGGCACTCGTCGGTGCGTTGATTGTAAAGTGGGTGCTCGCCGGCGAAACTGAAATGGGCGACGACGTTCCGCTAATGTTTGCGGGTGGAATTGTGTAAACAGCATTGGCGTCTGGTAGAAAATGGTCAACGAGGGTTATCCCGCTGGCATCACGCAAGTTGAAATAGTGGCTGCCGGTAATGTCAATGTCTTTGTGTGTGGCTGTGAGAACGACCGTGCCGTCCGGAAAAGGCTGGAAGAGAATCAATAGATCAGTGTCCCAGGTGCCAGTGGACGTGTGATCTTCGTCAACGCCAAGATAGTAACTGCCGGGCGTCGGCCCCGGGGTTGCGTCGATGCGAGTACGGAGGCTGCTTTTGACGAGGGGGATCTCCAAAGCGGGGAGACCAGATCTGCCGGAGTCCCAAAGTATTAGATAGGGAAGCACGCCAACCGGCGAGGTCGTCGCCGCTGTCACGGTTTGATTGCCCGGACTTGTCAGTTTCGCAGTAAATGTCCCTACTCCGCTGGTCAGTGTTGCGTCCAAAGGCAACACTGCGGTGCTATCGCTGCTCGTAAAGTGAACCGTGCCAGTAAAATCCGCGGCGGTTTGGTTAAAGCCATCCAGTGCCGTCACCGTGAAGCTGACCATTCCACCTGCGGAAACTGCGCCCGGAGTCGGCAAAACTGAAAAATGCCCGCCGCTGGTGTCCGCAATCACGGTGACCTGGAAGCTTGTTAAGATTGCCCCCGTCGTCGTATCGGCGATGGAAAGGGTTTGGCCGCCCAAGGTCCTCAGCGTAACAGTAAAAGTTCCCGAGGCGTTGGATAAAGGGCGATCGGCAGGAAGCGCTGCTTGAGGATCGCTGCTGGCGAACCGCAGCGTGCCAAGATACCCTGTGGCGGTATTATTGAAGGCATCAAGTGCGGTTATCGTCAGATTGATAGGGCGGCCGGCGACGACATTCGTCAGTGCGCTGTGTATCAATTGCGCTATTGGCCCCGGTGCAACAACAATGGTGCTGGTCGAACCGCTGATCGAGCTATTGACCGAATCGTTGGCGGTCACGGTCCAGCTACCTACAGATCTGAGTGTTGCGACAAAGCTTCCTGCACCATTTGTCAACGAAGTGTCGGCAGGCAACGTCTTTTGCGTGTCCCCGCTGGAGAAATGAACGATGCCCATATAGGGAGTTGCGGTGTTATTGAACGCGTCCAAGGCAAAGACGAACAGCGAGAAACTGTTGCCCGCCACGGTGTTAGCGGGCGCTAGAACAGTGAAATGGGTAGCCGCTGCGGCACTCACCAAGACATTGCCTGTGTTCGCTGAGATCGCGGTTGCGACCGTGTCGGTCGCTGTGATCGTCTGATTGCCAGAAGTCTTTAGTGTAATGCTGAATGTCCCAACGCCGCTGCTTAGTTTGGCATCTGCCGGCAATCCCGCTCGTGCATCACTGGTGGTGAAGTGAATTGTTCCAGCGTAGCCCGCGGCAACATTGTTGGCGGCGTCTAGTGCGGTGACGGTAATGCTGAATGCGGAGCCCGCCGTCGCGTTCGCCGGAGAGCTGATTGCCAAATGCGTGGCCGCCCCCGCAGCGAGGGTCAAGCTGCCGGAAAAGGCGTCCAGCAGCGTCGCCGTCATATCGAGAACCGATCCCGCACCCATTGACATGGTGTGCGACCCAAGGCTCGAAAACGGGGCCGCGTTGTAATGGAAGTTTACTTGTGTCGGATTGTTGACAACAAACGAATCTGCCGGCCGCGCCGTGTTGGAATTATCGGTCACCTGAAAATCGCCGGCATCTACTGTCGCGGCGTCAATGGGCGCCGAAAAGTTAACGACATAGTCCAGTGGCACGGCGTTCACGATCGCGTTTACAGCTGGCGACGTGCTCAATACGGAAAAACCCGCCGGTAACGACCGGTCTTCCAATGCTTCGAGGAAGAGTCTTTGACGGCGAAGCGACTTTACCCTTTGCTGACGTCCAAAAGTTGTCCAAAAAGCCATGGGCAACTCCGCAGGTTAAGGAATGATGAACAATCACAGGCACATCGAATCGACGATGAGGTGATTGCGATAAAGGTAATCCTGCATGCATGCAAACTTGGTCGGCAGGGGAGGTTAATGCATTCCGAGGAGCAGTTCTTAGCTCGTGAATTGGCTTTACAATTCACTGCTTTGCAGGAATTTACCGTTTGCGGCTGGCAACTCCGTTGGTCCACCAGATACGGCCATTCACCAAGTGGACACTTTGATGATAGCCGAATTAACAACAGAAAAAAGTATAAACTGCGCCAATCCCGCGGGCGGCCCAGCATTTGATGAACGCTTCCTCAGCCGCATCTTGGGCATCCTCACGCTTGCCCCACACCACCAGCAGCTTGCTAATCAGCTCGTCACGTAGTTGGGTAAAGGCGCGGACCAACAGATCCCCGGCATCATGGTTGCTGCCAGCTGCTCCCGGAGCCTTCAGCTGCTGGTGGATGTTGGTCATCATTGTCACCCGAAAAGACGAGAAAGGGTGGGGGAGGGTTTTTGGGAATGGCGAATTATTTCTTTAGAGTCTAGCGGAGGGCCACGAAAAATGGGCGCGACAGGCACCGGTGGGGCCTGTAATTCCTTTTGTGTCAGCTGCATTAGGAACAGTTTTTGCCGCTCAATTTCTGGCGCTTGCTGGGAGGCGGTCTTCGAACATAATGGCGAAGTGGTTCAAAGCCTGCTTCCAACCCCGGATCGGCATCGTCCAACGCTGCGAGGCTTCGTGGATCGCCAGGTAAATCAATTTCAGTGCTGAC
>Ga0134121_10005401_pt1 | contig 10374 bp, 7 predicted proteins | sample KB301_FD_96463 | JGI IMG/M metagenome (GOLD analysis project Ga0134121, IMG submission 96463) | Terrestrial soil microbial communities without Nitrogen fertilizer from Kellogg Biological Station, Michigan, USA - KB3-0-1 | ecosystem: Environmental > Terrestrial > Soil > Unclassified ...
CGCCGGGAACTGTTTTGGCGGATTCCATGAAACCTCACGAGGAGCCTGCAACGAATCCGTATGAGAATGCTGTGGTTGAAATAAAAACTTTCGCGAATGACCCCGGCCTCGGCGGATATGGATATGATGTGTACGTAGACAAAGTATTGAAAGTGCATCAGCCGCATATTCCGGCCATTTCAGGAAACAAAGGTTTTTCATCCGTTGAATACGCCAGGCGTACAGGCGAATTTGTCGGATACAAATTCAAACACAATATTTTTCCTCCAAGCGTGAGTCCGAAGGAACTGGATAGTTTGGGAGTGTTGAAGTAGGAAAAGCTGCAGGAGGCAGCAGCAGGAAGCAGTCAAAACCAAAGATTTTATTTCTTGTCCCCGTGATAAGCCGCATCGCTGACCTGGATCATTTCCTTGTCGTCATGCCATGCTGTATATCCAGCGGCTTTGAAAGCGGTGATGAGTGAATCGTTGGAAACCATCTGCCGCATGCGGATGAGGACTTCCTTGCGCTCGAAATTTATTTTATGCGAATGCACTTTGTAGCCAAAGCCGCGCAGCACTTCTTTTACTTTATCCATGTCCTCCTTGCTGCCAACTTCATCCAGTTTTATGATGGTGAGAAATGAAAACGGGTTCACCTGTGTTCCTGCCTGTTGACCGGGCGACTGCGCAAAAGGTTTTGCTGTACACAGAAAAACCAGGACAAGGAATACCGTTACGTCTGTGAGGATCGTTCTTTTCATTTCAGAAGAAATGAACGATGGCTTTTGCCGAAGGTTGGCAAAGTGTAAGGAAGAAGCGAAAATTGGCTGGAGGGCCTGCCGTTTATTCTCTCTTGCCGCTCGGGGAATTGCACAAACCACTGCTTAAATTCCACATCAGAATTTTCAAGAGATCCAATAACGGCGGGGCTTGCAGGGGATGGTATGTTTTTTTATGGCTCCATAATTCTTACAACATCTGTATGTTCCTTTTCGTCAGGAAATCCTTCTCTGTTTCGTTTCAAAACCTAACCTCCAACTCTCATGAGAAAGAATTTCATTACCGCCCTCCTTCTTATTGCTGCTGCGCTCACTGACTATTGTGCTGCGCAAACATTTCCAACAGGTTTCAGCCAGGTGCTCGTTGCCAATGGCATCAGCAGTCCGACCGTTATGGCATTTGCTCCGGACGGAAGATTGTTTGTCGCCCAGCAAACGGGTGCATTGCGCGTGATTAAAAACGGGGTGCTGCTTACCAAACCGTTTGTCACGCTCACCGTAAATTCTTCCGGCGAGCGCGGACTACTGGGCATTGCTTTCGACCCGTCCTTTTCGACGAACAATTTTATTTACCTCTATTATACATTGTCGAGCGCAGCCAACAACCGCATCAGCCGCTTTACGGCAAGCGGGGACACTGCTGTGCCGGGAAGTGAAGTCGTGGTACTCAACCTCGACCCGCTGAGCACGGCCACCAATCACAACGGCGGCACCATTCATTTCGGACCGGATGGAAAAATGTATGTCGGCGTGGGGGAGAATGCAAACAGCGCCAACTCGCAAAACCTGGATACGTACCTGGGAAAAATTTTACGCATCAATTCAAATGGAACAGTGCCCACAGGAAATCCATTTACCACGGGCACTGCGCAGAAAATGCGTGTGTGGGAATACGGAATGCGCAATCCTTATACGCTCACGTTTCAGCCGGGCACTGGGAAATTATTTGTGAATGACGTCGGACAAAATACCTGGGAAGAAATAAATAACTGCACTGTGGGAGGTTTCAATTACGGCTGGCCTGCGGCCGAAGGCGTGAGCAGCAACCCTGCATACACAAATCCTGTGTACACGTACATGCACGGTACGGGCAGCGGCCTCGGATGCGCAATCACGGGCGGAACTTTCTTCAATCCTTCTTCCACAACGTATCCTGCAAGTTACATCGGCAAATATTTTTACCTCGACTACTGCGGGAACTGGATCGACTATATAAATCCTGCCGACAGCATTCGTTCATCGTTCGGAAGTTCGATTGCAGGCTCGCCTGTTGCCATGGAAACAGGTCCCGACGGGAACCTTTATTTTTTGTCGAGAGACAACAGCGCTGTTTACAAGATTACATACAATGGCGGAACAGCGCCCGTGATCACCAACCAGCCTCAGACGCAGACCGTGTCCCAGGGAAATCCTGTTACGTTCAGCGTGACAGTGACCGGTACAAGTCCTTTTACTTATCAGTGGAGAAAAAATGCCATGAACATTGGCGGCGCAACAAATTCATCTTACACCATCGCCGCTGTGGTGCCGAATGATGCAGGGCAATATTCAGTGGTGGTGACCAATGCCTTCGGAAATACTACGAGCAACAATGCATCTCTTTTTGTAACAGCTCCAAACCAGGTTCCCACTGCAACCATTACTTCTCCTGCAGCAGGAACGACCTATGCCGGTGGTTCTGTAATCAGTTATGCAGGCAGCGGTAGCGATCCTGAAGACGGGGCGCTGCCGGCCACGGGCTATCAATGGTTCGTGGAGTTTCACCATGACACGCATTTGCATCCGGGTCCGACGCTGACGCAAGGAGTTGCGAGCGGAACGTTCACGATTCCGAACAGCGGGGAAACATCAGCGAATGTTTTTTACAGGCTGTATCTCGTTGTGACCGATGCACAGGGCGCAAAGGATTCTGCATTCACTGACATCATGCCGCGCACGTCCACGATTACGCTGAAGACAAATTATTACGGATTGTACATTACATTGGACGGACAACCATTTCTTGCGCCGATCACTGTGACAAGTGTGGAAGGAATCCTGCGCACCATTGGCTGCACCACATCACAAACGGTGAACAACGCAGCCGTGTATAATTTCAGCAGTTGGAGCCAGGGCGGAACGCAGACGCAAACGTTTGCAACGCCTGTGAATGATGTTACCTATACGGCCAACTTTACTCCCCAATACCGCGCCGCCGACAATCCAACGCCGACAGTAAGCGGTCTGGACTATAAATATTACCAGGGCACGTGGAACCTGATTCCTGACTTCAGCATTCTTACACCGGTTGCAACGGGAACAGTTACGAACTTCGACCTCACGCCGCGTTTGCAGAACGACAACTTCGGTTTCAGGTTTACCGGTTACCTGAATGTGCCCACGGATGGCGTATATACTTTTTATACTTCTTCTGATGACGGCAGCAAGCTTTACATCGGTGGAACGGTGGTGGTGAAGAATGATACGCTGCATTCAGTGCAGGAGCGGCTGGGACAAATCTGGCTTCGCGCAGGCAAGCACCCGATCCGCGTGGATTATTTTGAACGAGCAGGCAGCGAGGTGCTCACTGTGAGTTATGCGGGACCTGGCATTGCCAAAACACCGATACCTGCGGCAGCATTGTTCAGGCAGCCTGCTTCAGTGACTTTAAATCCTGTTGCGGACACGTATGTACGCTCGGGGACAGGTGCGAGTACAAATTTTGGTACTGCGACAACGATGAGCGTGCGGAAACAAAACACCGGCGGCAACCAGGACAGGCAGATTTACATACGGTTTGATATTTCTTCTTTCAGCGCGAATATTTCTTCTGCGAAGCTGCGCCTTTACGGGAACATGAACAACACGAATGTTTCGAATGTGCCCGTGGATGTGAGGGACGTGACGAATACTACGTGGGGAGAAACCACAATTAATTATTCAAACAAACCCGCGCCTGCCAGCGCTGTCACGGCGACAAAGACAATCCTGAATACTACGCCGCAGTATTATGAATGGGACCTGACGTCGTACATCATTGCAAAGAAAAACGCCGGTGCTACATTGATTTCTCTTAACCTGCAGACCACGAATGTGATCAGCAACCAGGCTGTGTTCAATACGAAGGAAAACGCCTCCAACAAACCGCAGCTTGCTGTTGTATTTTCTTTCCCGGGAAGAACGGGAGAAGAAATTCCTGCACCTATGGCTGAGCCAATTGTAAATGCAAATATACTCACCGACGTTGCCGTTTATCCAAACCCGGCTTCACAGATGGTCAACGTTCACTATTCGTTACTGAAGCCGGGCTGCGTTGCAATGCTGTTCATGGATTTGCAGGCAAAGATCGTGGCTACTATTCCATGCGAAGAAAAGGCAGAAGGCACTTATACGGAGCAGCTGGATCTCACAGCCATGTCGAAAGGCATTTACATGCTGATGCTGCAAAGCGGGGAGGAGAGAATAGTGAAGAGGGTAGTGGTGGAGTGAAAAAACTGGCGCGGTGAAATGTTCTTGCTTTGTGCCTCTGTGTCTCCGTGATGAAAAGAATTAAATCCTTAACCACGGAGACACAGAGGCAGAGGGAAAACCAGTTCGGGATCAATAGTCTCAATAAGCAACCAGCTTCTTTGTTAAGCTTCCGGATTCGCTTACAAGGCGGACAAAATAAATTCCTTTGCTAAGTTCGGGAGTCTGCACTTCCTGTTTATTAAAACCTTGCGAAACGAAAAGAGGTTGTTGTAGTAAAATTCTTCCGGTGAGGTCGAGGAGTTGGAGTTGGGTTTTCTCGTTGCACTTAGAATAGTACTCAAAATGCATATTATTATTTTCCCCATTGAAGAAGACTGAAAATTCTTTTATATCATTTGGCTTTTGCAAACCAATATGTCCTGAACCAAGCTTGAAAATCCAATAATCGGAATATCCGTGAAAGCCACTTCCTGAAAGATCACCATCAGAAGAAAAGGTTGAGCCGCTTACAACAAACCCTCCGTTACTTGAATTGATTACTGTTCCAATCAATTCATTGTCGAAACCACCGTAAGCATTTTGCCACATCATGTTTCCTAAACTGTCAATCCTGACAATCCATACATCATCAGAGAAGCCATGATTCCCTGTGACGTCCCCGTCAGAAGAATTCGATGCTCCTGAAATAAGATATCCTCCGTCAACGCATTTTTGTAAATGAGGTTCAATATCTCCAGAAGAACCGCCAAAACATTGTTGCCAGATGATGTTTTGTGAACCATCAAGTTTTACTATCCAATAATCTGACATTGTGCTATGGTTTATACAAGAAACATTACCACTTGAAGAACAACTTGTGTACCCGGCGATTACATATCCTGAATCACCAGATTGCTCTACTGAGGTCAGTTGTGAAGAACCATTCAAACCTCCAAGACATTTTTGCCATTGCAGATTTCCAATACTATCCAGCTTTACAATCCATCCATTGATATATGAACCGTATAATCCGGAAACATCACCATCATTAGAACTTGCCAGACCAACAACAGCGAAACCGCCATCAAGTGTTAACCGTATTGAAGCTCCAAGTTCCTGATATGATCCACCAAGACATTTTTGCCAGATGATTCCGCCGGTTGTATCTATTTTAATAATCCAGATATCATTTAATCACATTGTTCCAATATGCAATAAAGTTATATCCCCATCAGAAGAATAAGTTGATCCGCAAATTATGAATCCATCAGTTGAATCTTTAATAATGCAATGCCCTTCTTCTCCATTGCTGCCGCCTAAACAACGTTGCCAGATGAGGCTACCAACCGAATCCAGCCTGATGATCCACAAATCCGCTCCGCCATGGTTACCTTGCACGTCTCCATCATTGGATAATGCAGAACCAACAGCGATGTAGCCGCCTGACGTTTCGAGAATGGAGTTTAAGTGTTCAGCATACGAACCTCCATAAGATTTCTGCCATTGAAGGTCACCTAAACTGTCGATTTTAATAACCCATGATTGACCGGAATGCACTGGCGAAACATCCCCATCGTATGATCCGGATTCGCCACAGATAATATATCCTCCGTCTGAAGTTTGTTTAATATCATGAGCTTGTTCTGAGGCACTACCCCCATAACATTTCGACCATTCAATTCCCGGCGCCTGCGAAAAAACAAACCCGCACTTAAAAAGTAAAACCAGGAAAAATAAATAGTGGTTTTTCATTGGGGAGTTAGAGCATCCGAAGCTAAGGAATATTTTGAGAAAGAATGCATCAGGGCAGAACATGGTCAGATATTCAAACTATGGGATTCCGATCCCGCGAAAAGCGGGATCGGAATGACAATTTATAGGAGATTTTGAATGGGCGGAAATGCGGGATCGTAAATAATTTTAGCACACTACTTTCCGCCCAAATTATAATTTTTGTAACCTGTCATTCCGAGCATAGCGAGGAATCTCTTCACTCATGTATTGTCCGGCCAGGCAGGTTCAGAACTATTTTTTGCCTCGATTGAAAAAATTCCTACTTTGCAAAGCAAACCTCAAAAAACCTTATCCCTATGAAACGACTACTACTCACAACTTTTACAGCAATCCTGCTCGCTGCAAATTCCTTTGCAGGAACCGGCGGGCCAGATGCCTACGGATACATCTGGCGTGATAACCTGGAAGTGAACGGACCGGTATATAACTGGATCGATATCATCAGCCGCCCAGGTTCGACGCTTGTTGAAAACCTGAGCGATGACAACACGCAGGGACCATTCGCGCTCACTTTTGATTTCCATTATTACTGGTACGACATCAACCAGTTCTGGATCGGAAGTAATGGCTACATCATTTTTCAAAGCGGACAGCTTTCCGCTCCTTTCCCTTACATTCCTTCAGCTTCACTGCCACAGAACTTCATGGCAGCTATGGCCAGCGACCTGAACTTCGATGGTCCGGGTAACCCCGCTCAGTGTTTCTACTGGAGGAGTCCGAACCAGGACACGCTGATTGTTTCCTGGATCAACGTTCCATTCTGGGATCCTACACCTCCGAATTACTGGCAAGGTTCGAATACATTCCAGATCATTCTCTCAACGGTTGACAGCTCGATCACGTATCAATACCAGTCTCAAAACGGTGTGTACAACGGCGGCGCAGCGGTTTACATCTCGGCAGGAATTGAAAATAATTCCGGCGCGATCGGTTTGCAGACAATGGTGAACCCGCTCAGCCAGGGAACTTTCTATTTCAATACTCCTTATGCAGTGAAATTTTATTTTCCTTCCAACTCTACTTACCAGGTGGATGATGCAGCCACGCAATACAATAACAATCCGACAAACGGCGGACGGTTTTTATCGAACAGTTCACCCACTCCTTTCGTGATGACGGCAGAGGTAAAAAATACCGGTAACACAGCGCTCGCTTCATTTAATGTGACAAGCCGGATCGTAAATAACCTGAACCAAACCCTCATCGTTGACAACATGCCTTCAGGCGCACTTGCTGCCGGCGCTACCGCCGACCTTACATTTGCGAATACGTGGTCGCCGACGCTGACAGGAACGTATGTGCAGCGTTCGAGAACTTTCCTTGCAGGAGATCTTGTTCCGGCAAACGACAGCGTGCCGCTTGAATTGGTTGTGGTGGACACGACCAACATGCCTCTGCGACTCACCTTTGATGACGGAACTGCAGATGGAGTAGGTATCAACTGGCAGGGCGGAATCGGCGGTTGCGCGATGGAATTCACGCCGCCGTTTTATCCTTGCAAGCTGACGACTGCGCACTATTATATACAGGCCAATCCGAACCTGGTTGGATTTTATGCTACCATCTACGACGACAATGGCGTTGATGGCGCACCCGGCACACGCCTCGACTCAGTATATGTTCCTGCTGCAAATATTGTTGCGCCGGGATGGGTGGATGTTCCTTTGACAAACCCGATCCTGATCAACAACGGAAAGTTTTACGTGGTCTGGAACATGGACGGAGACCTGCTTGCACTCGGACAGGATCTTTCGCTACCGATTTCGAACAACGATTACGAAGTGCTGGGAAATTCATTCGCTATCTACCGCAGCCGTGAGTTTGAGGACCTCATGATCAACGCTACGATTGATACGGTGTTTACAACTGTCGGAGTTGCCGAAAATGAAAACACAGAAATCTTCGGAGAGTTTTATCCGAATCCCGCCACGCGTTATGCAGTCATGAACTTTGAGTTGCCGGCCGGACAAAACCAGCTGAGCTATGACCTGTTTTCTTCAGATGGAAAGCTCGTTCATACAGAAACTTTAAAACAAAACAGCAAAGGCGGAACAAAACTGATCATCGATATTTCCGAATTGCCTTCAGGAATTTATTCCTGCTCGCTGAAGAGCGGAAGCTATGCTGCACACCGGAAAATCCTGGTGTCGCATTAAAAATCTTTCAGGGGATTAATGAGGAAGCCGTCTCGCAATTGGGACGGCTTCTTTTTATTTTGCACCGTGGCTTCCTGTGTGATCCTCACATCGACGAAGTACGAAAATGCTACATACGGATTTACGAATGTGAAACATATTAGTAATTCGTAAATCCGTATGATTCTATTAGTACTTCGCTGAGGTGTGTAGCATTCAGGCAGAGCCTGGAAACAAACACTTAGACGATTTTCATCACCTCGTTCTCGACGATCTCGTTCGCATACGTGAGGAATAATTCCATCGCAAATTTTTTGCGCTCATCAAAAGCGTAGCTGATCTTATTTTCGAGATAATCCTTTACGTTGAACTCGGCGCCGGTTTCTTTTTTGAATTCCTGCACAACTGTTTCGCTGTTCATCAACCCATAGCGCAGCGCTTCATTGAAGTGTTTCACAAAACTGCGATCCACATCTTTGTTTGCAACCCAGCAGGCAAAAACGAAAGGCAGGTTTGTAAACAGTTTCCATTCATGCGCCAGGTCGTACACGTGTTTGAATTTCGATTTCATCGTAAACGTCCTGTCACCGATGATGATTCCTGCCGTTGTTCCGCCGAGCGCTGCTTCATAGTTTTCATGCGTCTCATGAAACTGCGGCGTGATCTTCCAGTATTTTTCTGCCAGCACCTGGGCAAGGATCACAGACGTGCGGCTCTGGTAGTCGAGTAAAATGTGCTGGATGTGGTGAAGCGGAACATCGCTGACAAGCAGCACTGATCCCACTTCTCCGTCGGCGCCGATACAGTAATCGCTGATGAAGTGGTATTCCTCCATTTCATCCAGCGCAGCAACGGGAACGAGCCCGATGTCGACCGTATTTTCCTCGAGTTTGCGCGCGCACGCTGCAGGCGTGTCAAGTTGCAGGTCAATCTCTTTTCTGATTTCGGAATTCTGCAAACCGTAAATAAAAGGTTTGCTGTTGAGGTAGCTTACGCAGGAAACTTTAATCATATCGAATTAGTTTTTGCAAGGGGAAAAATAATCCGTAAACGATATGCAATAATAATGAATTTGTTTCCCATGCAAGCATGGTTGAAATAATTTTTTAACTTCTTTTTTACATGATTTTCCCATCTACGATTTCCACGATGCGGTCGGCTCTTTTTGCAAAATCCCTATCATGGGTAACGGTAATGATCGTGTTGCCTTTCTTCGACAGGTTGCGGAATATATCGAACACAATTTCAGAATTGCTGCTGTCCAGGTTCCCTGTGGGCTCATCGGCCATGATGATGATCGGGTCGTTGATGAGCGCCCTTGCAATGGCTACACGCTGCTGCTGTCCACCGGATAATTTCCCGGAAGGTTTCCTGGCGAATGAATCCATTTCCATCAGCTTCAGCTTTTCCATGGCTTTGCTTTCGATTTCTTCGGGGCTGTATTTACCCAGCTTGCGCGCCGGCATCATTACATTCTGAACAGCGGTAAATTCAGGCAGTAAAAAATGGAACTGGAATACAAAGCCGATGTTCTCATTCCTGAATTTTGAAAGCGCATTCTGGCTAAGCCCTGTCACAGTGGTATTGTTCATCGAAATCGTGCCTTCGTAATCTGTATCCAGCGTGCTCAGCAGGTAGAGCAGCGTGGACTTCCCGCTTCCGGACTTTCCCACGAGTGAGACAAATTCACCACGGTTTACGGAAAGCGAAACATCATCAAGCACGTGAAAATCTTCCGGCTCGTGGAAATGCTTGTGCAGGTGTTCGGCTTTGAGGATTTCGTTCATACCATTCGTTTTATCCTCTCAATATCGCAACAGGGTCGATGCGGGAAGCTTTCAGGGAAGGCATGAAGCCGGCGACAAAGGTGGTGATCACCCCGAACACAATTCCGAACATATAGTGCTTCGGGTTGAAGATGACGGGAAAATATTTCAGCCCGATAAACTCATTCGAGGGGAACGGCACGCGCGACAAACCATACGACAGAATAAATCCAAGCAGGATTCCTGTGAGTGCGCCGAGCAAACCGATCACCAGCGACTGCGACAGGAAGATCTGCACGATGTCGCGCCTCGCAAATCCCTGCGCTTTGAGAATGGCAATGTCCTTCATCTTGTTGGCAATGGTCATGTTCATGATGTTGTAAATACCAAAACCTGCTACCACCAGGAGTGTAATGCTCACCACGAACGTCAATACATTCCTCACCGTGTTCCCTGCAGTCACTGATGAGTTCGACGTTTCCCAGTCTTC
>Ga0134121_10005402_pt1 | contig 10374 bp, 7 predicted proteins | sample KB301_FD_96463 | JGI IMG/M metagenome (GOLD analysis project Ga0134121, IMG submission 96463) | Terrestrial soil microbial communities without Nitrogen fertilizer from Kellogg Biological Station, Michigan, USA - KB3-0-1 | ecosystem: Environmental > Terrestrial > Soil > Unclassified ...
CACGGGCAGCACAGTAGCGGCGTTGACCGTGCGCTACAGTTTGGGAGGCACGCCACAGAACGGTGTGGATTATCAGGGCTTGTCCGGTTCGGTGACGATTCCTGCCGGGGCGTCATCCGCAGACGTGAAGGTGGTTCCCCTCGGCATTTCGAGATGGCCGATCGACCAACCGGTGTATTTGATGCTGGAGCAGGGGACGGGCTACCTGGTGGGAACGCCTAATAACGCCGCCGTGTATATTGCCGGCAACGATTAGCTTCTAACAACTCAGGCGCGATGTCGTCGCACGCGACGCGCCTCCTGCGAAACCGGCTGCGTGGGAAAAACATTTCCAGTTTCCTCGCGGGATTGAACAACCGGCACAGGGGTTTTACCCATCTGGATTTCAGCGCTCCGACTACGCGCGATTCAGGTGGACAGCCGCCTGCTTTTACCATGTTCACCTGTCTTCTCACGATTCGCCGCGAAGTGGTTTCATCGCTCTCTGCTGCGAAAGCAGCTTAACTGTAAACATGGAGAACGTATGAAAATGAATCGTGAATCAAGAATGCCGGTGCTTCTGCAGGATGAATCAATACAATGGAAACAAGTGTGTCGCGTGTTTGTCGTGATGCTTCTTCTGGTGAGTGCTTGCCGCCCACAACGCGCGACTGGGGCCACTCCGTCAGACAAGCAACCGGGTGTACGCACTGAGAGAATCCTCGTGAGGCCAAAGGAAGGGGTTTCACTGGCTGATATGGCGGTCCTGCATGCCGGCATGAGGACAGGAGTGCTGCGCACATTCCCACTAATCGCAAATCTACAGATCTTGCAACTGCCGCCGCAGGCCAATGTGGAGGCGATTCTGAACGCCTACCGACTGAGCGGGCGGGTCGCTTACGCGGAGCCTGATTACACGGTAAGCTTTTTGGCGGAGCCGAACGATTTTGCCTATTCGAACGGCGACCTCTGGAACTTCAGGAACGTTGGCCAATACAGCGGGACGCCGGGGGCGGATATTCATGCGCCGGAAGGCTGGGACATCCAGAACACCGCGACGAACATCATCGTGGCGGTCATCGACACCGGCGTGCGCTATACGCATGAAGACCTCGCGCCTAATATGTGGGCCAACCCCGGCGAGACTGGAGTTGACGCGCTGGGCCGGGACAAAGGGACGAATGGCGTGGATGACGATGCTGACGGATTCATTGATGACGTTCACGGCATCAACGTCCTTACGGGCAGCGGTGATCCGAACGATGACTACGGCCACGGCTCTCACGTCGCCGGCACCATCGGCGCCGTCGGCAATAACGGCGTTGGCGTCGCGGGTGTTTGCTGGCGGGCGCGGCTGATGGCATGCAAGTTCCTTGACCTTCGTGGGATCGGGTCGCTTTCGGACGCGATCACCTGCATTGATTACGCGCGAAACAAAGGGGCAAGAATCATCAATGCCAGTTGGGGTGGCTACGACTTCACGTCAACGGCATTGCGCGACACGATCAACAGCATCCGCAATGCGGGGATAATCTTCGTGGCCGCATGCGGCAATAGCGCCGGGGACAACGACGCTCATTCTCTCTACCCGGCCAGCTATGAATACGACAATGTCATTGCAGTCGCGGCGACGGACCGCACTGACGCGTTGGCGTGGTTCTCCAATTTCGGAGCCAACACGGTGTGCCTGGGAGCGCCGGGTTCGCCGATTTTTTCCTGCTGGAATGGCTCGGACAGTGACTATCGTTACCTTGAGGGCACTTCGATGGCCGCTCCGCATGTCGCCGGCGCGTGCGCGCTTGTGTGGACTCGTTATCCGAACGACACTCCGCATCAGCTCATCAACCGGATTCTTTCGACGGTTGATCCGCTGCCTGGCCTTGCGGGAGGTTGTCGAACGGGCGGCCGGCTGGACCTGGCCGGCGCGCTTCGTCCGCAACAGCCGCACGACATCGTACCGGTGACCATTTGGGCGGACGACGCGCTTCCCGGAGGCGCTATCCCCAGGGAGGAGGGCGGGGACACCTGGAGCGGCGAGCCGTGGAGTTGGGTGGCGAGCAATCCGGCGCCGTTTTCCGGCGGTCTGGCGCATCAATCGACCGTCATTTCCGGCATTCACCGGCACTACTTCGAAAAGGCGACGAACGTGCTGGAAGTTTTCCCGGGCGATGCGCTTTTCGTTTACGTGTATCTCGATCCGCTCAACCCGCCACGGGAAGTCATGGTGGAGTGGAATGATGGCTGTTGGGAACACCGTGCGTTCTGGGGCGAGAACATAATCACCTGGGGAGAGTATGGGACCTCCGATCGGCTCGCCATGGGCGGCCTGCCACCCGTCGGCCAATGGGTTCGTCTGGAGGTGCCCGCGAGCCTGCTTGAATTGGAAGGCGCGCAGTTAAAAGGCATGGCCTTCACGCTGGTGGACGGCAGCGCCACCTGGGACTACGCGGGCCGCGTTTCCAGCGGTGCCTCTCCCCAATGAGTTGACCGAAGGGGAAAGTCAAAACGCAACTGGCAGGAAAGGTGTTCAGCCCGCAATCGAGTTGGGCAAACTTTCCGCCGGTTCGCTTTAAGGTTTGGGTTCCCTGATGCGGGTAAAGTTCGCATTCGATCGGCGCCGCGTATCTGAACCTGCTTATCAGTAAAAGCCCTCACAGCCGCGGCGGGCTTTTGCCCCAGGAGCATCTATCATATGGGGTTTTTTCTCGCTTCATAAGTAGTGTGTTACCTCCCTTGCGTCTCCGGTTTTGGTTGCGCGCGTTTCAGTCTTTCACCCCGCTATTCAGAAAGTGAAACGGTGGTTTAATTCGCATCACGCAACTCAATGTGAAACGCGCAGAACAAACAGAAAGGAAAACCTATGAACATTAATCGTCTGAATTTGACGAATCGAAGTCAAAGCGGTGGCGGAAAGATTGCATCGCTCACAGCTCTGTCGGTGTCGCTGATCGCTGGCCTTGTTTTCAGCCGATACGTGGCGCAGGCGGATTCGCCGGGGGTCGTCCACTACCCGGATTTGCAGCCCTATCCCGCGTATCAACTCAGCGTCAAGTATGACAGCTCAAGAAGCCACCGGTTTCTGGCCTTCTCGACAGCCATCGGCAATTTTGGCGAAGGGCCGGTGGAACTTTTTCCGGTGAACAACGAGGCCGCCGGCACGACGGACGCCTATCAGCGCCTCTACACGCACGACGCTTCCGGCAGTTGGTATCCGGTGGCAACGAACTTCGTGGGCACCTTTGAGTTTCACGCCGCGCACGATCACTGGCACTTCAACAACTTCGCCGCCTACGAACTCCGGAACGTGGGGCCCAATGGCTCCATCGGCACGACTGTTTTGGCCAGCGCCCAAAAAGTCAGTTTCTGCCTTGAGGATTCGTGGCAGGAAACCCGACTGAGTTTCGATCATGTCGCGAGCCAGACGTACGTCAATTGCTGTCAGGACTGTGTTCAAGGCATCTCGGTAAGCTGGGCCGACGTTTATCCGTCGTATCTCGAAGGTCAAAGCCTCGACATCACGGGGCTCCCCGATGGCACGTACTGGCTGCTTATCACCGTGGATCCGGGGGATGTCATCTCTGAGGGTGGTGGCGTGAAATCCAACAACGTCTCCGCGACGAAATTCCAGATCAACAAAGGCTCGAAAACAAGAATTCTTCAGTACGGCCAGTGAAAGTCCTGAAGTGATTCAAGCCACGATCGCGCGTTCGATACGTAGAGACGGCTCGTGAAAGCAGAAAGCCTCGGGACATAAGCGCTAATTTTGCGGCACGGGTGTGCTGCAAATGCAGTAATAAAAAACAAAACAACAACAACAACAAAAGGAAACACTATGAAACTAGTGAATCTCGGATTCGAGAAACTCGAACAACGAATCGCTCCTGGCGGCATTGTACCGCCGGGTGGTGATGTGCCGCCTCCGCCGGGTGGTGGCTCAGGCTCGGGCTCCGGCTCGGGCAGTGGTTCAGGATCCGGCAGCGGGTCGGGCTCCGGCTCGGGCAGTGGTTCGGGATCCGGTTCCGGTGGCAGTCACAGCAAGGGCAGCAAGGGCAGCGGCTCGGGCTCCGGCTCGGGTGGCAGCCATAGCAAGGCCTCTGGCAGTCACGGCAGCAAATAGTGCGCTGTCGAGACAGCAACGGGAGGGCCATTGGCTTGTCCCAATGGCTCCCCCGATTTGCTCGACTAAAATTTTCACGCTTGCCAATGACGGTAGAAAACAGGGACGGGGAATTACGGGTTGATCAACCGTGCGCATCTCGGGTTTTACGCACCAAAATATTTCGGGTTTAACCCGCCTTTTCGCGATGGCAAAGGGGTCTTAATTTCGCCGCCGAAGCAAGCGTTGCAGCGCGTGTGCGCTGTAAACCTGGCAACAAAAGAAACAATGAAACGAAAGGATACACTATGAAACTAGTGAACCTAGGCATCGAAAGACTGGAACGGCGAATTGCTCCCGGTGGAATTACTATTCCGCCAATCGGCGGAATAACTCCGCCATGCGGGGACGTCCCGTCTGGTGACACACCTCCTCCGTCCGGTGGCGGCAGTGGTTCGGCCTCCGCGTCGGCCAGTGGTTCGGGTTCGGGCAGCGGCTCGGGCTCCGGTTCGGGTGCCAGTGGCAGCAAGGGCAGCGGCTCCGGTTCGGGTTCAGGCAGTGGGAGCCACGGCAGCAAGTAAGAATATGGGTATCGGGATATCAACGGGAGACCAGACTGACCGTCCGGTCTCCCTTGTATCCACTGGAAGGCCGCCGGATTCCTCCGGCGGCCTTCCAAGTTCAGCGGCCGTGAAGCACCCGAAACTTCGTGACGATTTGATTTTCAGTCAGCTCGGCGCGAACGGGAGTGTTTCTTTCGTCATCAAGGATCCGGTCCGCGGCGATTTTTACCGTTTCAAGGAACCGGAATTCTTCATCGCGCGGCTGCTGGATGGCGCGACTGCGCCGGAGATTATTTGCCAGAAGGTTGACGAGCGGTTCGGTACGACGCTGGAGCCGAAGACGCTGTCGGACTTCATCAAGAGTCTCGACAGATGTCGCCTGCTGGAGAAGGAGGACGCCAAATCGAAGCGGCGGACCCGCAGGCGTCGGAGGATTCAAGGGAACGTGTTTTACCTGACGTTCAAGGCCTGTGATCCGAACCGGCTTTTTGATTGGCTCGTCGGCAAGGTGCGATTCCTGTTCACGCCGTGTTTTGTCGCCTTGTCGGCATTGGTCATTTTGGCCGCATTCGGCGTCCTTGCTTTCAACTGGGATCCGTTCAAACAGGACCTGCCGCGCCTTTGGCATTGGTCGGCGATTGTGACGGTCTGGGCGGTCATTTTGATGGTCACGGTGGCTCACGAGTTCGGTCACGGGCTGACGTGCAAACATTTCGGAGGAGAGGTCCACGAACTGGGCTTTTTGTTGCTGTTGCTTCAGCCGTGCCTGTATTGCAACGTGAGCGACTCCTGGCTCTTTCCCGAGAAATCAAAACGGCTGTGGGTTTCTTTCGCAGGACCTTATTTCGAACTTTTTCTGTGGGCGCTGGCAGTGTTGATCTGGCGGCTGACCGACTCGGGAACATGGATCAATTTTGTCGCGCTGGCCGTGACTGCCACGTCGGGAGTCAAGGCCCTCTTGAACTTCAATCCCCTCATCAAAATGGACGGCTATTATCTGCTCAGTGACTGGCTTGGCATTCACAATCTCAGGCGCCGGTCTTATGCCTGCATCGGCGCGGGAATCAAACGGCTTTTCGGAATAAAAACGCCGGTGGACGCAACCCCGCGTGAAAAGCGAATTTTTCTCATCTACGGCCTGACCGCCTCCACGTTCTCCTTCTGCGCCCTCGGCTATATGGTGTGGGTCCTTGCCGGATTTCTGGAGGAGCGCAATCAGGGGCTGAACGCGCTTTTTATGGTTCTTTTCCTGATTGTCGCGAAAATCAGACGCCGACTGCTTCGATTGTTTCCGGAGGAATCGAAAACATGGTTCAAAGCGATAAGGCGGGCGTTCGCCAGAATGAAACGACCGGCCGCCGCTCTCACTCTGTTAGCGGCGATGACCGCCGGCGCCTTTCTAACCCGGATGGAACTCAAAGTGAACGGGTCGTTCCGGGTTCTCCCGCTCCACAATGCCGATGTCCGCACCGGAGTCGAAGGGATCATCGAGCAGGTATCGGTCGATGAAGGGGATAATGTCCGCAAGGGAGACCTGATCGCGCGACTTTCCGATCGGGACAACCTGGCGGAGTTGAGGAAGACCCAGGCGGCGATCGAAGAATCCGCCGCAAAGCTCCGGCGTCTCGAGGCTGGAGCGCGACCCGAGGAGATCGAATTGGCGAAGGCGACCGTCGCGAAGGTCGAGGAACGAGTCGCCTTCGCAAAAAGTACGGTGACGCGGAACCAGCCGCTATACGAACAGAAACTTCTTTCCCAACAGGATTATGAAGCCAGTGAAGCGGCTCTGGCTGATCGGGAAAATGAGCTCGCGGAAGCCAAAGGCAAGCTTGCCGTGCTGCTGGCGGGCAGCCGGCCGGAAGACATTGACGCAACGAAGGCCGAGATCGCCCGCCTCGAGGCGCAGCGCGGGTACCTGGACGAACAGGTCAAACTCGCGCGGGTTGTCAGCCCGGCATCCGGGACCGTCGCAACTCCCTCGCGGGAGTTGAAAGAGATGGTGAACAAGCTGGTAAAAAAGGGGGACCTGATCGCGAAGGTTTTCGAAATGAAAACCATCGAAGTCGAGACCCCGATCTCGGAGAAGGAGATCGCGGACGTGAAGGTCGGGCAGACTGTCGCCCTTAAAGTCAGGGCCTTTCCCGACAGGACGTTTTACGGGCAGGTCACCTCCATTGCAACGACCACCAGTCAGTCGGCTGCGGAACGAAAGGAAGCTGTCCCCGCTTCAGCCGATGAATTCGCGGGAAAGACGGTCCTGGTGACCACCCGGATTGACAACAGTTCTCTATTGCTCAAACCGGGCATGACCGGAAACGCAAAGATTCTCTGCGGCCAGCATCGGATCATCGATCTCATCACACGGCGGATTGCCCGCACGTTCAAAGTCGAATTCTGGTCGTGGTGGTAAGGCGCTGAAACAGGAACGCTCAACAATGGAAAGGAAGAACTATGATCGCAGAAGCCTCGATGTTCGAAACTCAACTGACTGGATCGACCGAACGCAGGACTATTCCGGTGCAGACCGGCAATGAGGCCGACGACCAGATCTACCTGATGGGCCGGCCGCCGCTCGGCAAGTTCCTCCGCTTCGTTGCTCATGAGGCGGTGAACGGCGAATCAATGGATGAAGGCGCGCTGACCGACGAGTGGCGCGCCGCCAACGATCACATCAGGACACTTGAAAAGCTCGAGGCCGGCATCGCAAACGATCCGCCCATCACCAAAATCGATCCGTGTCTGGAACCCCTCTACGCGGACCTGTTCAAAGATCCGCTCATTGCGAACGGCTTCAACACCCTGCCGACCAACATCGGGATGGTCGAGCTGGACCGCCTGACCGTGTATCAAAAGCACATTGACCTCGCGCACGTCCGAAAGTTGAAAGAAAGGCTCGGACCGTCGCCGACCGATGAGGAAATTTTCCGAACCTGTCTGCCCTCCGATCACCCGCAGCCGCCCGTCAAATGGTCTCGCGCCCATCGCGACACCTACGTCTTCATGTCCCCGTCGAACGATCTGCGGTTCCTTGGCACCATGCGGCTCAAGCCCAACCATATTGCGAACTACCCCCCGCCGGGCACGCTGGTGGGTGTCATCGGAATCGCGGTCGGGTTCGGCTCCAATTTTCTCAATGCCATCCACGCGGAACACCGTCTGGTCCTCAACAACGGCAGTCACCGCGCCTATGCCCTCCGCGACCTGGGGATCAAGCATGTGCCTTGCATTATTCAGTACGCGTCTTCGCGGGAGGAGCTGAGTCTTGTCGCTTCCGGCGACCTGCGCGACCATCCCGACCTTTATCTGCGGAGTCCGCGGCCCTCGATGTTGAAGGACTACTTTGATCCGAAGCTGCGCAAAATAATTCCCATCCATCGCCGTCTGCGCCAGGTGACCGTCAAATTCGAAACAGACGAAGCCTACGTTCCCGCTTTCTGATCCTTCGCGGAATGACGATGAACTGCCAAGGCGGCGGACCCATTCTGCGGTCGGTTTCTCAATGGCGGCGGCCATTCCGTTTCTGCGAGTTTGATTTCTGAGGTGGCTCCTGGTCGCAACTTCTCTTGGGGTGTTTCCCCCACGGCGTTTCAGGTTTTCACCCAACTATGAAAACGCTCCACAGATTATACGATTACGCGTGAGTCGAGATTTGGGGAACGAACTTAAACGAAAGAGAATACGATGAACCTGAAAAAAAGCTTCTGGCGTAACCCGGCGATCGCGATTGCATTGACCGGGCTGTTGGGCTGGCTGCCGGGTCCTCAGCGGGTCAATGCTGGCGGCACAGCCGCGGAATTCCGGGGCCGCGCGGTGGTGGTGGCGGGGGCCGTTGTGGGCGTCCCGGTCACCATTTGCGACACCGGATCGTTACCCGCTTCCGGTGGCGCTCTGCAGGCGTCTCTGTTGCAGCAAAGCATACCCGGAGTGCTGGCCATTGAAGTCTGTCACGCGGCGACCATCGGCCAGGGCGACATGACTTCCTCCGAAGCCTCGGCAGGCAGCGTCAGGATCAATGTCGGATTAAATTTTTCTCTATCGGCTGACGCCGTGATCTCGCGGGCAATGGCGACCTGCTGCAGCCCGGGTCCTTCGGTCAGTGCGTGTTCGGAAATCGCCGGACTGGTCATCAACGGTCAGGCAATCAGCGTCACCGGGCAGGCGAATCAGACAATTCTGCTTCCCAATGGCAAGGTGATCGTCAACGAACAAATCGCTTCGCTCACCGCCGATACCGCGGACATGACCTGTAATGCGCTGCACGTTGTCATCAACGGCGCCGCGGACATCGTCCTCAGTTCTGCGTACGCCGGCATCACCTGCGCCGGAGAAACGCCCCCGGGCGGAGGAACTCCTCCACCTGAATGCGGCGATTTCGTGACGGGCGGCGGCTGGATCACGGGCACACCATCTGGCGCAAAGGCCAACTTCGGTGTCGCGGGCGGCATTAAAGACGGCGCGTTCTGGGGCCATCTCAACTACATCGACCACGGCAATGGGATGCACGTGAAGGCGACTGCGGTCACGGGCTACGAAGTTGATCCCGCGGACGCGGATTGCCGGATCATCAGCTACAACGTGACGATTGATGGCACTCCCGGGACGGCGCGCGTGAGAGCGTGCGACAAGGGCGAACCGGGTCGCGACGATATGTTCGAGATCGCGCTCTCAAATGGCTATCAGGCCGGCGGCGACCTGGGAGGCAGTCGTCCGGGCGGAGGCAACATCCAGCTCCACAAATGCAATTGAACCGAAAGATCTGTAGGACTGTTTTGGGCCGCGCTGACTGAATACCTCCTGTCCTCGACAGTCACGGGCCTGCTCCCGGGGCCGGAAGTTCGGGCCCCGGGAGGCTTCCGACAGAGAAGACCAACGCGGAAGGAATTTTGAAAAACCAGATTCGAATACACACCAGAATGAAAACGGGAAAAGGAGTCTTCATGAAGAATCGTACATTGCACAACGAAGCAACAGAGCCTGCCGTTCAAAAAAACCTGCGGACGAGGAAGCCGTTCTTTTTGGGACTGTTGCTGGCGTCGGTCATTGCCCAATCCATTCTGATGGCTCAAGTAAATCCCCCGGCGCCCGCAGGATTTCGCCCGGATCGAATTCTCGTAAAGCCGAGTGCCGGCGCGGACCTGACCGCTCTGCACCTGGCCCTCGGAACGCAAGTGCTGCGTGCGTTTCCCGCCATCGGCAACCTGCAGATCGTCCAGTTGCCGGACGACGGCTTGGTGTCAACGCTCCTGGAGGCTTTTCAGCAGAGCGGACTGGTGGACTACGCGGAACCGGATTTTATCGTCCAGGCCGTTTTGGAACCGAATGATTTTCGCTACGGCGACGGCTCGCTCTGGGGTCTGCACAATACCGGCATCTACGGGGGCACGGCCGGCGCGGACATCGACGCGCCAGCCGGCTGGGACTTGCAATGCGCCGCGAGCAACATCGTCGTGGCGGTGATCGACTCCGGAGTGCGTTACTCGCACGAAGACCTCGCGGCGAACATGTGGGTCAATCCCGGAGAGAGTGGGCGGAACGCCCTCGGACTTGATAAAAGCACGAACGGCCTGGATGACGATGGCGATGGATTCTCTGACGACGTGCATGGCATCAACGCGATTCTCGGCACCGGCATTCCTTTGGATGATTACGGCCACGGCACACACGTGAGCGGCACAATCGGCGGCGTGGGCAACAACAGCGTCGGCGTCGTGGGCGTGGCGTGGAACGTGCAAATCA
>Ga0134121_10005403_pt1 | contig 10373 bp, 6 predicted proteins | sample KB301_FD_96463 | JGI IMG/M metagenome (GOLD analysis project Ga0134121, IMG submission 96463) | Terrestrial soil microbial communities without Nitrogen fertilizer from Kellogg Biological Station, Michigan, USA - KB3-0-1 | ecosystem: Environmental > Terrestrial > Soil > Unclassified ...
CCGAGCCGCGGTCCGAGCTCGATGCCCGCGTACGTCAGCCCGATCGCGGCGATGCACACCGCGATCGGGTTCTTCATCGCGTGGTGCAGCACCGGGCCGTACGCCGTGCGCGCGACGCGCAGCACCGGCGACTCCCGCAGCGGTCGGGCGTTGCGCAGCGCATAGAGCGACAGCACCGGCACGAGCGTGAAGCTGACCAGGAGCGCGCCCACCAGCGCGGAGACCACGGTGTTCGCCATCGGGCTGAAGATCCGCCCCTCGACCCGCTGCAGGGAGAAGATCGGGATGTAGGCCGCGATGATGATGAGCAGCGAGAAGAGGGTCGGCTTCGCGACCTCGCGCGCGGCGCCGAGGATGCGCGCCTCCAGGGTCTCCGCCGCCGCGCCATGCGCCGCCGCGCCGTGGTCCGCGGCGCCCTGGGTCGCCGCGCGGTGGAACAGATGCTCCACCAGGATGACCGCGCCGTCCACGATGATCCCGAAGTCGACGGCGCCCATGGACAGGAGGTTCGCCGACAACCCGCGCAGGTGCAGGTAGAGGAACGACGCCAGAAGGGACAGCGGGATGACAGCCGCGACGATCAAGGAGGCGCGCACCGAGAGCATGAACAGGAACAGGACCAGCACGACCAGAAACGCGCCCTCGACCAGGTTGTGGAACACGGTGTGCAGCGTCGTGTCGACCAGCTCGGTGCGGTCGTAGAACGGGGTGACCGCGATCCCCTTCGGGAGGATCCGGCCGTTGATGTCGCCGATCTTGTCGCGCAGCGCGGCGAGGACCACGGACGGGTTCTCACCGCGCCGCATCAGCACGATCCCCTCCACCGCGTCCTCGTTGGCGTCGCGCGACACCACGCCCTGGCGTGGCGCGTACCCGACGCGCACCGTCGCGACGTCCTTCACGGTGACCGGCACGCCGTGATGCCAGGCGACGCGCACCTGCTCGATGTCGCCGAGGTCCCGGAAGATCCCGAGACTGCGGATCACGAACATCTCCGCGCCGCGCTCCAGGTAGCCGCCCGAGGCGTTGTCGCTCGCTTTCTTGAGCGCCTCGAAGACGTCCTGGAGCCCGACGTTGAGCGACGCCATGCGGGTGGGGTCGGGCTCGACGTGGAACTCCTTGAGCAGCCCGCCGTAGGAGACCACGTCGGCGACCCCCTGGACCTGGAGGATCTGCGGACGCACCTGCCAGTCCTGCAGCGTGCGCAGGGTCATCGGATCGGCGCCCCCGCCGTCGAGCGTGTAACGGTAGACCTCGCCGATCGGCGTCGCCATCGGTCCGAGGCCCGGCTGCACCCCTTCCGGCAGCTCGGCCTGCGCGATGCGCTCCAGGACCTGCTGCCGCGCCAGCCGCGGGTCGACGCCGTCGTTGAACGTCAGGGTCACGAACGACAGACCGAACAGCGACACGCTGCGCTGGCGGAACAGACCCGGGATGCCGTTCAGGACGCGCTCGAGCGGGATGGAGACGCGGCGCTCCACCTCCTCCGTCGGTTGCCCGGAGAACAGGGTGATGATCTGGACCTGCGTGTCGGTCGGGTCGGGGAACGCCTCGACCGTCAGCTGCGAGAAGGCGTACCAGCCGCCGCAGGCCAGGACCGCGGCCAGGACGAACGGCGCCAGGCGGTTCTTCAGGCAGGAGCGGAGGAGGAGGTCGAGCATCGCGCCGGCTCGCTAGTCGCTCAGGGAGATCTGGTTGTCCAGGAGGATCGCGCCCTCGACCACGATGGTGTCGCCCGACTGCAGGCCGCGCAGGATCGGAACCCGGCCGTCGTGCGCCGAGCCGGCCACCACTTCGCGGCGGGTGAACGTGCCCGGCTTGGTCTGGAAGTAGACGTACTGGTGCTCGCCGTCGGTCACCAGGGACGTGGCCGGCACCTCGACCGAACCCGCCCCGTGGGAGACGCCGAAGCGGACGCGCGCGAACACGTTGGGACGCAGCGCCCCGTCGAGGTTCGGCAGGCGGACGCGGATCGGCACGGTGTGCCGCTCGGGGTCGACCACCGAGGAGACCATGTCGACCCGTCCCTCGAGCGTGAGGTCCGGGATCGACGGGCTGGTGACCTGCGCCTCGGCGCCCTCGTGGATATTGCTGGCCTCCGCCTCGAACAGGTCGGCCACCACCCAGACCGTCCCCAGGTCGGCGATCTGCATCGCCGCCCCGGAATCGGGAGAGACGGTCTGCCCGGGCAGGACGTTCTTCTCCACCACCACGCCCGAGCGGGGCGCGATCACGGTGAACTCGTTCTCGGTGGTGCCGGAGACGCGCAGCGACTGGAGCTTGGCCTCCGCCAGCTTCGCCGAGACCTCCGCTTCGCGCGTGTCGCGCTCCGCCGACAGCTCCTCCTTGGCGGGCAAGGCGCGGCTGGCCACCATCGCCTTGACGCGCTCGAGCGCCGCGCGCGCCGCCTCGAGCTCGACCGCCGCCTTCTCGCGCGCCGCGCGCAGGTCGGCGATGTCGGGGCTGGCGACGGAGAACAGGCGGTCCCCCTCGCGGACCCGCTGGCCGAGCTCGACGAAGACGCTGGTGACGCGACCGGCGAGAGGCAGTCCGATCTTCGAGGAGCGGGCTTCGTCGATGACGATGCGGGCCGGAACCGGGTCGGTCAGGTCGGCGGCCGAGGCTCCGGCGACGCCCAGCTTCACGAGCGCCCACTGCGGCGCGTTGCTGGTCAGGCTGATGGAATCCTGGGTGGTGGTCAGGTCGCCGGAAGGCGGCGTCTCGGCGCGGGTGCCACGGGTCCAGGTCGCCGCGACGCCCAGGAAGACGAGCCCGAGGCAGGCGGCGCCGACTCCGCTGAGCAACCGCCGCCGATCGGGAACGAAGCGCGGCTCCGTTCCGGGACCCGGCGGGATGGGATGGTCGATCATGGCTCTGTCCCTCCATTGATTCCCGGCGCGGCCGGGACGAGCGGACGCGCCACGGCCGCGTCGAGGCCCAGGCCGCGCCGCAGGTCGTTGCGCACGTTGAATGCGTCGAACTCCAGATCGATGACCCGCAGGAGCAGGTCGGTGTGCGTCCTGCGGGCGAGCAGGAGGTCGGTCATGCTCAAGCCTCCCTGGCTGACCGCGCTCACGGTCGCGTCGAGGACCCCCCTGGCCCGCGGCACCGCCTGCCCCTGCAGGTCGCGCAGCGTCTGATCGAGGAAGGCCTGGCGCTCCAGCAGGCCCGCGAGATCGGCGCGGGCGCGGGCGCGGGCGTCGCGGGCCGCGGCGTCGATCTCGGCGGCCGCCGCCCCGGCGCGCTCGAACTCGTGCTGGCCGCGGTCGAACACCGGCAGGGCGAAGCCGACCCCGAGGGCGAGCGTCTTCGGCTGGTCCCCCGAGATGACCAGGTTGTCGTGCACGTAGGTGAGGCTCAGCGTCGGATCCGGGACACGGCGACGCCGGCCCAAAAGCGCGTCGTCGCGCGCGGCCTCGGCCTGCAGATCGAGACTCCTGAGATCGGGGCGGCTCGCCAGCGCCGCCTCGACGTCGGGCGCGGCGGGGACTTCGGTGGTGCCGACGACGGCGGCGAGCTCCGGGGCGGCGCCGTCGCACGGCGCGTACAGGATGGCGCCGCAGGTGGCGATGGCCTCGCCCATCTCGGCGCGGGTGCGCGCCACGTCCGACTCCAGGAGCGACGTGTCGACCAGCAGGCGATCGAAGTCGCTGCCGCTGATGTCGCCATTGTCGAGACGCGACCGCTGCAGCGTCTCGATCTGCCGGCCTGCCAGGAGGCTCTCCTCCAGGAACGCCTGGCGCGCGCGCAGGTAGACGACGCGCACCAGCGCCGCGCGCGCCTCCCCCGTGACCCGCGCCACGGTGTCGGCGTACGACTCGCGCTCGGCCTCGAGACGGTTCCCGGCGGCGGCGATGCGCGGCCCGCGCTTGCCGATCTCGACCGTCTCGCCCAGCGCGGTCGTGTAGACGGCGGTGTCGGAGTAGCCGAGCCCCGGGGGGTTCGTCTCGCCGACGGCGTAGTCGCCGGCCGAGGCGAACAGCGTCGGGTTCGGGACCAGGCGCGCCTGCGCGAGGCCGGCCTCCGCCTGGCGCACGCGGGCGGCGGCGGCGAGCACCTCCTGGTTGCGCGCCGCCAGCCAGGACGCGAGCGTGGACGGGTCGGACAGAAAACCGCCGGGGGCCGCGGCCGCGCCGGCGTCACCGGCGGGGGCGGAGGGGGAATGGGTGTCCACCACCGCTCGGTCCTGCGCGAGCAGCGGTCCCCGGCGGAGTGCGGCGATCAGCACGAGCAGGACGATCGCCGCGCGAACCGCGCGCGGCCTGCCTGTCTCGACGATCTGTCTCGCCCGCATCCTGGCTCCTTGGACTTGACTGGCTGGACGAATTCCCGCTGCCGTACTTCAAGCGACGTGCCACGCGCGGAAACCCGCGTTAAGCGATTGACTGGCGGGAGGTTGGCCGGAGATCGGTCGTTCGACGGCGAGGCCCGATCGTGCAAGAAACTTTCAGGCTCGCTTTCAGGAACGGCGGAGCGTCAGCTCGCGGGCGGGGCCGGCGTCGGGCCCGTTCCCCCCGCCGCGATCGAGACGCCGTAGCGCGCCAGCACGATCGCCCTGATCCGGGCGGTCATCTCCCGCTCCAGTCGATCCCGATCACGGAACAGGCTCCAGACGTCGCGCTGCCCGTCGGTCTGGCGAACGACCTGGTCCGCGGGCACGCCGCGGACGTAGGCGAATCGTTCCGAGGGGGTGGGATGGCTCTGGTAGGGCGAGGGCACGGCCGCGAGGGCGGCCGCGATCGCCGCATCGATCGCCTTCGCGTCCGGCGGCGCCCCGGGGCGGCAGGTGTAGATGTTGTCGAGCGCGGACTTTCGATCGACGGCCTCCTTGACCGACGCGTCGGCGTGCGCGCTGAACCTCACCTGTTGCCCGATGACGTGACGCAGGCCTTCCTCGAACGCGGCCGCGCCATAGATGGCCGCGGCCCAGCGATCCGCCAGGACCTCCTGGAGCCGCGTCGCCCCCTGCGACAGCCGCAGGAAGACGCGATGAAATCCCTGGACGAACAGCCAGGCCGGGTTGTACCAGCGCGCGGCGCGGCCGGTCGAGAGGTGGATCGCCATGACCGTCAGGGACTGGCGCACCGCCAGGGCGAGCCGGCCGCCGGCCGTGTCCCGGTTGGAGAGATGCCCGTACTCGTGCGCCAGGACCGCCCGGAAGGCCCCGCGATTCATTCCTTCGAGGACGCCGATCCCCAGGATCAGGCAGCGCTCGCTGCGTCCCGAGAGCTGACGGACCCATCCGCCGCGCTCGGTGACCGCGAGATCGGTGCCAGGCGTCAGGTAGACGGCCTCGATCGAGGGAGTCTCGAGCCTGGCCGCCACGTCCCGGAGCACGGCGGCGAATTCGGGGTGCTCCTCGAGCGTCAGGCGATCCCCGGGCGCCTCGTCGCGCGCCCGGACCACGAGGCTGCGGACGATGGCCCACAGGCTGGCGACGGTCAGGCCCAGGACGGAGACGAGCAGCCCCAGCGGAAGGCGCCCGATGAAGAAGAACAAGTAGACGACGCCGGCCGCCGAGAGCACGACCGCGGCCAGGAGGATCGGGATCGACGCGTAGTAGTAGGCGCAGCAGAGCCACAGGGTCGCCGCGTAGGCGCGCCGCACCACGAGATCGAGGCCCCCGGCGCGGCCATGAACGGCGGCCGCCGGACGCGCCGCGGCGCGCAGCGCCAGGCGGCTGAGCCCCAGACCGACCAGGAACAGCACGGCCATGACCCCCAGCCAGACGAGACCGATCGTCTCGGCGATTCTCTCCAGCTTCGGCATCCGGGGACGCGAGCTCTGCAGGGAGGCGAGGAGCCGGCGATAGACATCCTCGGGGAGTCCGCGATCCCGCGCGCGCCGCAGCTCGTCCTCGGCCGCCTCGAAGCGCCCTTCGCCCGCCGCCGCGATGAACAGGAAGTAGTGGGTGCCGATTTCGTCCGGAGCGATCGACTGCAGCCGGAGCGCGCCGGCCTTCAGAGCCGGCAGGTCGTTGGTGGCGAGGGCCGTCTCGCAGAAGGCGAGCTGGGCGAAGGCGTCGTCCGGCCGCGCGTTGGCCGCCCGCCAGGCGAGGTTCGTCGCTTCCGTCCTCTCGGCTTCCGTCGGTGGGGAGTCGCCGGGCTTTCGAATCAGCGCGAGAGCGAGGGCCGCCTGGTTCTCCGGGCTGTCGTCGATGCCGAGAGCCTGCCGGCAGAGGGGCAGCGCCGCCGGGCGGTTCCCGAGCTCCATCTCCTCGGTGCACTGGCGGCGCAGAGCGTGATCAAAGTGGGGGACGAGCGCGTGCACCTGGGCATAGAGATCGGCGGCTTCGCGATGCCGGCCGGCGGCCCGCGCCGCGTTGGCCTGCTCGAACAGCGCGGCGGCGGCCTGGTTCTGGCCGCGCAGCTCGGCGAGGATGCGGCGATCGAACTCCTCGAGCGTCGCGGCGCGGGTCCGATCCTGCGCCACGATGCATGGGAGAACGAAACACAGGACGAAGAGGACGACACCACGGGCGGATCGGGTCATGGCCAGCCCATCCGCGCCCAGTCTAACCGACTCGGCGCAGCTCGGAGCCTGCCGCCGGGGGCCTGCGGGACGGCACCCTCGTTCGGGGCTTTTCCGCTATAATCCCGCCTCTTCCCGCGCGCCCAAGAACGTCCTGTCTCGGAGGTCAACGTGGCGGAACAGCAGTCGTACGACGTGACGGTCATCGGCTCCGGTCCGGGCGGCTACGTGGCGGCGATCCGTGCCGCGCAGCTCGGCCTGAAGACCGCCATCGTGGAGAAGTGGGCCGCCCTGGGCGGCACCTGCCTGCACATCGGCTGCATCCCGACCAAGGCGCTCCTGCACAGCGCCGACGTGCTCGAGACGGCGCGCGAGGCGGCGAAATACGGCGTCACCACGGGGAAGGTCGGCCTCGATCTCGCCGGCGTGCACAAGTTCCGGGTCGACGTCGTCCGCCGTCAGGCGCGCGGGGTCGAGTACCTCATGAAGAAGAACAACATCACCGTGCTCTCCGGTCACGGTCGTCTCAAGGGCGCCGGGCGGGTCGAGGTGACGCCCGGGAGCGGCCCGGCGCAGTCGGTGGCCACCCGCAACGTCATCCTGGCGACCGGGTCGACGGTGAAGCTCCTGCCGGGCATGAAGCCCGACGGCCACCGGGTGATCACCAGCACCGAGGCGCTGGCGCTCGAGACCCTCCCGAAGTCGATGCTCATCCTCGGCGCCGGCGCGGTCGGCGTCGAATTCGCGTCGATCTACGCCCGCTTCGGCACGACCGTGACCATCGTCGAGATGCTGCCGCGCGTCCTGCCGATCGAGGACGAGGAGATCTCGGCGGAGATGCTCAAGGCTCTGAAGAAGCGCGGCATCGAGGTGAAGGTCGCGACCCGTTTCGAGTCGATGAAGGTCGGCGACAAGGACGTCGAGATCAAGGTCACGTCGGACAAGGGCGCCGAGACTCTGAAAGCGGAGGTGCTCCTGGTCGCGGTCGGGCGCAAGCCCGTGACCGAGGATCTCGGTCTCGAGACCACGAAGGTGGCGGTCGATCGCGGCTTCGTGAAGGTCGACGCGATGATGCGCACCGCCGAGCCGTCGATCTACGCCATCGGCGACATCGTTCCGACGCCGATGCTGGCCCACCTGGCGTCGCACGAGGGGATGGTCGCGGCGGAGGCGATCGCCGGGAAGAATCCGCGGCCGATCAACTACGACCACGTGCCGAACGCCACCTACAGCGATCCCGAGGTCGCCAGCGTCGGCCTGACCGAGGCGGCGGCGCGCGCCCGCGGGTACAAGGTGAAGGTCGGCAAATTCCCATTCCCGCCGCTCGGCAAGGGACGGATCCTGAACGCGCAGGAGGGATTCGTGAAGCTGATCGGCGACGAGCGTTACGACGAGCTGCTCGGCGTGCACGCCATCGGCCCGCGCGTGACCGAGCTGATCGCCGAGGGTGGCCTCGCCCTCACGCTCGAATCGACCGTCGAGGAGATCCATCACGCCATCCACGCCCATCCGACCCTTTCCGAGGCGATGGGCGAGGCCGCGCTGGTCCTGCACGGCCGCGGCATCCACCTGTAGGCCGGGAAGCGGCGAGCGTCGTGGCGTCGAAGCGAACGACGAAGAAAGCAGGTCGCAAGCCGCCGCGGCGGCCGGGGACGTCCCGCGCCGCGCGCGCCGCCGCGCGACCGGCCCGCGCCGCGCGACCCGCACGCTCTCCGCTTCCGCCGGGGCTGATGCCGGGACCGCTCGAGCCGATGCGCAACCCCGGGCTGTCGGGCGCGCAGCTCCTTGCGCTTCACCGCTTCATGCGGCTCAACCGGATGCTCGAGGACAAGCTGACCGCTCTGTACCGCCAGGGGCGGATCACGGGCGGCCTCTACTCGAGCCTCGGTCAGGAGGCGATCTCGGTCGGCACGGCGTACGCGCTCGCGCCGACCGATCTCCTCGCGCCGATGATCCGGAACATCGGCTCGATGCTGGTGCGCGGCGTCACGCCGCTCGATTTCTTCCTGCAGTTCATGGGACGTCACGACGCGCCGACGCACGGCAAGGACGGCACGCTGCACTTCGGCAACGTCGAGGCGCTGGCGCTGGTCGGCCCGATCAGCCACCTCGGGACGCTGGTGCCCGTCATGGCCGGCACGGCCCTCGCGGCGCGTCTGCGCGGCGAGACGCGCTGCGCCCTGACCTATGTCGGCGACGGCGCCACCTCGACCGGGTATTTCCACGAGGGGCTGAATCTCGCCGCCGTCCTCCGGCTGCCTTTCATTCTGGTGGTGGAGCAGAACGGCTACGCCTACTCCACCACGACCGACAAGCAGTTCCGGGTGGACTCGATTGCCGAGCGCGGCCCGGCGTACGGCGTGGCGGCCGAGTCGGTCGACGGCACCGACGTCCTGGCGGTCTACGACGCGACCCGCCGCGCGGTCGAGCGCGGGCGCGCCGGTGAGGGAGCGACGCTTCTCGAGTGCCGCTGCATGCGGATGAAGGGGCACGCCCAGCACGACGACCAGCGCTACGTCCCGAAGAGCGTGCTGGCGGCCTGGGCGAAGCGCGATCCGCTCGACCGGTTCGAGCGTTTCCTGGTGGACGAAGGCCACGCGACGGCGCAGGACCTGAAGGCGACGGCGGAGTCGATCGCTCCGATGCTCGACGCGGCGGCCGATGAGGCGCAGAAGCGGCCCGGGCCTCCCGTGGAGGAGGCCCTCCGGGGCGTCTACAGCGAGCCGGGATACGAGCGTCCCTGGTGGCCCGCCGCATGACCACCACCTACCTCGAGGCGATCCGCCGCGGCATCTGGGAGGAGATGGAGCGCGACCGCGACGTCTTCATCCTGGGAGAGGACATCGGCGCCTACGGCGGGGCGTTCAAGGTCACCGAGGGGATGCTGGAGCGCTTCGGCGCCGCGCGCGTCATCGACACGCCGATCGCCGAGGGGGCGATCGTCGGCGCCGCCATCGGCGCCGCGCTCATGGGGATGCGCCCGATCGCCGAGATGCAGTTCATCGACTTCATCTCCTGCGCCTTCGATCAGCTCACCAACTTCGCCGCCAAGAACCGCTACCGCTGGGGCGCGGGCGTGCCGATCGTCGTGCGCGGGCCGTGCGGCGGCGGCGTGCGCGGCGGGCCGTTCCACTCGCAGAACCCGGAGATGTATTTCGTGCATACGCCGGGTCTCAAGGTGGTCGCGCCGGCGACGGCCTACGACGCAAAGGGGCTCATCAAGGCCGCCATCCGCGACGACGACCCGGTCATCTACCTGGAGCACAAGTTCCTCTACCGGCGCATCAAGGAAGACCTTCCGGCGGAGGATTACGTCGTGCCGATCGGCCAGGCGGCGGTCCGCCGCGCCGGGGGCGACCTGACGATCATCACCTATGGCGCGATGCTCTACCCGTGTCTCGAGGCGGCCGAGACACTGCGCGCGGAGCGCGGCGCGGAGGCCGAGGTGATCGACCTGCGCACCCTCCTGCCGCTCGACCGCGACGCCATCGTCGCGAGCGCCAGGAAGACCGGGCGCGTGATGGTCGTCCACGAGGACACGCGCACCGGTGGGATCGCGGGCGAGATCACCGCCACGATCAATGAAGAGGCGTTCGATCACCTCGACGCCCCGGTGCTGCGCGTCACCTCGCCCGACACGCCGGTGCCGTACAGCGCGCCGCTGGAGGATTTTTTTCTGCCGAATTCAAATAAGATTCTCACACAGGCGCAGCGCCTTCTGAAATATTGAAAGCCTCATGTACTGCAGTGCTCCACGATTCGGGATTACTTTAAAGGGTGACTCCTCCAGCCGTGAGGTGAGTTTTGAGCGCGCAACCTTGACTAGGTCTCGCAACTCTTAGGGACTTCGAAGATGGCCTCGTTTCTGCTGTTCGAGAAAATGCGCAATCGACTCGAAATCG
>Ga0134121_10005404_pt1 | contig 10373 bp, 6 predicted proteins | sample KB301_FD_96463 | JGI IMG/M metagenome (GOLD analysis project Ga0134121, IMG submission 96463) | Terrestrial soil microbial communities without Nitrogen fertilizer from Kellogg Biological Station, Michigan, USA - KB3-0-1 | ecosystem: Environmental > Terrestrial > Soil > Unclassified ...
ACAATTTATGACCCGACATGCGGAAGTGGTTCGCTACTTCTGAAAGCAGCAGACGAAACCGACCAAAGCGTTTCCATTTACGGTCAGGAAAAAGATGTAGCAACAGCAGCGTTGGCAAAAATGAATATGATTTTGCACAACAACCCAACTGCCGACATTCGCAAAGGACAAAGCACTTTATCAAATCCATTATTCACCGATAGCAAAACAGCACAACTCAAAACCTTTGATTTCGTTGTGGCGAATCCGCCATTCAGCAACAAGGCGTGGCGAAATGGCTTTGACCCTTCAAACGACTTATACAATCGTTTTGAAGATGGAATTCCGCCAACAAAAAATGGCGACTTCGCTTTTCTGCTTCACATCATTCGTTCACTTAAGAATAAAGGAAAAGGAGCAATCATTTTGCCTCATGGAGTTTTGTTCAGAGGAAATGTAGAAGCAGAAATAAGAAAGAATCTCATTCGCAAAGGGTATATCAAAGGCATTATTAGTTTGCCTGCAAATCTTTTCTACGGAACTGGAATTCCTGCTTGCATCATAATAGTTGACAAAGAAAACGCATCAGGCAGGACAGGAATATTTATGATTGATGCAAGTAAAAGTTTTGTTAAGGACGGAAACAAAAACCGTTTGCGTGAACAGGACATGCATAAGATTGTGGATGTGTTCAATAATCAAAAACAGATTGAAAGATATTCACGGCTTGTTTCTCATACTGAAATTTCAGACGAGAAAAACGATTTCAGCTTAAACATCCAACGATACATTGACAGTCAGGAAACCGAAGACATACAGGATTTAGAAGCACACTTACTTGGTGGTATTCCGAAAGCTGACGTAGATGCACTTGAAAATTACTGGCAGGTTTATCCGACCCTGAAAAGCAAACTGTTTGCAAAGAGTGAACGCAACGGTTATTATAAATTGAAAATTGAACAGAAACACATTCGTGTTTTTGTTTTTTCTCATCCAGAATTTACCGAGTATGCAAACGAAATAAATCGTGTGTGCGTGAACTGGCACAAACGCAATGCACCCGTTCTGAAAGAAATCCGAAAGAATGACAAGCCGAAATCAATCATTCATGCACTATCTGAAAATTTGCTTTCTGCTTTCAATGGAAAACAATTAATTGATAATTACGACATTTATCAATACCTCATGACTTACTGGGCTGCTACTATGCAGGATGATGTGTATACACTTGTAACAGACGGTTGGGATGCAGGCAACGAAGTGGAATATGCAGAGAACAAAAAAGATTGGGAAGGCAGAATAATTCCGAAACCGCTTCTCACTTCAAAATATTTTCGCAAAGAACAGGAAGCAATTGAAAACCTGGAGGCAGACCGTGACAGTATTACAAGAGAGCTGGAAGAAATTATTGAAGAACATAGCGGAGAAGAAGGTTTGTTGGAAGAAGTAAAAAATGATAAAGGCAAAATCACAAAAGGAAATGTGCAGCACCGAATCCATGAACTCACCAAAGAACTTTCGCAAATACACAAGCGTGATAAATCTGCAATTGCAGCGGAGCCAAAAATGAAATACGGAAGAAGAAATTCCGACCAAAACGAATTGGACAGTGAGTTAGATGAACTGAGCGTGTTAGAAAAATATCTTTCGCTCCTTGAAAAGGAAGCGGAAGCCAACAAGAAACAAAAAGAAGCACAAGCAGTATTTGAGGAAATGTTATTAGAGAAATACAAAGCACTTTCAAGAGAAGAAATAAAAATGCTTGTCGTAGACGACAAGTGGCTGACACATATAAAACATGAAGTGCAAACCGAAATGGATAAGGTGAGCCAACGGCTGGCACAACGCATCAACGAATTAGTTGAGCGCTACATTACACCATTGCCACAGTTAGTAGAAAGTGTAAAAGGATTGGAGAAAAAAGTAAGTGCCCATCTTGGAAAAATTGTATTTCAATGAAAGTAGCCAAAGGGTATAAGCGAACTGATATTGGTATAATTCCTGAAGATTGGGAAGTGCAAAAGCTTAAAAGCGTATGCAAGCTGATAAATGGTAGAGGTTTCAAACCGCACGAATGGAGGAAAGACGGATTGCCAATTATCCGAATTCAAAACTTGAATGGGTCGGAAGATTTCAATTACTACAAAGGAGCATTCAACAGCAAAATTCTTGTGGAAGAAGGGCAACTCTTATTTGCATGGTCAGGAAGCAGAGGAACTTCTTTTGGTCCTCATATTTGGAATGGAAAGAATGCTCTGCTGAATTATCACACATGGAAAGTGAATATTGTTGAACAGAAAATTGACAAAGAATATTTCCTGCACTTACTTAAACTACTTACAAGAAAGATAGAAGAAAAAGCACACGGTGCATCCGCACTTGTGCATACCCAAAAGGGTGAAATGGAAAATTTTGAGTTTCCATTTCCGACAAGCAGAATTGAGCAAATAGAAATTGCATCAAAACTGACTGATGCTGATATTCATATTTCAACTTTAGGAAAACTTATTGCCAAAAAGAAAAACATTAAACAAGGCACAATGCACCTTTTGTTAAGTGGTAAAAATAAATTGAAAGGATTCAATGCTATATGGAAGGAAAATAAATTAAGAGAAGTTGCAGAGATCAAGAAGGGCAAACAAATCAATAAGGATGAGCTGACAGCCAATGATATTTTTCCAGTAATCAATGGCGGAATTGAACCATCAGGTTATACCGACAAATTCAACACTAAGGAAAACACAATTACAATTAGTGAAGGTGGTAATTCATGTGGCTATGTAAGTTACCAAACACAAAATTTTTGGAGTGGTGGCCACTGCTACACAATTGAAAATATTCAAAATGCCATTTTGAAAACGTTTTTATATCACCTGTTAAAGTTCAAAGAGAAACAAATTATGGAATTGAGAGTTGGTTCAGGTTTGCCAAACATTCAAAAGAATCGGCTTGCAGATTTTCCTCTTTCTATTCCTCCATTTAGAGAACAAGAAACAATCTCTGAAATTCTAACTGACATTGATTTAGAAATAAGAGTTCTGCAAGAGCAATTATCCAAATACAAACTTGTAAAAGAAGCAATGATGCAAAGTTTATTGACAGGTAATATTAGATTATCCATTTAACTAACTTCAAAGTTCACAATGGCAACAGAACAAGAAATAGTAACCAGTTTAATCACTCCTAACGCAAAAACTATCAATGAAGTTTTTCTAAAGAAGGAGCGCTATTTCATTGATATTTTCCAGCGGGATTACAAATGGGAAAAAAGTCAGATCGAAACCTTGCTTCGTGATATTGAATTGCGGTTTAATTTAACTGACAGAATAGTTTCAGACCCGAAGAAAATTAAAGATGATGTTGTAAACAGGTATAAGCCGTATTTTCTTAATACTTACCTCACCAGCAAAACTGCTAATTACATTTCAATTGTTGACGGGCAACAGCGTCTCACAACATTTTTGATTATTCTCATTAAGTTAAAACAATTGGTTGAAGAAGTACACAAGAATGATTCATACGCTACCAAGACCATAAGCGTTAACACCATTGAGAAATTGATTTTTGAGGCAGATGACTTTGGAGAAGCTGAGTATTATAAGATTTACAATCCGAACAGACAGGAATACTTCAACGCAATTCTCTCAGGGAATACTCTTATTGAAACGAAAGAAGAAACACAAAAGAAAATAGTTGAAAACTATATTACCATTTCCAACTATTTCAATAAGTTTTTCAAACCAGCAACAAGCGATGTTGTAATTGATGTTGGCAAACTCACTCACTACATCTACTATATTCTTGAAAAGCTGAACATCGTTGAAATAAAAATTGAGCATCAAGAAAATGTGGCTACAATTTTTGAGGTGGTTAATGACAGAGGTTTAGGATTGAAGCCATACGAAATTTTGAAAGGAAAGTTTTTAGGAAATTTGAAAACAAGCGACAAGGAAAAAGCAAATGAAATTTGGGTGCATCTTCAAAACTCTTATTATAACAGCGAAATAAAAAACAGCACCGAGAATCAAATTGATTTGGATACTTTTTTCAAAGTGTATTTAAGAGCAAAGTTTGCTGACACCGAAAACGAATACCAAAAATTTGAGGACAAATACCATTATGAAATTTATCAGAACGAAAAGATTCTAAGTTTTTTCGGTCGCTTTGAAGACAACACAAAGTTGTATTATTGGGTGATGAATGATTTCAAATATTTTGCAGAGTTGCATTTACAAATCAGAACCGATTACACCAATGAATATTTAATCTTCAACAAACTTCTCGACCAAAACCAACAGTATCTTCTAATCATTGCTTCAATGAAACTGAAAGATGAAGAAGAAAAAGAAAAAATCACATTCATTGCAAAGAAGTTTGATCAGCTACACACAACCATTCGCTTACTTGATGAATACGATAGCAATCTATTTCAGGACTTCGTTTATAAATTATTGCCGAAGGTTCGCAACAAAACTTTGGCAGAATTAAACGGAGTGTTTGACGGAGTGTTGATTGAATTTCTTGAAACAGAAAATATAATCAGCAAAGGCACCTACACAACCATTGCAGATTTATACAAATGGGAGTTATTTCAAAACATTCGTAACAAGTGGCTCAATTTCTCTAAGTATGTTTTAATGAGAATTGACAGGCAGTTGGCGGTTGAGTTAGACAAACCTTCTTACTGCAAAGAACCAATGAAAGATGTTGAAGACCGTTTCAATAAAAATAATTTGAAGCGATACGGGATGCACCTGGAACACATTTATGCTTTCAACGACAAGAATAAAAAGCTTTTCACCAACGATGAAAAAATATTTGACGAAGCACAATTCAACACAGTAAGAAATAAATTAGGAATGGTGCTGTTACTGAAAGATAAACAAAATCTTAGCAGCAACAACGATTACTATAAGTTGAAAATGGTAGATTATGCAACAAGTAATTTGATTTGGAATGAATTGTTGGTTGGGCATATTGATTCAGTAGATAAAAAGAATTTACCAGCACAAATTACCTTCACAAAAGTTGAACCCACAACAGACGAAATATTTCCATTGGACAAAGTAGAAACAAGGCAGAAAGAAACTTTTGAAATGATAAAACTGATTTGGGCTTTTTGATAAACTGCTATGGATGAAGTAGGGCAAAAAGAAAGAGCCACACAAAACCGAGTGGTAAAGTTGCTTCAGAAACAACTTGGCTATTCCTATTTGGGCAATTGGGAAGAACGGGAAGGAAATAGCAATATTGAAGAAGATTTGTTGCGAAAATATTTGAGTGAGAAAAAGAAATACAGCGAATCGCTAATCAACAAGGCGTTGTATGAGTTCAGCAAGGCAGCAACCAAAGGCGACAGCTTGTATGACATCAACAAGGAAGTGTATTCGCTTTTGCGTTACGGAATAAAAGTTCGCGAGGAAGTTGGAGATAACTCACAAACTATTCAGTTGATTGACTGGAAGCATCCGCAGAAAAATGATTTTTACATAGCAGAAGAAGTAACTATAAAAGGCGAACACGACAAACGACCTGATGTTGTTTTGTATGTGAACGGAATTGCATTGGCAACATTGGAATTAAAACGAAGCACTGTTTCCATTGCAGCGGGCATCCGACAAAACTTAGACAACCAAGAACCAAAATTCATCAAACAGTTCTTTGCTACAGTGCAGTTAATTATGGCAGGTAACGATACGGAAGGTTTGCGATATGGAACAATAGCAACCAAAGAAAGACATTACCTCAAATGGAAAGAAGAAAGTACCGTTGAAAATGTCTTAGACAAACATTTGTTGCTGCTTTGCAGCAAAGAAAGGTTTTTAGAATTATCGCATGACTTCATTGTGTTTGACAGAGGACAAAAAAAGTTGAGCCGGCACAATCAGTATTTCGGAGTAAAGGCAGCACAAGAGCATGTGCGTAAGCGTGAAGGCGGCATAATATGGCACACACAGGGGAGCGGCAAAAGCCTGACAATGGTTTGGCTCACGAAATGGATTCGTGAAAATGTGAAGGATGCAAGAGTGCTTATTATTACTGACCGTGATGAATTGGACAAACAGATTGAAAAAGTTTTCAAAGGAGTTGGAGAAGATATTTTCCGTTGCATTCCAAAAGACGGAAAGAGTGGCGGCGAAGTGCTGATTGAAAAATTAAATGTTTCAAATCCTTGGTTGCTTTGTTCTCTCATTCACAAATTCGGGAATAAGGAAGAAGCCGACTATGACGAATACATAGAAGACATTTCAAATAATCTTCCGCCAAATTTCAAAGCCAAAGGTGACATTTTCGTTTTCGTTGATGAGTGCCACCGCACCCAAAGCGGAGAGTTACACCAGGCAATGAAAATGATTTTGCCTGATGCCTTGTTCATCGGTTTTACCGGGACACCGCTTTTGAAGAAGGACAAACAGACGAGCATAGAAGTGTTTGGCAAATACATTCACACTTACAGGTTTGATGAAGCAGTATTTGACAAAGTAGTTTTAGATTTACTCTATGAAGCAAGAGACATTGAACAGAATATTACTTCACAGGACAAAATTGATTTGTGGTTTGAATCAAAGACAAAGGGATTAACCGACTATGCTAAAACAGAGCTGATGCAGCGTTGGGGAACAATGCAAAAGGTTTTGAGCTCCCAATCACGGTTAGAAAAAATTGTTGCTGATGTGATGTTGGACATGGAAACAAAGGACCGTTTGCAGAACGGCAGAGGAAACGCAATGTTGGTTTCAGGAAGTATTTATCAGGCATGTAAATATTACGAGCTGTTTCTGAGAGCAGGGTTAAAACAATGTGCAATTATTACTTCATTCGTTCCCACAACAACCGACATCAAGGGAGAAGAATCAGGAGAAGGCCCAACTGAAAAGTTGAGACAATATGAAATTTACCAGAAGATGCTCAATGGAAAATCAACTGAAGCTTTTGAAGATGAGGCTAAAAAGAAGTTCATAGAAGAGCCCGCACAAATGAAGTTACTGATTGTGGTGGACAAGCTGCTCACAGGATTTGATGCCCCTTCAGCAACCTATCTCTACATTGACAAGAAGATGCAAGACCACGGTTTGTTTCAGGCGATTTGCAGAGTTAACCGTTTGGATGATGATGATAAGGAATATGGGTTTATCATTGACTACAAAGATTTATTTAAGAGTTTGGAGAAGTCAATAGATGATTATACAAGCGAGGCGTTTGATCGGTATGAGAAGGAAGATGTGAAAGGTTTGTTGAGTGACCGATTGAAGAAAGGAAAAGAAAGATTGGATGATGCCCTGGAAAGCATCAAAGCATTGATTGAACGAGTTAAGGCACCGAAAGACCAATTAAGTTTCAGAAAATATTTTTGTGGCAACACAGAAATTGCAACCGACTTAAAAATCAATGAGCAAAAACGAATTGCCCTTTACAAAGCAACCATTGCATTGATTCGTGCCTATGCGAACATTGCAAATGAAATGGAGACAGCAGGTTACACTTCACGGGAAATTGAGGAGATAAAAAATGATGTGAAGCATTTTGAAAACTTGCGAGCAGAAATTAAATTAGCAAGTGGCGACTATATAGACCTGAAAGCGTTTGAACCTGCGATGCGACACCTCATAGATACTTACATAAGTGCAGAGGAAAGCGAAAAGATTTCTGCCTTTGATGATTTGACTTTGGTGCAGTTAATTGTACAACGAGGCGAAGATGCAATTGAAAATTTGCCAAACTCAATTAAGAAAAACAAAGAGGCAGTTGCAGAAACTATTGAAAACAATATTCGGAGATTGATAATTGACGAAACACCAACCAATCCGATTTACTTTGAAAAAATGTCGGTGCTGCTGGATGAATTGATTAAGGAAAGGAAACTGGAAGCAATCAATTACAAAACATATTTGGAGAAAATTGTTGCTCTCACAAAGCAAATTACAAAACCTGAATCATCTTCTTTATATCCGAAAACTTTGAACTCAAAGGCAAAGAGAGCATTGTTTGACAATTTGAATCGTAATGAAAAATTGGCGATTGCCTTGGATCAAGAAATAATCAGGATAAAGAAGGATGATTGGAAAGGAAATAAAATCAAGGAACGAGAAGTGAAAAATGCTATCAAGAAAATTCTTGGCAAAGATGGCGAAGAGCTTGAAAATGTTTTTGAGTTGGTAAAAAATCAAAGCGACTATTGAAGTGGAAACAATCACTGTCTCAAATATCAAGATTGATGTGGTGAAGAAAGACATAAAGAATCTTCACTTGGCTGTTTATCCACCAACAGGCAGAGTACGTATTGCTGCACCTTTGCGGACGGATGATGAAGCGATACGATTGTTTGCTGTTTCAAAATTAGGTTGGATAAAAAGGCATCAAAGAACTTTTATTTCCCAAGACAGAGAAGTTGTAAGAGAATTGGTTTCAGGAGAAAGTCATTACTTCAATGGAAAACGATTTTTGCTGCATGTGATTGAACACGATTCGGCACCTAAAGTTGAAGTTCAACACAAGAAAATTGAATTATATGTGCGGACAGGAAGCACAGCCAAACAGAGAGCAACAGTTTTGAATGTTTGGTTTCGAGAACAACTTAAAAAGCAAATTCCAGAATTAATTGAGAAGTGGGAAAGGGCAATGAAAGTGAAACTGAGTGACTGGGGGGTGAAGCAAATGAAAACGAAGTGGGGGACTTGCAATATTGAGGCGAGAAGAATCTGGTTGAACTTAGAACTTGCGAAGAAGCCGAGTAGATGTCTGGAATACATTATCGTGCATGAAATGGTTCACTTGCTTGAACGCCATCACAATGCCAATTTTGTCTCACTGATGAATAAATATCTGCCACAATGGAAGCAACACAAACAAGAACTCAATCGCTTTCCAGTCAGCCATTCACATTGGGATTATTAATATGTCGCCAGTAACGAATAAAATTCTCAAACTTATCATCTCAAAATGGCAAAATCAAAACCTAAAAAGCCTAAAAGACCAAAAAAGCCAAAGCCCAAAGACGATTGCTTTATTACGACTGCATGTGTTCAATACTATGGATTAAATGATGATTGCTTTGAATTAGAATTACTGCGCAGCTTTCGTGATGGACATCTTTTAAAAAGTAGGCCGGGTAAAAAACTTGTCGAGGAATATAATAAAGTCGCACCGTTAATTGTCTCCAATCTGCGAACAGATAATTTACGAGAAATAATTCTTAGTAGAACATTTTCTCGCATACTCAAAGCATGCAATTTTATTTCAATTGGGCAGTACAAACTTGCAACTCAAGTATATTTCCGCGCGGTACTCTTCTTAATGAGGCGCTACAATCTGGACTACTAAATGGCAATAAGTGCGAATTCATTATTTCACTTAACCAGGAAAGAATCTTTATTTGGAATACTTAAGCTAAAAGGATTTACCCCAGGTTGTTCGCTTGAAAGACTCTCAAAAATATTACCTAAGGAAAGTCACTATAAGCGAATTTATATTCCGATGGTCAGTTTCTGCGATTTGACTCTGACCCAAATCACTCAAAACCATATAAAAGAATTTGGGAGCTTTGGATTGGGCTTTTCTAAAGAATGGGGTATTGAGAACAAAATATCGCCTGTCGCTTATTTACATCAAGAATCGATTCCATCAAAGTTAATTGAAGAAGTATTTGTCGAGGCCACCGACATTTTCAAAGGTGCATTGAACACTAGGAATGTTGAATTTCTGGATAAGCTTAAGCATTTTTACCTCTTTATGAAGCCGTACGAGTCAAATTATCAGAAGGGAAAAAGAAAAGCAAAATTGGTTCAACATTATAATGAGAGAGAGTGGAGATATATCCCCGATAACAAGGAGCTACCAATAATTAAAGCCAATGATGATGAGGCACTTCAATTTGCAAAATTTATATTGAGCAAAAAAACTGAGGTACTGAGATTCGATTTAAAGGACATTAAATACATAATTATTGATGACACGAAAAGCATTGATGAGACTGTGGATGTCATTAAACAACTGAGCGATTCCGAATCCGATAAAAACGAACTTACTACGAAAATTATTACCGTTCGAGAAATAGTTGAGAACTTCTGAACCTGCGAATTTATTGTCAAGGATATGATTACACCTTCATCTATTTTGGAATTGCCCTGAATAGTAAGTTGTCCTGCAGTTGGGTTCGGGAACACTTTGAAAGAAGAAGAAAGACGCACGTTCCCATTTGCTTCGTGATTATGTAGGAGTTACCGAAACACGGTTTGGAAATTTCAGGATTGTTATAGCTTCTCAAGCGCGCTTGCCCCGGTTCGTTTCAGTTTTGAAAATGAAATAATAGGTAAAGGCAATTTCTCTTTGCCAAGATAACCTACAGGAATTTCTTCAGATGTAATGACCAATGATTTAATTAAGGTTATCTGAAC
>Ga0134121_10005405_pt1 | contig 10371 bp, 10 predicted proteins | sample KB301_FD_96463 | JGI IMG/M metagenome (GOLD analysis project Ga0134121, IMG submission 96463) | Terrestrial soil microbial communities without Nitrogen fertilizer from Kellogg Biological Station, Michigan, USA - KB3-0-1 | ecosystem: Environmental > Terrestrial > Soil > Unclassified ...
ATTTGCCGGACCTTGATCGGGCGGAAAAAGTTATTTAAGGCCTTGTCTTCACAAGATATCGATTCGCGATCAGTCTGATTTGATAGCACGACTTCGTCATTTCGTGATCGGTTATATACGACAGCGGGATTCCTTAGCTATGACTTCCGATGATGTTACAAAAATTGAGACCCGTACCTTTACGGCTGACGTTGCCAAATTACTGCACATGATGGTGCACGCGGTCTATTCCGAGAAAGATATCTTCGTCCGCGAGCTGATTTCGAATGCTGCAGATGCCTGCGAGCGGCTCCGCTACGAGGCCATCACTAATCCGGACTTCCTGACGGACGATTCTAGACTACGCATCACCTTAACCCTTGATGCCGAGCAGAAGCGTTTCACCATAGAAGACAATGGCATCGGGATGAGTCGCGCCGAGATGATCGAGGCCCTCGGAACGATTGCGCATTCAGGTACGAAAGCTTTTCTGGATAAAATTCAAGCCACTCAAACCGGAGGTGGTGCCTATCTCATTGGGCAGTTTGGCGTAGGTTTTTATTCGGCATTTATGGTCGCAGAGCGCGTTGACGTCTTCTCCCGCCGTGTTGGCGCTGGCGAAGCTTGGCAATGGTCGTCGGATGGAAAGGGTGCGTTTTCCCTGGCGGCCGCGACACGCGAGGAGGCGCCACATCGAGGAACCCGCGTCGTGCTGCATCTCACGCAAGACGCCACATCCTATACCGGCCGAGTTAGAGTCGAGCGGATCGTTAAAGAGCAATCTGGTCACGTGCCGGTGCCCATCCAAATCATCGAGAAGCCGGGTGCCGAGCCCCTGGAGGTGGCCGATGGGGCCGCCCTTTGGACAAAACCAAAATCCGATATTTCCGCGGCCGACTACACCGATTTTTACCGAAGCCTCGCAGGGCAGTTCGATGAACCTGCACTGACTGTTCATTTCCGTGCCGAAGGCCGACACGAATATACTGCGTTGGCCTTTGTTCCAGGTTCCCCGCCGTTTGACCTCTTCGACGCCGACCGCAAAGGGCGCATCAAGTTATATGTCAAACGGGTCTTCATAACAGACGAAGTCGAGGTGTTGCCGCGCTATCTGCGGTTTGTTCGAGGCCTACTGGATTCCGCTGATTTGCCGCTCAATATTTCACGAGAGACGATACAGGAAAGCCCAGTACTGGCGGCGATAAAAAAAGGTCTAACGAGTCGGTTACTGGGTGATCTTGAGAAGCTCGCCGAAAATGAACCGGAACATTACGCAAAGATCTGGGACAATTTCGGTGCCGCGCTGAAGGAAGGAATTTATGACGATTTTGAGCGACGGGATGCGCTTTTGGCTCTTGCCCGGTTTAGGACAACAACATCTACCAGTACGTGGCGAAGTCTCAAAGAATACGTTGGTTTGCTCAAGGAAAACCAGACGTCAATCTACTATCACACGGGTGATGATATTACTCGCCTTGAGGCCTCGCCCCATCTCGAAGGATTTCGCGCTCGCGGCGTCGAAGTACTTCTCCTTTCTGATCCCGTCGACAGTTTCTGGGTCGGTACAGGCGTCTCCTTTGACGGCAAGCCTTTTAAGTCGGTAACACAAGGGACAGCGGATTTGGAGCTCATTCCAAATGTCGATGCCAAGCATGAGCCGACCTCCGACGTCGACAAGGCAGTCACGGGATTTGTCGCTTTCATAAAGGATAGTCTCGGCGACGTGGTATCTGATGTTCGTGTATCAGAGCGTTTGACCGACAGTGCGGTCTGTCTGATTGCGCCTGAAGCTGGCCCCGACCGCCAATTGGAAAAAATGCTTATCGGGGCAGGGCGGCTCAAGACTGCCGCAAAACCGATATTGGAGATAAATCCACGCCACGACATCATCATTGCACTTTCCTCGCTAAATGATGAAGACCGTGCGTTTAAAAATGATGCCGTGCACCTGTTATTTGATCAGGCCCGGATCGTCGACGGCGAGCGGCCAGAAGATGCGAGAAACTTCGGCAATAGACTGGCGCGGGTTCTGCGGATCGGCGTCGCCCAAAGGAACCCAGATACTCCGACCAATTGAAATATCGATGATGCTGGGGGAACTAGGTAAACAATCCTAATAAATTTGATGATCGCTGAACCGAGCCCAATTTTGTGAAGGCACGGCGCCCCGTGACGGCTAGCCTTTTTGTGATAGGCGTCACATAGGTGCAAAACCATTGTCTATATGCTGTCACTCAAGCGAAGCATTTTTCTGCCGGACCTGGACAAGTACAATGAGTGAAATAAATCGCACAGCTCATATACCTGCGCCGACTCCGCCATCCACGTGGTCCTTTGATCAGATATGGCCGGGAGCGATGATCGCTCTCGGCCTCGGGGCCACAGCGGCTTGGACATGTCTCTTGGCATACGGATTCGCTAAGCTCATAGAAATTGCGCTTTAGCGCGCGCCGTTTTTCAAACTTATAGAGTCATGCGTTAAAATGCGGTGAGGAAGGCTGCGGCTAAAAGCGAGACTATGACGGCACTTGAAGCAGCGCGTCCACAAAGTTTGTTGCTAGGCTCTCACCGATTTTTATTTATGCTTGCCGTCAAGTAGCCCCCGCTATCGCTGCCTTTGGCGCGTTGAAGACAAAGACAAGGGAAGACAATCGTTTGCCAGCCAACAATCGTTGTTTCTCCTGGCTTGGTCGCTCTGGCGCATTACCAATCCAAGCCGAGGATAGCGGCGCTTTAGATCGCAAGATCGATCAACTTGTACAGGCCGTATCCGAGCAGACCCACCCAGACTGCGGTTAAGCTAAGCCCGAATGCGATCACTACTACTGGCCAGATCGGATGACGGACGGTCGGCTCCGACTGTGACTCTGCCATACATTCCCCATTCTTCTTTACGTGTGCACTCAACTTTGGCTCGGCAGCTACGGTGGGGATGTGACGTAGGTCACGTTATGTTCGGTTTCTGATTTAGCCGTCAGCAAGATCTAATTACCTCCGCAAACTTCAGCCGATTGGGACTTAGGGATTATCTGCAAGGCCAAGTCAGGTCCCTCCTGTAGATCGCTAGCTTTGGGCTCCAGGGTTGAGCCGAGCGGCGTCCCTTGTCGGGCCTCTTCCGCTCGGCCGGAACAGTCGGCGCTTGGCTCCTCCCTAGACATCATGCCGCGCGGCAACGACTGCTCCTTACCTTTTTGGGATGTCAGCCTCGCAGGACTCCTAGGGGTAGTTTCGTTACAGCGATCTTTCTTCGAAATTAATGTTCGGTAATTCAGCGAAAACGAAAAAAGGTATCGCGGCGCATTTGATTTCAACTTTGAATTTCGTCCTCAACGGGCGGCTCGCGCAGGCTGCGAACCGTACCCGCTTGGATGGCACGTCTCCGGTTTCTTGACGGCGCCTAATTAGCGAGTGCAAGCTGCTGGAAATCTGGAGGGGCCAGCGATGCGGCAGCTTTTGAATTGTTTTGCCATTCTCACGATACTGGCAGTCGCAGGGTGCGGCAAACCCGAGCCGGGTCCACAAGGACCCGCTGGGCCAGCAGGCGCACAGGGTCCGCAAGGGCCCGCTGGTTCCGCCGGCGCACAAGGTCCGCAAGGGCCATCTGGACCGCCCGGCCCTCAGGGCCTGAAGGTGGACCCCGGGTCCGCGTCGTCCCTGCGCCTCGTGACCGGTACGGACACCGTTCGCTGTAGTGACGATGAGACCTTGGTTTCGTTGGTGTGTGCGAGCGGCGCGACCGACGGGACCAAATGTGCCACATCAGGCACCGCAGTCACAGGCTTATGCATGCGCAAATGATTGGCGCGCGTTCCGTGCGGCAGAGCGCGGAGCAACGACTGCATTCCGTGCTCTGAACGTGACGGAGCTAGAGCTGAAGCTTCAGCTAAGGCCAAAACCGACCGCCATATCGGTGAGCATGCGAGCAATCGCACGCCCGTAGAAGCCCCCGTAGAGGGACGCATCCAGCGACGTGACAAGCGCGGCCACCCCAACGATCCAAATGAGCATGCGCATTCGTGAAGGATGGCGCGAAGTGCTTAACGAAAGCGGCAATGTCAAAAGACATAGCTTTAATGTGGGCAAAAACGGGCTGGCGGCATTCAGCTACTGCCGAATCAGTTTATTGATAGGGAATGATTTCGATGCGATGGATCTTCCCGGCAGTCGCTCTGATTTTTGCGCTTGCCCTTTTGCCGAGGGGCTTTGTCGCGGCAGAATTTTCTTCGCCACGCAAAACGACTGACGAATCGCAGGCGCAGCCAAAATTCCAAGACAGATTTGTCCCTGGCGCGGGTCAGCGTGATCAATTGATGTCGCTACCTGATACGGCGCGTGGCCTGACGGTTGCCTCGGGCAATACCCAAAATGAAAACGATCTGACGCGGACCGTTGAACCTGTGGCTCCGTATCCGCGTGACAACAGCACGCTCTCAGCGATCGAACTTCCAGTCGCCACCTCTGTCCATGGCGCGTCACGACAGACCAGATCCACGAAGCGAGGGGATAACCGGACTAGAGCGGCAAGCAGTGGGGTGCACCATCTCTCGCAGACAAAGTTGGCTGCCAGCGGTCAAAGCAGGCACGAGATTAACAGCATTGCCGATGGGCAAATACCAGCACCTAACTTTACGTTTAGCGCTTACTAGCATTCTATCTGCCAGCGCATTGGGTCTGTTCGGGTGGAAGACGAAGCGCAAGCCACTTTGAACGACTGGATTTGCCGTTGGCGTCTAGTTTCTGCTCGGCTTTACTGGGACTGCCGTGACTTGGCCGATGTGCGTGGACTGAAAGAAGCCATGGCAACGGCCGATGCCATCATATTGCCAGCGTGAGCAGCCAATCGCAGTTGCGGCCATACGCAATACAAAACTTGAGAAGCAGCGTCCTTCAGGTCAGTCAGGCATCGGCAGCGTGCGGCAAGCCTCCGATTGCAAGTCGCGTGATGAGATCGGCCAGTCCATCGACAAACGGCTCGTCGATCTTCATACCAAACGGATCCTGCGCAAACAGATCACGGTTTCGCACGAAAACGCTGCATTGCCCCATCAGGCATATGGCAGCACAAAGAGCTGCGCGCTGCTGTGTGTTTGGCGGCAGGAATCGGCGCACAACATCAACCGCGGCCGCAAGGTACGACTTTGAATTGGTTGCTATAAACTTTCGAAAGACCTTTGAGGGATGCGCGCTTTCCCAGGCGAACATCCGTATGTAGCGACTCGTTTCATCCTGGAACAGCAGCGGCCGTAGTTGGTGACGCACGAAGCTTCGCAAAGCCTCTTCGCGGGAAAGCGGTTTGGACTTTTCCGCATCGAGTTCCGCGTTGTCTGTCATCCTTTCGAAGGCGATTTTGAGGATTTCAAAATACAACCCATCTTTGCCTTTGAAATGATAATTGATGGCAGCTTGATTAACCCGAGCTTTGGTGACGATGTCACGCACGCTCGATCTTTCAAACCCCTTCTCCGCGAACAGCGTGACCGCGGCCTTGATAATCGACTGGCGAGTATATTCGGCCGGACGAGTCATTGCCCCCCCTGATTCAAACAATCGTTTGAACAACTGGTAATCCTTCTGCCGGCAGATTGCAACTTGGAACATGACCGGGGTAGCCATCATTCTGCCTAAAACGAACGTTTGAATTACAAACAGTCGATTGAAACCAGCGTTTGAAGCCGCTTAATACCTTTGGGGGTCTTCCATGCTCAAGCGGACATCGAAATTTGTTTTGCAGGTGTTGCCTTACCTGCTTATGGCGCTAGCTGCGGTCGTTCTGCTGCCAAGGGTTACAGATTCACTGATAGCAGCCGCAACCAGGGTCGTTTCGTCTCCGCCCCCCGAGATCGAAATGGAGACGATGATTGACCCATTCGGTCACGACCAGACTGTGCTTGATCTCATCCGCAAGGACCATGAGGTCTTTGCGCCAAGACTATCCTTAAACAAAATCACGAGAGCGGCTGAATTTGATCTGGATCGCTAGGGAAGGAATCGCGCATGCGCTCACAAAACGGAATGTCTCGTCGAACGATTTGGTGGGATCTGGTGTGCGCACGGCTGACGGCGCGAATTTTCTTATATTGGCCGGAACCTCACGAGAGGCGATATCGGCCCGAACGACACTACATGCGCGGACCCGGGCCGAAATGGCGCGCCAAGCACGGTCGGTCAGGCTGAACATTGGTTTGGTCCTTTTCGGACACACTCCAAACACGCTTCATCGACTCTCCTGTTAAGGGCTGCTTAAGGGGTTCCTCGGAAAGTCGGTCGGACGAGCGGCGATTGATTCGCCTGGTTCGCCGTTTTCTTCGTACCAGCAAAAATGCGTTCGATCCCGCTCCAAAACGGGAAACGCCCGACTATGAAATTTATCGAGCCTAGCTTTGACCCTGCTGGAGGGGCCTGGCCGCTTCCGTCTAATACTCATCAAAAAGATATTGGCGACCTCGAAAATAAAATTGCCAAGCAATCCTCGGAATTGAATTTGCGACTTACCGAGGTTCTCGAACTTTACACCCTTCAGAGTCGGCACGCTAACGAGCTTGACACTGCGCACGAAGAAATCAGCCGCCTGCAGCGGATTATCTCGGCGCTGCACAGGATCGCAAAACAACAAACAATAGACGCGGCTACCACACAGGACAAGATCACCTGTCTGGAAACCGACAAGGCGGATCTCGGGGCCCAACTCAATCAAGCCCTTCAAGATTCAAAATCGTTGGCAGATCGGCTGCACGCTGTGCAGATAGTGTTCGATACACGGGAAACGAACGCCGCTTCAGCGCTCGAGCAGGTCGACTTTCTCAATTCAGAGCTGGCGAGTTCCACCGCGGAAAGATTCAACCTGGTGGCAAGCATGCATGGCGAAAAGAGACGCCACAACCTGCAAACCGCGGCCTTGGAAGAAAGACTCAAAAAGGCTGAGTCCAAAGTTGAAAAACAAGAGATGCAAATGAAGGGCCTCGAAACGGTTCGCTGTAAGCTGGACAAGCGAATTCAGGTTCTCGAGGCCCTGCTTAAGAGCGAACATGAAATAGCTGAACGAAAAATAAAGCGATTGACCGACGAACTTGAGCGCAACGGTCGCGGAATTTCGTTGCCGACACCGACGAAATAAAGCTCGGGTCACACATCGCGCGCACAAGGCATCTATATCTTTGCGAACGTGCGGGGAGTGTTATTCAGCTGCCACGGGTATTTCAAACGGAAGAAATGGCTCCGCCTGTTTATGGGCCTCGTTTGGTTCAATAGGCGTTGAGGCGTTCAACCGTTGCAGATCGACTATCAGGTCTTGAAAACATTGAATGGGAACAGAATATTTGCGTTCGGCCGTGGAATATTTTGTCCGCAATGAGACAACGATATTGTCGCCGTCCACGGAGTAACTCTCCGCCCTCAGTTCGATCACACTGACAGGTACGGTCTGCTTCTCTTCCTGGCTCACAGCACCACCACCCAACTCATGAATTATAGGCAATCTACCAATGTTGATGGTTTTCCACCAGACACTTTCATTGTCGGCTAGATGTAATTGCGATGCTGTGGCGTCGGTTTCTGCTGCGAATCGGGCCAGCGTACGTTATTATGCCGGCGCGATTTGCGAGTACTGAGCCGTGGCACTATTCAGCAAACGTAAACTCAGTCCGATCGAACGCTTCGAAAGCGCGCTCAAGGACAAGCACGTGGCGCGGGAGAAGCTGACCGGTCGTCTCCGCGCCGCCGAGACGGCGCTTGGAGAAATACGTGCTGCAGCCACACGTCTCGCAATGGCTGCTGCCGCCGATGCGCAGCTCGATTGGGCTGAAGCCGACATGCGCGCCGCTGAGGACCGCACTAAGACATTGCGCACTGCATTGGCACAACTCGACGAGCAAATCGCCGCAACCGAACGTGAATTGGCCACCGCCAAAACGCAGCGCGACCGTGAATTGGTGGCGAACGAACTTCAGAGGATGGCTACGGCCATAGAGCAAGCCGCTCCAAACTACGATACAGCCGTGGTCGCGCTGGTGGAGATTATTACGAAAAGCGAGGCGTCAATTCCAGAGACGACGAGGTTTGCAACTAATTTGGATGCGGTTCGTCGCGAGGTTCTTTCGGCAGCGGAATTTATTTGCACGGAGCTCCGATCCGCGGCGGCACGCACGCGCGCTGGCAACGCGAACTTTTCAGTCCGCGCGAACCCCGGGCCAGAGCCAGCGCCACCTCGAGAGATTGAGCGCCAATTGGTTTACACGCTCAACCCGTTGCTTTGGCTGGAGGGCGGCGAGGTGCGCACGGTCCCAGCGTTCGCGCAGGTTGAGCTGCCAAAAATGTTGCTTCCGGTCGCGCTGCGCTATCAGCATGCGGACTATCTGGACGCACGGCGTGTGCGTACCCTGATGCAAGTTCATGGCAGCGGACAGTTCTATTGCACTCTCCAGCACGACGATTCGCGGGTTATCGACCTTGATGCGCTTGCTGCGCAGGAGATGCGGGACAACGGTGCCAATGCCGCGTGAGAGTCGGGATGCCGGAACATAGCCACCCCTAGTTTTGTCCTGACCTACTGAAAGTATCGGCTTCGCCGAAGGGCAGATATCGCTCGGACGTGTTGCACTGTACATGGCGGTTTACCCGATGCCCGTCGTGCGCGGTGCGAATATGCACCCAACCGCATCGCGGCTCCGTGAGCGGAGCGGGAGGCAATCTATTCGTAGGCTTTGTTTGTTGCCTCCTTTTAGGCGAAAACTGGCTCCGGACAGCTTTAGTCAACCCGGCGCCGATCGACGTCCGTTTAAAGGGCATCGCCCTGGTGTGGCGCAATCGCCACAATGAACAGACATGCTCACTCGCGAATATTGAGACCGTCTTCACAACTCACCGCAGGGTTCAGATTTCTTCCTGCGTAGGCCGCGCCGTTCCGACTTCCGAGCCCAGAGTGTGCATCCGCGCGTTGCGTTGCCAACGCACGCGGTAGTTTGAAAAGAAAGTTCAATCTGGAATAGAAATTACGCTACACTTGTCTAAAATTTTTTCAGTCGTGACATTGCAACGTCACTTCAACGATTGGCAAAAGCCATTGGTACTGCACGAGTATTCGATGACAGCGATCTTTAGGTTAATGAATTGCATTTTGGGGACCCCCCGTTTTGCTTTCAACTTAATCTATTTTTTTGGTCTCGGAGTCATACTGACTTACCAATCAAGAAATCGATTGGAAGCGCCTTCGGCAGCACTGATCATGAAAAGATCTTTGATCTGCCGGAAGGAAATTATTTTTGGCTTCTCGGACCACCATATCGCTTCTCGCGCAGCTGTTGCGTAGCGGGCTCCGTTGGGCGACGCCATCTGAAAGCGCATACCGTGCAACCAGCTTTACTTTTCTGACGTGGCTCGTTGCACTTGAGGCGTACAAGCTTGCAAACAAAAACGACCGCCAAAATACAGTTGCGGATGACACCGCTGCTAAAAGCCATGATGAAGACACGGGGAGTGCGTCGTCGCGATTAGACGAGGCACAGGATGCCCGCGATGCAGAAGTGCATCCAGAACAGCTCGCCAAGCTCGATGATACGACGACCGACAAGCTGCGTGCTGAAGCCGACCTTGATGATTATTTGGCCGATGTGATCGGATCCTCCACGGATCCGCGAATTCTTGCAGCAGCTATCCCCCCCAGCTTCAAAGCGCCTGTGACGGTTGGTGGCGTTTCTCCCGTTTTGGGGGCAGGCATCCGCGCCGATAGCGGCGTCACCCCAGCCGCGAACCATGCCAATTTTGAACCGGTCCATGTCGTCACAGCGACTGCGCCGCAGCCCGGTGCGACGGTTCCGTCGGTGTCATCGGTTGCGGCATCAGGCAGTGGAATCGATGCAGGCGGCAACGGTGATCTCAATGCCGGCCACGTGGTCACGCTGACCCTCAATATGAGCGGGGTGGTGACTGTTGGCGGCGGCGTACCGACGCTGTCGCTGAACAATGGCGCAACCGCAACGTATACCGGCGGCTCCGGCAGCAATGTGCTGACCTTCAGCTATACGGTTGGCGCCGGAGGGGACACCAGCGACCTTGCTGTGACGTCCTTCAACTTGAACGGGGCAAAGGTCCGCGACGCCGCGGGCAACAACGCCGATGTTGTGGGTGCGGTGGTGAACCCGCCCGGCATCCTACAGATCGATACGACGGCACCGACGGTGCCATCGGTTGCTGCCTCTGGCAGCGGGATCGATGCCGGTGGCAATGGTGATCTCAATGCCGGTCATATTGTGACGCTGATGCTCACCATGAGCGAGACGGTGACGGTTGCAGGCGGCGTACCAACGCTGTCGCTCAACAGTGGTGGCACTGCCAGCTACACGGGCGGCTCCGGCAGCAACACTCTGACCTTCAGCTACACGGTTGGCGCCGGAGAGG
>Ga0134121_10005407_pt1 | contig 10369 bp, 6 predicted proteins | sample KB301_FD_96463 | JGI IMG/M metagenome (GOLD analysis project Ga0134121, IMG submission 96463) | Terrestrial soil microbial communities without Nitrogen fertilizer from Kellogg Biological Station, Michigan, USA - KB3-0-1 | ecosystem: Environmental > Terrestrial > Soil > Unclassified ...
CGCCCGCAGCACATCTCGAAGCTGCTGGGGATCCCCCTGCAGCCGGTCATGATACCTCCTCGCGAGGGTGGCGACCTCCGCGTGAGCGATCTGCTCCCGTACAGCCCGCAGGATTGCCGGCGCATCGAAGTCAACCGTCACCACGACGCGCCGCAGCTCATGCTCCACGCGTTGCAGCACGCGCGAGACGAAGGTAGCGCGCGACAGCTCGTCGCTGCCATGAACCACGATGCCCGGCGCCCCCACGCCTCGCAACATCGCCACCACTCGCTGGAATGCGCGGCGGTGCAAGCTCGCCTGATAGCCGGTTGCGATCCGAATCTGCCTGTTCGGATCAAGAAACTGCTGGTCCTGGATGAAACCGGGCCGCGCGGGACGTGCACCCGCGCTGTCGACGAGTTGACCTCCGCCTCCAGGGCCCAACAGCAGCCGGGCTGTGTGCCACACGGCTCCCCTGGCAGTGCCCGCTATCGCAAGGCGGGCTCGTGCAAACGCCTCCAGCAGCGAGACGCGCTGGGCGAGCAGCCGATAGAGCGCAGCGGCAAAGTCGATCTCGCCCTGATCGACGGTGGCGCCGGGTAGTCCGAGCACCGCGGGCCAGCCGCGCTGGCACAGCTCCATTGATAGCGGTCGCAGCACCCTGGAGTCGACCGCGGCCGTGGAAGCGTTTTGTGCCCAATGGTCGCTGGCGGCCGAACCTGGTGCGTCTCCCGCGTACGCAGACACGACCAGAAGGCGCGGCTTTTGCCCGATCCCGCTCCAGATGTCGCAGGCAGTTGCATCCACACGCTCGCCGCGCGCGCCTTCCAGCGCCAGCGCAGGGCGGGGAGACATCGTGGCCGGACAACTCACCTGGAGCACATCGCACTCGCCGAGCCGCGCGATGAGATCGCCGAGGCCCTCGAGACTGCCGCTGTCTTCGACCTCCAGATCGATCCCGATACTGCCGCTGGCCTTGCGAATCGCGACCTCCTGGAGGTCGCCCGAGAGATCGACCGCGCCGTCGGGTTGGCACGGCATGAATACCACCGACAACCGGTACTTCGAGGGCTCGAGGAATGGGGTCGACGGCCCCAGCCGGCGAACCGCACTCAGCAGGAAGCTCGGTTCGAGCGCCACGTGATACACGTACTGCCAATCGACGGGGCCGAGCTGTGCCAGTAGCTCATTGATCGGAGCTGGCACCGGCTCGTCGATCTGCTCCGGCACAAGCGCGTGGCTCGTGCGCTCGGTACCGACGCGCGCGATGAGTTCCCAGGGCGCGTCGAGCGCGGCCTGCTCGAGCGAATCCGGCGTCTTGGTCGTCTCGATCACGAGAATGACGGGCGCCGGTGCCTGGGCCAAACGGGTCAACCAGCGCTGCGGACCATCGAGCCAGTTACCGATCGCGAGGCCGATTCCAAGCAGGACTTCGCGGGTCCAGTGTCCGGTCGCATATGCACGGGCCCAGTCTGCGAACGGGGGATTCGGCTCGAGATCACGCGCCTCATTGATCAGGAGATCATCGCAGCGAAACATCACACGCTCATGAGTTCTGCGCGTCGCGAACGACAGAATGGCGAGTGTCATGACAGTGATAGGGCCGGTGGCTTGGCGTTGGGATGGTCGCGACATCGATCATCGCAGGAAAGCACCACATCGGTCGAGTGCGGCGATGGAAAGTGTGAAGCTATGGGCGCTCCCGATGAGCTATGCGAATTCATGTTTGACTTCACGCGGGAGCAGCGCCACATGCGAATGACTTCGGGAATCGTTCTTCGGAGGCCTCGCATCGTGATGACTCCCGCTGCTCCCGCGAGCAGTAGGCAACTCAGTTGCGCGCACCTACAAACAGCGTCGAGCTCCGCACCACACCGCGCTCGTTAAAACAAGGCGTCCAATAGCCATGAAGCGTTACAGCAAGAGCAGATCTCTGGGCGCTGCAACGTTTGGGCAGCAACCCACACTCCGGAAGGCCCATGACATGATTCGACCGCTTCGGGCAGTAACCGTCATCGTGATCCTTGCCGCCGGCGCAGCATGCAGTAGCGCGCAGCTGCTATCTGGAACGCCGAGTTCACCAAGCTCCCAGGCAGCGCTCGATGAAGCCAAGCGGCTCAACCAGCAGGTTGAGAAGCTCTACAAGGAACGCAAATTCCGGGATGCGGTTGCACCCGCGGCACAGGCTCTAGCACTCCGCGAGATGGCGCTCGGGCCGGCGCATCCCGATGTCGCGGAAAATCTGAAGAACCTGGCCATGCTCTATCAGGCGCAACGCGCATACGCCAAGGCTGAGTCGCTCTATGTCCGCGCGCTCAACATCAATGAGAAAGCGCTCGGCCGGATGCATCTGGTGGTTGCGACCAACCTGACCAATCTCGCGGGGCTTTATCAGGCGCAAAGTGTGTACGGCAAGGCCGAGTCGCTCTATGCCCGCGCGCTCGACATCCGCGAGAAGGCACTGGGACCCGCCCATCTGGATGTCGCCGAGAGCCTGAACAACCTCGCCGAGGTCTACCGGGCCCAGGGCGCATACGGCAAGGCCGAGCCGCTCCATATCCGCGCGCTCGACATCCGCGAGAAGGCGCTCGGGCCGATCCATCCCGCCGTTGCGAGCAGCCTGAACAACCTCGCCGAGCTCTACCGGGACCAAGGCGCGTACGGCAAGGCCGAGCCGCTCTATGCCCGCGCGCTCGACATCCGCGAGAAAGCACTGGGGCCGATCCATGTTGACGTCGCGACCAGCCTCAATAACCTCGCCGCGCTCTACTGGGACCAAGGCGCGTACGGCAAGGCCGAGCCGCTCTTGGTCCGCGCAGGCGACATCCTCGAGAAGGCGCTGGGGCCGATGCATCCCACCGTCGCGGGCAACCTCGATAACCTCGGCTTGCTCTACTGGGCCCAAGGCACATATGGCAAGGCCGAGCCGCTCTTGGTTCGCGCCCTCGACATCCTCGAGAAGACGCTGGGGCCGATGCATCCCGACATCGCGAACAGCCTCAATAGCCTCGCCGCGCTCTACCGGGACCAAGGCGCGTACGGCAAGGCCGAGCCGCTCTGGGTCCGCGCCCTCGACATCCTCGAGAAGACGCTGGGGCCGATGCATCCCGCCGTCGCGAACAGCCTCAATAGCCTCGCCGTGCTCTACGGGGACCGAGGCGCGTACGGCAAGGCCAAGCCACTCTTGGTCCGCGCCCTCGACATCAACGAGAAGGCGCTGGGGCCGATGCATTCCCGCGTCGCGAACAGCCTCAGTAACCTCGCCTGGCTGTACCAGGCCCAAGGCGCATACGGCAAGGCCGAGCCACTCTATGTCCGTGCACTCGGCATCCACGAGAAGACGCTGGGGCCGATGCATCCCGCCGTCGCGAACAGCCTCAATAGCCTCGCCGGGCTGTACCAGGCCCAAGGCGCATACGGCAAGGCCGAGCCGCTCTATCTCCGCGCGCTCGACATCAACGAGAAGGCGCAGGGGCCGATGCATCCCGCCGTCGCGACCAGCCTCAATAACCTCGCCTTGCTCTACCAGGACCAAGGCGCGTACGCGAAGGCCGAGCCGCTCTATCTCCGCGCGCTCGACATCCGCGAAAAGGCACTCGGGCGCATGCATTCCAATGTTGCGACCAGCCTCAATAACCTCGCCGGGCTCTACTGGGCCCAAGGCGCGTACCCCAAGGCCGAGCCGCTCTGGGTCCACGCGCTCGACATCTACGAGAAGGCGCGGGGGCCGATGGATCCCGCCGTCGCGAACTGCCTCAATGGCCTCGCCGAACTCTATCGGGCCCAAGGCGCGTACGGGAAGGCCGAGCCGCTCCTGGTTCGCGCTCTCGACATCCGCGAGAAGGCGCTGGGGCCGATGCATCTCGCCGTCGCGAACAGCCTCAGTGGCGTCGCCGGGCTCTACCAGGCCCAAGGCGCGTACGCCAAGGCTGAGCCGCTCCTGGTCCGCGCCCTCGACATCCGCGAGAAGGCGCTGGGGCCGACACATCCTGACGTCGCGAACAGCCTCAATAACCTCGCCGGGCTTTACAGGGACCAAGGCGCGTACGCCAAGGCCGAGCCGCTCTGGGTCCGCGCGCTCGCCATCAACGAGAAAGCGCTCGGCCCCATGCATCCCGACGTCGCGACCAGCCTCAATAACCTCGCTGGGCTCTACAAGGACCAAGGCGCATACGCCAAGGCCGAGCCGCTTCATGTCCGCGCCCTCGAGATCTGGCAGAAGGCATTAGGGCCGATGCATCCTGACGTCGCGAACAGCCTCAATAACCTCGCTGCGCTCTACTGGGCCCAAGGCGCGTATGCCAAGGCCGAACCGTTCTATGTCCGCGCGCTCGACATCCGCGAGACAGCGCTGGGGCCCATGCATCCTGCGGTCGCGGACAGCCTCAATAACCTCGCCGGACTCTACCAGGCCCAAGGCGCGGATAGCAAAGCCGAGCCGCTTCTAGCGCGTGCAGCCAACATTCAGGAAGAGGAGCTGCGCAACGAGCTCGGACGACTCTCAGAGGCGCGCAAACGTAACAAGATGGCACTCTTCCAGAGTGCGACCGAGCGGTTGGTCTCGTTCCACGCAGAGATCCGTCCGAGCAGCACGACCGCTCTCGAACTGGCACTCACGACCGTCCTGCGGCGTAAGGGACGCATCCTCGATTCCATGATCGACAATGAGGCGATATCGCGCGCTCACCTCACGCCTCACTTGCAGAAGTTGTTCGACCAGCTCTCGCAAGCACGCTCCGAGCTCATCGCGCGGCTCTACGAGCCCGCCGGTCCACTCAGCACCGCTGCGGTCCACCGCGAAGCGATCGCTGCGCTCCGTGTACACATCGACGAGTTGGAAGCTAAACTCAGCGACGCAAGCGAAGCGTTTCGCACCCAGGTCGCGCCGGTCACGGTAGGAACTGTGCAGGCGGCGCTGCCTGCCGATGCGGCGCTGGTGGAGTTTGTTCGCTATCGCCGCGTCGATCTGCGGCAGGCAAAGCCTTGGCAAGAGGAACGCTACCTTGCCTATCTGTTGACCCCACAGGGCCCGCCGCAATGGGCCGCGCTCGGTGAAGCCGCGCCGATCGACGCGGTGATCGATGACGTGCTTGCCACGATGGACAGCCGGATCTCCGTCGCGACCGCAAAGGCCACGCTGCGGCGCCTCGACGCCCAAGTGTTTGCGCCGATTCGCGCACAGCTGCCGGGCATCTCGCAGGTGATCTTGGCGCCCGACAGCAAGCTCAACCTGGTGCCGTTCGAGGCGCTGATCGATCCCAAGGGGCACTATGCGCTGGAGCGCTATCGGGTGAGCTACGTGTCCTCCGGCCGCGACCTTGTGCGGTTCGCATCACCGCAGCGGCCACGCTCCGCGGCGGTGCTCATCGCAGGCCCCGACTACGGGCCGCTGTCATCATCACAGACCGCCAGTACGTTGTTGTTTACGCCGCTCGATGACGCTGCCGCAGAAGCCGACGACCTGCGCAGGTACTTCCCCACCGCCCCGGTGACCGGCGCGAAAGCGACCAAGGCCGTGCTCGCAAAACTGACCGGGCCCGCGATGCTCCACATCGCCACTCACGGGTTCTACGGCTGGTCCGCCGACATCGCCGCGGCGGCGGCGAGAAATGCGGGCCGGGTCGCTCCGCCCGGTCCGTTGCGCAACGGCATCGTGGGCTTTGAGGCATCGCCTCCTCCGACCCTGGATCCGGCCGAGGGTCTCGATCAGTCGGGTCTAGCGATGGCCGGCGCCAACCGTGGGCCCGACGGCATCGTGACCGCGCGAGAGATCGCCGGCTTCGACTGGTGGGGGACCCAGCTGGTGGTCTTGTCAGCGTGCCAGACCGGCGTGGGCGCCGTGCCGTCCGGCGACGGGGTGTACGGCCTGCGGCGTGCACTGGTGCTCGCCGGGGCCGCGTCTCAGGTGATCAGCCTGTGGAGCGTTAGCGACTCGGCCACCCGCGCGCTGATGCGCGACTACTATGGAGAGCTGAAGCGCGGCGCCGGACGCGCCGAGGCGCTGCGTCAAGCCCAGCTGCACATGCTGCATCAGCCGGGCACGGCGCATCCCTTCTACTGGGCCGCCTTCATCCCGGCCGGCGACTCGCGACCGCTGGCCAAGACCGTCTTTGCACCATGGAGGCAGTAGCGATGATTCGACCGCTTCGCGCAGTCCCCATCGTCATGCCCGATACAAGCCTGGCGGACTACGCGACCTGGTTGATGGATCACGGGAGCTGAAACGCAACAGTGAGCTCGGCCGATCTGGCGTGGTCGGGCGTGGTCGCCACCGATCGGCAGCATGAAGATTCGTGCGAAATGGTGTTTGAAATGCCCATCGCGAAGCGCCTGAGCGATCTCGACGGCGCCGGCAGCGGTTGGCGCCGAATCGATTGAATGATCATTCGGGAGCCCGAGAAAACAACACGAGAGGAGAACAGGAATATGCATATAAAGTTCCGTGGTCGTTCGGTCGCCCACGTCGCCACGATCGCTTGGATGATCTCGGGTTGCATAGGTGCCAGTGAGGCCCCACCTGCACCGAGCAATCTCACCGCGACCGGGATCTCCGACCATGCGATCCAGCTCGCATGGACGGACAGCTCCAGTGAAGAAACCGCCTTCGACGTGGAGCGAGCCGCCACACAGAGCGGTCCATTCGCTCCTGTGGCGAGCGTGCAAGCGAACGGAACGATGTATGTCGATGACGGATTGACTGCGTCGACTACATATTACTACCGTATGCACGCTATGGGCGAACACGGAGATTCCGACTATACTCCTGTCGCGTCTGCGACGACGAAGACGTGTGTGCCGGCACAGACACGTTGCATCCGGGGCGACATCGGACACGTCCAGACCTGCAATTCATCGGGCACCGCTTGGGCGACGAGCGCTTGTGCCAGGTTTTCACCTTGCTCCAACCAGCAGTGTCGACCGGTCTGCGATATGACATCGACGCCGGTGAATCCCACGCTGTGCATCTTCCCCAACCAGGACGGGATCAATGACGGTGAGTGGCTGTACTTCGACCCGCTTCTGTCGGCCCCGGACAAGGCCACCGGCGGCTCGGCGACGAGCGCCGGTGCATCTGCGCCCATCTTCAGCACCGACCAGAGCTGGCAGTATGCGTGGAGTCTGACGAGCCATGATATCGCCTACGCGCAGTTCAAGCTGAACCAGTTCACCGCCCCTCGCGCACAGCGGCTCACGTTCCGCGCGCAGCGCGCCGGAACTGTTAACAGCGGCACGAATCGCTTCTCGGTTGACACCTTCGATGGAAATCACACCCTCATCGCGAGCTGCCTGGGCGGCCCGGTCCCGTTCAGCTGGACGACGTCGAGTTGCTTCATCGATGACTCGCTAGGAAACCGCCTCAGCTACGACGGCAAGCTGAATACCATGTCGTTGACGATCACGGACGACGGCACCCGAAACCCGATCGATGTGCTCGACGTCAACTGGATCAAGCTCTCGATCGAGCCTTGAAAGGTACGACCATGCACTCGATCAACGGTGTTATACGGTGTGTATTGGTGATGGCTACGCTGGGCGCTGTCGCCGGGTCTGCCTCCGCGGATGGCCTCAAACCCTTGGGTGGCATCGAGCCGCTGGCCCCTGGTGTGGCGTCGACGCTGCCGGACAAGGGTGTGCTGCCTCGCCGGGAGGGTAGGGTCGTCGCAACCGTGGGTGCCGAGCTGTTCGGAGGTCCGTCGAGCTTCGGCGCCAATGCGGTTGCCACGCTCCGGCTGGCCGAGACCATCGGCTTCGGCATCGGGCTGCGCGGCGCCACCGGCGGCGGCCCATTCCTGCGGATCGAGGCCATCGGCCTTGCGGTCAACCACTGGGCCTTCATCGGCTTTGCCGACTACGCGCTCTCCGACAGCTGGGTCGGTGGGGCGCTGATCGCGCCGCTCAGGCGCGACACCTACGTCCGGGTCGCGGTCAGTGCCGACGAGCAGGGCAACGGGAGCATGAGCCTGGGCGTGGAGTACGACCTATGGTGAAGATGATTGTACTCGCCGCCGTGGTGATGTCGGGCTGTGCGATCCGGTCGACGCGCGCCCGCGATGCAACGCTTCACTACCATCCCACGCTGGACGAACTGCGCACCGCACCCGCTGTCGGACCCATGGAGCCCTTGCCGCGAGCCCCCCTGGCGACGATCGCCCTCAAGCGTGTCACGAGCGCCTATCCTCAGCCGATCGGGCTGGACTATTCGGACGATGGCGGATTCCGGAAGGTCATAGGCGTTGAATGGAGCGCTGAGGAGCTCGAAGCCGCGCTGTCGGACGCGCTTCCGCTCGCGCTGGCCGGCGCCGACAGCGCGGTGATGCACGCGCGGGGCTCGATCGTGAGCGTTGCGCTGTACCGCTTCGGCGGAACGATGTATGCCCTCGCGGCCCTCGAGTTGCGTGTCTCGCACGAAGGGGCGGAGGTCTACGCGGCGCGCTACACGGCCTCGCTGCAAGGCCCTGACCGGGAACAGCTGCTCGTCGCCCTGGCGAACCGTCTCGTCAGCCAGATCGCGCACGACGACCACCTGGCCGTTGCACTCGGAGGAGGTGTGAGATGACGTCGAGACTCCTCCTGGCAACCATCGCGCTCGCGGCGTGCCGCCCCGCTGCGACGTACCTGGTCGCGCAAGCGCCCGGACGGCTGGCGGAAGCCGATCGGCTTTCGTCAGTGCCCGCCATCATCCTGGTGACGCCGCAAGACCGGCGGCCGGAAGCCGAGCGCGGAGGTCGAGCCGCGGAGATCAGCTTTCTGTTTCTGCTTGCCTCGACGGGCGGGTCGATAAGCCACGCCGCCGGAGCGGCCGTGCTCGATGGAGATGACATGCTGCGATGGAGCAATCACGGCTTTCCGGGTGGGGACGACTCGAACCCGAGCTCGGTGGCTTCCGACATCGGCAAGGCGCTCCAGAGCGCCGCTGGCCGGCCGATCAAATACGTCGTTGCCATGGCCAATGCCGCGGCGGCGGACGCTGCCGATGGCACCGTGATCGCGACGGTGGTGCTCGATCACGCCACGCAGATCACGCCGACCAACGCCGACCACAACCAGACGACGCGGCAGCAAGGGAACCACCAGGTCACGACGACCACCAGCAGCAGCGAGACGTTCGGCTCGTACTGGACGTTCGCGTTCCAGATCGAGCTCGGTGAGGTGCGCGACCGACGCGTCGCCCGCCGGCTCGTCCTGCACGTCGCCTCCTCGGCATCGTCACCGACGGCCTATGGAGATGCAGTGCAAAAGGCGGCCACCGAAGTGGTCCACGCCGTTGCCAGCGAGTGGAGCAAGCCCTCGTCAGCTACGCCGCCCTTCAGCCCGGCACCGGCCGGGCCGAGGCGCTGCGCCAGGCCAAGCGGGGCCTGCGGCAGCAGCCGGGCTATGCGCATCCGTTCTACAGGGCTGCCTTCATCCCGGCCAGCGACTGGCGACCGCTGAACAAGAGTGTCTTTTTACCATGGAGGCAGTAGCGATGATTCGACCGCTTCGCGCAGTTACCATCGTCGTAATCCTTGCTGCTGGCGTGGCACGCATCAGCGCGCAGCCGTCATCCGAGGCGCCGATCTCGCCGAGCTCTCAGGCAGCGCTCGAGGAGGCCAAGCAGCTCAACCAGCTGGTGGACCACCTTTACAAGGAGGGCAAGTTTCAGAATGCGGTTGCACCCGCAGAGCGGGCTCTGGCGCTCCGCGAGAAGACGCTGGGGCCCATACATCTTGATGTCGGAGAGAGCCTGACCAATCTTGCCTTTCTCTACTATGCGCAAGGCGCGTACGCCAAGGCCGAGCCGCTCTATGTGCGCGCGCTCGACATCCGTGAGAAGGCGCTTGGGCCTCTGCATCCCGATGTGGCGAACAGCCTAACCAACCTCGCGGTAGTCTACGAGAAGCAAGGCGCGTACGGCAAGATCGAGCCGCTCTTGGTCCGTGCGCTCGCCATCCACGAGAAGGCGCTCGGGCTCAACGATCCCCTTGTCGCGACCAGCCTGAGCAACCTCGCCGTGCTCTACAAGGCGCAAGGCGCGTACAGCAAGGCCGAGCCGCTCTATGTGCGCGCGCTCCACATCCGCGAGAAGGTGCTCGGGCCAAGCCATCGCGATGTCGCGGAGAGCCTGAACAACCTCGCCTTTGTCTACTGGGCCCAAGGCGCGCACGCCAAGGCCGAGCCGCTCTTCGTCCGTGCGCTCGACATCCGCGAGAAGGTGCTCGGGTCCACGCATCCTGAAGTGGCGAATAGCCTGAACAACCTCGCCGGGCTGTACCAGGAGCAAGGCTTGTACGCCAAGGCCGAGCCACTCTTCGTCCGTGCGCTCGACATCCGCGAGAAGGTGCTCGGGTCCACGCATCCTGAAGTGGCGAATAGCCTGAACAACCTCGCCGGGCTGTACCAGGAGCAAGGC
>Ga0134121_10005408_pt1 | contig 10369 bp, 7 predicted proteins | sample KB301_FD_96463 | JGI IMG/M metagenome (GOLD analysis project Ga0134121, IMG submission 96463) | Terrestrial soil microbial communities without Nitrogen fertilizer from Kellogg Biological Station, Michigan, USA - KB3-0-1 | ecosystem: Environmental > Terrestrial > Soil > Unclassified ...
CTTCGTCGGGTCCTTGGGACTCCCACCGTGACCGGCGAGCAGCTGACCGAACACATCTGGAGGCAATTGGTCTCTTCTCTCTCATCGGGAAGACTCTCGAACGTTCGTCTCGTGCAGTCTCGGAATTTGTCTTTCGAATACGCAGGCTAACCCATCTCCGTCTGTTCAGTACGGGGGGTTCTGTGAATACACGTCTGATCTATGCCCTTCTAATAGTATGCCTGTTCTGGTCGGCGGCGGCCTGGTCTGCCGAGGAAACGGAGGCGGTCGAAAAGACCGTCAAGGAAGCTGCCATGGCGGCTGCGACATTTTCAGAAACCAAAGATAAGCAAGCCGTGTTGAAGTTGTACACGAAAGACTATGTCGGTATTCAAGACGGCGAGACAGAGACACGGGACTCAATTGAGAAGTGGCTGTCGGACTATGAATCTGAACTGAACAAGGGAAGCAAACTTCGCTTTATCAGTGTCGTATCGAACCTGGAGGTTCGGATTCCCGGCCCAACGGCTTGGGCGACTTACGATTACGTGTTTCAGGCGATCAGGAAAGGCGAACTCGAAGCGCAGGACTCGGGGCAATGCACCACCATTCTGCGCAAGGAAGGCGTAACCTGGCTCATTCAGCATGAACACTGTTCCAAGGCGAGACCCATAAAATAGCATCCTGTCCCCTGGCTGGCTGGGCCGGCGGCTCTTCGATCTCATAGAAAACTGTTCCGGTCTGACCAGGGCTCATAAAAAAGCCTGCTCGGCTCCACTGGCCGAGCAGGCTCTGCAACCGTTTTAGTCTTCGTTACGGGTATGTGGCTTCGTTGCCATCAACGACGATTCCCGTACCCCCAGTTGGTGCGCCTGCGTCAGCGGTCGTGCCAGATCCGCTCTCGACGTGGAGATTCACGCCAGAGAATATCACGTGCGGCCCTTTGACTCCATTTACTACTCCCGGTTCAATCTTCACATATTTAGCCAGGTCTGTAAGTACGGGATTGGTAGGGGGCGCAGAGGGGGGAGGTGGAGCCGGTACCACTGTTGAGACGATCATTGAGAACTTTGACTTGGTCCTTTAATTTGGCGACCTCGAGGAGGGAGACTCTTCTCCTCTCAGCCGAAGTCGGTGAGGAGGAACTACTTGATCAAATAGTCCGCAATCAGCGCGGCGAGTTCGTCCGGCTCCACCACCCCTTCACGGGTCAGGAGCAGCTTGCCATTGGAGAAAAAGTGCGTCGTGGGGTAGGTCTCGAAGGTGTGGCTTTTCTTAATCTCGCGGCAGCGGCCTGGCACGTGCATCTTGGCCTTGCCGACTCTCACATCGGGAAACTTGGCGGCCGTCTCTTCCAGAATCGGGTCGTAGGTTTTGCAGGGCTCACACGTCGCTAGGCCGTATGCGACGATCGAGGCCGGCGCCCCTGTAAATTCCTTATAGTTTTCGTCTCTGACGTCTTCGACTATTCCAGCCATCTTCGTCGTCCACCATTCATCAGGTCAGAAGTCCGAAAGTCAGGAAGCCCCCATTTGGAGGCTTTTGACTTTCGGACCCTGCGCCTGGAATTAGCTGAGCTTCGCGAGGGCTGCGAGGATATCCTTATCTTCCCGAGCCACTTTGATCTCCTGCACCTTCGCATAGGCGACCTTGCCGCTCTTGTCCACGATGACGGTCGCACGCTTTGAGCAGTTCAACGGCTCGAAGTAGAGACCGTAGCCTTTTGCTGTGGTCCGATGCACGTCCGACAGCAGCCGATGCTTGAGATCCATGGAATCGGCCCACGCCTTGTGCGAGAAGAAGCTGTCGCAGCTGATACCGAACAGTTCCGCATTGGCCGATTGAAACTTCGGGAAGTCGTCGGTCAAACACTTGTTCTCGCCTTGACAGACAGGGCTCCAGTCCAGCGGGTAGAAGCAGAGCACGACATTTTTCTTGCCACGATAGTCGCTCAGTTTCACATCCTTCTGGTCCTGGTCCTTCAAGTTAAAATCCGGTGCGGTATCGCCCACCTTGATTTCTGCTGCTACATCGCTCATCGGCATGCCTCCTTCATTCTAATTGGGGTTAGTCCGGCCTCTGACACTGTCACCGGTATTTTTTACCGTGCGGCTTGAAAGCTTGTCAACGGTCTTGAAGGCCTAGAAGAGGCCTGACTAGCTCATAAGTGGTCGATAAAATATAAGAACTATGACAACGGCCGAATTTCTCGAAAACTTAGCATGCGTCCGGCTGGTGCGGCGGTTCGGTGGTTGGCAATCGCAACGCTCTGACCCAGGAGGCCCACGCGAATATGGCTTCCAACTTTTGGCGACTGACCGGTCCTGATTAATTCGTCCGCTGTGTGTCCGAGAAGATCCCTGACAGGCTGGTCCGGGAGACCAGGGGCGAGAAACATCTCCAGTTCATCCACGCCAAACTTACTGAGGCCGAGGGTGTAGCACCAGTTCCGGCGGCTCTGCTCATCGTCGGTCTGCATGATCGGGATGTGATCGCTGAGATTGAATTGGTTGAGGGGACGATCCTGCCAATCCGACGGGTTCACGTACTGGTTCGTGGTGATGTCGTAGGCCGTGCCTTGCGTGAGGAGCGTGAGGCCCCGCGCGAGTCGAGCGGCAAACAGAATTGTGTCCGGCATATCGCGCGGAGGCACAAGGGATGGAGCGACAGCACCGACATGCTCATGTTCCCACGCCAGTTGTTCCTTCAAACCTGCGATATGGGTGGCCGGAAGCGGGATGACGATGTGAGCCGTCCATGGCCCATGGACCGCATGCCAGGATTCCGTTGCCTGCTCGTCGGCGCGCACGGTCAACGGACCGCCGTATTCGAGGTCATACCAGGTCTTGAGCTCTTCGGGTGCTGGCACAGTTCCCCGATAGCCGACGAAGTAGAGTGGGGGACGGCGGGCGGAAGGTTTGGGGGTTTTCTTCCTGATCCTCATCGCTGCAGGGAAGGCTATTTGACGGACTTACGGGCTTTGCGGCGGTCATCCGGGTTTAGGAGCCGTTTGCGGATACGCAGACTTTTTGGCGTGACTTCAACCAGTTCATCCGGACCGATATATTCGAGTGCGAATTCCAGGCCCATTTCCCGTGGCGGTGTGAGAACCAGCGCTTCATCGGTACCCGATGCCCGCATGTTGGACAGGTGCTTTTCTTTACAAACGTTGACGTCCATGTCTTCGTCTCGGCTGTTCTCACCGACGACCATCCCGCGATAGACCTCCACGACAGGGCCGATAAACATCGTGCCCCGTTCTTGGGTCATGAAGATGGCATAGCCGGTACTGGTTCCATCTTCGTGTGCGACCAGTGACCCGTGTGTCGCCACCACAAGCTCGCGCTCCTCCACCGGTTCATATGCCACGAAGACATGGTGCATGATAATGGTGCCCCGAGTCTTGGTGACCAAGAGGTTTTTGAGTCCCATGATGCCGCGCGTAGGGATATGGTATTCCAGGTGCATTTCGCTCGGTCCGGCATCGGAATGGATCAGTCGCATGTGGCGCAACTCGCCTCGGCGTTTGCCGAGCTCTTCAATCACGGCGCCTTGATAGGTTTCCGGTACCTGAATGGTCAGTTCCTCATAGGGTTCGAGGACCTTGTCCCCTTCCCGGTGGACAATCACTTCAGGTTGAGAGACTTGCAGTTCGTATCCTTCTCGGCGCATCTGTTCGATCAGGACGCCCAGATGCAGCTCGCCGCGGCCGGCCACGAGGAACTTATCGGCACTGTCTGTTTCTTGTGCGCGTAACGACACGTTGGTTTCAAGCTCTTTGAAGAGCCGATCGCGCAAATGCCGCGAGGTGAGGTACTTACCTTCCCGTCCGGCGAAGGGGCTATTGTTCACGGAGAAGGTCATTTGGACAGTCGGCTCGTCGACCGTGACCCTGGTCAGCGCCACTGGGTGCTCCGCGTCGGCAATGGTGTCGCCGATGCTCACCTCGTCCAGGCCTGCCACCGCGACGATTTCTCCGGCTTCGGCCCGTTCCATGTCCGTCCGTTCGAGGCCGGAGTAGACCGCGAGGTCCGACACTTTTCCAGGGAACTGTGCGCCGTTCTTTCCGAGGACGACCACATTCTGACGACGAGCGATCGAGCCGGATTGGATCTTCCCCACACCCATTTTGCCTTTGTAAAGGTCTTGAATGAGAGAGAGAACCAGGATCTGGAGCGGGGCCTCGGCGTTGATAGCCGGGGCGGGAATCTTTTCCAGCACGGTGTCGAGGAGCGGCGTAATGTCTGTGCCAGGCTTATTCACGTCGAGCGTCGCGGTGCCCTTGATTGCCGCTGTGTAGACGATTGGAAAATCGAGCTGCTCGTCGGTTGCACCGAGATGGACGAACAAGTCGAAGGTCCGATTGACCACATCATCGATCACTGCGTCCGGCCTATCAATTTTGTTAATGACCACAATGGCCTTGTGGCCAAGCGCCAAGGCTTTCCGCAACACGAAGGTCGTTTGCGGCATGGGACCCTCTTTCGCATCTATCAGGATCAAGACGCCGTCCACCATACGTAGAGTTCGCTCGACTTCACCGCCGAAGTCGGCGTGGCCCGGTGTATCGACGATATTGATCTTCACGCCCTTGTAGGTCACGCTGGCGTTCTTGGCCCGGATGGTGATCCCGCGCTCACGTTCCTGGTCCATCGAGTCCATGATTCGTTCGCCCATATCGTCGATCTTGCGATGGACATGGGTCTGCCGGAGGACGGCATCGACCAGTGTCGTCTTGCCATGGTCGACGTGGGCAATGATTGCGATATTCCTGATATCGCTCCGACGTTCATTGAGCTCGAGGGGCGTGGTAACAGGAGATTCTGATGTGGCTATCCGATCCATAAATATTGCTGCATGCTCCCAAAAAAAAGACGCCCGGAAGTCCAGGCGCCGTACGGCAGTATACACGAAGCGTGATGTCCGGTACAAGCGATGTGCGAGGAAGATACCGGAGGTTGATAACCCGGCATCGACTTGAGTTTTAGCGACCTCCACGGTATGGTGACATTGGTATTCTTCTCCAGTAGCCGAGCCTCCTTCAAGAGTAACCCCGCGTAACCATGATAGATCGCCCCATAGAGCTTCAGGATCCTCCTCGCCAACCACCACCCCGCCGGCCATGGCGTTGGTGGCAGATCTCGCTTCTAAGTGTAGGGGCAGCCTTCTTGGTAGGGGGGCTGATAGCCGGCGGGTTGCTCTGGCACCTCTCAAAAGATCTTCCTGCGTTGGATCAACTGGGGACATATCAGCCGAGCCTGGTGACCCAGGTCTATTCGAGCGATCAGCGGCTCATTGGTCAGTTTTTCATTGAGCGTCGCATCCTGACCCCTGTCGGTGACATTCCCGAAGGCTTGCGACGCGCGGTCGTGGCTGTTGAGGATGTCCGGTTCTTCGAGCATCCCGGTCTCGACTACATCGGCATGGCCCGGGCGGCTTGGACGAATCTGCGTCGAGGGGGCAAGGTCGAAGGGGCCAGCACCATTACCCAGCAGTTGGCGAGGTCGCTGTTCCTTTCGTCCGAACGCACCTTCGACCGCAAAGTCCGCGAGCTCATTCTGGCCTACAAGATGGAATTGGTTCTGACGAAGGAGCAAATTCTCGAACTGTACCTGAATCAGATTTACTTCGGACAAGGCGCGTATGGTGTCGCTTCGGCGGCTCAAACGTATTTTGGAAAAGATCTCTCCGCCCTCACGACTGGAGAGTCAGCATTTCTGGCGGGTCTTCCGAAATCGCCGAACCATTATTCGCCGTTCAAGGCCTACGACCGTGCAAAGAAACGACAAGAGCATGTGCTGGCGCGCATGGAAGAGGCAAAGTTCCTTACGACGGCAGAACGCGAACAGGCTACAGCCGAGATACTCAACTTTCGTCGTCCTGGCGCCGAACAGGCTGCGCCCTATTTTGTGGAATATATCAGGCAGTTGCTAGTCGCGAAGTATGGCGAATCGATGGTGTACAAGGGCGGGCTCAAGGTTGTGACGACATTGAACATGGAGATGCAGAAGCTTGCTGAGGCGGCCTTCGCAGATGGCTTGCGCGAATTGGATAAGCGCCAAGGGTGGCGCGGTCCGCTTCGAACGGTCGATCTTACCGCTCCGTCCCCATCCATTGTTGCTGCGGTGGTTGATCAGGTACTAAAAGTAGGAGACTATCGCGAAGGGGTCATCACCAAAGTGGCGAAGGACCAATATCTGGTGCAGATCGGCACGACGCAGGCCCAACTCGCCTTTGACGATATGGCATGGGCGAAGCGCCGTCTCACCGGGCCGGATACGGCGAAAGATGTCGTGTTCAATCCGAATCTCAAACAAGTGCTGAAACCTGGTGATGTGATCGAGGTAATGGTGAAGCAGCTGGATCGTGGCCTCGTTCATGTGCAACTCGAACAGACTCCCCTCGTCGAGGGAGGGCTGATCGCGCTGGAGCCAGGCAGGGGAGCCATTCGGGCCATGGTCGGAGGCTATGATTTCAGTCGTAGCGAGTACAATCGGGCCGTGCAAGCCCACCGCCAGCCTGGATCCGCTTTCAAGCCGATTATCTATGCGACGGCTGTGAGTCAAGGCATGAGCCCCGCGTCGGTGATCCTCGATGCGCCGGTTGTCTATGAACAGGAACAGGATGAGAAAACATGGAAGCCGGAGAACTATGGAAGGAAAATCCATGGCATGGTGAGTTTGCGTGATGCATTGGCCCACTCGCACAATCTGGCGACGGTCCGGCTGCTGGACAAGGTTGGCGTCAAGAACGTCATTGATTTTGCGAAAACGGTTGGGATCACCAGTCCTTTGGCGGCAGACCTGTCGCTAGGACTGGGCTCATCCTCCCTCGGGTTGATGGAATTGACCTCTGCCTATAGCGTGTTACTCAACCAGGGGAGCCGCGCAGAGCCGTATGCGATTCTCTTCGTAAAGGATAATGCGGGAACTGTGCTGGAACAGGCTGAACCGCAGGCGCTACAGGTGATTTCCAAAGAAACGGCCTACTTAGTTACGAATATGATGGAAGACGTGATCCAAAAGGGGACCGGTCAGGCGGCTAAAATGATCGGGCGACCGATAGCAGGGAAAACTGGCACGACGGACGAGTTTATCAATGCGTGGTTTATTGGCGGTGCACCAAACTTGGTTACGGGCATCTATGTCGGGTTTGATGATCGACGTTCACTCGGCGAAACGGAATCTGGGGCGCATGCCGCGCTGCCCATATGGATTAACTTTATGCAGAAAGCGCTGAAGCCATTGCCGGTCATCGCTTTTACCATTCCGGAAGGCATCACGTTCGTCAAGGTCGATCCGGCGACGGGGTTGCTTGAGGATGGCCAGGAAGACCAGGCTAGTACCGTCGAACTCTTTACCAAAGGCAGCGAACCGACTCAAACGACTCAGCGCCGGCTGGACCCGATTGATTTCTATAAGCTCGATCAGATTCCCGATGGGGCACTCTAGCAGGATGCTGAAAAAGTCACCCTTCTCACCCGCCCAGCCCTGGCGCGCCGAGACGCGCCCTTTCCCATGCGGCGTTCTCAGCTTCCAAGAATCCTCAACGTACCCCTGAGGGTAGGCCTCCGGTTCTTGCCCCCCTGCGGCCTTGCTGGACGGTCTTTTTGAGCATCCTGCGTAATATTTCTGTTGTCCGTATTCTGCGACGTGCTTGCTAACGAGTAGAGGGAAAGATGTCGCATTTCAATTCAATTCAGACCCGCAACGTCAGAATCTCCTTTAACGTCTGTTCAATGTCCTCCGATGAGTTGAGGAGACTTGGTGCCAACCGCGCATACTGCGCCGCGTAGGGCGAGGTACTCCCGACAATCTTCCTGTGCCGGAGCCGTTCGATCACTTGGTCTGGTTGCATCCCAGCTACTTCGAAGCAGACGATGCCGGCCGACAGCTCTTGCGACATCGGTGTATGCAACGTAATGTGCGGCATCCTCGCCAATCCCTGCTTCAACTGCTGATTCAATTCGTAGATGCGTTGGGTCACACGCGCCTTACCGATGGCCTGATGGAGCATGAAGGCTTCATCAAGAGCCCACCGATGTTCGAAGGAATGAAATCCACCCGGTGTCATGTAGACGGATCTCGGTAGATCTTTCTGCGGACTCACCTTCATCCAGATATCGTAGGCTTGAGTATTGAAAGTCGGAATGATGGGGTTGGCCACAGGCCAGGCCCGTTTCTGCCCCCACACAAGACCAGTACCCCTTGGACCAAACATCCATTTATGTGTCCCTGCAACCAGGAAATCGCACCCGACGTCGGAGAGACGGAAATCTTCGACGCCCAACGCATGGACCCCATCTACGCAGAAGATCACTCGATCCTGCTCAGCACGGGATGCATTCAGTTTGTGAATCGCCTGGGCCATCTCCTGGATCGGGAGCTTCAACCCGGTGCTCGAATGGACCCACGTTCCTGCAACGATACGGGTGTTGGGTCGAATCTCCTTGATAAGATTGTCGAGTAATTCTTGGCGCGAGACATTCTTGAGGGAATGATAGAGCGGGATCTGTCGTATCATGGCCCCGGTGCGTTCTGCACCAAGCCGCAAGGACGTTTCAGTTGCATAATGATCGTGTAAGGTCGTGAGGATTTCCTGACCCTCACGCAGGGTGAGGCCGCCGTATAAGAGTCCCAGCCCCATGGTTGTACTATCAGTGAGAGCGATCTCGGTCGGATCAACCGCAAGATAGGCTGCCGCGGCCTGCAAGACGGCCGCCTCCTGCTTTTCTTCCTGTTCGAACCAATAGCCGATAGGATCGGCGTCCAATCCGCGCCGGTGGCGTTCGATCGCTGCTCGAACCGAAGTAGGGTGGGATGCGAGAAAGAATCCCGCCAGATGAATATGGTCACGAGAGAGTTGAAATTGCTCACGTACGGCTTGCCAGCTGTCAAACTTCGGCGACGCTGAGTTGGCAGTGGAAACAGGAGCCTCGGCAGCCAGCAGTGCCGCACCGATGGCCAGGCCGCTACGAACAAGAAAATCCCTCCGGCCAATCGCACCCATGGAAACCTCCTTGCGGAAGATGAATGTTCGGGGACTTCTTACTCTACTGCGATGACCAATGGTGAACAAGCTGGTCGTGTTGGCGGGGAAGTCTTCTTCTCAGGGCTGCTCAAAAAGGCTCTCTGACGAGGCCGCAGGGAGCGGGACGACTGAGACGTACCCTTGTGGTACGTTGCAGGGAGGCACGCGACTGAGAACGAAGTCAGAGAGCCTTTTTGAGCAGCCCTTATGAGTAGGCGTCTATTGGCGGGCACGTGCATACCAGATGGCGATCTCCATAGGCTTCGTCGATACGGCTCACGCTGGGCCAGAATTTATGGTCACGTACCCAGGGAGCAGGGAAGGCAGCCTGTTCACGGCTATAGGGTCGAGTCCATTCGTTGGCCGTCACCACCTGTGCCGTGTGGGGAGCATTCTTCAAGAGATTATTAGTGCGGGGCTGGCGTCCCTCGGCAATGTCTTGTATCTCCGCGTGGATGAAGATCATCGCTTCGCAGAACCGGTCTAACTCAGCCTTCGATTCGCTCTCTGTCGGTTCGATCATGAGAGTCCCGGCGACCGGGAACGAGACCGTCGGAGCGTGAAACCCATAATCCATCAATCGCTTGGCCACATCCATCGCTTCAATTCCCGCAGCCTCTTTGAACTGACGAAGATCAAGAATGAACTCGTGCGCAACGAGTTGGGACGGTCCTGTATAGAGAACGGGATAGTACTTCTCCAGCCGTTTGGCCATGTAATTGGCGCTTAAGATTGCGACCTGCGTTGCCTTGGTCATGCCGTCGCGACCCATGAGGGCGATGTAGACCCAGGAAATCGTCACAATACTGGGGCTGCCATAGGGTGCCGCCGACACCGATCCGATGGAATCTTGTCCGCCCAATTGTGTGACCGGATGGCCGGGAAGAAATGGGGCCAGATGCCGAGCGACACAGATTGGTCCCATCCCAGGTCCCCCCCCGCCATGAGGGATACAGAATGTTTTGTGTAGATTCAGATGGCAGACGTCCGCGCCGATGTCCCCTGGTCGACAGAGCCCTACCTGTGCGTTCATGTTGGCACCGTCCATATAGACTTGCCCGCCGTGCGTATGAATGATCTGACAGATGCGCCGTACGTCCGCCTCGAAGACACCGTGCGTCGAGGGGTAGGTCAACATGAGCGCGGACAGCCGATCACGATGCTGAGCGGCCTTGGCTTCAAGATCGGTGACATCCACGTTGCCCTGTCGATCGCAGGCGACCGTCACAACCGTCATACCCACCATCGCCGCACTGGCCGGATTCGTGCCGTGCGCGGACAAGGGAATCAAGCACACATCCCGATGCTCTTCACCCTGGCTTCGGTGGTACGCCCGAATTAACATCAGTCCCGTATATTC
>Ga0134121_10005409_pt1 | contig 10367 bp, 8 predicted proteins | sample KB301_FD_96463 | JGI IMG/M metagenome (GOLD analysis project Ga0134121, IMG submission 96463) | Terrestrial soil microbial communities without Nitrogen fertilizer from Kellogg Biological Station, Michigan, USA - KB3-0-1 | ecosystem: Environmental > Terrestrial > Soil > Unclassified ...
AACCCGAAGGCATTCCATTCAGCATCGTTGCCAGCGCATCTCCCGACAGAGGACTTGGCTTGCCGTCAATCATAACTACTGTTCCGGATTTTCCTTTCAGCCTGATAACCTCATCTTCGCCAACAATGATTCCGGGGGAACGTTTCAGCACTTCCATGGCTGTGGAGCCCGCAGTCACAATGCTGTTCTCTACGTTCACGATGGTTTTATCAAACTGGTGTTCTATAAAAGGTTTGATCGAGGTAACTGAAACTTCTTTTAATTCTTTTGATTGTCTTTGCAGCACCAGGATCCCCGCATCGTAACTCCCCGGGCCCAAGTCAAACGCAAGACCGTTCAATTTTACAAAACCGGTAAATGCAGCGCGAAGAAAATATTTTCCCTGACTAATTTCTTCCAGTGCAAACGCCCCTGTGCTGTCAGTGATCGCTGCTTTAACAAGAGACGAATCGTTTTCCCGGAGAAGTACAATATTTACAAATGGCAATGGGTTCCCCGATTCATCAGTGACCTTGCCGGATATTTTTCCAGTGCGGATACCCTGGCCGGAAGCAGCAATTGAAAAAATAAAAAATAATAATTGAAAAATTTTCTTCATGAATATTAAAAACCCGTGGTGAAGATTTCAAAAGTATTGTAAATATTTTTGAAGCCGGTTTCATCACTGGTTAAACATTTGTGAATTTTTTCACAAGGGAAAATGACTGCCGACTGGTAGCTGAAAAAAATTGAATCAACCGGTTGCTCAATAAGGCATCGGTTCAAGTTCCAGGATGTGATGCAGGTGATGCAGAAGGTGCTTCACATAATCTTCGGCCAGCCATTTCAATGTATGCAAGGATGGCTCCGCCTTGCCGGTATTGCACTTGCGCATCCACATTTCTTCAGTCATGTTGGAAAGAATGTGCTCAATCTGGTGGTTGAGAAGAAGCCAGAGTCGCGCCAGTTGAATCACCGGCTGGCTGTTGTAATTATTCAGCTCCACCCATTTATCCTGCCCGTAAATAACATGAGGCTCGGTTTCATATTGTGCAACAATAAACCTTCGCAGGTTGTTGTGCGCCGAATCAATCAAATGCCCAAGCTCTTCTTTCTTGCTCCACTTCCCCGGAGCAGGATGCAATGATGACTCATCCTCTTTTAATTGCTGCAGTTCCTGCGCGCGGGTAGAAATAATTTCCAGGAGCATGGCTCCTATTCCTGATGAATCCGGTTGATTTATATCAAGCCATGCAAGCGCATTTTCGAGCTTGTCAAACATCCTGGCAGGCATTCCCCTGTTCACCGCTACATTCTCGCCGAAGCGCTGCGGGTCGAGCACAGGGATTGAAAGCAGGTATGCAAATTTCGGCAATGTCCTGAATGAGGAAGCATGCTTAACGTACTCCCTGGCTACGAATTCACCATAATGAAACCGCTCCATCGTTGTAGGCTCGCCGCTTATCGCCCTGCCGTCAAAAAGTACTTTTTTGCTATGATGTTGCTTCACGGCTTCAAGCATTTCCAGGAAAACCCTCTGTGAAGACTGAAGGTCAAACCTGCCTGATACGACAACACGCATCAGGTCTTTTTCAATAACTATTTTTGAATCCATAGTTATGTAACCACTCCTGGTTTTTTTTCCAAAGATAGTATTTAAAGAAAATGACCTGGAGGTTATAACTTAGCAATTCTAAAAGGCAAACTCTGCCACCCCGGCTCCCCAACTGATAATTATCAATCTATGATGCTGACGACTTTTGCTTCGGGACCCTGGCTCCCTCTTTTCTTGCTTCACTTAACCCGATTGCGATTGCCTGCTTCTTGCTTGTTACTTTTCCTCCTTTGCCGCCTTTACCTGAACGTAATGTACCATGCTTCCGCTCATGCATTGCTCTTTCAACTTTGTCCTGGGCTTTTTTTGAATACTTGGCCATGATATTTTTTTATTTTATAAAATATAAAAATATGCCACAGTTGTTTTCATTTTTCGCAGGCATGACTTTTTTAAGTCACTGCAATCCATAAGAAAAAAAATGCAACGGCCTGGGTAGTCTTTTGAGAACAGTTAAACTGCAATAGTGTGCAATCAGTTGAAGTCAGGCGAGACTTTCCTGACCCGGACAACCGGTTATCTGACTTAACAGGAAAATTTAAGCGAAACGAAAGCACGCATATACCGTATTGTTTACCGGGTATCTAAATGGAATGCCTGGTAGAATTAGAAATTCAACGGAAGCCAATTGCAGGCAGGAAAAAAATACACCAACTCAAAATTTGGCTTTGAAGCAAATGGAAAGAACCGGCTGACACCTGATGAACAACGAAAAGGTACATAGTCTTGTGAACGAACCCGAAAAATATGCCCGGGCGCTTGACCTTGTTTATGTTTCTGATATGCAGCCGGGGATTCAACGGAAAAAAAATGGCAATGGATTTTCCTATTTTAATTCTGAAAAACCTGTTAAAGATGAAGAGGACCTGGAACGGATAAAGAAGCTATCGATTCCTCCGGCATGGGAAGATGTTTGGATATGCCGCCTCCACAACGGACACCTGCAGGCAACCGGTAAAGATGCGCGCAACCGGAAACAATACCGCTACCATTCACTTTGGAATAAGCACAGGAATGAAACCAAGTTCCACCGCATGCTTGAATTCGGTAAGCTCCTGCCACTGCTCCGGAAAAAGGTTGCCAGCGACATCAGGAAAAAGGAAATGACGCAGGAAAAAGTGATTGCCACCGTGGTAAGCCTGATGGAACATACGTTCATAAGGATTGGTAACAATGAATATGAGAGACAGAACGGCTCCTATGGACTGACTACCTTAAAAAACCGCCATGTAAAAATTAAAGGAAGTACCATCCACTTTTCCTTTAAAGGGAAAAAAGGGATCCACCACAGTGTGACGCTGCGAAGCAAGCGCCTTGCGCGTGTTGTTAAAGAATGCAGGGAGATTCCGGGCAAAGAACTCTTTCAGTACATAGATGAGGCAGGAACGGAGCATGCGATTGATTCCGGAAAGGTGAATTCATATATTAAAGAAATTACCGGGGGAGATTATTCGGCCAAAGACTTCCGCACCTGGGCCGGAACATTACATGCCTTGCGCGCCCTGGGAAAATCAGGTGAAGCCGGTACCCCGGCGGACATGAAAAATAATATTTTAAGAGCGTTGGATGAAGTCAGCAGGCTTCTCGGGAATACCAGCGCAGTTTGCAGGAAGTATTATGTGAACCCCCGGCTTCTCGCCATGTATGAGGACCATACATTAGACAGGTATATCAAACAGCTTGATTCTCCGGGGAAAAACCGGACAAGGACGAAGCTCACCCCTACGGAAAAAGTCCTGATGAAAATCTTAAAGGCGCATGCCTGACCTTGCTGGCATATTTTTTTAGCCTTCCGGGCTTCATTCTATGTTCACTGATCAGGAACTGAATCTCCCGGGAAAGTATTTTCTTTGTATTTCCAAAACAGAGGCACCTGCATGATCGATCGAGCGGAAACCTACCCTAAGTTTTATCTTCATGAAGAACTGACAAAAGAGCAGATTGGCTTTTTTGAACTCAACGGGTTTATACATTTCAAAAAATTCTTTAACGCTGAACAGGTTCAGGAAATCATTGATGCGCTGATGAAGCTGCAGGAAAAATGGATTGCTGAAAATGTCAAAGAAGTAAACGGCATTCCGCTCAGGTTTGGCTATGACGAAAATAACCACCTCATCATACATCGCTTTGCATTTTCATCTCTGCACAGTGAGTACATTAGCCACATCGTAAACCTGCCTGCGATACAATCCCTCTGCGGGCTGCTGAATGAAAAGGACGCACGCATCGGTGAAAATGAAAAAGACGGAGTCGTTGTAAACCAGTATGTGAATTCCGCGAACAGTAAAATGAAACAGATGGGCTGGCATACAGACAGCCTGCGTGATATTTTTTATGGCAGACGTATTTTGCCCATGTTGAACATCGGCATCAACCTCACCGATTCAAAGAAAGAGCATGGCGGGTTAAGGGTCCTCAAAGGAACGCACAAACAAAGCATGTACAGAATGATCTTCCGGAAACCATATTATGTGAATAACGACCAGGACGAAAATGAAACTGTAATTGAAACTGAAGCCGGGGATATTACAGTTCACCATGGACATATCTGGCATCGCGTTGCAACTTCCGACCTGGAAGGAAAGGATAGCAAGCGCATCACCATGTACATCCCGATCGTCTGCGGCAAGTATTCCCCAAAGAATGAAAATAGCTTTACCCCCATATATCATAAGATGAATTTTTTTGCCAAAAAGTAATTCCAGATGGGGTACGCTTTAATTACCGGGGGAAGTAAAGGCATTGGAAAAGCAATTGCCTTTGAGTTGGCAGCCCGAGGGTATGACATTGCCCTTGCAGCACGAACCGAAAATTTACTCACTCAGGCAGCAGAAGAAATTTCAAATAAGTTTAAGGTAAAGACAAAGACACTGGCCATAGACCTGGCTGCGCACAATGCAGCAAAAGATTTGTTTGACTGGTGTGTAAAAAGTGAGTTGAATATAAATGTGCTTGTAAACAATGCCGGCTATACCATTTGGGAACTTTTTGAAAATGTCCCGGTGGAAGAGCAGCAGGACATGATGCAGTTGAACATGAATGCCATGGTGGAACTCTGCCGTTACTTTATTCCATCATTAAGAAAAAACAGTCCTTCTTACCTGCTCAATGTCTCCAGCACGAGTGCTTTCCAGGCCATTCCGGCCATGAGCGTTTACGCAGCCACAAAAGCTTTTGTGCTCACTTTTACGCGGGGCTTGCAATATGAATTGAAAGATTCAGGTATTCAGGTAAGCTGTCTCATCCCGGGCACCACCGATACGTTTTTTATGGACCGGGCCAAAATGGATCCCCTGAAGGAAATTGCTAAAAAATTTGAAATGCAGGCCGATGAAGTTGCCCGCATTGCCGTTCTTGGAATGTTGAAAGGAACTCTTGAAATTATTCCCGGGTTCTCAAACAAGGCTTCTGCAGTCGGAACCAAGCTGCTTCCAAAGCGCCTCGCAGAAAACATTGCGGCTTCGATCTACCTTAAGAAATTAGAGAAGTAGCTTATTTTATTTCCTTTTAGAAGCTTGCCATCTTGATCGAACCTTCAGGAACCAGGTTCCCAAAATACCTGTGGGCTTCCTGGCCATAACGGGCTTTTGCTGAATTGTAATCATCAAGCCGCGACGAAGGAATAAAATAATATTCAATTTTTGCCAGCCTGATATTATAGCGCGGCACAATCATCCCTTCGTTTTGTCCCCCGCCTTCAAACAGGAATACGCCAGGCTTATAGGCGATGTCTTGTATTTCTCTTGTACTCATATCAACTACAGAATTAAAATGTAAAATAGTCTCAATTTATTTTTCGGCTTCTTAAAAAAGAATGCCAGCAGGCCCTTCAGTGGTATGTATTTTTAAGGCAGTGCTCAAATCCTTTCCTTATGAGAAAACCAATACACATACAAGGAATCCTCCTTCTCTGTTTTTTCTGCACAACACTTTCAGCCCAGACCTTCCAATGGAACCGGATCATCAAAAGCGAAGGCTTTGAAGAAGCCTATGACCTTGTTACTGACAATGCCGGGTATGTATACGTCTGCGGCATGATAGAATACGAAGCGGATTTTGGAAACGGAGTCATCCTGGAATCAGCGGGCATTCATGATATTTTTATCGCTAAATACGATACGAGCGGGAACCTGATCTGGGCGAGAAGAGCTGGTGGACGTGGCGGCGATAAAGCGCAGTCCATCACCCTTGACGGACAAGGTTATCTCTACATTGCCGGAGAGTTTGAGGACACTACTTATTGGGGCTCTATTATGAAAATAGCAGTAGGGACCAACAGCAATAATGTATTTGTGGCGCGTTATGATACTTCGGGAAATGTACAATGGGTGCAAAGTTTAGGAACCGAAGATCCCTGGCATACCCGGGGCTATGGAGTCACTACCGACGCACAAAGCAATGTGTATGTGGCAGGCGGAACAATGGGAAACACTTATTATAACGGAAATTTTTTGTTTACATCTGCCGGGGATTATGACGGAATCATTTTTTCCTTTGATAAATTTGGCAACTACCGGTGGGCACGCAGGATGGGCGGGACTGACAGTGATAAAGCACGCCGCATCATCAGCGACCAGGGAAGCAGCATATACGTTACCGGGTATTTTTCAAATACCGCTAACTTTTCAGGCACTACCCTAAGCACGCGCGGACACACAGATGTTTTTCTCGCAAAGTATGATACTGCAGGTTCCTTGTTATGGGTCACCCAGGCCGGAGACACCGGCTTTGACCGTGCATGGGATATAGATATAAACGTAAATGGCCAGATCCTCATAGCAGGAGATGAAAGCCGCGGTCTTTTTGATGCGCACATTGCAAGCTGCCAGGGACAGACTGACGCATTCGTAGCCGGTTACGATACCTCCGGAAATAATTTATGGGTTGTAGCCGGTGGCGGAGGCGAGGACGATGAAGGAAGAGGTGTATCTCATGATGCGTCCGGCAACGTTTACCTCGTTGGAGACTACGGAGGCTCTGCAATCTTCCCTCCTGTCACCTATACCGGGAACCATTATGCAGAACCTTTCTTCGCCAGTTATACTCCTGACGGTTCAGCCCTCAGGTGGGTGCGAAACGGATCAGGTCCTTCCAATGACAGAGGCGTAGGCATTGGTCTCGACAATGCAGGAAATATTTATGCCTGCGGAAATTTTGAAGATTCACTTTCACTGGGTAGCATGCTTTTGCACGGAGATTCTCTGCTCGATATTTATGTTACCAGGTTGAGCGCACAAAATATCTGTTCCTCTTCCGCATCTGTAATCGGGAACATCGGCTGCTTCGGAATGTGCAACGGAACGGCAACTGTTTCTTCCTTCGGACAATCTCCATTTACGTATACGTGGAATACTTCTCCCGTGCAACACACGGAAACAGCAACGGGATTGTGTGCCGGAAATTATACGGTCTCTGTAACGGATTTCACCGGCTGCGTTTCTACAGCTTCCATCACTTTAGCAGATCCTCCTGAACTCCTTGTCAATTCAACATTTCAACCCAGCAATTGCTTTGGCGCATGCAACGGAACCGCTGAAGCAACAGCCACAGGGCAGTCTCCCTTTACTTACAGCTGGAATACGGTGCCTGTTCAGAATACCGCTCTTGCTTCAGGTCTTTGTGAAGGGAATTACACCGTAACTGTTACTGATGCATCAGGCTGCACTGCCACTACTTCGGTTACACTCACCGATCCGCCTGAATTGCTCGTCGGTGCGACCTCAACAACCATCAGCTGCTTCGGATCATGTGATGGTACGGCAACTGCAGCTGCCACAGGGAATGCACCGTTTACGTACAGTTGGAATTCAGTGCCCGTGCAGAATGCAATAACGGCCACAGGTTTGTGCTCGGGTAATTACACGGTGACGGTAACAGATGCCGGCGGATGCACTTCAACTTCTTCAACGACGCTGTCCGATCCTCCGCAGCTTTTAATCAACCCGGTAGTTACAGCAGTGACTTGTCATGGAATTTGCAATGGCAGCGCTGAAGCCATGGTATCAGGTCAGTCCCCGTTTACATTTCTATGGAACACAGTTCCCGTGCAAACCACGGAGACTGCCGTTGGATTGTGCGCTGGTAGTTACAGTGTTACAGTAACCGATGGTGCCGGATGCACCGCTTCCATGCCTGCATTGGTTTCCCAGCCGCTTGAGTTGGCCACCTCCGCGAACATTACAAATGCTTCCTGCACGGGTTGCACTGATGGTGCGCTTGACCTGACGGTGAGTGGAGGCACTGCGCCATATCAATACCTGTGGAGCAATGGCGCAAGTACCGAAGACATCCTAAACGTGGGAGCAGGAAATTACAGCGTTTGCGTTACTGATGCCTATCAATGCGTGCAATGCGATACCTTCCTGGTTCTTGATCCTTCTACAGGAATTTCTACTGCCTCAGAACTACAGTTCTCTGTTTCGCCAAATCCTGTGACGTCATTGGCAACAATACAGATGGAAGGCGGATATGCGCATACGACGACACTCAGCGTTTATAATTCCATCGGATCGTTGATTTATAAATCAGAATTCCAGGGGAATGAATATGTCCTCAATGCCGAAGATTGGCAAAAAGGAATTTATTTTCTTGAGCTGGTCAGCCGCGATCAGATAAAACTGGTTCCTCTTATCCGGGAGTAATTCTTCACGGTATTTTTTTAAAGCATTGCTTCAGGTTTTTTGCCTGAAACCATTGCTTACTGTTTTAAGTTTTGCCGTTTTATACTTTTTCCTACTTTGGCAAAAAATTAAACCTAAAAGGAGGACTCATTATGCCAAACATTCACATTAACATGCTCGCGGTTTTTATCGCAGTGGTTGCAAATTTTATTTTTGGTTTCCTTTGGTACACGCCGCTCTTCGGAAAAGCCTGGGCAAAGGAAATGGGATTTGATCTTACCAAGAAGCCGCCGGCTTCAGTTCTGATCCGGGGGATGATTTTCATGGTGATCGGAAATTTCCTGATGGCTTATGTATTTGCGCATGACATAGCTGTCTGGAACCCGGTAACGTGGGGGCAACCCGCTTCAGGCATGACTCCTTTTCAAAGTGCGGCCACCGGAGCCTTCTTCACATGGCTTGGCTTCTTCGTTCCAACAGATTTAAGCGTTGTGGCCTGGGAAGGAAAATCCTGGAAGTTGTTCGGAATTAATACTGTCTATCATTTTCTGTCGCTCATGATTGCAGGCCTCATCCTTTGTTACATGGTCTGAATTCAGCAGGTATTTCAAGACTATAAAAATATTTTTCAAGGTTCCCGGACTGAGCAATCGTCCGGGAATTTTTTTTGAATGGGATCCTGAATTCAGCTCAAAAATCGGCTTGAATTCAGCGTTAGTTGACCAAGGTAAACGCTATGTTAATCAGCCGTTTGTGCTTAATCAAGGAACATTTTATATTTTAGCCAACAAGATTTGACAGCCCACCCCTTCTAAGTTATTTTTCAGTCTACACTATTCATGATGAAGAATTATTTTACCCCTCTCCTATCATCGCTTGCGGCATTCGCTTTTTGCATTCTGGTATATCCTGACCCCGTTTTCGCCGGCCCGGGAATTCACGGAGCAAAAATTATTAACACAACGAATGTTATCCTGAATGAGTTCACCACGCTTACATCAGACGTCATTGCAGGAGCAACATCAGCAACTGTAGCCAATTCATCGCTCAATGCGAACGGCCGCTTTGCCGGAAACCTTGCTGCAGGCGAACTCGTGATGATCATCCAGATGCAGGGGGCTTCCATGAACACTGCAAGTGCAACTTCTCCGCTATGGGGATCCATCGCTTCCTATAACAATGCAGGTCATTATGAATTTAATGAGGTGTTAAGCGTTCCCAACGGAACCACCATTGTTTTCGTAGCTCCCTTGGTAAATTCATACACGGCCTCAGGAAAGGTGCAGGTAATCCGGGTTCAGCGTTATACAACTTTTGTAATTACGGGCGCAGGATCTTTGACAACACCTCCCTGGAACGGAAGCACGGGTGGTGTAATTGCCATTGAAGCGAACGGCAATGCCATGATCAATGGAAGCATTGATGTGAGCGGTCTTGGATTTCGTGGAGGTATAGTTGACTCTTCAGCAAACAGCAACCATATTATTTATGCTTCCACGCTGAAAGATGATGGTGGAGAAAAAGGCGAAGGCATCAGCGGCACCATTGCATCTTACGATGTGCTTGGAGGAAGGTATGGCCGCGGGGCACCTGCCAACGGCGGTGGTGGCGGCAATGCGCACAATACCGGTGGCGGCGGCGGCTCCAATGCCGACAATGGAATTACGTACGATGGACTTGGAATTCCCGATACGGTCACGGATGTAAACTGGAAGACAGCCTGGGATTTAGAAGGCGGCAACTTCCATACGAACATTTCTTCGGGTGGCGGCAGAGGCGGATATTCTTTCAACATGAAAAACCGCAACCCGCTAACTACGGCTCCGGCTAATGTGGCGTGGATGGGAGACGACCGTTACAATGTCGGAGGATGGGGCGGGCATCCTCTGAATAATTCAGGGAACAGAATTTACCTCGGAGGTGGCGGAGGTGCAGGTGATTCCAATAACAATTCAGGAGGCGGCGGTGGCAATGGCGGCGGAATTGTTGTGCTCCTCGTAGGCGGAAACGTTGCCGGCGGAGGTATCATTAATGCCAATGGAAGCAATGGAATTAATTCAACTGCCAACGACGCTGCAGGTGGTGGCGGCGGCGGCGGCTCGGTGGTAATTTTCACAAGGGCTGCAACGTCATCGGGAGTATTCGTGAATGCC
>Ga0134121_10005411_pt1 | contig 10364 bp, 7 predicted proteins | sample KB301_FD_96463 | JGI IMG/M metagenome (GOLD analysis project Ga0134121, IMG submission 96463) | Terrestrial soil microbial communities without Nitrogen fertilizer from Kellogg Biological Station, Michigan, USA - KB3-0-1 | ecosystem: Environmental > Terrestrial > Soil > Unclassified ...
AACGCCGTAGTGAGGTAGTTAACATCGAACAACAATCTGTTCGCGTTTAGCTCGCGATATAAGTTCAGATAACCGAACGAGTCATCTTTGCCTCCCAGCGGCAGCCGCATGGCCCAGAACCGATCCGATCCAACAACATCAACATTACCAAGATCGCTGCGCTTCCAGGACCAGCAAATTCGTCCCTTATTAATCACAGCAAAACCCTTTGAGCCGTCTCTCGCCGCCAGGGCCACCGCCGTCTGGTTAACGTCCAGATCTCCATTGCAGCTTAAGAGCGCCGTTGCATGAGCAAAGTCGCCCAGTTCAAGTACCTCAAGCATGCCGTCGAGCAATTCATCCAGCGTTGATGCAGATGAAACTGCGCGGCAAGCCCTGCGCATTCGCAAGTTATTCGCGAGCCGCACGCGTCGTTCGCCGATGTTCCTCTTGAAACTGGCCCGCACTTCATCGACCTCGTGATAGCGCAGGTGCCCGAGTCCCAGAGCGACGACCATACCAACTACAAACAAGAGTACAGCGATCAGGCCATCGCCGCTATTGACGAGCAGCATCGCCAGCAAGCCGAAAAGCGCGCTCACGCCATATAACACCAAAGCCACGCGACGTTGCGACCAACCGCGCTCGAGAAGCATGTGATGAATGTGCTCCCGGTCCCCCTGGAAGATCGGTTTGCCACTCAGAAAACGGCGCGCGATTGAGACACTCGTATCGACCACGGGAAGTCCAAAAGCCAGAATCGGAATGGCTACGGCTACGGCGGTCGAAGCCTTCTGCGAGCCCTGAAGCGACAGCGCGGCCAGGGAGAAGCCTACGAAGAGCGAGCCGGAATCGCCGAGAAAGATGGATGCCGGATTGAAGTTGTAGCGGAGAAAACCGGCGAGCGCGCCGGTGAGCGCCAGCGCGATGACTGCGACCACGGGCCGGCCCTGGCTCAGGGCTACACCGAGCAGCACCAGAGACGAGAAGAGAGCCGAGCCGCTGGCCAGGCCGTCAACTCCGTCGATAAGGTTAAAGGCATTGGCAATGCCCACGATCCAAATCAAGGTCAAGACAAAGCCGAGAATAGGATGAAGGACAACGCCCCCCACAAAAGGAATCGACAGAGTTACGATGCGACCGCCAAGCAAATAGAACAGCGCGGCCACGCTGGCCAGCCCGGCGAACTTCACTACTGCATTGGCCCCGCTCAGGTCGTCATAAACTCCAAGCAGCAGCACCAGGAATCCGCAAATCAGATAAACAATGATTCCACGCCGTTCTGGCCGCAGCGCTTGGGTCAGCAAATTGTTCAGTAACAGCAAGACCGACAGAGGGATTAGTAGAGACAAGAATATCGCGACTCCGCCCAGACGAGGCACAGCTTTCACATGAACGCGCCTATTATCCAGCGGCTCATCCACCAGTCGATAGCGCTCGCAGAAACGTCTCAGTAGGGGCGTTAACAGAAGCGACGCCGTTGCGGAGATCAGAAAGAGGGCGAAATAAGTCTTCATTGCGAGTCAGTGACGAAAACTTCAGTCTGCGGTTCGGATATAGGCTCACCGACTGACGTCTTCCCCACTCCTTTCAGTTCCGGATGGGTTAATTCTACCTGAGCAATAAACTGCGGCAAGAGTGCGCGGGTTGAATATTCATGAGCTAGAACCGACGGAGCCATGGCCACACAACCGGCACGAAACCCGTTTGCGCTTTCCAGAATAGATGCGGCGGCAATGTCTACTTGACCGTGCTGTGCTGAAAACGCTCTGTCCTCTGGCAGCCGGGCAATAATCTCGCCCACATGGCTTTCGGTCGGGCCGATGTACAGGAACGGCGACCCAATTGCAAGGATGTTGTATATCTTGCAGGGATGAATGATGCCCTGGTAACCCTCGCCCATAACGACTACGTGCAGGTCAGCAGCTGAGAGCACTCCTGATAACTCATTTTGCGGCTGATATGGCAGACCCCGAATATTTCTAAGTTTATGCGCGCGAGCAAACTCTTCTACTTTGCGGAACTCGCTCCCGCCGCCGACGAAACAAAATATGATGTCATCGCGCGTGCTCAGGTTCTTAGCAGCCTCAAGCAAGGTGTCCAACGGATGACACGGGCTATGGTTTCCGGCATACATCACCACGAATTTTTCAGAGAGATCGTGACGCCGGCGAAACGCTTCCCTGCCCTCTGAGTCAAATCGAACCGAATCGTCGCGTGACCACGGCGGAATGACTTCGATTTTGCACTCTTCGATGCCTTTATCAACAATACGCTGCTTCGCGAATCGATCCAGCGCAATGATCTTTTGCGCGTGCCGCATACTGCTTTTCAAAAGCGCGGCAAGTACTTTCGCGGGAATTGAATCCGGCTTGAGCCAACCTGCGGCGATAGCTTCGTCAGGGTTTAGATCCATTACCCAGAAGATCAGTCGACCGCCCTTGAGCCTGGTAAACAAAGCCGCCAGCCACGAGATTAGCGGCGGCGACGTCAAGGCGACAACAACATCCTGACGTTGAACGATGGCCAGGCGAAAAACGCAGGACGCGGAGAAGCTGGCAAAGTTCAGCGCTCTGCGCCAGCGACTGGTCTTACCCATGCCAATCGACGGCAGGCGAATGATTTCGATTCCTTTCCAACATTCGCGTGCCGGAAAGCGGATCTTCGGGTCATCATAACCGCGCCGGCTGGCTATCACAGTCACGGAATGACCGCGCTCCGCCAGACCGCGGGCCAAACCCGTTAACTGCTGGGACGTGGCCGCCACGTCCGGCCAAAAGCATTGATTGAGTAAGAGAACTTTCACGGAATTCTTAGCGCTAACTGTTTGCGGATCGCGGAACAACTCACCACAAGGTCACAAAGACACGAAGACAAGAAGAAGAGTTATTAAAAAACCACCTAGCATTTTGGAGTCTTTGTGACTTAGTGTCTTTGTGGTGATCTTTGTTTTTACCCCACTAGAGTCTCGCTCTGAAGTCAGCGATGGTTCGCTCAAGTCCTTCGCGCAGCATAACCTTTGGCTCCCAACCGAGTAGATCATGGGCCCGAGTCGTATCTGGTTTTCGCTGGCGCGGATCATCGGCCGGTAAGGGCTCATGCCTAATGTTTGTATTGGCGCCGCACAGCCGCGCCACTTCGATCGCCAGCTCCTCAATAGTGAACTCACCCTGATTTCCCAGGTTGACGGGATCGTACAAGCCGTCCGCATTCATCAAACGCACCAGCCCATCAACCAAATCTTCGACAAAGCAAAACGCTCTCGTCTGTTTGCCGTCGCCGTAAATGGTCAAAGGCTTGCCCTGCAAAGCCTGCACGATGAAGTTTGATACCACGCGTCCATCGTTTTCGAGCATCCGCGGACCGTAGGTGTTGAAGATGCGCGCAATGCGAGTGTCCACACCATTCTGCCGGTGATAATCCATCATCAGAGTTTCGGCAACACGTTTGCCTTCGTCATAGCAACTGCGCAACCCGATCGGATTTACATTCCCCCAATAGCTTTCGGTCTGTGGATGTTCGAGTGGGTCACCATAAACTTCCGAAGTCGAAGCCTGCAGGATCCGCGCGCGAACGCGTTTGGCCAAACCCAGCATGTTGAGGGTGCCCACGACATTTGTTTTGACGGTCTTGACTGGATTGAACTGGTAATGAATCGGCGACGCCGGGCATGCCAGGTTATAAATCTGATCGACTTCCAACAGAATCGGTTCGATCACATCATGCCGGAGCAGCTCGAAATTGGGGTCATCAAGCAAACGCAGGACGTTTTCACGCCGGCCGGTGAAAAAGTTGTCGAGACAAATTACCTCATGACCGTCAGCGATCAGACGATCACACAGATGCGAGCCAATGAAACCCGCGCCGCCCGTGATTAATATACGCATATGCTGAATCGGCAAATTCCGTAGCTACTCAAACGCAATAATGACGAACCCAGAGTCCCACTTCATAAACCTTTAATAACGTTCTTTCCGTGTAATCTGCGCAATCTGAGAATTCTTTCTTTCAACGTCTCACTACCTGATTGCCGATATACAACACATCCATCTTTGTTTTCAAAAAGCAGTCGATCGCGTCCCGCGGACTGCAAACAATCGGTTCGTTTTCGTTGAATGAAGTATTCAGGACTACAGGAACACCCGTGAGTTTGTAAAAGTCTTCGATTAGTTGGTAGTAGCGCGGATTCATTTCGCGTGACACAGTTTGCAAACGTCCGGAGCCATCGACGTGGGTGACGGCCGGAATGGTGCTCCTCTTTTCAGGCTTGATCTGATAAACCATCAGCATCGTTGGTGCGGGATGCGTCTGCTCAAAATAGTCCCCCACGTGTTCTGCCAAAATCGATGGCGCAAAGGGCCGGAAAGGCTCACGCTTCTTGATCCTTTGGTTGAGAATCTCTCTCATGTCAGCACGCCGCGGATCGACGACAATTGAACGGTTGCCGAGCGCCCGGGGCCCAAACTCCATTCGCCCCTGAAACCAACCCACCACCGCGCCATCAGCAATGTCTTTTGCGGCCCGCTCAGTCACTTCTCTGTCGGAGTATTTCTCAGCCTTCAATTCCGAAGCTTCCAATTCCCCGCGAATCTCTTCGTCGTTAAACTCCGGCCCGGTGTAAGCGCCCTCCATGACTTCGCCTCGCGGTCGATCCAACAGCTGGTTCCAAATCTGGTAACAGACACCCAACGCCGTCCCGCTGTCGCCGGCCGCCGGTTGAACATAGACGCGCCGGAAGGGAGTGTTGAGCAAAATCTTGCCGTTCATTACCGAGTTGTAAGCGACGCCTCCCGACAATCCCAAATCAGTGAGGCCGGTTTCGTCATGCAAGTGATTCAGGACATGAAAAGCAATCTCGTCCAGACGCAACTGCAAGCTCGCCGCCAGATCTCGCTCTCGGTCGGTCAACGGTGCATTCGGCTCTCTGGGGGGACCAAACGCGTTTCGGTATGCGTCTGAAAAGATTCTGCCAATCGTCGGCGAGCCGTTATCCCAACTCATATCGACGCCTTCGGCGTTGTGACGAAAATAGTCGAGGTCCAGACGAAATTGCCCGTTCTTTTCAGTCCGAATGATTTCCCGAAACTCTTCGATGAACCGGGGCTGCCCGTATGGAGCCAAACCCATGATCTTCCCTTCATCGCCGTAGTGCGGAAACCCAAGAAACTGGGTCGTCGCCGTGTAGACAATGCCGACCGAGTGCGGATATTCCACCTGACCCAGAACGTCTATGCGTCTGTCGTCGCCGACCGCCCACATCGTCGAGATGAAATCGCCAAAACCGTCGATCGAAAGCAGCGCCGCGCGTTCGAAGGGTGAAACAAAAAACGAACTGGCCAGGTGCGCGCGATGATGTTCGATGTTATGAAACTGCGCTTTGAGTTTGGCTCTGGGAACTTCCAACTGACTCGCCAGCTCATCTTTCAAATCGCGGATCTTTGCGGCGTTCCGCAAACGATCTGCCAACTGGCTCGCCAATCCTTTTCGCTGTCCATTACCATTTCCATTTCCCGAGCGCGCGGACGTCTCGTTCGCATCCTCGCTTTCAACGGCCACAGTTCCCTGCTGTCTGCCCTGCTTACTGCTTTCTGTCCTGCCTACCATTCCTCGCGCCGCCCGCGTCGCAGCCGCCAAGACCTTCTTATGCAAATGTGCCGAAGGATCCCGAGAGATACCGACATGTTCAACCTGCTCGATGCCGATCTTCGCCTCTCGCAGGCAGTACTGAATCGACTGAGCCGGAAAACCGGCGCAGTGCTTGACGCGATTAAAGCGTTCTTCCTCGACCGCGGCGACGATACGCCCATCTTTGATCAGGGCAGCAGCGGCGTCGCCGTGATATGCGTTAATGCCAAGAATATACATTTAAGAATTTCGGCTTGTGAACTTCGAATTGCTGATTTGGAAGAATAAACGAATCTGGATCTAGGTAACTGCACTCCCTCGTACCGGCCGCTGCGCATCTGTCTCTTTGTGATTCACCTTATCTGTATTCATCGGGGGCGCGTCCGCGTTTATCCGCGGCTGAATGTGATCTTGCGCTGGTCGTTCTGATTCGCTGAGATCTTGGTCGATTAAATAGAGCGACAGCATCATCTCAGCCAAAGCGCGCTGGAATGCGTAATAAAATCCCGCCCAACCATCGAGAATGCCCCCACGACCAATCAAACAGTAAAACAGCATCGCCGCCGGTGCCACAACTCGCCAGCACCTTATTCGATCGGTCCAACTCAAACTGCCAGGGTCCGAGGAAAGGAGCTTATCAGCTTCCAGCTTGGTGTAACGTGACTGTGCCTCCAGCCAGCGCCGTAACGGTTTGCGATCGTCGTGAAGAATCCGTGCGCGCAGATTGTCGATTCTGCCATCCAGGACCACGCGGTGTGCGTGACCGTCCTGCTTGAAGAATGCTTTTGATTTACGGAATAGGACGGTCACAGGCGGGTAAATTCCACTACGCAAACGCCGACCAAGAATGCAATACGTGAAGCTTGCGCGCAGCCCGACTAAGTCCCCAGCTGCTCGCAACGCCTCAATTTCAGCCAGGAACTCCGCGGTTAATTCATAATCAGCATCGAGACTCATTACCCATTCGGTCGAGATCCCCGTTTCCGCTAAACCAAAATTACACTGACTGGCAAAGTTGTCGAACCTGCGTTGAAAAATTCGCGCCTGCGGAAAGCTCGAAACAATTTGCAATGTATCGTCATCACTGAAACTGTCGACCACCACGATATCTCTCGCCCAACGCAATTGCTCTAAAGTGCGCCCGATGTTAGGTGCCTCGTTATAAGTGAGAATCAGTGGAGTGATTTGGTCAAGCATTTCCAGTCTCATCCCGCTTCACCGACTCGTAGAGTTGGGTCAGCATGCCCGCGACGTTGGCCCAATCGAACCGCCGCGCCAGAACCCGCCCAGCGGCTCCCCTACGGCTAAGCTCACCTCGATCGCGTAGTGCTGATGTGAGCGTCTCACGCAGCGACCTCTCTTCAACCGGGCTGACCCAACCGGCACCGGCGCTCTCAATCTCATCGGCCAGATTCACATGGGGGCTGACCAGCACCGGCACTCCAGCCGCGAGCGCTTCCATCACACACATCCCAAAGTTCTCTTGATAAGAGGTCAGCGCCAGCAATGAAGCGCCGCGCAGGAAAGCGCCCTTCTCGTCTTCCTTGAGCCAGCCGGGAAACAGAACGGACTTTTCGGCTCCATGGGCCGAGACCTTGTCTTTCAGGGCTTGCACATATTCATCTGGACCTTCGCCGGCAAGCACCAATCTCCATCCTTTGAAATCCTGCTCCTGTATCAGTGAAACAAATGCGTCCAGGAGAATGTCCAGGGCTTTCTTTGGATGAAGTCTGGAGAGCACCAGCACATATGGATCGCTGAGATCAGTCGACTTATCGAGACGGATCTCCTCACCGTTTGTTTGCACGGACGCCTTCGTTTCAACACCTAGAGGAATTACCCAGCCGTGGTTCACACCGAGAGACTCTTCGGCGGCAGTTTGCTCGGCCCGGGCGGTGTAATGGACGGCGGCAGCCGCTTGCAACATCCGCTTGCCCGAAACCTGCCAGAACAAAGCCTTGCGCCACGGCTTCTGTTTCATACTCCACGGATCGAGCGTGCCCAGAGGGCGGACAACATACGGTATACCTTGCTTACGGCAAGCTGCGGCGGCCGCAAGGCAAGCATGTGAAAAGATCGCGTGAATATGCACCACGTCAAACTCTGCGACGTGCGCTCCCAACCAATGCGCCAGAGGTCGCGAATATTTAAAGGCTTCGCTCCATTCCCGCGTAAAGAAGATCGCGGCCACATTCTCATAAGAGACAAGCTGCCCGGTTTTAACGTCCAGCCGCCCAACGCCGTCCGCATCAGTCGAGGCAATAAGAGTATCGACACCGTGCGATCCGAGCGCGCGGCACATCTCGACAACAGCGCGGCTTGGCCCACCGTCACGGGGAGCAACTGACGGAATCACGTGCAGAACTTTCACAAAGTCACCTGATGCTGCGCACACCAACGGGCCAGAACATAAAGCGCCCAGGGCCTTGACCAGCCGACGCTCCGCGGCGAGCGGAGGAAGCGTTGCCAGATTTCGCGCGCGGCGCCGGGGCGAAAACCGATTGATTCAAACCTGTGCGGGTCTTCGAATGTCTCGTTGATCTCGCCGCGCAGTCGCGACTGCATCCAATTTTCGAATGGCAGCGTGAATCCCATCTTCGGCCGATTCGTAATCTCGGTTGGCAGCAGATCGCCGAGCGCGTCCTGCAGCAAGGGCTTTGGCCTGCCCCCGTTGAGCTTCCATCCACCCGGCAGACTTAACACAAACTTCACTATTTCCGAGTCGACAAACGGCACGCGTACTTCCAGCGAATGCGCCATGCTCATACAGTCGGTGTCACGCAACAAAGTGTTCGCCATGTAACCGCGCAGTTCGCACCGCGATACAGAGTTGATCGTGTCGCTTCCGTTTTCAGTTTCCCCAAACGAATCGATTTCAGCTGCAGAAAAATAATGGCCGCCGCCGGCCAGCACCGATTCAATCTCCTTGAAGGAAAGGAGCTGCCGCGAAACTTCGCAGGAGGCCTCAGGGCTCGTATCGCCCTCGAGCCACTGCCAAAGCTTTCTCTGTTGCGTTGAGCGATTCAATACGCGCGCACCCAAAGCCGCAACTCCCTTTCTCAAAGGGGCCGGCACATGGGACAAAGAACGCATCTTGAGGGCACGCCGGAACGTCGGATAGCCGGCAAACAACTCGTCGCCGCCAAGGCCCGAAAGCGCGACGGTAATACCCGCATCCCTCACCGCTTTGGCAACGACGAAAGTGTTGATGCCGTCCATGGTCGGCTGATCGATCGCAGCGAGCGCGGCCGGAAGCATCTCGTACAATCGTTGTTCGCTCAGCTGAATCTCATGATGATCGGTCTTGAATTTCTCGGCCACGCGGCGCGCGTATGGAGCCTCGGAAAATTTCTGTTCAGCGAAGACTACGCTGAATGTCTTTGGCCGCTCGTCCGATACTTCACTCATCAAGGCCACGATAGCGCTTGAATCAATACCACCCGACAGGAATGGCGCCAGCGGAACGTCGCTCACCAGGTGCAGTCGCACCGATTCTTTCAAAGCATCGCGCAGGGCTTCAACGGCCGCCGGACGATCCAATCCGTCGAGAGCACTCGATCCCGCGAGCCAGTCTTTCGTATAAGAGACTTCCTTCACTTCGAGCGCGCCGCCGGGCTGTGGCGCGACGGTCAGGTAGTGGCCTGCTTGTAGCAGCGCGACTCCTTCTATCATCGTGCCCGGCGACGCGACGGAGCCGCTTTGCAAATAGCTGGTGAGTCCGGCTGTGCTCAGGCGCCGCGGCATCAGCCCGCTTTCGAGCAACGCTCGCAACTCAGACGCGAAGCTGAAAGTTCCGGTCGTGCGAAAATAATAGAGAGGCTTAATGCCAAGGTGATCGCGAGCAATAAAGATTTCACCCGTCTGGTTGTCGCGCACGGCAAAGGCAAACATTCCCCGCAGCCAACGCAGACAATCAACGCCACGCCGCGCGTAGAGCTGAAGAATCACTTCAGTGTCGGTGTGCGACGCGAAGCTTGCACCTTCCGTCTGCAACTCTCGCCTTAGCTCGCGGTAGTTATAGATTTCTCCGTTGTAGATTATGGAAAATCGACCGTCGGACGTGGACATTGGCTGATGGCCCGCGGCGCTGAGATCGATAATCGAGAGCCGCCGGTGAACAAATCCTGTAAACGGAGTCCGCCCGCTGTCAGGCCACACGGTTACTCCTTCGTCATCCGGACCGCGATGCACCAGCGCAGCGCTCATCCGCGCGAGGCGCGCTTCGCCTTCGGTCACCTGATTGCCAATGATGCCTGCTATGCCGCACATATTATTATTTAGAGCACCGATTAACTCTACACTCCGCTCGTTTCGGCAAATCCTCCTTTCATGCCGCGATACCGTCGATTCAGGTCGTGCAAACCTCCATTCAGCTCAACAAAACCTCCATTAAGGTCGTGCAAGCCTCCATTCAGCGCAGCGAAACCTCCATTAAGGTCGCGCAAACCTCCATTCAGCGCAACAAAACCTCCATTAAGGTCGTGCAAGGCTCCATTCATTGCTGCAAAACCTCCATTAAGGTGATGAAAGATTAGACTCTGGAGGGCATAAATCGTTCATTTTCCGCAGTAAATTAGAACATTGCCCAAAATCCCACACCCCCCGCCTCGCTAACCGGTTATTCCCTGCTGCTGCCATATTCGATGAGGCACAGCTTCTGCCGGGCAGCGATTCATGTATTGGATAGTCCCCTAGTTTCATTTCGTGTTGTCTTTTCCTGAGTAAGAACGATCCACGAAATCACACGAAACGGGCACGAA
>Ga0134121_10005412_pt1 | contig 10364 bp, 2 predicted proteins | sample KB301_FD_96463 | JGI IMG/M metagenome (GOLD analysis project Ga0134121, IMG submission 96463) | Terrestrial soil microbial communities without Nitrogen fertilizer from Kellogg Biological Station, Michigan, USA - KB3-0-1 | ecosystem: Environmental > Terrestrial > Soil > Unclassified ...
CAGCGTCACATGATCTGCGATCGCGAGGGGCTCCGAGCGGCGATCGCCGAGCTGCGCGGCGATCACGCCGGCGGGCGAGGCATCCTCGATCACGAAGCGCCCGGTGACATCGCTGGTGGCGGTTCGCAGCTCGCGGTCCCGGAAGCCGTCGTTGAACACAAACACCGGCACGCCGATGCCGACCGAATCGGCCGCCAGCGTGCTGCCCGCCGCGATCGTGGCATCCGCCACGGGACGGCCGTGCTCATCGACGACCTCGCCAATGATCTTGCGCCCGCCGCTGGCGCGCGCGACGCGGGGTTGGGCTTGCCACAGGCGGATCAGGTCGGAATGCGCGCCGGATACGTCACCGATCCGGAACCGCGCCATGGCAGCGAGAACATCGAGCTCGCGTGCGATCTCGGTCTGGTGGTTTGCGAGGGCGAGGCCGCGCCAGGTCTGGACGTCGCTGGCGATCGCTTCGAGATCGGCAGGTTCGGCCCGCGAGAGTCGTAGATAGTTGCGCATGATCACCGCGCGCAGCTGCCCGACCTGCAGCCCGCGAGCGCGATACCCCGCGAGCGTGTCTTCGACCAGCCGGAACGCCTCCTCCCACTGTCCTCGCCGGTGGGCAACGAGCGCACGGTGCATCGCGAGCGCCGCCGCGAGATCGGGCTGCATCACGTGCACTGCGGCGGCCTGCGCCTGCGTGATGGCAGCCTCCCCGCGAGGGCCGATCATGGGCAGCTCCGAGTGATACGGAATGTCCTGGATCAGCAGGTCAGTGTGCACGCGTTCGTCATCGCACTGTGCATCCGCGGCTGTGGCGTTGCCCATCATCGCGCGCTTCCGTGGCACGTCCCTGGACGCCGCATCGAACGCGAGGGTCGCGATCACGCGCGCGCACGAATCCGTGCTCGGCTTGCCGATGAACGCCGCGATCTCGGCGTCTCCTGGCTTGTGGTCCGTCGCGCTCCGCGCGTACAGCTCGTACGCGTCTATCACGCTCGGTGTCGATGCGAGCGTGAGCCGAGGAACCTCCGCCACCGCTGGCTGGGTGCAGATCGCGGGATCGATCAGCTGCGCCTGGATCGCCTCCGCCGGAGCCTCCGGCACGCGCACGTAGGCCGCGCGGAGCGCGTCGAACCGCGCGAGCACGCCGTCGAGGCAGGACAGCTGTGCGTGCCGGACGTTCGATGGCGCCCTGCAAGCCTTGGCGCGCGTGGCTTGCCAGCCCCGGTACGCGGCGTCGAGCACCGCCGCGTGCGCGTCGGACGTCCTCGTGCGCACCTCGGTCGCGATCGCCGGTGACCACACGGCCGTGACGTCGCGCGCCGGTGCCTCGCACGTGGCGGCCGGCGCGCCTCCGGTGCGCATCGCGACGATCACCGCGATCGCCGCGACGACAGCGCTCCCCGCGACCGCGGCTGCGATGGCCGGCCTGCGGTTCGCGCGCACGAGCTGCACGAGCAGCGCATCCATGCTTGGCCAGCGCCGCGCCGGATCGGGATCCAGGCCGCGGCGCAGGAGGCCGCGAACGCGGCGCGGGAGCCTCGACGTGTCGAGCTCGGCCGGCCCCTGCATGACCTGGCTCCGCAGCTCCTCGCGGCTGACGCCGCGATAGGGTCGCTCGCCGGCGAGCGCCTCCCAGAGCGCCACGCAGTACGCAAACTGGTCGGTCGCCGGCGAGACGGTGCCGCCGCTCCACTGCTCGGGAGCCATGTAGGCCGGCGTGCCGAGCAGCGTCCCGGTGGCCGTGATCGTGGCGAGTGGACTCGGCGAGACCGTCGAGGTGATCTGCGTGCCGATGGGCAACGTGGTGTCGAGCGCCGCCGGGAGGTCTCCGCTGGCTTCGCGCGCTAGGCCGAAGTCGGTGACGGCGATCCGGCCGTCGCGGCTGCGCAGCACGTTGTGGGGCTTGAAGTCGCGATGCACGATGCCGGCGGCGTGGGCTGCGGCCAGTCCGCGGCCCGCGGCGAGGAACGCGTCGATGATCGCGTCGGGCGTACGCCGGGTCGCACGCAGCCAGTCGATGAGCGGCTCGCCGCGGATCAGCTCCATGGCAACAAAGTCGCGCCCGTTGGCGGTGCCGACCTCGTGCACGGTGACGACGTTGGGGTGCGAGAGCCGCGCCATCGCACGGGCCTCGCGCAACAGGCGATCCTTCGCCTCCAGCGTGGGCGCCACGACGCGCAGCACCTTGAGCGCGATCCGCCGCTCGAGGTCGGGATCGAACGCGGCGTACACTACCCCCATCGCGCCGGCGCCGAGCTCGTGCTCGAGCCGGTAACGCCCCAGCATTGCGCCGACGAATCCAACCGGGCCGCCCGGCTTCGCACTCTCCGCCGCCGTGCCCGTGCTCTCCACCTCCTGCTCTTGACGACTCCCCACAACCTGACAATAGCGCACGCACTCGACCTGGGAAGACTGCACACGGCCGTGCGTGCGTTTCGCGCTGCGGGTGCCGCACGCTGCAGCGTGCCCAGGCGCTCACGTGTCGGCGGGCTTACCGGAGCGGACGCGGAGAAGCCGTTGACGAGCGCGGCGGAACGAACCTCGGTGGGGCTCTCACGCATCGGAAGATGGGAGAACCTCTGGTTCTCGGAGCACGTCGAGAACTACGCACACGCTCGTGAGCGATGGCGGGACGGTAATCCGGTCGCGTTTCCGCCTGGCACCTATTGGCTCCGACGATTCGCGTACGTGGCAGTGGCCCAGACATGAGCGCGGTTGCGGTTCGACGCTGGTTATAAATGACGATATGTGACCCACCGAGGCGACCGGCGTCGTCTCGGAAGCCCCGGGTACGCCCGAGCCCCAGGCGCTGCGGTGATAGGGCCGGCTTCGTGGTGTCCACCGGTAGGTCTCGAGCTTGCCGACTTGTGGCTCAGGGCACAGAAGTGACGAGCTATGGTCGAAGCGCGTACGCCGCGAGCGAGATCGCGGGGGCGTCGCCATCGTTAGCCGAAAGGAACCTCGGTCGGGGTTCTCCCGTAATTAACGTCGTATGGGTCTTTCCCTCCGATTCGTCCACCGGCGGGGGCGGCAATTGGCGTGCGCCGGTCCACGGGGTCATCGCACCATGCGCCTGAACTGCTTCACGATGCATCCGGACAGCGGCCGGCGCCCTGATCGGCCGGTGGGTTGCCGTAGTACTCGGGGAGGAACGTGGGGTTGGTCGGCTCGTGAAGCCGGAACGTCTCCAGGGGTGTCCCGAAGCTGGTCAGCCTCACACCCTCGCGATACAGCCAGCCGAGCGAGCCGCAATCGGGGCACCGCTGACCCTGGAAGCTCCCGGTCGCTGCGCAGGTCCGACACACGACGTAGCGGCCGACGATGCGAAGCGCGCCGCCGACCTGCTTGACGATCAGGGACTGGAAATACCCCATCAACTTCCCGGGGCTCGTGCTTCCGACATATGCCTGACAGATCTCGCGCTGCTCCGGGTGCTGCCAGCGCTGGAGCTTGAAGATCGTGCGTGGCCGCAACTCGGCCGCTTGCGCCTGCAGGGTACGGCGGGTCGCTTCGTCCAGGTTCGTGGCGATCGTCGGCGAAAGCCCAGGCCCGGCACCCTCTGCAAACAGCATTCGCAATGCCTGCATACGCACTGCATGCTCCTCGGCATCCCCCATGTGATTCGCCACGGCCGTGCTGAAATCCTTTTGAATGTATTCCTGCAGGAATGCGAGGACGCGATCCATTTCCGCACTTGACTTCATGATGCTTCCGGAGGTGCTGAGGCTGTCACGCCCAAGTGTACGTCAGGTCCGAGGGGAAAGGTCTCGCTCAAACCTCTCGGCTCCTTCGAAATGATTAGGTAGTTGGTGGACATGCAGCGCTTCAACTTGCCGTGGTTCGCGGCGATGAACACCCGCAGGTCGTTCTTCAGCTGCTGCTTCATCTCCGCCTGCTGGTATTGCGGATTGGCGCGTACGATCGCATCGATGGCTTCGGGACCGTCGATGCCCCCCCAGGTCACGGTCACCTTCATCGTGAACTCGGCGATCCCGTTGGCGACGATCCACTCGTTGATGTCGTCCTCGACCGCCTTCATGTCGATCTGGTTGTATTTGGAGCTCGCTGCAATGAGGTTCTCGCTGGCGGCATATCCCGAGCCGCCAAAGCGATCACCGATCAGGTGACTGCTGTCCTGCCCCTGGTTGGGGGTCTTCGTCAGCGGGTTCCCGGTGTAGCCCCGCGGATTGCCCGGTGCCTTCAGTACCAGGTTGGCCCCGACGATCGAGGTCACCAGTCCGGTTCCGGGATCGAATCTGGCCTTGAACACGCTGCCGACCTCGGTACGGTACCGGATGGCGATCACCTGATCTCCGGCCTTGATCTCCTCGAGATCGAGCGGCTTGAACTTCTTGTGCTCCTCCTCCTTGACCGCCTCGAGCTTGGCCTTGAACTCATGCTTCATGGTCTCGGTTGTATGCCGCTCGTTCGCGGCCTCGAAGACCTGCTTGGCCAGCTCGCTCCTGGACGCGAGGAAAGGCGACTTGGCCTCGTGGAGCTGGGACTTGTAGCTGTTGACGACATCGTCGGGGCTCCGGGTCCCGTCGCCCCCGTCGCCAGCGATCTCCGCGAGGGCGTCCCTCACGGCCGGCACCGCCTGCGTGTCATGCGCTTCGACGCCAAACGGGTGGCTGCGCAACAGCGGCTTTTCGACCAGGGGCTCGACCTTCGGATGCTTGCGGAGCTTGTTCACGACTTCTGGCCAGCTAGCCATCTCGACATACTCCGCGGACTTTTCATCCAGCGCGTTCGTGATCACCGGTTGCGCCTTGGGCGCTGCCTCGGCGATCTGTTCGGCCCACTTGGTGCTCGCCTTCTCACCCAAGTAGCCGACCTCGTGGGTCTCCTCGGTCTTGTTGGGCGCGACCTTGAATACCGTCGAGATCTTGTGACTCTCCTTGGACGCCTGGTACGGCGCCAGGTGGATCGAGAACTCGAGTCCTCGGATCTGGGCGTCGAGCTGTGACTGGCCCTTGGGTGCCAGGTCGCGCGCCTGCTCGACCTTCGCCCGGTAGTGATCGTCGTCGGTGCGGTCGGCCGCGTTCGCCGGGGCCGGAGCAGCGAGCTGATGGAACACGCCCTCGATGAGCTTATGGTTGAACGCACGCAGGTCGCGCGCCGCGTACCAGGGCTGACTCCCGTCGCCGAAGGCGATCCAGCCGTTGCCTTCAGTGTCTCTGGCCTTCGCCGACCCGACCTTGGCTTCGGCCTCGACACCCCACGAAGTGCCCTTGTTCTGAATCTCCAGTGAGATATGGATCTGGGGGGTCGAGTGCTCTGCGCGCGACAAGACACTCTTGAGCTCTGCCCTGGCCAGCACCTCGCGCTCGGTCGCAGTGCGGGCGGCGGTCCAGCCGCGATTCGCGGCCGCTCGCGCCACCCGTCGCGCCTCGGCGAGATCGTTCTCGTGCTTCTTCTTGGGATCGTCGTCGTCCTTGGGCTTCCTCGGATCGTGATCTTCGTCCGGATTGTGCTTCTTCGGGTCCCTGTCGTCGTCGTGCTTGTGGCTGCGCGGATCCTTATCGTCGTCGTGCTTGGGGTTGCGCGGATCCTTATCGTCGTCGTGCTTGTGGTTGCGTGGATCTTTGTCCTCGGGGTCCCGCTGGTGGTTGCGCGGGTCCTTGGCGTCGTCCTTGGCCTTCTGCGGATCGCGGTCGTCCTGCTTGGGGTGCGTGGGACCTGCATGGTCGGCGTCGGGCTTCTTGTCGGCCGGCTTGTGGTGGTCGTGCTTGGCCTTGGCCTTGGCGCGCTTCTTGATCGCGTCGAGGACCTTCTTGAGCACGCCCTTGAGCTTGCCGCTCAGCTTCATGATCACGCCCTTGAGCTTGGCGCCGAGGCCGCCGAGGCCGAGGTAGCTCGCGAGGAAGTCGATCACGAGGACGATGATCTGGACCAGGCCGCTCTCGACCCCGGCGGCGACGCCGCTGACGTTGCCGGCGACCGCCTGGCCCGCCGTGGCGACCAGCGACTCGATCAGCGTGAAGATGCGGGCGGCGTTGTTGATGACCCACATCAACACCTTGAAGATCGCCTCGACCGCCTGGAGGATCGCGCCGCCGGGAACGAGCATCGCGGCGATGCGCGGCGCGACCTGCGTGATGAGGGCCTGGAGCAGGAAGCTCATCGCGGCTTCCTTGATCATCGGGATGAGCGAGGCCGGGTCGAAGTGCTCGCGGAAGAGGTTGACGAGGGCGTGGGGGTCGCCGGACAGGACGCCGGCGAGCTCCTGGCGGACCTCGGCCATCTCGGCGGGGTCGCTGACGTCGGCGCCGAGCATCGACGAGATCATGCTGGTGTCGATGCCGACGATGCCGAGGACGGTGACCATGATGCCTGGGCCGGAGAAGTCGGTCGGCATCGGCACGCCGGCGGTGCCCATGGTGCCGAACAGCCAGCCCATCAGGATCTCTTTGAGGTGCGTCGGGAAGTGCTCGAAGAACTGCTTGAAGCCCTGGGCGGCGCCGCTGATCAGGGTCTTGCCGAACTTGACCGGATCCTTGGCGATCGCGCCGACGACGTCGCCGAGGCGATCGATCATGCTCCAGAAGCTGGCCGGCGGGATGCCGAGGATGTGGAGCAGGCCGTCGACGATCGCCTTGGCCGGGTTCTTGGCGAACTCGACGATCGCAGCTGCGATCTTGGCGAGCGCACCCTTGGCTTTCTCGCGAAGATCGTGAACGCGCTCGCGGACCTGCTGGACGGCGCCGTTGGCGTGGTTGATGAGGTCCTGGTTGATGCCTTTCTGGGTCTGATCGACGCGCTTGTCGAGCGCATCGAGCTGCTGGTTGAGCTTGGCGGCCTCGCCTTGCGCCCAGGTCTGCAGGCTGGCGGGCAGGCTCTTGACGATCGCTTCGATCTCCTTGCGCGCCAGCTCGATGAGCTTCTTGCAGTCCTCGATGACCTTGTTGACGTCGCGCGAGATGTCGCGGATGAGGTTCGTGGCGCCGTCGCCAAACTTGGCCTCGGCGCGGTCGTAGCCCTCGGTGACCCAGTCGGGGAGGCCGGTCGCCCAGTCCCAGCCCGCGGCGAACATGCCGCCGACGCCGCTGTGGCGCTCGTCGATCCGGCGCTTGACGTCGGCGAGGCTGGCCTCGAAATCAGTCGACAGCTGCGCGACCCCGGCGTCCCAGCGCGCGACGGCGTCGGCGCTCAGCGGCTGCAGCAGCGTGTCGACCGACTTCTGGGTGCGGGTGAAGACCGCCTTCATCTGCTCGCCGGCTTGGGCTCGCTGTTGCTCCTCGCTGCCCTTGACGCCGGTCGTGTGGGTGGCCATCTGGCTGACGGCGCCTGCGCGCGCATCGGCCAGCGCCTTTTCGCCGGATTCTTGCAGCGCGCGCATGTCGCCCTTGGCCTTGGCGATTGCTGCGGCCTGGTCGGCGATGACCTTCTGCGGATCGGTCTTCGCCATCTCCTGGAGGTCGTCGGCGCCGCCGTGCGCGTCGCCGATCGGGCCGTCCTTGACGAGCTTGGCGGGCTCGGTGTTCATGCCCGCGTCGTCGATGCGCTGCTTCTGCGCGGAGACGTCGTTGTCGAGCGACACGTCGTCGTGGTGGAGCGGATCGGGCGCGCCGGCGGCCGCGTCAACGGGCGGGGTGGAGACGCGCTCGGGCGGCAGAGTGGCTGGCACCGGGGTGCGGCTCGGCGTGCCCTGCGGGCTGTTTTGCATGTCGGCGTAGCCCTGGCGGACCGTGCCTGCCCGCTGCTCGACGCCGGCAGACATCTGGTTGCCGGCCTCCTGGGCCATCTCGCGCGGCTTGGCGTCGACGAGCTTGTCCTCGTCCGGCGGGCGCTTGTCGCGGATGACCTGGCGGATGCGGGCGCACGCGGCCTCGATCTCGGGGCTCGGCGGCGGGCGATCGTCTACCGCGGCGACGACGCCGTGCTGGGCGTGGGCGTCCTGTTCGGCCTGGGGCTCGACAACGGCGTCGCGTGCGACGCTGGTCTGCTGCTCGCCGCTGGGCAGCGTGGTGGTCGCCGTGGCGACGCCCTGGTTGTTGGTGTGGATGGTCTGCAGGCGGGCGGCCGCGCCCGGGGTCAGGGTGCTCGGCGCTTCGGGGACGAGGAGGCCATCGGCATTCGCGCCGCGGTGCGGAGCGGCAGCCGGTGGGGTGCTCGCAGCGGCGTACGAGGCGGCGGGTCGCGCGGCGGGTGTGGCACCAGATCGCGCGCTGGCGCCACCAGAACCGGCGCTCGTGGGGGCGCGCCCCCCCGCGGGGGCATGCGTCGCGCCGGAGGACGAGGCGGGAGTGCTGCCGCGCGCGCTCTGCGCCGGTGGCCGACCGGCCGAGCCGTGTGCCGATGCTGGATGTTGCGGCGGCTTGCCGTTCGAGAACCCCAGCGCGGCGCTCGGTGGGGCGAACAGGTTCACGATCGCGGCGCGCCCGGCCAGGGCACTCAGCGCCGCCTGGTCGGCATCGGCCTCGAGGGCGACTCGGCTCGCCGGGCGGCGACCATCGCCCGCGGGCTGCGACTGCTGGGCGACGTGCGCCAGCTCGTGGGCGATCACGTGCTCGCCGTGGTCGCTCTCGGGCTCGAACGCACCACGCTCGAAGTAGATGTGGCGTCCGCGCGTGAATGCTTGCTGCCCGGCGGACACCTCCGCGCTGTCCGCGTGGATCTCGACATCGTCGAAGCGCTGGCCATAGGCCTGCTCCATGCGTGCGAGCGTCGCGGCCGGAAGCTGCCCATCGCGCGGCTCGCGATCGATCTCGCGCCCTGGCGGGGACCATGCCGCAAGATCGATGTCGAGCCGTCGACGCGCGGCAGCGCGCTCCGACAGGTCCGAGGCATTCGCTGGATCGGATGACGATGGGGGGCGCAGGAGCGAGGTCAGCGACTGTGCTACGTCGTTGGCGTGCGGTAGCTCGTGCCGCTCCGTCGCTCCGCCGTCTCGCTCGGAGCCAGCCGCCGCTTCGGTCTCTTCGAGCACCGCCGCTGGCTCGGCGCCCATCGCTTTCCACCGCCTTGCCTCGACAGCGACCAAGGTCTCCCGACCCGGTATGCGGGGAGCCAGCTCGGGGATGCTCCATGCACCCCGCGGCGTGCCGTCGCTCTCGATCGCCACGCGCGTGAGCCGGCCGACGTCGGGGCGCAGCCGTCCGCCGCGTGCCGCGATGCGCGCGGCGATTTCGTGAAATCGCTGCTCGGCCTGCTTCGTATCGCGTCGACCGAAGCCATCGGTCGCGTCCGCGCATACTCGCTCCCAGATCGCGAGCGACACATCACGCGATAACCCATAGCGATCGCCCTCGACGACCGGATCGAATTGGTCGCGATCGCGCTGGCGCTCCAGCTCGGGTGGGTGCATCCAGCGCGTCATCGCCCCACCATTTTCTGGAAAGCGGCGCAGAGATCGCACCGGTCAGCATCAGTCCTCGAACTTCGCGCCGTGATCACCGTGCCCCCCTCTCTGGACAACCATACCTCCGACAACCCCGACCGACATGCGAGATGAACAGAGTCTACGGAAACGCCGCGAGCGGGCCAATGTAGCAAATTGACACAGCGATATTGTATCGCCTACCTGTGCCAGCTTTCGCCAACTGCATCGCGCCCGGACTGTTACCCAACGACCACACCTATCGTCCCGTGGGGTACCACTTTGCGTGAAGCGAGCTTCACATTGGACTGCTCCGGATGGCTGCCGTCATGGCCCTTACATGATCCTCGTGGTTCGCCGCATCCTTGTGAAAAAATGTTTCGACGGCCAGCCACCGACGGCTGTGCTTGCCTCATTGCAGTATGGCAGCGGCATGCTCTCGGCGGATGAAGGGCCAGTTGCTAACATCGTTGTCGAGGGCCAAGGTGGCGGGCACAGTCTCGGGCAGATTGCCAGCAATGCTGACGGGAGTATAATAGATGCTGCCGTGGTGTGGTTGTCGTGATCACAATGGACATTGCCGTCGATGCGGGATGCACATGCCCGTGTCGGGGATGGCCGGGAGTCATCTATTGAGGGCTACAGTCATGCGTAGCCATGCGCTCGATCGGCGCGTGATCGTCACCGCTGCGGCACGCGGCATGGTGCAGGGGTTCTCATGACGAATCCCGGGGCGGTGCAGATCGGCGCGATGATCGCGGGCAGATACCGGATCGACCGCGTGCTCGGCCAAGGCGGCATGGGCATTGTCGTTCAGGCGATGCACCTCCAGCTTCATCAGCCGGTCGCGATCAAGCTCCTGCTTCCCGAGGTGCTCGGAAACCAGCAGATCATTCAGCGGTTCTTGCGAGAGGCGCAGGCGGCTGTCCGGCTGAGGAGCGAGCACGTGGCGCGTGTGATCGACGTCGGAACGCTCGAGACCGGCGCACCGTACATGGTGCTCGAGTATCTCGAAGGCGCCGATCTATCGACGTTCCCTCGAACACAGCTG
>Ga0134121_10005414_pt1 | contig 10363 bp, 2 predicted proteins | sample KB301_FD_96463 | JGI IMG/M metagenome (GOLD analysis project Ga0134121, IMG submission 96463) | Terrestrial soil microbial communities without Nitrogen fertilizer from Kellogg Biological Station, Michigan, USA - KB3-0-1 | ecosystem: Environmental > Terrestrial > Soil > Unclassified ...
AAGCGTCGCAGGCCGTGCTGTGGGAGACGAAGGCAAAAGGAGCCGACAGAAGAAGAAGCAAAGAAACCGATCTCGGAGCTTGACAACCGGGCCCTCATAGAAGCCCAGGCCGCGAGCCCTGGGGAAAGGCCCTCGAATCGATGGTTCGCACCGCCAAATAAGGATCGGCGCTGAAAAATAAGAATCGACAGTGAAAAATAAGCATCGATGGCGCGGAATATCGATCGACAGCCCAAAATAAGGATCGACGGGCCATCTATCGATCGATGGCACGAAATAAGCATCGATGGGCCAAAATAAGGATCGACGCGCCGTCTATCCATCGGCAGGCGAAAATAAGGATCGCCGGGCTGTCTATCGATCGGCAGGACAAAATAAGGATCGATGAGGCGTCTATCGATCGACGGGCCGTCCTATCCATCGACAGCTCATCGATGGATCGCTGATCCATCCTATGGATCGATGAGGCATCTATGGATAGATCCAGCCCGCGGAGACAAAAAAAGGGGGCGTGCCGAAGCACGCCCCCTTTGCAGACCGGTGTTGTGTGTTGGTATCAGGCCTTGGTGGTGTCGGGAGTCTCGGGCGTCTCGATCTTGCGGTTGCGGCCTCGGAAGGGTTGCAGGCCGAACTCGGCGAGCTTCTCGGACCGGATGCCGTACTGCACCCTGATCATCGCCCGCATGGCGTTGGCCAGCCGGTTGCCCTCGATCACGGCGGCCCTGAACTGCTTCGACGCTTCCTGCTTGCTGGCCGTCAGCATGTTCTGCTGCTTGTTGATCTCCTGCACCCGGGCCAACTGCGCCGCGAGCTTCACCCGCGGCGCCTCCAGGTGAGGAAGATCCGCGGCGTTCGCCTCCACCATGTTCTGGAGGTGCATCCAGTCTCCCTGAAATCCCTTGTCCGTCGTTTCCATCTCTCTCTCCTTTGGAGCCGTCAGGCTCCTGGTCAACCGGCGCCGATAGGGCGCCGGAGCTCAAATCTCTCCAGCATCAACCGGCATAATCGCTCTTCCTATGCAGATGTCGAAACTGCTAGGATACCGGTTGCTTTCGTGCTCAGATGGCCAGCAACTGGGCATAGACTGCATGAAGACCAGGCGGCTGTCAAGGGGTGTTCCGCAAGAAGAGCGCAAAAGCACTCTGCTATTCGCATGTTGCACCGTGAAGCGCCGGTCAGCCCAACACCACCCGCACCCGGTGCGCCCCCTCCGTCACCAGCCCGATTTCCGCTCCTCCCACCTCCGTCACCGGCAACGGCGAGCCGTCGAGCTCGGCGGCGGTGACTCCCCGCATGACGCCTCTGGGATTCTCGACGGTGATCGCGTACTCCGCGGCGTGGTAACGGAAGGTGATCTCGTAGGCGGGCCAGGCTCGCGGGATGGTGGGGTCGATCAGGAGCTGCGTGCCGCGCAGGCGGAAGCCCAGGATGGCCTCGATGCCGGCGCGGTACATCCAGCCGGCGGAGCCGGTGTACCAGGTCCAGCCGCCGCGGCCGGCGTGGGTGGACTCGGCGTAGACGTCTCCCGCCAGCACGTAGGGCTCCACCTTGTAGCGCTGGATGCCCGTCCGCGTCTTGGTGTGATTGATCGGGTTGACGATCGAAAACAGCTCGGAAGCCTTGTCGCCGTCTCCCAACTGGGCGAAGGCGAGGATGCACCATACCGCCGCGTGGGTGTACTGGCCGCCGTTCTCGCGCACGCCAGGCAGATATCCCTTGATGTAGCCCGGATCGAGCGGCGTGCGATCGAACGGCGGCGTGAAGAGGAGCACGAGGCCGCCGTCGTCCGTGCGCACCAGTTGCTTGTCGACGGACGCCATGGCCTGCTTCGTATGCTCGGGATCGCCGGCTCCCGAGAGCACGGCCCAGGTTTGCGCGATCGAATCGATGCGGCATTCCTCGCTCTGCGCCGAGCCCACGGGCGTGCCGTCGTCGAAGTAGGCGCGACGGTACCATTCGCCGTCCCAGCCGGCCGTTTCGAGCGCCGTCTTGAGATCGGCCGCGTGGCTGCGCCACGACTCCGCCCGCTCCTTCTCGCCGCGCGTTTCCGCGAGCGGCGCGAACTGCACGAGCAGGGGGTGCAGGAACCAGCCGAGCCAGACGCTCTCGCCCTTTCCCAGCCGGCCGATGCGGTTCATGCCGTCGTTCCAGTCGCCGGTGCCCATCAGCGGCAGGCCGTGGCTCCCCACCGCGAGCGAGCGGTCGAGAGCCCGGGCGCAGTGTTCGTAGAGGGTGCCCCTTTGGGCGGACTCGGTGGGCACGAAGTAGGCGTCGTCGTGATCGGTGGGCAGCTCCGGCCCTTCAATGAAGGGAATGACTTCGTCCAGTAACGTTTCCTCGCGCGTGACTTCCAGATAATGGAGGAGCACGAAGGGCAGCCACAGGAGATCGTCGGACATGTGGGTGCGCACGCCCCGGCCCGACGGCGGATGCCACCAATGCTGCACGTCGCCCTCCACGAACTGGCGGCTCGCGGCACGCAGGATCTGCGCGCGGGTGACCTCGCGCCGTGCCACGGTGAGCGCCGCCACGTCCTGCAACTGATCGCGAAAGCCGAAGGCGCCGCCCGCCTGATAGAAAGCCGAGCGTGCCCAGATCCGGCAGGAGAGCGTCTGGTAGAGGAGCCAGCGGTTGAGCAGCAGGTCCATCGCGCGGTCCGGCGTCTTGACCTGGAGCGCGCCCGTCACGTCCTCCCACGAGCGGGTCACCTCGGCCAGGACGTCGTCCAGGTCCGCCTTGCGGTAGCGCTCGACGAGGGTGCGCACCTCGTCCACGCCGCCGCCCTGGCCGAGCAGGAAGACGATCTCGACACGGGAATTGGCGCGCAGCTCGATGGGGGTTTGAAACGCGCAGCAGGGATCGAGGCCCGCGCCCACGCGGCCCGAGAGGCGATCGCCTTTTTCGAGCGCCGCCGGATGATCGAGCGTGCCGTTCCTGCCCAGCACCTCCGTGCGGTCGCCCGTCCAACTGACCGGTCCGTTTACAGTACCGAAGGCCGCGAAGGCGAGGCGGCTCGCGAACTCTCCGTTCCAGGCGTTGCGCGCCAGCATCGCTCCCGACTGGCTGTCGATCTCGGTCACCACGAAGGGCGCCGAGGCGCCGCGCGAGGTGCCGAGCACCCACTCGACGTACGCCGTCACGGCGAGGCGCCGCGGCCGGTTCTCGCGATTGACGATCGTCAGGCGGGAGATCTTCACCGAATCGGCCCGCGGCACGAACTGCAACAACTCGAGCGTCACCCCGTGCGAGGTGTGCTCGAAGCGGCTCCAGCCCTGGCCGTGGCGCGCGACGTAGGGCCAGGCCTCCTCGCGGATGGGCAGCACCGTGGGCCCCCAAAGCTGGCCGTTCTCCTCGTCGCGGATGTAAAAGGTTTCTCCCGGCGGATCGCTCACCGGATCGTTCGACCACGCGGTGAGCTGATTTTCGCGGCTGTTGCCCGACCAGGTGTAGCCCGCGCCCGATTCGGAAACCTGGAAACCGAAGTTGGGGTTGGAGATGACGTTGACCCAGGGCGCCGGCGTCCACTGCCCCTCGCCGAGAAACGTGACGTATTCCCGGCCGTCGTCGGCGAAGCCGCCCAAACCGTTCCAGAGCTCGAGCTGGGGGCGCTGGGGGATGGCCTCAGGCGTCGAGGACGGCGCCCGGCCGTCCGTTTTTCCTTCGGATATCGCGGATGCCGCGGCGCGGCGCACCCGTCCGGCGGGCAATCCCCGCCTCTCCTCGCGGCGCACCCGACGCTCGATCTGCTCGAAGAGGCTGGTGTCGCGCGCCAGGAGCACGGCCCGCGCCGCCACCAGGAGGACGTCGCGCACCTCCGGCGCGATGAGGTCCGCGCGCAGGATGAAGGCGTTGCCGCCCCGCCGGTCCGGCTCGTTCCCCTCATGATGGAGCGACTGGCTGGTTCGCACCAGCGCTTCGAGCGCGGCTTGCAGATCCTGAACGTAGGAGGGCGCCTTCTCGTTGAGGATCACGAGGTCGATGCCCAGGCCCTTGGTGCGGAAGTACTCGTGGGCCTGCAGGAGCTGGCGGACGATACCGATGTCGTCGATCTCGTCGATGCGCACCAGCACGATGGGCAGATCGCCGGAAATGCCGTTCGCCCACAGCGTCGAGGCGCCCCGTGTGTTGCGTTGCAGCACCTCGACGGGGGCGCGCAGGGACGGGTCCGAAAACAGGACGCGGTTGGCGAGGCGCTGGAAGAGGTTGGCCTCGTCGGGCGTAATGCCGAGATGCCGGAGCTGCACCTGCGCCTGTGTCCACGACATCGCCGCCGCGCGATCGAAGGCTGCGGGATCGCGATACTTGTCGGCGAGGCTGACCGCCGCCTCGCGGCTGGAGGCCATCAGGGTGGTGAAGGTGACGCGCACGGTCGCGCCGGGAGCGAGCCGCACCCGGCGCCGCAGGCTGAAGATCGGATCGAGCACCGCGCCGGCCGTGTTCGACAGCGCCAAGCCATCGATCACCGACATGGGCGTGCGCACGCCGCGCCCGCGGCCGAGGAAGCGCGCGCGGTCGGTCTCGTACTGAAGGTCGCCGCCGGCCTCCGAGGAGCTTTCCGTGGCGGGGACCGGCGGGATGGCGGAGATGGACGGGGAGCCGACGACCGCCGCGACGGCGGCGACGTGCGCCGCCCAGATCCGCGGCTCGGTGTCCGCGCGCGGCCGGCGGGTGGCGAGCAGCGCTCCCAGGTTGGGAATCCACTCGGTCTCCACGAACAGGTTCGAGAAACCGGGATGGGCGAGGTCGGCGGCCGTCGGAGCGATCACGACCTCGGCGTAGGAGGTGATCTCGATCTCCCGCGGCTTCAGGCCGAAGTTGGTGAGCGAGACGCGGCGCACCTCGGCGTCGTCCTCCGGCGTCACCACCACTTCGAGCGTGCTGCCGATCGCGCCGTCGCGTCGCACGATCTCGGCGCGGTCCTCGGAGAAGGAGGCTTCGTAGCGGTCCGGCTCGGCGCCGCTCGCCTGGTAGCCGGCCGACCATACCTCGCCGCTCTGCGGATCGCGGAAGAAGAAGAAGGTGCCCCAGCAGTCGCGGGTCGTGTCCTCGCGGAAGCGGGTGACCGCCAGGTCCTGCGCCGGGGCCTGAAACCGGCTGTAGCCGGAGCCGGCGGCGGTCAGCATCACCGAGTACCGGCCGTTGCCCAGCAGATGCGTCCTGGGCACGGAGTGGTGCGGCGAGTGGTAGCGCCGCACCACCGGCGGCAGCAGGGCGCCGGGCTGCGCGGCGGCGGCCACCTCTTCGGCCCGCGGCCGGGCCACCGCCACGTCGCGCGGCGTGCGCTCCTGGAGCAACAGCTCGGTCGCCTGGACGAGGGGCGCGGCGTGGAAGCGGGCGGGCATGCCGCCGTCCCCGCGCACGTCGAGGAGGTTGGCGAGCGAGAGCAGGGACATGCCCTGGTGATGCGCCATGTAGGCGTGCACCACGGCGCGGTTCTGCGTCTCGGGCAGCCGGGTGGCCGTGTAGTCGATCGCCTCGTAGAAGCCATACCGCCCGCGGGCTCCGGCGCCGGTGAGATCCGCGAAGTTGAGCAGCGCGGCCGCGGGCTCGAACATGGCGGCGAGCGCCGTGGCGTAGGGAGCCACCACCACGTCCTCCGAAAGCCCGCGCTTGAGGCCGAGGCCCGGCACGCCGAAGTTCGAATATTGATAGGTCAGCTCGAGGTCGCGGGCGTTGAACGCCGACTCCGAAACGCCCCACGGCACGGCGCGCTCGTTGCCATATTGAATCTGGCGCTGCACCACCAGCCGGCAGGTCTGATCGAGCAGGCTGTGCGCGGGCGAGCGCATCACCAGCGCCGGCATCAGGTACTCGAACATCGAGCCCGACCACGAGATGAGCGCCGCGCCCCGCCGCACCGGCGTCAGCGGCCGGCCGAGCTGAAACCAGTGCGCCACCGGAACGTCGTCCTTGGCGATGGCGATGAAGCTCGCCAGTCGCGCCTCGGAGGCGAGCAGGTCGTAATAGCTCGGATCGCACTCGCCGCGGTCGACGCGGCCGATCGAAAAAAGCTTCCGCGCCGGATCGTACAGATACCCGAACTTCATCTCTGAGAAGAACTGCGAGGCGACGCGCGAGACCTGATCGATCCGCTCGACGAGGGCGCGGGACGGTAGCAGGGCGCCCTCGCCGGCCTCGTCTCCCAGGATGGCGCCGAGATCCCGCAGGTGGCTCTCGACGCCGCCTTGAGCGAGCTCGGCCCAGTCGAGCGTCTCCCTCCAGGCCGCGGCGTCGGCGCCCTCCTTCTGCTCGCGGGCCAGCGCCCGGGCCACGTCCACCACGGCGTGGAGCCCCTGGGCGATCTCGTCCAGCCGCGCGGCCCATTCCTCGGCGGTTTCCGGGACCCTCGCCCCGGCTCCCTCCGGATCCAGCAACGGATCGAGGGCGGCAAGCACCTCGTCGAGCTGCCGGCGGGTGACGGTCTGCGTCCGGCGTCCGGCGGAGGCGGGCGCCGAGTCGCGGATCAGCGTCACGGCGTCGGCGATCCCCAGCAGCGCCTGGCTCCCGAACAGCGGCTGCTCGCGGAGCTGGCGGCAGGCCTCGACGAGGGTCAGCAGGTGGCCGGCGAGGTTGCCGCTGTCGACGGTGGAGATGTAGCGCGGCTCCAGCGCCCGCAGGTCGCGCGTCTCGTACCAGTTGTAGAAGTGCCCCTCGCGGCGTTCGAGCCGGCCCATCGTCTCCAGCGTCTCCTCCAGGCGCGAGACGCAGTCCGCCGTGCCGATCCAGCCGAAATCGCGGGCGGCGACGACGGTCAGCAGGTAGAGCCCGAGATTGGTGGGCGACGTGCGGTGCGCCACCACCGGCTTGGGATCGTCCTGAAAGTTGTCGGGAGGGAGCCCGTGATCGTCCGGCCCGACGAAAGTCTCGAAGAAGCGCCAGGTGCGGCGGGCGATCCGCCGTAGCGTCAGCGCGTCCTCGCTCTCCAGCGGCGTGTTCTTGGCCGTTGCCGGCGGCAGGCTGATCCATCGCGCCACGGCGGGCGCCAGCGCCCACAGCACCAGGAACGGAGCGGACCAGCCCCACACCTGCCAGGAGCTCAGCTCGTGCCGCATCTGGGTGCTGACCGCGACGGCGCCGGCGGCGACGAGGGCGAAAGTCACGCCGCCGTCCATCCGCCGGTAGAAGAGGGCGAGATCGAGCCCCAGGCCCGCCTTCGCCTGCGCCGCCGTCACCCATTCGAGCAGCCGGCGATGGGAGAGGTACAGGCGGCTCAGCGTGCGCACGATCGCGTCCGCCATCAACCACGCCTGGTGAGAGAGAAAGACGATCGCGAGCGCCACCTGAGCCACCGCCAGGCGGACGTCGGCGAGGAGGCCGAGGATGTGGCTGCGCTTGGCGATGCCCGGGCGGTTCGGAGCGAGGCCGCCGAGGATGCGCAGGACGGCCGGCAGGGCGATGGTCGACAACACGAAAACCGTCCAGAGGGGGGGAGAGGCACCGGGGAGCGTCCAACCGGCCAGCAGGGTGAGAAAGGCGGCCGGCGCCCACAGCGTGCGCCGCAGGTTGTCGATCATCTTGTAGCGGCCGATGATGGGGATGGAGACCCGCGCCGTACGGCTGGTATCGCTGGGGGTCGCGATGGGCCCGCGGCCGAGGATCCAAGGCAGCAGTTGCCAGTCGCCCCGCGCCCAGCGATGCTGGCGGGCGGCGGCGGCCTCGAAATGGGCTGGAAACTCCTCGAACAGCTCGATGTCCGTCACCAGACCGGCGCGGGCGAAAATCCCCTCGAACAGGTCGTGGCTGAGCAACCGGTTGTCCGGCACCTTGCCGTCGAGGGCCGCCGTGAAGGCGTCGACGTCGTAGATCCCCTTGCCGGTGAAGGAGCCCTCGCCGAAGAGGTCCTGGTAGACGTCGGAAACCGCGGCGGCGTAGGGATCGATGCCCGCCGGCCCCGAGGAGATCCGCTGGTAGATCGAGCCGTCGTGCTCGCCCGGCAGCGTCGGAGTGATCCGCGGCTGGAGCACGCCGTAGCCCGCGACGACGCGGCCGAGGCGCGGATCGAAGCGAGGCCGGTTCAGCGGGTGCGCCAGGGTGCCGATCATCCGGCAGGCGGCCTCGCGCGGCAGCCGCGTGTCGGCGTCCAGCGTGATGACGTAGACGATGCCCTGGGGCGCCGGGCCGATCTCCGGGGCGCAGGGGACCTCGGCGGCGGTGAGGAACGACGTGTCCGTGGCGCCGCGCAGCAGCCGGTTGAGCTCTTCCAGCTTGCCGCGCTTGCGCTCCCAGCCCATCCATACCTTCTCGCTTTCGTTCCACAGCCGGCGGCGGTGAAGGATCAGGAAGCGGCGGTCGCCGGCCGGGGCGGGCCCATGTTGTCGATTGAGCCGCGCGATGCCGCTCGCGGCGGCGGCCAGCAGCTCGGCGTCGTCCGGCATGGATTCCGCGGGCGCGTCCCGCCAGTCGGAGAGGAGCGCGAAGCGCAGCTCGGCCTCGGGATTGGCGAGGTAGTGCACCTCCAGCCGGCCGATCTGCTCCTCGATTTCTTCCGGATTGCTCAGCAGCGTCGGCACCACGACCAGGGTGCGCAGCTCCGGCGGCACTCCGCCGACCAGTGCCAGGCGCGGCAGGATGCGCGGCCCCAGCATCCGCGTCACCCAACTGTTGAAGAGCTGTACCGCGAGATCCGAGGCCGGCACCAGCGCGAGCAGGCCGAGCAGCACCAGCGAGCGAGCGCCCACGGGGCCGTCGCTCTGCAGGATGAGCGGTACGGCCAGGATCGCGGCGGTGACGGCGGCGATGGCGCCCAGGTATCCAGGTATCGCCCATCTCACCAGCAGGCGCAGGAGCCGGCGTTCCGGCTTGAGGCGGGCGCCGAGCTCGCGCTCGAAGGCAGGCCGGCCGCTGGAGATCAGGTCAAAGCCGGGGTCCGCCGGGCGCTCGGCGCCCTTCGCGTCCGCGGCGCGCTCCACCGCTCTCCGGGCGACGTCGATCTCCGCCAACCGGGCATCGTGGGCCAACTCCTCCACTGCATGCCGGTAGCGGTCGCGGGTGCCGAAGTCCATCGCCCGGTAGCCGGGGAACGCGGCGAGCGCTCCGTCGACCAGGCTCACGCTCTCGAAGAAGGCGGCCCAGTCGAACGCCGACATCAGGCGCATGCTGGTGATGACGTTGCGCACCGTGGCGTTCATCGTCGTCTGCCGCCGGTACTCGTCGGCGACGACCGCCTCGGCCGTCGTGCCCTGCTTCTCCAGGCGCCGGTGCAGCCAGTCGAGAGAAGGGGTTTCCACCGGGTCCCGGTCGCGCAGCCGGCTGAGGAGCACGACGGCGAACGGCACGTCGAGCGGCCGGGCCTCGAAGGGCCGCAGCAGAATGGCCTCCTTCACCGGCTCGTCCTCGTCCAGCAGGCGGTCGGCGAGCTCGTCGGCCTGCTGGCGGGCCACCCGGGCGCGCACCATGCGCTCCGCCAGGCGCCGCAGGTTTTCCACCAGCACCAGCCGCAGCGAGATCGCCACCGCCCACAGCTCGCCGATGGTGAGCGGCTGCACCGTCTGATAGGAGACGATGAACCGCCGCAGGACCTCGGCGTCGAACAGGCTGTCGGTGTGGGCTACGAAGTCGTGGGCCAGGGCGTAGACCAGCGGATGGCCCAGGAATCGGTTCTCCAGGTTTTTCGTCAGCTTGGGCAGCTCGCGGTAGAAACCTGACGGCAGATCCTCGCGGATCTCGCGCACCTGGTCTTCGACGAGGTGGAAGTTGTCGACCAGCCACTCGGCGGCCGGCGTGATCGCCCGTTCGTCGCGCATCGCCTCGGCGATGGCCCGGTAGGACTTCAGGAGCTCGCGGCCGTTGGCCCGCAGGCGCGGCCTCAGTCGCGGGTCGCCCCAGCGCCGGCCGGGGCGTACGCGTTGGGTCTGGGCGAGAGTGAGGGCATGCTGCTCGAGACGTTCGACGCTCCACAGCTCGTCGCGGATCGGCTCTGGGAGATTGGCAAAGGAGGAAGGTCTGGGGCCGATTTTCATGGGCAGAGCTTATCGTTCCATGGCGATGAACGCCTGTCAGGGGATGTCCCCATTCGCAACGAATCCCCTGGCGGCACGGCAGGCCGCCAGGGGAAAGGTTCAACTTGGATCGGCCGGAGGCTTTACCGCACCCGGGTGATCGTGAACTTGCCGAAGCTGATGCCGAGCTCGACGCCCGTGCCCTTGCCGGCCAGCGCGAGGGAGACCTCGCCCTTGGTCAAGGCCTGCGCCTCGGAGGACTTGACGGCGCCCGCGGCGGCCGAGGCGTTGGCGTAGCTGCCGAAGAGCTCCTTGATGTCGGCGACCTCGGAGAACTTGCCGTGGCCTTCCCGCACCTCGGACTTGCCGGCCGTCAGGCCGCCGCCCTTGGCCGAGATCTTCACCTTGGCCGTCTGGCCGTTCTC
>Ga0134121_10005415_pt1 | contig 10362 bp, 7 predicted proteins | sample KB301_FD_96463 | JGI IMG/M metagenome (GOLD analysis project Ga0134121, IMG submission 96463) | Terrestrial soil microbial communities without Nitrogen fertilizer from Kellogg Biological Station, Michigan, USA - KB3-0-1 | ecosystem: Environmental > Terrestrial > Soil > Unclassified ...
GGACGGAAAGTACATCTGCTTCGTGCGCGCGCCCGAGACTAATGGTCGAGTCGAGCCGCCCCAGCTCTTCATGATGTCGATGGACGGCGGCGAGGCCTGGCAATTCACGACGGTGCCGCGCGGCGCCGGCGGCCCGCAATGGTCGCCTGACGGCAAGATGATTTCCTTCGGCAATGGCGCGACGACGGAAGAGATCGCCAAGGCTGCGCCGAAGCCGAGTCCGGCACCATCCGCGAGTCCCAGCCCGGCTGCGTCACCCGAACGCGAGAGCGACGTGCGCGTGATTACTCGTGCAGTTTATCGATCGAACGATTCAGGCTATCTCGATTTCAAACATCCGAATCACATCTGGGTCGTGAATGCGCCGCGCACGGGTGAGGACAAAGTCACGCCGAAGCAACTCACCAACGGACGCTATGGCGACGGCAACGTGACTTGGGCGAAGGACAGTTCGCGCATCTATTTTGTTTCCGATCATCGCGATGAGCCTTACTACGAACTCGGCAAGACGGACGTTTACTACATCGCCGTTTCCGGCGGACAACCGGCGAAGCTCACGACGTTCGACATGGGCGCGGCTGGGTTTACCGTCAGCCCCGACGGTAAGAAAGTCGCGTTCTATGCGTCGACGAATCAACCTGTGCGTTCTTACACCGAGCCTGATCTGTGGGTGATGGATCTCGCGCCCGATGCGCAGCCAAAGAATCTCACCGCCAATTTCGATTGGGACCTGGGCGGTGGAGTTGGCGGCGATAACAGCGCGCCGCGCGGCGGTGGCGGCTTCCCGCCGGTGTGGTCTGCCGATGGCAAGTCGATCATTGCGCTCTACGGCAGAGAGGGAAGAGCGAACCTCGGCGCGTTCGACGCGGTTAGCGGAAAAGAGACTGATGTCACCACCGGCAATCAAGCAGTGCAGAGTTTTCGCACGACACCTGATGCATCAAAGATCGCTCTGCTGATTTCTACGCCAACGCGCATCGGCGATCTGTTTTGGATGGAAAAGCCCGGCGCGACTCCGAAACAACTCACGCATGTGAACGACGAGTTGTTTTCAAAACTGAATCTGACTGAGCCGGAAGAGATTTGGTACACGAGCTTTGATGGCAAGAAGATTCACACTTGGGTGCAGAAGCCTCCGAATTTTGATCCCGCGAAAAAGTATCCGCTGATCCTGAACATTCACGGCGGCCCGCACGCGGCATACGGCTGGGTCTTCGATCACGAGTTTCAGTGGATGGCCGCGAAAGGTTACGTCGTGCTTTATCCGAACCCGCGCGGCAGCACGACCTACGGGCAGGACTTCGGCAACATCATTCAGTATCACTATCCCGGCGACGACTACAAAGATTTGATGTTAGGTGTCGATGAAGTGATCAAGCGCGGTTACATCGATGACAAAAAACTCGGTGTCACCGGCGGCAGTGGTGGGGGGTTGCTAACCGATTGGACGGTCGGCCACACGACGCGCTTCGCAGCGGCTGTGGCGCAACGCGACATCGCGAGTTGGGCCGATTGGTGGTACACGGCGGATTTCACTCTGTTCCAGGCGACCTGGTTTAAGGCCGCGCCGTTCGAAGATCCGGAAGACTTCAAAGCTCGCTCACCGATCACCTACATCAACGACGTGAAGACGCCGATGATGTTCATTCTGGGTGAAGCCGACTGGCGCACGCCGACCTATTCGGGCGGCGAAGAGATGTTCCGCGCGCTGAAGTACAAAAAAATTCCCACGGTGATGGTGCGCTTTCCGAACGAGACGCACGAGCTTTCTCGCTCAGGTCAACCCTGGCACCGCATCGAGCGACTCGAGCACATCGTCGGCTGGTTTGATAAATGGCTGATGGGAATGGCGAAGCCGGAGTATGAAGTGGCGCCGTAATGATTTACGCCGTTCCGATTTCTCACAAAGGTGGTCAGCTATGATCCAGTTCTGAGCATCCGCGTTGGGCTCGATTTCACAATCGAATCGATGTGTTACCGGAACGTCGTGTTAATTTCGGGTTTCCTTGCGAATTTTTGTTATGTCGGGTGGTAGTACTCATTTTTGGGCGAATAAGGAACACCTAGCTATAGTTCACCGAGGCGTGAAGGCTTGGAACCTTTGGCGAAAGGAAAATCATCGCTTTAGGGCGAGGCTTGGCGGGGTGAACCTCAGCGGAGAGCATTTTCTATCCGCAGACTTTCGTGATGCCATGCTCGACGACGCAAATCTTTGTGGTACCAATCTCGGTGGGAGTACCCTTCGGATGGCATACCTAAGATCCGCAGACCTAAGCGGCGCAGATCTCCGCGAAGCTGACCTTTGGGGGGCAGACCTCAGCGGATCTAATCTCCGGGGTGCCAAACTCGACTGGGCGAACCTTTGTCGTGCAAAGCTCGTCGGGACAAGTCTTGTCGAGGCCGAACTATCAGACACCAACTTCATCGGTGCAGACCTGAACGATGCGGATTTCAACCGAGCTTATTTGTTCGCCACGACATTTGGAGATAATGACCTCAGCACAGTCAGGGGCCTTGAGACAGTGGTGCATCGCGGGCCATCGACCATTGGCGTTGATACGTTGTTTAGGTCTAACGGCAAGATATCTGAAGTATTCTTGAGGGGCGCAGGCGCGCCGGACGAATTCATCGCGCAGATACCGGCACTTGTTGCGAGCGTCGAACCCATCCAGTTTCAGTCGTGTTTTATTAGTTACAGTCATCAGGACGAAGAGTTTGCCAAGCGATTACACGCAGCGATGCGCGCCGAGAACCTCCGCGTCTGGTTTGCGCCGGAAGACATGAAAGCCGGACGAAAACTCCATGAAGAAATCTTTCGTGCGATTCAGCTTCACGACAAGCTTCTGCTGGTTCTTTCCGAGCACAGCATGAAGAGTGAATGGGTTATGACAGAGATTCGTCGCGCGAAAAAGGTCGAGCGCGCAGAAGATCGTCGCAAGCTATTTCCTATCCGACTCGTCGACTTTGAGACAATTCAAAACTGGGAATGCTTCGACGCCGACAGCGGGAAAGACCTCGCGGCCGAGGTGCGCGAGTACTACATTCCTGATTTCTCCAACTGGAAGGATCATGATTCATTCGAAAAAGAGTTTGCGAAGCTGCTCGGCGCCCTAAAGGCCACGGAGAGGTAGGTTTCAGAGCGTGCCTCGCGCCGTAGGCGCGAGATGTTTATAGATACCCCCTGCTAATTGATTTCGCGTTGGTGAGACTAAGCGAACCTAGGTTCGCTCAGTCTCACCAACTTACAACTACAGAGACGCCGGCTATAAGCATTCTGCTCCTACGGAGCGTCGTTGAGCGAAACACTTCAGGGATGCGAACCGGTGCTTTCGCCGTGCGAACCAGCACCTGATTTCTACGAACCAGCACCTGACTTCTGCGAACTAGCACCTTACCTCTGTGAAACCAGCACCTGAAACTCGCGAACCAGCACCTGACACGAGTAAACCAGCACCTGAAACTCGCGAACCAGCACCTGACACGCGTAAGCCAGCACCCGAACCTGCGAACCAGCACCTGAAACTCGCGAACCAGCGCCTCAAAGGTGCGAACTAGCCCCTCCGCTGTGCTAAGACGTTCCTCAGATTTCTACTACGGTTCAAGAAACTCGCGAATCTTTTGCTGCTCTTTCTCGTCTTTGATGCGGGTGAAGAGCTTGGTGCCGAGCTTGGTAATCGTTTCGGCTTTATCAAAGGGCAGCTTGTCGTAAACCTTGCCGCCTTGAAAGTGGCAGGGTTGGCAGCGAGCCTGGAAGATCGGTTTTATCTCAGAATCAAAGTTTGGCTTCGCGGCGGAAGAACTCGTCAAGACGTTCGAGCGACCTCCGGCGTTCGCGGCGGCGAAACTACTCGACGTCACCAGCAGCCATGCCTCTGCACCGAGGATAGTAATCAGGACGAGCAAGGACAGGGTCGAACGCATAACGCCATCGTACATCTATCCCCGGTTTTCTGATTGTAAATTTTTGTAAATTCCCGCCGGACGTTTGCGGCAGGTGCTGCCGCAATCGGTGCTAGCTCTTGATAAAGGTGAAGCGGTACACGCCGCGTGCGCGAGCGTGAAGCGGGCCGCGAAGGAAAATGGCGCAGCGGTGCAAGTACTTTAAGAATATTGGCGTCCCGTATGGGAGTCGAACCCGTGTCGCCGTGAAAGAGAAGCGCCTATGGTAATTCAAAGGAACTTCGCCGCATGGATAGTACCCTACGCATTGGAGGAACTCTTGTTCGCGAGATGCTTAGTGCAAGATGAATTTGAGATTCCCGAAGACCCGAAAAACGTCTCGTATCGAAATTTTTATCGCAACAACTTGAATGAGTCTAAAAATCGATTTGTCGCCTCGGGCTCACGTCCATTTGTTTTAGCGTTCACTAATAACTGGTAAAATCGGTCACCAACCACATAGAACCGTGCTGTTGTGATAACGCCGTCAGGTCTTTCGACGGCAATCGATCTCCCGCTAAAACCGTCCAAAGTAATAGCCGCTTCATTCAGCAATTTGCCCTGTTGAACCAATAGGATTCCATCCCGCACCTTATCAAACAGTTTGCCGGTTGAAACCTCTTTAGCATCCGTTTTCGGGTACTTACTGTAGGCAACTATGTATTCGTTCAAGCTCTCGTCGCTCCACGAAAACATATTTGCCTCTTCCGCGCCTGAAGCAGTATTTACGGTCACTTTGTTCGGAATCGGCGTACCCGGCATGAGAACCGAGAAGCCGCCTTCGGTTGAGCTTAACTCTTTCCAAGTAGATTGCTGTGCATGTAAGAACGAACCGGCTGACACCAAAAAAACAGCTGCCATTATGAGCTTCATTTTTCATTTCTCCTTTTTTAGTTTTTAAGAGAGCCGTCAAACCGTCCGCCAATCCCGCTTGCCAGTTGAAGAAGTCGTAACCGCCGTTTATTTCTTGCAACTGAACCGTGTTAGGCTTCTGCCCACCAGTAGGGGATTCCGGTCCAACGAGTTGTTCGGTTGCGCGCCAAATTAAATGCAACCTTGCGAATAACGTCGTCTGGCAGTTCAAGTACGAAATCAACGTAGTTGCGACCCTCGCGTTCAACCGGAATAGATTTCCGTTTGGCCTTTTTAAATCCGTTGACATCAACGAAGACATCGTAAACATCAGGATCGAGGTCAGCTGCGTAGTGCCAACGTTAGGGTGTTTTCTCGAACACCCAGAATCCGCCAAAAAACATGTGCGTGACTTTGCCGGATTTGTCGCTCCGGAAGGCAATCCTCGACTGGCCGTCCTCGCGGACGAATAACATTGGTTCCACCTCGATCCAGCGATGAGAGCTGTTGCTTAATTTCACCGTTCCATCTTCATTGCTTGATACGTTGAAAACCAGACCCAAGGCGGACTGAGGGCAAGTATGACAAAAGACATTCCATCGATAAGTACCAACGAACATTGGCGCGCGCGTCTTGTACTCATCCCTTGCGAGCGGGACTTTGACGGCTCCTGGATTCGAGTAGTAACGCTCCAGGATGGCCCACTTCACGGTGTCACGTAAGTTGCTGTTTTCGTGATGATTCACCATGAAGAACCCCGCGTTCTTTTCAGGCAAGAGAACCAGTTGGGCACTGAAGCCCGCCGTGTTCCCACCGTGTTCCAATATCCGCAGTCCCTGATAATTATCTTCAAAGAAACCGTAGGTCACACCCGGCATCCCTGGGTGTCCGGTTGCATGTTGGCGCTGCATGTCGCGCGCCGCCCGCTCAGTCATTATGCGCGCGGGGCCCAGGCGTCCGTTCTGCAATTGCGCGATCATGAAACGCGCCATGTCGATCGCCGTACTATTGATCGAAGACGCAGGCGTGGTGTGATACCACTCATACGCCTGCGGCTGATTTACCCCGTTCACGTACTCGTAGCCCAGCGCTAGATCATTCTTTGACGCAGCAGGTACGGTAATGCTGGTCCGATTCATGCTTAGAGGTTTCCAGATGTTCTTTGCCAGGTATGTCTCAAAGGATATTCCAGAGACTTCTTCGACGAGCAGACCTGCCAGAGTAATACCGTAAGTCGAATAGGCGATTGTCTCCCCTGCTGGACTGACGCGTTTGAGTCGCGTGCTTAGAAAATCTGCCAGAGGCAAAACGCTCTCGGCGCTTGGCCCCTGGGTGCCGGGGCGAATCTCATCGAATCCAGCCGTGTGCGTGATCAAGTGAGCGGGGGTCACCGGCTCAGGAAAAGTCGCGGGAACCTTTAGCTTCTTGAGATAGCGATTTACATCGGTATGAAGTTTAAGACGCCCACGGTCCGCGAGTTGAACGACCGCCGTAGCTGTGAACACCTTGCTGATCGAGCCAATACGAAAGATGGTTTGTTCGGGCACCACAGGCTGCTGTTTCTCCAGATTCGCGAACCCGTACCCCTTACTGAAAAAGATCTTGCCATCCTTTACAAAGACAAACTCCGCACCCGGAATGTGTTGTCTGTCCATCTCCTCAGTAACAATCTTGTCAATAAACGCTTCTAATTCCTTTGGATCGGTTGGTCCATTGATGCGCTTCGGTTGGGCATAGGGGGAAGACTGCAAGGCAATCACCGGCAACACGAATGAGAGGATAACGACGCGAAACCGTAAGAGAGTATTGGAGTGACCTTGCTTCATCGAGAACCTCCGTAACGAACCTCTAACTGGTCAAGCCCGGATTGTTACACACGGGCCTCACGATTTTCTTGTATCCGTTTAAGTTTTCTTGTCAGCAGTTAGGTTGAAAGGGTAGCGCGGAATCTTGCGGGCGACATACCCGTGAACTGCTTGAAGGTCTTTGACAAATGGCTCTGGTCGGAAAAGCCTGCGGCTAAGGCAATGTCAACGAGTGGGGCATCTGAGGTCGAGATTTCGCCACATACGTATTCGATTCGCAATTGACGAACGTATTCTCCAACAGTTTGCCGATAATGTTGCCGAAACACCGTGGCTAAATGAACGGGATGAATGTCAACTGATTTTGCGATGCTGTTGAGCGTTAATTTCCCGGAGAATTCTGCGCGAACCAGATCCCTGGCTTGTAAGAGCCAACGAGGCGGCCTTCGTTCTGAGCGAAGCTTCGGGCGGGCTACTTCGGCGATGATTTCCAACCCCAGTCCCTCAATAATCAGCGGCGAGATCTCGTCCATCTGCCTGTGCTCACGATAAAGCCTCATGGTAAGCCAGGCAGACAATCCGACATGGTAGTTGTTTGCGTTGTCCAAGCGCGCTGAATGCTCATGGAACCGCTCCATTTGATTGGGGCCGATTTCAAGAATAAAACAGTATCCTCCGGAATCGTGAAATTGCTCTGAGTGGATTTCACCCGGAGGAGTAAACACTAAACTCAAAGGTTTACACTCCCACCGCCTTTTTCCAAAAATCTCGGTCGAAGTTCCTCGAATGCTGAGATAAAAAGTCGGGTTTGCGTGCGAATGCTTCGGGATTCTGAAGCCTGGTGGGTACGAGGCTTCCCCCAGGTAAAACCCCGCGACTTCGCGTTCGGTTACTCGAAAGTCAGCAATCTCTTCGCTTGATAGAGCCGTTTTAAAAAACCTTACGCGTGCGAGGTCCGAAGCCATTAGCAACCTCCCTTTCGATCGAACTAGCCAATTCCTTACCTTAAACGCCGGCACGTTAATCTTGTGGCAAAAACTTGTTCTCGCCGAGTCGCTGCTCTTCTTTCCGGCATCCAGGCACCACTGTTGTCGCTAGCGGACGTTTCATGCGCGAGCGTGAAGCGGCCCGCGAAGGAAAATGGCGGAACGCTGCAAGTACTCTAAGAATATTGGCGTCCCGTACGGGAGTCGAACCCGTGTCGCCGCCGTGAAAGGGCGGTGTCCTAGGCCACTAGACGAACGGGACGTAAAGTCAAGATCGTTGGCAGGTTAGGAAGAAAATAACTTAGCGTAGGAGAAAAGACTGTGTCAAACGGCCGTTCGTTGCGCATGTTCGATCAAGTGTTCAATTGCGCGGCGATCATCTTCAATCTGCAAAACAAATCGCACCGCGAATCCCATCTCCAGAACCTGGTAGACAACATAGCCCCACACGGAAACGATTCTGTCCTCCAGGATTAGTTCAAGGCGAACCAGCTCTTTCGCCTCGGCGTCTCCACCAGTAAGAACAAAACATCCACCTGAACTAAGGTCGCAAACCGAGCCCCGGCCCTGCGATTTTAAGGTCTCCCATCGGGCGCTAATGTTTGTGCGCAAGCGTGGCGCGTTTCGGCGTTCCTGCATCTGAAGGTGAAAGCACGATCTGCTACCGCAGACGTTGCGGATGTCTTATAATTGGCGCGCCTTTCATTCGTAGCGGCATCGATCCTACTTTACCACATGGAGTTCAACCCAATGACAATTCGTTTATTTGCGCGTTTCGCGCTTGCGGGCGCCGTTCTTTTTTCAGCCGGGACCGTCATGGCCCAGCATGACATGGGCGGCGGCACCACCTCGGGCGGAGCCACCGGCGGCAGCACCGAATCCAGCCGCAGCAGCACGCCCGTTCGCCGCGGTCCACGCCGGACCACACCAGTTCGCCGAACTACCGCACCCGTTCGCAGAGGCATCACCGCCGAGCAGTACAACGCGCAAGGTGACGATCTGTTCAAGGCGGAAAATTATGACGACGCGTTAGAGGCTTATCAGAAGGCGGTATCGCTCAAGCCAATCGCCGGCGCCTACTATCACATCGGATGGATTTACAACGACCGTGAGGATTACGACCAGGCGTTGCCGGCTCTGCAGCAGTCGGTGCGGCTCAATCCAAGTGAGCCTATTTACTTCAATGAGCTTGGCTACGCCTACAAGAACCTGAAGCAATACAGCGAGGCGATCACTGCCTATCGGCGCGCAATTCAGATTCGCTCGGATTACGCGACGCCGTACTACCAGATCGGCTGGATCTATAACGAGCAGGGCCAGTACAGCGAGGCGATCGAGCCGCTGCGCCAGGCGTCGTCTCTCAAGGCCAATTACTCTGAGGCGCAACAGGAACTGGGTTACGCGTATTACAAACTGAATCGATCGCAGGATTCGATTGCCGCTTACCAGCAAGCCGTGCGCATGAAACCGGACAATGGTTCTGCGTATCTCGGGCTCGGGGACGTTTATTATTACCAGACCAAGCAATATCGCGAGGCGATGAATGCCTACAGTCGCGGGGTGCAATACAAAGATGATAACCCGACGGCGTTCTACAATCTCGCGTGGTCGGCCAATGAGCTGAACCAGTACGATCAAGCCGCCGCCGCGGCGCGCAAAGCGACTGCACTGAATGCGAACTATGCCGAGGCATATGCTGAGCTTGGTTTCGCGAGTCGCAAGCTCAACCAGATTAACGAAGCGCTCACGGCGTATCGCGAGGCGATTAGACTGAAGCCGAACTATGGCATCGCCTATACAGGTTTGGGTGACGTTTACTTTACAGATCTAAAACAATACCCGCAGGCCCTGGCGCCGTACGAACAGTCGATCAGCATCTCGCCGAACAACGCGCGGGTGCGCTACAACCTCGGTTGGATCTACAACGACCAGAGCAGATATGGTGACGCGGTGACGCAGCTCGGCGAAGCGACCCGTCTGAAGCCCGAATACGTCGAAGCCCATACTGAGCTGGGCTTCGCGCTGTGGAAGTTGCATCGGTTGCCGGCAGCGACTGAATCGCTGCGCACGGCGATTAGACTGCGAAATGAAGACGCTAACGCACATCTCTATTTGGGTTACGTGTTCATCGAAGCGAGAAACAAACCGGGCGTGGTGAATGAGTACCGGATTTTGCGTCAGCTGGATGCGGCAAAAGCCCAGAAGCTGTATGACGCGGCGCCGGCGAACATGAGGAATTAAGTTCGAATCTGCCACAGAGGCACAGAGACTCAGAGATACTGAATCGCCGAATTGGCGATATCAAAGCGGTGAAGTTCTCTGTGCCTTTGTGTCTCGGTGGCGATCTTGTTCGGAAGAGTTTATGCCAACCGCGATCGTTCATCATCCAGTTTTCGAAAAGCACGATACCGGTCCTCATCACCCGGAAGTGCCTGAGCGTTATCGCGTCACGATCGATGCGTTGCGCGCTGACCCTGAGTTATGGTCAAACGCAATTGAGATCGAAGCGGACGAAGCGCGCCGGAGCGACATTCAAGCCTGTCACACCCCTCAGCATTTCAAACATGTCGAGGAAGCGGTTCGCGAAGGTCGTGGTTACCTCGATGCCGACACGGTGGTTTCGGGAGCTTCGTTCGAAGCTGCCATGCGCGGCGCGGGTGCGGCATGTCGCGCAATCGACGCGGTGATGGAAGCCAGAGCGCAAAACGCGTTCGTGCCGGTGCGCCCGCCGGGCCATCATGCGACGCCGGATCGAGCGATGGGCTTCTGCCTTTTCAACA
>Ga0134121_10005416_pt1 | contig 10360 bp, 5 predicted proteins | sample KB301_FD_96463 | JGI IMG/M metagenome (GOLD analysis project Ga0134121, IMG submission 96463) | Terrestrial soil microbial communities without Nitrogen fertilizer from Kellogg Biological Station, Michigan, USA - KB3-0-1 | ecosystem: Environmental > Terrestrial > Soil > Unclassified ...
AACCGCAGCCCACCTGCGCAAGGTGCCACACGTCGCTCGGTCTCCTCGCACTCTTCGCCAATCCGCGGCGCAACGGATAGTTCGTGCTCCACTCGAGGTGTGCGACCGCCGGTCAGCGGTGAGCGATACCGAGCTCGGCGGCGATCGCAGCCAGAGGCGCATCCACGGTCCACAGTGCCAACCGCCCCACGACCGCAGAGGCCAGGAGGTGCACGTCGATCCATCCGGCACCTCGACCATGGAGCCTCTGAGGCGCTCGTACGCAGCGATGACGATGAGGCGTGTCGTGCGCCGGCTCACGAGAAGCCGCCGAGCGCCCCGATATGCCGGACGGCGGCGCGCGGTGTGAGCCCGGCCCTAAAAAATAGGCGACGCTGAAAGGGGCGGAGGGCCGCATCCTTCGAGCACATGCCCTGACCTTCGACCACAGTCGCGGCGAGCGGACCGTTCTCTTCTGGCACGCAGTGCACGAGTGATCCTGAGCCGGTATGGGCGAGGCGGTGCCGGTGCAGTGAAGTGGCGGAGACCGCTGCCCGTTGTCCTGTGTGCAATCCTGTCTGGCAATCTCTGCCCGCTCGCCCGTGAGAAGGGGATCTTCGATGAGTTTGGAAGGCTACGATCTGAAGGAGACCATCGCACAATCGGCGCACACGTTGGTGCGCCGCGGCGTGCGCCGGCAGGATGGCGTGAAGGTCATCATCAAGTCGTTGACCTCTGCGTACCCCTCACCGAGCGAGCTGGGTCGGTTGGAGTTCGAGTTCCGCATTCTACGCCGCCTACAGGGGTGCGGCGCCGTCAGTGCTCTCGGCCTCGAGCGGGACGGGAACCGGCTGGCGCTGGTCCTCGAGGATTTCGGTGGGAACCCTCTGCCCTCGTTTGCCGCCGGCGGGCAAGCCTTCGACGCTTTCTTCGCCATTGCGATCGCCGTGACGAAGGTGGTGGGCGACGTCCATGCCCAGAATATCATCCACAAGGACATCAAGCCCGCCAGCATCCTGTTGAACCCGGTCACCCGCGAGCTCCGGATCACCGATTTCCAGAGCGCGATCGAGCTTTCAGAGGAGCATCACGTCGATCTGTCCAACGCCTTCGAAGGTTCGCCCCCGTACATGTCGCCCGAGCAGACGGGGCGCATGAACCGCGATCTCGACTACCGCACCGACTACTACTCGCTCGGTGTGACTTTTTTCGAGCTGCTCACCGGCACCCTGCCCTTCACGGCGAGCGACGTGATCGGCTGGGTGCATTGCCACATCTCGAAGCCCGTCGTCGACCCACGGAGCGTGAACCCTGCCATCCCCGAGATGCTGGCCAGGCTGATCGTCAAGCTGATGGCCAAGAACCCGGGTGACCGTTACCAGAGCGCGCACGGCCTGCTCAGCGATCTGCAGCGGTGCCAGGAAGGATGGGCACGGACGCGGGCTGTCGAGAGTTTCGTCCTTGGCGAGCAGGACGTGTCCGAGCACTTCCAGATCTCGCACAAGCTGATCGGACGCGAACCAGAGCTCGCCAAGCTGTTCGACGTCTTTCGAGCGGCGAGCCGCGGCCCAGCGCAACTGCTCTTGGTCGCGGGCCCCGCCGGCGTGGGCAAATCGGCGCTGATCCGCGAGCTCCAGAGATCGATCGTGGATCTTCGAGGCAACTTCATCCAGGGCAAATTTGACCAGCTCGCGCGCAACGTGCCCTATGGTGCGCTGCTCGGCGCGCTCGGCGGTCTGGTCAAGCAGCTGCTGGCCTTGCCCGAGGACCAGCTCCTGGCCTGGAAGACCGAATTGAGCGGCGCTCTCGCGCAACACGGGCAAGTCATCCTGGATCTGCTGCCGGAGCTCGAACAGGTCATCGGACCGCAGCTGCCGGTACCCGAGCTCAACCCGCACGAGGCGCGCGCACGACTCAAGCGCGTGTTCCGCGAGTTCATTCGGGCCGTCGCGCGGCCCGAACACCCGCTCGTGATCTTCGTGGATGATCTGCAGTGGACGGACTCCTCCACCCCCGAGCTGCTGGCACACTTGCTGGGTGATGACGGGCTCGGGCACCTGCTGGTCATCGGCGCCTACCGGGACAATGAAGTGGGTGAGGGACACCTGCTCAGCCTGGCGCGCGCACAGCTCGAGGCCGAGCGCCCCCTGGCGGTCAAACAGCTCTCGCTCGAACGCCTCTCCGAGGTGAGCGTGCAGCGCCTGGTGGCGGACACGGTGCGGGGGGACCCCCGGCTGAGCAAGCCGCTCGGCGATCTGATCTGGCAGAAAACCGCGGGCAATCCGTTCTTCGTGAACGAGTTGCTGCGCATGCTGCACGGAGCCGGCGCGTTTCGCTTCGTTGCCGGGGAGGGCCGCTGGGATTGGGACTCCGAGAAGGTCGCCTCGGCCAGCGTCAGCGACGACGTGGTGGAGTTGATGGTGCAGCGCTTGAAGCGGCTGCCCCCCGACGCCCTCGAGCTACTGCCGCTCGCGGCCTGCCTGGGCGGCGAATTTGAGCTCGCGACCCTGGCGCGCGTCTCGGGCAAGCCGGCGGGGAGTATCGCCACCTCGCTCGCAGAAGCAGCACGGCAGAGCGTGCTCATTCCGCTCGGCAGTAGCTACCGTCTGGTCAAAGAGGGGAACGAGTACGACGAGGCCGGGCTGCGCGAGCTTTGCGTACGCTACCAGTTTCAACACGACCGGGTTCAGCAGGCAGCCTATTCGCTGCTGGATCCCGCCGAGCGGGCTCGGGCGCACCTGAGCATCGGGCGCTTGCTCGAGAGCGCCCCCGGCGACGAGCGCGAAGCGCGGATCTTCGAGATCGTCAATCATTTGAACCTGGCGCGCGAGCTCATCACCGAGGCGGAGGAGCGTGCGCAGCTGGCCCGGCACAACAGGAGAGCCGGCGAGCGGGCGAAACGAGCCGTGGCGTTCCCCATCGCCCAGAAATACCTGGAGACAGCGCTCGGCTTGCTCTCGACCGAGGAGTGGTCGCGGGATCCGGTGGCTCACTTTGACTGCTCACGGATGCGCGTCGAGTGCATCTTCCTCCTCGGAGACGTGCAGCGCGCGGGCGTGTTGTGCGACGAGCTGATCAGCGCCGCGGGGGACCGCCTGTTGCAGGGGGCCGCCCTGGAGCTGAAGGCCCAGATCTTCGAGCACCAGGCGCGGGACCTCGAGGCCATCGACACGATCCGCCAGGGCCTGCGCTTGTTTGGCGTGGAGCTGCCGAGCACGCCCGAGGAGATCGGTCCGAAGATCGGCGAAGGCATCGGCAAGATGCAAGGCCACCTGGCGCGAACGCCCGTCGAGGACTTCGTGCGGCTCCCCGAGCTCGAGGACAAAGAGAAGATCATGACGATGCAGCTGCTCTTCCAGCTCGTCGCGCCCGCCATTCAGGTCAATCCGCCGCTGTTCGTGCTGGCGGAGCTGATCATGATGGATCTGGCTCTTTCGCATGGGACGACGCCCGTGTCGTGCAAGAATTTCGCCGATTGCGGTATCCTGCAAGCGGGCATCCTGGGTGATTACGCCACGGCCTACCGCCTCGGCAAGGTGGCGTTCGCCATGCTCGAGCGCTACGCGCCGACACCGCTCGAGGCCGGTGTGAACTTCGTCTTTGGGGGATTTCTGTCCCACTGGTGCGCCGGGTACGAGGAGGGGTTGGACGCGCTGGTCAGAACCCAACGTGTGGGTCTCGAGATGGGAGACCTCCAGCATGCCGCGTACTCGCATGCGTTCCACCTTCAACACCTGCTCTTGACCGGACGCCCCCTCTCGGACTGTCGCGCGCTAGCGGAGAGCGCGCTCGGGTACCTCGAGTCATTGCACGTCGTCAACCCGCTGGCGGGGACCCGAGCGGTGCAACGCGTCGTCGACAAGCTGCTCCGGCCCGTAATGGATCCCGAGCTCGATCGGCAAGCCGACGCCGCCATCACAGCGCAACTGGTGGCGATGGGCAATACCCAGTGGCTCTTCTCGTATGGTCAGGCTCAAGTCATCGCGACGTTCCTGCTCGGAGACGTGGCCGGCGCGGCAGAATGGCATGCGTTTACCGCTCCGCACATCAATCCGGGCAACATCCTGTTCTTCTCGCTCCCCGACCACCACCTGTTCGAGTGCCTGATCCTGGGACAAGGCTGGGAGCAGCAGCCCGAGGAAGAGCGCGCGACCCGCCTGGATAAAATGGCCGTAGCAGAAGAGAAATTGCGGCTATGGGCAGAGCGGAGCCCCGCGAACTTCGAGCACAAGTACCTGCTCTGCGCGGCGGAGCGCGCGCGCCTCCTCGCGGCACCCACCGATGAGGTGATCGGCCTCTACGACCGGGCGGCTGCCGCCACGGGGGGCGCTTTCATTCACATGCGAGCCTTGATCAACGAGCGTCAGGCGAGTTTCTGGTTGACCAAAAACAATCCAAAGATCGCCCAGACCTTCATCGAAGAGGCGTACTACCTGTATCAGCACTGGGGCGCAGAGGCCAAGCTGCGTGTGCTCGAACGGCGCCATCCCGAGTGGCTGCATGCGCGGCTGATCCGCGCGACGCCGAGCACGCCGCTCGAAACGACGGTCACGGCGGCGCTCGACGTCAGCTCGATCATCAAGGCGACGCAAGCCATCTCCAGCGAGGTCAAGGCGGAGCGGCTATTTTCGACGTTGATGGCCGCGATCATCGAAAATGCGGGAGCCGAACGCGGGTGCCTGATTTTCGAAGAGGAGCCGGGCCCCAAGCTGTACATCGGGGCGAGGGCGCACGTGAATGCGCGAGAACTGACGAGCGGTGCTCTACACATACCCCTCGGGGAGTGTACGGAGGTCTGTCCAGACATCGTGCGCTACGTGGCGCGCACGTCGAAGCGGGTCGCTCTCGACGATGCGTCCCAACACACGGCTCATCGGAGCGACCCGTACATCCAGAAAAATTCCGTCAAATCGGTGTTGTGCATGCCCGTGCTGAACCAGGGCAAACTCGTCGCCATCCTGTACGCGGAGAACAATGCCGTCACCCATGCCTTTCCCGCCGAGCGGCTGCAGCTCTTGCAGGTGATCGCGAGCCAGGCGGCGATCTCGATCACCAACGCGCGTCTCTATGACAGCCTCGAAGACAAGGTCATCGAGCGGACGCGCCAGCTCGCGGAGAAAAGCCAGGAGGTCGAGGTGATGCTCAGCAACATCCAGCAGGGCGTCTTCACGATCGATCGGCGGCTGCAGATCGCGCCGCAGTATTCGGCTCATCTCGAGCAGATCCTCGGTGCTGCCGACATCTCGGGAAAGAATTGCCTCGAGCTGTTGTTCCGGGGCTCAGACGTGGGGAACGACGCGCGCGCCGCCATGGGAGCCGCGCTGGAATTCAGCTTCGACGTGCCCGCCTTCGTGGCCGGGGCCAACGCATCACACCTGGTCCGGGAGTTCCAGCGTACGACGGAGAACGGGGAAAAGCAGTACCTCGAAGCGGACTGGCATCCGGTCGAGGGCAAGGAGGGGACGGTCTACAAGATCCTCGTGACCTTGCGTGATGTCACGCTGCTCCAACAGTTGAAGGCGAGTATGGCCGAGCGATCGCGCGAGCTCGCGCTGATCGGTCAAATCCTGGACGCCGGTCTGGATGAATTTGAGCGTTTCTGCAAAGGAGCGCGCGACCAGCTGAAGGAAAATCTGTCCGTTCTCCACTCGTCCCTGCCCCTGCGAGGGCCTGCGCTCGAGCTCTTGTTTCGCAACATGCACACGGTGAAAGGCAATGCGCGTGCGCTCGGCGCGACTCATCTGGTCGATTCGCTGCACCGCGCGGAGAGCCAGTACGATGAGCTGCGCCAGCATCCCGAGCTGGTTGGCGATCGACACGCGCTGGCAGCCAGCGTCGAAGTAATCCTGCTTCTCGTCGCTGATTACGAGCACATCTGCCAGCGCAAGCTCGGCAACCTGCCCCGCACGCATACGCGGCTCGAACAGATGAAGGGGGAGCTGCACGCGATCCTCGGCGAGGCAGAGAGCGGTGCGCTTTCGCCGCAACAGGCCCTGCGCAACGTCGATCGGGCCGTATCGCGGGCAGACTCGACCACGCTCGAGGAGCTCGTCAAGGAGAGCGCCAAGGCGCTGCCTTCTCTGGCCCGGGAGCTCGGCAAGCCGGCGCCGGAGGTCCTCTGCGAGGGGGGGCGCGTGATGCTCACGCCGAGCTGGGCGCAGGTGCTGAGAGGGGCCCTGATGCACGCCATGCGCAACGCCCTCGATCACGGCATCGAGCCGGCCGAAGAGCGGCGGGCGGTGGGTAAATCCGCGGCCGGGCGGATCCTGCTGTGCGCCGAAAGGGCGGCAGACGGTGTCATCTTGCGGCTCTCCGACGACGGACGCGGGCTCGCCGTCGATGCCCTGCGTGAGCGCTGGAGCGAGCACGTGAGCAGTGATGAGGACGCGGCGAACGCGGTCTTCGTGTCCGGCGTCTCGACGGCCGCCGTGCAGACGCCCATCTCGGGGCGGGGGGTCGGCATGGACGCCATCCGTTCGTTCATACGAGGCCAGGGCGGCGACGTGCACATCGTCTTCACCGCCGAGCGCGAAGGCGGCCATCGGCGCTTCGAGCTGGTATTTGCTCTGCCCGAAACCGCCCTCGTCCGCGAGGCGCGCGACTCCAAGGTACCCCCGCGCTTGACCTTGCACAGCTGAGAGCCACTTCATCTAAGCCCGAGTCACCGAGCGAGCAACCGGGTCAGCTCCGGCTATGCGGGCGAGCGTGAGAGTCATCGAAGGGTATGATGACCGCTCCGAGCTATCACCGGGGTAGGGGGAGGAGCCGTCCGTGTGGGGCCGTTGGCGCCGAGGCTCTAGCAGAATGCCGCGCGGCTCGAGCGCCGTCGGACGAGACGGCAGCGACGGCAGTTGCTATCTTTGTCAGCATGTCGCTAGGTAGTCTGACTGCGGGAATACCCACCGAGCTGCCCGAGGAGCTCGTAACCAAGCTGGTGTCCGGCGAGGGCGTTCGCATCGAACGCATCGTGTCGCACGGGCACGACTCTGCCGAGGGCTCCTGGTACGATCAGGAGGAGAGCGAGTTCGTCCTGCTCGTGAGCGGGGGAGAGGCGCGGCTCGAGCTGGCCGGGCGCGGCGAGGTCGTGCTGCGCGCTGGCGATTGGATCGACATCCCGGCGCACGAGCGGCATCGGGTGACCTATGCGGACCCGACTCGCCAGACCACCTGGCTCGTGGTGTTCTATCGCCAGCGCAGCGATGCGCCCAGTACTTAGCGGCTCACGACGAGGCGGAGCTCAGGGCGCGGCGCCAGCACGCCGACGTGTCGAGGCGTGGTGCGTGCTGCCGCGTCATCCAATCCCAAGCCACAGAGCGAGCAACCGGGTCAGCTCCGTCAGCTTGTCATCCTCGAGCCGTCCGTTCGTCGCACGCAATCCGGCGGATGGCACGCCATGACCGTATCATGAAACGGTAGCATGATACGCGTCGGAGCGCCAGCGGACTGGGTTGCGTCGAGCGACACCAGTGCCTCGCACCCCAGGCTCGTGCCGGGTTTCGCTCAGGGCCCCTCTACCTGTTGGCATGGACTGGCCGCCGGCACCACGTCAGCGTCTCGACCGGGCGATTCGTGGAATTCCTTCTGTCTTCGGTTGAAACGGCTGAGGTGATAGGATCGCCGGCGCATGCCGCCCAGCTCGCTCAGCTCACGCTCGCCAGCACGAGTGTCTCGCTATGAATTCGGCGTACCGACCGAGTGGAAGTTCTCGCGGCAGGAGCTGCCGCCGCCGCTGTACGTTATTTCCGCAACTCCGGCGCCGGACAGTACGATACAGATCGAAGTCATCGAAGGCGTGGGGTCATCCGAGGTGTTCGAGCAATATATGGCAATGCACCGCTCGAGCGGTCCCTGCTCCCCACTCGGGGATCTGGTGCCACTTCCCGCCGTGCGGCACGAGGGCCTGTTGATGCGCGCAGTAGCCTTGGGCTCCGCTGTAGCTTCGGGCTCCGCCGTGGCTTCGGGCTCCGCTGTAGCTTCCGGCCCGGCCCTGCGGCGCCGGGTCGAGGCGTGTTTGTACGGGAACGACCTGCTGTCCGTGATCTTCACCGGATTCGACGGCGACAGGCAGGGCCCAGCGCTCGAGAGCGTCGCCGCGCGCCTGCTTGCCCCGGCGCTGGCAACACGGGCCGGCGCCCGGGAGGGTGCGGTTCGATGAAGCGGGGAGCTTGCCGTACCACCGACCTTCACCTGTGCCCGGCGGTCACCGTCGTGGTTCCACATTTCGGCGGCGCCGCCTACGCGGGGGTGCCGTCGAAGGTGCTCGCCGAAGGGTTGCCAGCGACCCGGCTCGGGGATTTTGCCAGCTGTCTCGGTCCTCCCGACGTGTTGTTCGAGGGCGCATCGACCGTGCTCGTCGACGGGCTGCCCTGGGTCGGGCGCTTTCACAAGACGGCCCACGGCGGCGTGATGCTGATGGCGGCGTCCACCGTATCCATCGGGGACCCCACGTTCTCCCTGCCGCCGCAGATGAAGGTGAAAGGCCCGGCGAGCTTTCAGAACAAGGTGATCCGCGACATGTTCCTCCTGTCGACGACCCCCACCGGCAAGGAGCTCCTCGCGCGCCTCCAGGCAGCGGATCAGCCGATCACTTTCATCCCCGAGGCGGACCCGCACAACTCCTTTGCGGCACCGACGGATTGGGACAAGGCCCGCGCCGGCACGCCCACGGGCTCGACGGTGATGTACAATCCGGATGTGGCCATCACCGGGTTCGACGCGGCTGGCAAGAGCATCGACATGCCACCCCAGGTCGTGCTCGGCCACGAGCTGGTGCACGCGCTCAACAACTCCGAAGGCACGCACCACCTCGGTACGGATCCGCATCCGCCGGCGAGTCAGACCAACATCGAAGAAGAAGAAGCGTCCGCCGTCGGCACGGGCAGCCACTCCGGGGATTCGGTCTCGGAAAATGGGTTTCGCCGCGATCTCGGCCTGGATCGGCGAGACAATCACTACGGCAACAACGCCCCGACGCCAACTGGCGATCTGCGCCCCGGAGGGTATTGAGGAAAATGGACGTCGCCTTCACTTGCTCGTTGAGCCGGAGCGATCAGTCGCTAGAGCTCGCCTACACGATCGACAACCGTGAAGCGTACGAGCTCGGTCTGTTCAACCGAATCGCCTGGCCCAGGCCCGACGGCACGATCGCGTTTTCGCCTGACCTCGCCTATGTCGAGCTCGAGGGGGGACGGCTGCTCGTGAGCCAGCGCGCTTTACCCATTCCCGAAGGGCTGCGTATGGCGGCCTATGTGCCGCCCAACGTCAGCCGCATCGCTGCGCATTCGCGCGTCAGCGTCCGCATCGTGCTGCCCATTGCCGTCACGGTCATGCAGCCATTTCAGGCGGCGAAGCTGCGGCTCGCCCAGCGCGGAGAGGTGGTCGCCGACCAGCCCGCCACGGCTCGAAGCTTGCGGCTCGAAGTGGGGATTTTTCCTGTCGATGCGCATTGCAAGCTGGTCGCCGAGCATCCTGCGCATCCCGACGTATTCTCGGTCTTGCCGCCGGGTCCTGCGATCGAACACCAGCAGCTCTTGGTGTTCGATGCGCCGCTCGATCCGCCGCTCCCAGTCTCGAGCTATCGGGTGGAGCCGTGGCCCTGAAGCAGGTCCTGCTGGCGCTCGCAGCGGCCGCGCTCGCGGCCTGCTCGCGCGCTCCCTCGCAGGAGTCCGTAGCCGGCGCAACGGCGCCCGCCAACATCGTAGATTGTGGGGTGCTGAGCCGGAAGGCATGCATGGACTCCCGAGCCTGCACGCTGGTGCACGCCCCGGACCCGGGCAATCGCGCAACGTACCTCTGCCGCGCCGAGCTGGCCCCGTGTGAGAGCGGAGTCGCACAAACTGATCTGGCTGGAGACGAAGCGGGCGCGCGCAAGCTGTGCGAGCAACGCGCGGGCTGCACGCTCGCGCCGAGCGGCTGTTATTGCCACTGCCGGGGAGGCGGGCGGACCCGAGTCCCCGACGGCGCCGACGCCGAGCAGTGCAACTGCGCCTGCGGCGGCGGCCCTCCGCCAAATTGCGTTGCCATGTAGCGCGGCGGCTTCGATCCAAAGAGCATCAGGTGGCCGCCAAAGCGCAGCCCACTTGCGCAAGGTGCCACACGTCTCCCGGTCCCCTCGCACTCTTCTGCGCCACTCCGCCGCTGTCGTCCGGATCCATTCCGCTCCGCTGGACGGGCGGGCATCCGCGTGTGCGAGCGACCCATTATCCACCGACGATTTCGTTTAGTCCTTCGATGGCTTGATTGAGCTCCTCGGCGGTCACCCGCCCCAGGCGTTTTCCGATTCGCTCGACCGAAAGCGTACGGATCTGACTGATCTTGAGCCACGACTGCTTCTTCAGCTTCGGACTCGTGAGTTCCAGCGTCAACGGGAAGCCAGCTCGCT
>Ga0134121_10005417_pt1 | contig 10359 bp, 12 predicted proteins | sample KB301_FD_96463 | JGI IMG/M metagenome (GOLD analysis project Ga0134121, IMG submission 96463) | Terrestrial soil microbial communities without Nitrogen fertilizer from Kellogg Biological Station, Michigan, USA - KB3-0-1 | ecosystem: Environmental > Terrestrial > Soil > Unclassified ...
AAAGCAACATGAACGTGAACGAGGTCCTCGCCAACCGCGCTTCCGAGATCCTGGGCGGCGAGCGCGGCGAGAAGCGCCTCGTCCATCCGAACGACGACGTCAACATGGGGCAGTCGTCGAACGACGTCTTCCCCACCGCGATGCACGTCGCCGCCGCGAGCGTGCTGCAGAACGACGTGCTGCCGGCAACGCGAGAGCTGCAGGCGACGCTTGCGAAGAAGCGCGACGCCTTCAAGGACGTGATCAAGATCGGGCGGACCCACCTGCAGGACGCGACGCCGCTCTCGCTCGGCCAGGAGTTCTCCGGCTACATCGACCAGCTCGAGCAGGCGCAGATGGCGCTCAAGGCGGCGCTGCCCGGGCTTTGCAAGCTCGCCATTGGCGGCACGGCGGTGGGTACCGGCCTCAACGCGCATCCCGAGTTCGCGCGGCGCGTCTGCGACGCGCTCGCCAAGGCAACCGGGCTTCCGTTTATCGAGGCGCCGAACAAGTTTGCCGCGCTCGCGGGCCACGAGGCGATCATCTTTGCGCACGGCGCGATGAAGACACTGGCGGCGAGCCTCTTCAAGATCGCGAACGACGTGCGCCTGCTCGCCTCCGGGCCGCGCTCCGGCATCGCCGAGCTGCGCATCCCGGAGAACGAGCCCGGCAGCTCGATCATGCCGGGCAAGGTGAACCCGACGCAGGCCGAGGCGCTCACCATGCTCTCGATGCAGGTGATGGCGAACGATGTCGCGGTCGGCATCGGCGGTGCGTCCGGCCACCTCGAGCTCAATGTCTACAAGCCGCTCATCATCAATGCATTCCTGCAGAGCGCTCGGCTCCTCGCGGACGGCCAGCGCTCGTTCGAGGAGCATTGCGCCCGCGGCATCGAGGCCGACAGCGCGCGCATCGGCGAGCTGCTGGAACGCTCCCTGATGCTCGTCACCGCGCTCTCGCCGCACATCGGCTACGACAAGGCGGCCGAGATCGCGAAGAAGGCGCACAAGGAGGGCACCACGCTGCGCGAGGCGGCGCTCGCCCTCGGGCACGTGAGCGCGAAGGATTTCGATCGCTGGGTAAGGCCCGAAGACATGATCGGGCCGAAGGCTTGAACCGCCGGGCATTCATGCTCGCTGCCGGCGTGGTGGCGATTCCCGCGTGGGCAAAGGAGCGCTACGAGCGCGGCCTGCTTTGGCGCGTCACCCGGGAGGGCAAGGCAGCGAGCTACGTCTTCGGCACGATTCACGATGCCGATGCGCGCGTGGTGGTGCCGCCGGCGCCGGCCGACGGAGCGTTCGCGCGCTCGCGTGCGCTGCTGGTCGAGTTCCTGCCCGACGCATACTCGCGCGAACGCTTTACCGAAGCCGCACTCTTTACCGATGGACAGACGCTCGATCAGAAGATCGGCGCGGGCGACTTCGGGCGCGTGCTCGAGCAGCTTGCGCCGAGCGGCCTCGAGCGCGACGTGGTCGCGAAGCTCAAGCCTTGGGGCGCGCTCATCAACCTGCGCTATTCCGCGGCCGATGCCCCCGAGAGCCTCGACGCGCGGCTCGTCGGCCGGGCGCGGTCGCGGCGCCTCGCGGTGTTCCAGATGGAGGGCGTGGAAGAGCAGATCTTCGCCTTCGACGAATGCCCGATGGAGACGCAGGTCGCGCTCCTCAAGCACAGCCTCGCGCATCGCGAGGAGCTGATGGCGCTCGAGGACGAGACGATCCGCGCCTATCTCGCGCGCGATCTTTCGGCGATCTGGCGGCTGCGCGAGCGGTTCATCGCGCGCTATCCGGAAGTGGCCGGCCACCAGGCCGTGATGACCAAGCGCCTGCTCTACGATCGCAGCGTGGTCATGGCCTACCGGATGCAGCGCGAGCTTCGGCGCGGCGGCGCGTTCGTCGCCGTCGGCGCGCTGCACTTGCACGGCGAGAAGGGCGTCCTCGCGCTCCTGCAGGAGGATGGTTTCCGCGCGACGCGAGTTTACTGATGCTCGTCATTCTCATCTCCGGCCGCGGCAGCAATATGCGGGCGCTCGTCGAGGCGGGCCTGCCGGTGAGCGCGGTGGTCAGCAACCGCGCCGACGCCGCCGGGCTGGAATTTGCGAGGTCGCGCAAGATCGCGACCGCGGTGCTCGAGCATGGCAAGTTCCCGAGCCGGGAGGCGTTCGATGACGCGCTCGCGCGGGAGATCGACCGGCACCGGCCGCGCCTGGTGGCGCTCGCCGGATTCATGCGCGTGCTCACGCCGAAATTCGTCGCGCATTACGAGCGGCGGCTACTCAACATCCATCCTTCGCTGCTGCCGGCGTTCGCCGGCCTCGATACGCACGAGCGCGCGCTGGCGGCGGGCGTGAAGCTGCATGGCTGCACGGTGCATTTCGTGACCGCGGAGCTCGACAACGGGCCGATCGTCATACAGGCCGCGGTCCGCGTGCGCGCGGGCGAGAGTGCCGGCGAGCTCGCGTCGCGCGTGCTTGAGCAGGAGCACGTGATCTATCCCCGCGCGGCGCGCTGGTTCCTGGACGACAGGCTCGTCATCCAGAACGGCGTGGTGCGAGGTAAAGGAGACGATGCGCAACTGGTCATGGCTGCTGATTAGCGGAACTCTCGCTCTCGCGGCGCGGGCGGCCGCAGAGCCGCCGCCGCGGATCGAGATCACCTACACCACGACGCGAGGCGGCTCGACCATGGCCGAGGTCACCGAGCGCCTCGAGTACTCAGCGGGCAATTACCAGCTCACCGAGACCTGGAAGGGCAAGGGGTTCTACGCGCTCCTCGGCAGCGCCCGCCGGCAGAGCGTGGGCACCATCGAGAACGGTGTCCTGCGGCCGCGCGAGTTCTTCGACGAGCGCTCGGGCCGCGACACGGCGCGCGCCTGGTTCGACTGGAAGGCGCAGACGCTCACCATGCAGTACAAGGGAAATAGAGGTGTCGAAGCGTTGCCGCCCAACGCGCAGGATCGCCTGTCGTTCCTCTTTGCGCTGTCGCTCCTGCCCGGCAGCAAGTCCGATTCGGTGAGCTACGCCATCGCCGATGGCAAAGGCCTTTCGCGGCACACCTACAGGCTCGTCGGCCCCGAGCGCATACGCACGCCCGTGGGTGAGTTCGATACCGTGAAGGTCGCCCGCCAGGGCGACGACAAGGAGACCGCGGAAGTCTGGCTCGCGCCCCAGTACGGCTACATTCCGATCCGCCTGCTCGTCGTCGACAAGGACGGCACGCGCCTCGAGCAGCTCCCGACGCGCATCTCCCAATGAGAGTTAGCGCCGCGCTGTTGCGGCACGCCGAGGCCGCCACCGCAGAGCTGCTGCGCTTCGCGGCGCCGGCGGACCAGACGGTGTCGGCCTATTTCCGCAAGCACCGCAGCCTCGGCCAGAAAGATCGCGCCTTCGTCGCGGAAACCGCATTCGCCGTCCTGCGGCGCAAGCGCTCCCTCGAATCCGCTGCCGGCAGCACGGATGCCGCGGCGCTCGTCGTCGCTGCGCTCGTACGCGTGCTCGGCTTCTCGGGGCGGGCACTCGAGGGGCTCGTTGATGCGGAGCTCCTCGGCAAATTGCGCGCGGCAAGCAAGGACCTGCCCGATGCCGTACGCGCCGACCTGCCCGACTGGCTCTGGCAGCGCCTCGAGGGGCAGCATGGCCGCGAGGAGGCGCTGCGCATCGCCCAGGGACTGCTCAATCCCGCGCCGCTCGACCTGCGCGCGAATCTCGCGCGGACCGGCAGGCAGGAGGTGCTCGCGCGCCTCGCGCATGACGGCGTCGAAGCCCAGGCGACGAAATTCGCCCCGGCGGGAGTGCGCCTCGCCGGGAAGCCGGCGATCAACAACCACGCGTTATTTCGCGACGGCCTGGTCGAGGTGCAGGACGAGGGCAGCCAGCTCCTCGCCTGGCTCGTGGCGCCGCGCCGCGGCGAGATGATCGCCGACTACTGCGCGGGCGCGGGCGGCAAGACGCTCGCGCTCGCCATGCTGATGCGCGGCTCGGGTCGCGTGTACGCCATGGATGTGTCGGCGAAGCGCCTCGCGGCGCTCGGTCCGCGCGCCGCGCGGGCGCAGGTGAGCAACATCCACCCGATCGCGCTCTCGGGCGATAACGATGCGCGGGCCAAGCGTCTGGCGGGAAAGCTCGAGCGCGTGCTGGTCGATGCGCCCTGCAGCGGCTTCGGAACGCTGCGGCGAAATCCGGATCTCAAGTGGCGCCATGGACCGGGCGCGATCGGGGAGCTGGCGCAAAAGCAGGCGCGCATCCTCGAGGCTGCGGCGCGGCTGGTGAAGCCCGGTGGACGGCTGGTCTACGCCACCTGCAGCATCCTGCACGAGGAGAACGAAGCGATCGTGGACGCCTTCCAGCGCGGCGCGCCGGAATTCAAGGCTTTGTCATGCGCGGCGCTCCTCGCGGCGCAAAAAATCCCGCTCGACACGGGCGAGCGGCTGCGCCTCTGGCCGCAGGTGCATGGCACGGATGGCTTTTTCGCCGCGGCGTTCGAGCGCGCGTCGTGAGGCCCCGACTCGATTGTCCCGGCGAGTGTAGTTCGTGCAAAAAATCATCTTTCCATTCCGATTGTTACCGACGGCTGGAGGCTTCGCGTAGAATGCACGCCGCCACTCATAACTAGAGCCAAAGGCGATCCACTTCATGGTGTTTTCCGGTTTGTTGGGCCTCCCCTGGTGGGGAGTGGTCATCGCGGCGCTTGTGCTCACGCACATCACGATCGCGGGCGTCACGATCTTCCTGCATCGCTGCCAGGCGCACCGCGCCCTGGAGCTGCATCCGATCGTGTCGCACTTCTTCCGCCTCTGGATGTGGCTCACCACGGGCCAGGTGACCAAGGAATGGGCCGCGATCCATCGCAAGCACCACGCGAAGTGCGAGACCGTCGATGATCCGCACAGCCCGCAAGTCCACGGCATCAACAAGGTGCTGTGGGGCGGCGTGATCCTCTACGCCAAGGAAGCGCAGAACAAGGAGACGATGGAGCGCTACGGCCACGGCACGCCGGACGACTGGCTCGAGCGCAACGTGTACACGCCGCATTCGTTCGTCGGCGTCTTCCTGATGCTGGTGGTCGACCTGCTCCTCTTCGGCATCCTCCCGGGCGCGATCGTGTGGCTCGTGCAGATGGCCTGGATCCCGTTCTGGGCGGCAGGCGTGATCAACGGCGTCGGCCACTGGTTCGGCTATCGCAACTTCGAGGACGTGCCCGACGCGAGCAAGAACATCGTCCCGTGGGGCATCCTCATCGGCGGCGAGGAGCTGCACAACAACCACCACGCTTACGCGTCGTCCGCCAAGCTTTCCAGCAAATGGTACGAGTTCGACATCGGCTGGCTCTACATCCGCATCCTGGAGAGCCTTGGCCTCGCGACGGTGAAGAAGGTCGCGCCCAAGCCCAGGTTCGCCGAGCCGCGCGCGGTCGATTTCGACACGCTGCATGCCGTCATCGCCAACCGCTACGACGTGCTCTCGCGCTATGCCAAGTCGCTCAAGCAGACCTACGCGCACGAGCTGGAGCGCCTGCGCCGCTGGTCGCCGCGCGATGCCGAGGTACTGAAGTCCCTGCGCCGCGCCGTCCTGCGCGGGCAGGGCAAGGAGCATCACCCGCGCGTCGCCGAAGCGCTCGGCAAGTCGCGCGCCCTGCATACGGCGGTATCCATGCGCCAGGAGCTGACCGCGCTCTGGGAGCGCTCTACGACTTCCAAGGAGCAGCTGCTGCGCCAGCTGCAGGACTGGTGCCGGCGCGCCGAGGCGAGCGGCGTAGCGCCGCTGGTGGCCTTCTCCGAGCGACTAAGGTCCTACGCCGCCGCCTAAATAAAAAAGCCCGCCTGAGCGGGCTTTTTGGTTTCTGGCGCTGTTACTTCAGCTTGGTCTCTTTGTAGATGACGTGCTTGCGCGCCTTCGGATCGTATTTCTTCATCTCGATCTTGTCCGGCGTGGTGCGCTTGTTCTTCGTCGTCGTGTAGAAGTGGCCGGTGCCGGCCGAGGACTCGAGCTTGATCTTCTCGCGCATGGTCAGCCTTTCACTTTACGGGCTTTGATCTCGGCCAGCACGGCCTCCACGCCCAGCTTGTCGATGCGGCGCAGCCCCGCAGTCGATACGCGCAGGCGCACCCAGCGGCTCTGGCTCTCCAGCCAGAAGCGGCGGTAGTGCAGGTTCGGCTCGAACGTGCGGATGGTCTTGTTGTTGGCGTGCGAGACGTGATGGCCCTTCATCGGCTTTTTGCCGGTGACTTGGCAGACGCGGGACATGGCGGCGGACTCCGGAAATCGCGAAAGGCGCGGATTATACAGGGAAATCTAGAGTAATCCACGCTCGGCGAAGGAAATCGCCTGATGCCCCGCGACGATGAAGTGATCGAGGACCTTCACCTCCACCAGGGCCAGCGCGTCTTTGAGGTTACGCGTGAGGAGCTCATCGGACTGGCTGGGCTGCGCCACCCCCGAAGGGTGGTTGTGGGCGAAGATCACCGCGGCCGCGTTGTAGCGCAGCGCCGACTTCACGATTTCGCGAGGATAGACGCTCGTCTGCGTCAGCGTCCCGGTGAAGGCTTCCTCTACATCGATCACCTTGTGCTGCGCGTCGAGCCACATGCAGACGAAGGCCTCCTCTTTACGCGCCGCGAGCTTCAGTCGGAGATAGTCGCGTACCGCGCCGGGCGACGTTAGGGCAGCGCTCTCCCTGAGCTTCTCCTGCAGCGAACGCCGAATGAGCTCGATGGCGGCAGCAAACTGCGCGCGTTTCGCTGGGCCGAGGCCTTTGATGGTTTCGAGCTCGTCTCCGGCTTCCAACATGTGGGTGACGCCCTGGTACCGGTTAAGCAGATCGTTGGCCAGGTCGACGGCAGTCTTGCCGCGCACACCTGTGCGAAGCAGGATCGCCACCAGCTCGGCATCGCTCAAGGCAGCCGATCCCTTGGCAAACAGGCGCTCCCGCGGGCGATCGCTCGCCTGCCAGTCGGAAATGGCCACAGGTCTATTTCCCTTAAAATGCTCCTCCCTTAACGCTCCACCGGCTTAACAGATGACGTTGAAGGGTCGGCGCATTCTTCTGGGCCTCACCGGCGGCATCGCTGCGTACAAGGCAGCGGAGCTCGCCCGCCTGCTCGTCAAGCGCGGCGCTGACGTGCGCGTTGCCATGACCGAAGCTGCGACGCGCTTCATCACCCCGTTGACGATGCAGGCGCTCACCGGCCAGCCGGTATGGACGGACCTGTGGGATGCCCGCGTCTCGGACGCGATGGGGCACATCGAGCTCTCGCGCGACCGCGAGCTCTTGGTCATCGCGCCCGCATCGGCCGACTTCATGGCGAAGCTCGCGAATGGATTGGCCGACGACCTCTTGTCGAGTTTGTGCCTGGCGCGCCGCTGCCCGCTCGTAATTGCGCCGGCGATGAATGTCGAGATGTGGCAGAACGCCGCGACCCAACGCAACCTGGCCAAGCTGCGCGAGGACTCGAGCGTGCTGTTCGCCGGACCCGCCGCAGGCGACCAGGCGTGCGGCGAAGTGGGCCCCGGCCGCATGCTCGAGCCCGCCGATATCGCCGCCGAGATCGAGGCGCAGTTCGCGCCTAAGGCACTCTCGGGAAAGCGCGTGCTGGTCACCGCCGGCCCGACCGAGGAACCGGTCGACCCGGTTCGCGTCATTAGCAACACGAGCTCGGGAAAGATGGGTTATGCCGTCGCGCGCGCGGCACAGGAGGCGGGTGCCAAGGTGACCTTGATCAGCGGACCCGTGGCGCTCGCGACGCCGTCGGGGGTGGAGCGGTTCAACGTGCGCACCGCCGAGGAGATGTTCGCGGCGGTGAAAAAGGCGGCGCCGACGAGCGATGTGTTCATCTCGGTCGCGGCGGTCGCGGATTACCGGCCGAAGGAGCGCTCGCCGCGCAAGCTGAAGAAGGTGAACGGCAAGCCCGTGATGCTCGAGCTCGTGCAAAACGCGGACATCCTTGCCTATGTGGCGAGCATGAAGAATGCTCCGTTCTGCGTCGGCTTCGCCGCTGAGAGCGAGGACCTGGCGAAGAATGCCGCCGAGAAGCTGAAGAAGAAGAACATCCCGCTGATCGCGGCGAATCTCGCGCAGGAGGCATTCGGCGCGGAAGACAACGCCATCAAGCTCTACGACCGCCGCGGCGAGCACGATCTCGGCCGCGGCCCGAAGATCGCGCTCGCGCGCAAGCTCATCGCCCACATCGCCGGCAAGCTGCCGCGCAGCAAATGAGAAAACTGGAAGTGAAGATCCTCGACGAGAGGATCCGCGGCATGCTGCCCCATTACGCGACGCCGGGCGCGGCCGGCCTGGACTTGCGGGCCTGCCTCGAGGCACCCCTCACGCTTGCCCCAGGACAGAGCCAGCTCGTCTCTTCCGGCATCGCCATCCACGTCGGCGATCCCGGCTACGCGGCGGTGATCCTGCCGCGCTCGGGCCTCGGCTCGAAGAACGGCATCGTGCTCGGCAACCTGGTCGGCCTCATCGACTCCGACTACCAGGGGCCGCTCATGGTGTCGCTCTGGAACCGCGGCTCGGCGCCGTTCACCGTGCAGCCGCTCGACCGCATCGCGCAGCTCGTCGTCGTGCCGGTGGTGCAGGTGCAGTTCGAGGTGGTGGAGGAATTCGCCGCGAGCACGCGCGGCGCCGGCGGCTTCGGCTCGACCGGGCGCTAGCTCAGCATGTCGGCCCAGATCTCGCGGGCCCAGGCCCGGCCGCGCCTCGCTTGCAGCACGCTGCGCTCGGGCGACACGAGATTGAGCTCGGCGACCAGCGTGCGGCGGCGCGGGTCGTAGCGGTGAACGGAGCTCGCGTGGATCGCCTCCTCGTCGGAGACAAAGCTGTAGCCCGCGTTGATCAGCGTGAAGGTCGGCGCCGGCTCGCGATCGCGTAGCAGGGTGATCAGGGCGGCGGCGCAGACCTTGGCCTGCGAATTCGCCATCTGGCCGGACTTCGGCATGCCCGGCGCGGAAGGCGATGTCGCCGGCGCGCTGCGCCGGAATGACGTTGAGCACGGCACCCCTTATCGTCTCGGCGCTCGTTTGCACCGTCATCGCCGCGGGGTCCACGCCGAGCACCTTCGAATTCGGCCGGTACTCGACCATGCCGGGATAGAGCTCTTCCCACGCGCGCTTGAAGAGCGGTCCTTCGACCGCGACATCGGGGTTGGCATCCAGCACCAGCACCTTGGAGCGGGGCTTTTCGCTTGAAGACGCCGCCGTCGTCCATGGCCTCGAGCTGGCGACGCAGTTCGACGGTCTGCGTGCCGGCCTTCCAGGCATGCAGCACGCGCGGCGGCGCGGTCCCATAGCCGGCGACGTTCTGCAGGACGAAATCCACCCCGGGCGCGAGCACCAGCCGGTCATAGACGAGCTCGCTGCCGCGGCCGAAGCGCACCACTCTGCGCGATGGATCGATGGCTACGGCTTCGCCCCAGAGGACATCGATGCGGTGTTTCTTCAGGCCGTCGAGGCGCCGCGTGAGCTGCGCCATCGAGCGACTGCCGCCGAGGACCAGGTTCGACATCGGGCAGGAGACGAACTCCTGCACCCGATCGACGAGCACGACCTGGAGCTCCGGGTCGCCGGTGGCGAGGTACTTGGCGCACGTCGCGCCGCCGAAGCCGGCGCCGATGACGAGGACGTGCGGCGTGACTTCGCGGCCGAGGGAGACGCATCCCGCCAGGGCGGCCGCCCCGGCTCCGAGAAATTCACGCCGCTTCATCGGCATCCACCCGCAAGCAAAGAAAAGGCCGCGCGCGGCGGCCTTTGCGGAAGGGGCGACTCGCTTAGGCGACCGGCGCGGGTTCTTCCTCGAAGGCGAGCTTGATCTTCTCGTCCTCGCCGATGTCGATGGTCACCTTGCCGCCGTGCTGCAGGCGGCCGAAGAGGAGCTCGTCGGCGAGCGCGCGGCGGATGGTGTCCTGGATGAGGCGCGCCATCGGGCGCGCGCCCATCAGCGGGTCGAAGCCCTTCTTCGCGAGGTGCGCCTTGAGCGCGTCGGTGAAGCTCGCCTCGACCTTCTTCTCGGCGAGCTGCTCGTCGAGCTGCATCAGGAATTTCTCGACCACGCGCATGATGGTCTTCTCGTCGAGGGCGCCGAAGGAAATGATGGCATCGAGCCGGTTCCTGAACTCCGGCGTGAACATCTTCCTGATCGCCTCCATCTCGTCGCCCGGCTGGCGCGACGGCGTGAAGCCCATCTGCGTGCGCGCCAGCGACTCGGCGCCGGCGTTGGTGGTCATGACGATGCAGACGTTCCTGAAGTCGGCCTTGCGCCCGTTGTTGTCCGTAAGCGTGCCGTGGTCCATCACCTGCAGCAGCACGTTGAAGATGTCGGGGTGCGCCTTCTCGATCTCGTCGAGCAGCAGCACCGAATAGGGCTTCTTGGTGATCTGCTCGGTGAG
>Ga0134121_10005418_pt1 | contig 10353 bp, 10 predicted proteins | sample KB301_FD_96463 | JGI IMG/M metagenome (GOLD analysis project Ga0134121, IMG submission 96463) | Terrestrial soil microbial communities without Nitrogen fertilizer from Kellogg Biological Station, Michigan, USA - KB3-0-1 | ecosystem: Environmental > Terrestrial > Soil > Unclassified ...
CTCGGCCATGGCTTCAAGCAGAGCTGATTGAGTCTTCGGCGTAGTGCGGTTGATCTCATCAGCCAGCACAATATTCGCGAAGATGGGGCCCGGCTTCCATTCAAAAAGCGAATCATGCTGATTGTAAATCGAAAGCCCGATTACATCCGATGGGAGTAGATCCGAAGTGAACTGGATTCTCTGAAAGGTGCAATCAAGGGCTCGCGCCAGGGCCTGCGCCAGGGTGGTCTTGCCGACGCCCGGCACATCCTCAATCAAAAGATGCCCGCCGGCGAGAAGGGTCACCAGCGCCAGGCGCACCACCTCGGGCTTGCCGCGAATTACGCGCTCAATGGTGCTTTGCAGCAGCTCGACTCTTTCGGCTGAGGTGGCGAGCGAGTCTGAACGGCTACCGGCTGGACGCAAGTTTCTCATGGGTTTCGGCTAATCCGGGCCTCATTCTACATGTACCGGGCCAAGGTCGCCATGCCAAAGATTATCACGCTTAAAAAGGGGATGTTCGAACGCAGTGTTTTGGTTGTTTGGAGTTCCGCCTTCAGGCGATTTCATTCGGCGCCTAAAGGCAAAACTCCAAACCAACGCTCATCCCGGATGGCGCGAGTTGCGGCCGTGTAGTAAAATCCCGTCGTCGATGCCACGGCAGTCCTTTTGGAACTGTTAACAAAGAGCGTCGTTTAGCAATTTGAGGAAATATTCATGAAACGAACTCACCGAAACCGCCGCAGCCAGCGCGGCTTTACACTCATCGAACTAATGATCGTGATCGCGATTATTGGAATTCTGATTGGCGCTGCCGTCTACGGCTGGAACGCCGCACAAAAGGCTGGTAACGAAGCCGCGACGATGCAGGATCTAAAGACGATTGCGGCGGTGCAGATCCAGTACTACAACACTCACAGCCGCAGCTTTGGCACCTTCGATCAGTTGGTGAAGGAACAAATGCTGACCTCCAAGTTTGACGGGAATCCACCCTCCGTGGATGGCTATATCTTCACTTTGAAGGTAACGCCAAAGACCTCGGGCGCGCCGACTTCGTACACCTTAAATGCCGACCCGCAAACCACTCGTTCGGGCACAAACCATTTCTACATCGATTCGAATGACAGCAGCATTCATGTTAATGCCGCTCAACCTGCTGGTCCCAGCGACCCGGTTTCCTAGAGAGCACTCTCGATCGGAAACTTCTAGGTCTTAAAAAAAATGCCGCGCTCTAAGGGCGCGGCATTTCAGTTTGGAAATTACTCTTTCTGTACAAGCTTACGGTAGGCCCAGGATGTTGCCGAGGATACCGCCCGCTCGACCGCTACGATTGCCATAGCCACCGTTGCCGTAGTTGCCGTTTCCGTAGCCGGCATACTGCCGATAGCCCTGGTCATATCCTCTCAAAAATCCCTGACGGAACGCCTGCGACGAAGCGTTTCGGTAGTAGTGTGATCTCTGCGGGTCGAAGCTCTGCCGACGCTGCGCATCACTGGCGCCGGTGCTCAAACCAGCCTGGTATCCCTGGTTCACGGCCACCTGCGAGCTGTTGCCATAGCCGCCATAGTTACCATTGTTGCCATACGTTCCGTTGTTACCGTAGGTCCCGTAGTTACCATAGCCGCCGCCGTAATTACCATTCCCATAGTTACCATTGTTCCGGTTATTACGATTATAGAGGTCATTATTGCGGTTCCGGCTCTGATTCCGATCACGTCTCCAGTCCCGGTTTCGATCCTGGTCATCAGCACGATTACGATCGCGACGCTGGCTTTGCGTGTTGCGATCGGTTCGATCATCGCGATCGTTCCGATACTGCGCCTGGGCGGTCGTGCCGGTTGCGATGAAGATAGTAAAAATAAACGCGAGGCCCGTTATCGCCCCACCAATCCATGTTCTGAAATTATTTTTCATATTGTCTTAGTTCCCTTTCCCCCGGCATGGCTATAGCAATACTGAGGCCGTGGCATTATTAGTATCGTCTACGTTGATAGCTATGTAGTTAAGGCGGGCCTTGAGGATGATCGCACCTTATTAGGTGCAGCGTTCGCGCAGATCAGTCGGTCTCGTTCCGTCGCGGACTCTTGCTTCGCATCTCACTTCTCATCTGCTGAAACTGCTTCCACTGTTCGGGAGTCAGCACCTTCTGCAGCTTTTCGTCAGTCTGCTGACGAATGCCAGTCACCCGAGGGTCAGCGTCTTTACGAACCGCCTGAAGCTGAGCGCGGGCATCACTGAATATTTGCTGGACCTGGGTCTTCTGATCGCTGTTGAGCTGCAGTCGATCAAGCATCTGCACAAACTCCTGTCGGCGCGATTGGGAGCCACTGCGCCACCTCTGGTAAACATTAAGTCCCAGGGCACCGGCCGACAATCCCAACACAAAGATGAGTATGGCCGCGATGCGAACGTGCCATTTGCTGTTGCCAATCTTTTCCATAGTTACTTCACCACATCGTCGTCTGTTTCGTAGAGAGTCGCGAAAACATCATTATTCGAAAGCTGATCATCGGACGTAGCGTTTTCGTTAAGGACTACTGCTTCTGCCGAATAGGCGTTAACCGTAGAACCTTGCGGCTCCACGCTGGGCGTGCCGGGCACAACGAAAGTCAGAATCGCCAAAGTCGCTACGGTTGCGACCATTGAGGAAGCGAGTCCGCCGGCCGTGCGCCACAGCCTGCTCCACGCCCACGATTCATTCTCAGATCGCCGCTCGCGCAAGGCGGCAAGGACTCGTGTTTGAAAAAAGGGAGACGGCTCGAAAATCTCGGCTGCGCGTTCTTTCAAGAGAATTGCCGAGACTTGCGCGGCTTCGTATGCCTGCCGGCACGATTCGCAAATCGGGGAATGAGCATGAATCTGCGCGAGTTCATTCTCATTCAGTTCGCCGAGAGGCTTGCTCTCGAGAATGCTGATGACATGTTCGTTTCTCATTTGTTCGTCAGGCCTCCGCCGTTTCATCGCGCCGTTTGCTGCTTAACAGTTTTTCCACAGCTGTACGCATTCGGCGCCGGGCGCGGAATGCCAGGACCTTCACTTTTGATTCCGACCAGCCGGTAACTTCCACCACGTCTTTTACCGAAGCGTCTTCGCCGTCGATCATGGTCAGGACCAGCTGATCGTCCGGGGTCAGGGTTTGCAGTACGCGCCCCGCCAGATCGGCTGCTACCAGACCTCGCTCACGGGACTGGTGTTGTTCGGCGGCTGTCCGGGCAAGTGCGCTCTCGATCCATCTACTCTCATCTTCGCTAAGATCCGCTGCCGTCAATTGCGGCCGGCGCTTTGCACTGCGCAGCAGGTTGAGGCAGGTGTTGGTTGCGATGCGCGTCAACCACCCTTCCATAGAACCACGGCCTTCGTAGCTGCTTAGTTGGGTAAACGCCTTCATAAATACTTCCTGTGCGGCTTCCTCAACCAGACTGCGCCGGCGAAAGAAACGGCTGGCGACGTGGAAAACGCGCGGGCCGTAACGCCGCATGATCTCAGCAAAGGCGGACTCGTCCCCTTCGCTGGCCAGACGTGCTAACTCCAGGTCGGAAGTCTGTTCGTGACTGTTCGTCAGGCAGCGCTCCAGATCGAAGAGAAGGGCGACGGACCCAAACTATTTTGAGTCCGCCATCCCGGGTAATTAACGCTTTACTCACTTTTACGCCCACGCCGCTCGCCCGCTCGGGCCTTAAAATCAGCGCGCTTCTGTTCAAGTTGAGTCTTCTGCTCGGGCGTCAACACAGACAGCATCTCTCGACGCATCTTAAACCGCTCGCCCATAAGCTTGGCTTCCAGGCCAGCCGTTTCTGTCAGCGTTTGTGTTGCTGCCGCCTCGTTAAAAGTACCGCCCGCGCCCGCCTGACGCAACGCCTGTCGCTTCGTACGAAGCTCCTGACGCAGCGGCTGGGTTCGGTCACGGAAGCTCTCGCTAATCTGCTTAATTTTCGATTTCTGATCGACGGTTAAGTTAAGACCACGGAACATCATTCCGTGCATTCCGCCCCGCATACCTTCGCCACGGCCGCCCCAACGCTTACCGTGGCGTTCGCCGCGTTCTCCACTGGTGGCCTGCTTGTCCTGGGTCGTAGCGGTTGTTTGAGCCAGCACGATCGGGACAGACAAAGCCAGCGCCGAGAGACCGGCAATAGCCATTATCTTTATCTTTCCAAGTCTTTTCATTTTCCTTACTCCTTGTTTTCCTTATTCCTCATTGAATTGATTACCACGGTCTGGGGAAGACCCCTATTAGCCCGTCTGGAAGATAAGACACCAGCCGGCACTGGGTCGTTACATGTCCGGGGTTAAGCGCGCGCGGGGAGTTATCGATCTGCATCACTACCGTCCGACAAATCCTTAAATGGTACTAACGTAGGGTTACAGGGCCTGCAGCGCCGGATCAGAAAAGATCGACCAAAGGGCAGGCTATTGTGTTCTTGTCTTTAGGCTATGTGCCTCGGCGCACAGACTTATTACTGGCTTTAGCCTATTGTTTCGTTACAGTCTGATTACAACCACCCACCAAAAATATTTATCGACCTGCCCTGTAACGAAAGGAATGGTGTTTGTGTCTAGTTAACTGTGGCCATCGATACGTAGTGGCTAAGTGAGATTAATTCCAGTGAGATTGTTAGGTTAACCTTATGTCAGCAAAAATCTTTGATGCACATCCGCTCGCGCCGGGCACCACTTCGGTTAAGACTTCGGTGAAGACCCGGAGCCGCCTCAGCTTGAAGAGATTAAATCTCACCCAGCATAAGAAATTGATTCTGGGTATTGGCGGCGTAGCGCTACTCGCGCTCGCAGCATTTTATTTCTGGGGCAGAAGCGCGACCGCGCCGGTTTATATGACCGCCAAGGTCGAACGAGGAAATCTGCGTAACACGGTCACCGCGACCGGCACTCTGCAGGCAGTAACGACGGTTCAGGTTGGCAGCCAGGCCTCAGGAACAATTTCTGCTCTGAACGCGGATTTTAACTCTGTGGTGAAGAAAGGCCAGGTCGTCGCCCAACTCGACCCGGCGGTTTCCAAAGCTCAGGTCGATCAGGCGCGCGCCGCCCTCCAACAAGCGCAGGCGAGTTTGCAGTTGGCGCGGGCCGGTGTCGTGAATTCGCGCGCCGGCGTAAGCGACGCACAGGCAAGGGCCCTCGCCGCGCAGTCGACGGTGCAGAATAACCGCGCGGGAGTTTCCAGTGCGCAGGCTAATCTTGCTGTGTTGAAAGCTCAGCAGGATGATGCGATGAGTTTACTCAAGCAGCAGGAGTCTTTGCTCAAGAGCGGTGTGATTGCGCAGCGCGACTACGACACGGCGAAGACTGCCTATCAAGCGGCCGAAGCCCGTTACAACCAGGCAGCGGCCCAGGTAAATATGGCGGTCTACAGCGAGCAGTCGGCGGCAGGCGCTGGTATTGCGCAATCGGGTGCGCAGGTCCAGCAATCGCAGGCGCAGGTGCAGCAGGCTCAGGCCCAGGTGCAACAGGCACAAGCTCAAGTGCAGCAGGCCCAGGCCGCGCTGCACCTGGCCGAAGTAAACCTGACTCACCTGACGATCGTCTCACCGATTGACGGCATCGTCGTATCGCGCAACGTGGACGTGGGCCAGACGGTGGCGGCGAGCTTATCCGCCCCTACTCTGTTCACGATTGCGAACGATCTCAAGCAGATGCAGGTTATTGCCAATATCGATCAGGCCGACATCGGACTGGTGGAACAGGCGAAGTCGGTTAAGTTCACAGTCGATGCTTTTCCCGGCAAGGATTTCGACGGCAAGATTCAACAGATGCGGCTCAATCCAACGAATGTTCAGAACGTCGTGACCTACAACGTCGTGATGGACGTCAATAATCCCGAGCAGAAACTTAAGCCCGGGATGACGGCTAATCTCGTAATCACAATTGACGAGCGCAATAACGTTCTAAAGGTCCCTAACTCGGCTCTTCGCTTCACGCCGCAGGACGCCAGTGGTCAGCGGTTAGGTGGAAACCGAGGTGGAGCTGGTAATGGAGCCGGCAATGGTTCGGGCCAGGGTCGGCGTCAAGCCGCTAACAGCAATCAGCCGGCGACCGACGGCAGCGCTCCGACCGCGACGAGTTCGCCCGTGGCTGGCACTGGTCAGCCAGGCACTGGTCAGCCGGGTGGCGAGCGAACGTTTGCTGCGTCAAGCGCGCCGGTGCTCGAAGGGCAGACCCGAATAGTTTGGATATTGGGCGCCGATGGCCAGCCTCAGTCACGCAGAATCAAGATTGGCCTTACCGACGGCGTCTCGACCGAAGTTGTCGAAGGCAATCTGCAGGAAGGCGAGATGGTCATCATCGGTCAAACGATAACCGCGGCAAACAAGCCCCAAAGCACGCAGAGCCCGGCGCCAGGATTCGGCGGAGCCCCACGCACGGGCGGCGCACCCGGCGGAGGCCGGCGAAACTAATCGTGTAGCACGGGCAGCTTGCCCGTGCTTTCGAAACGACGTGGCACAAGTAGCCCGCTCAAAAGAAGAAGCAAACTATGTCGACGACATTCACAACCGAAGCGCAAATTCCACTGGTGCCAATAGCGCCCGCACAGGATTTCCCTCTGATCACACCGCCGTCAGTGCTGCCTGTGATTCAGTTGGATCATATCCACAAAACTTACACCATGGGAGATGTCGAGGTTCACGCGTTGCGGGGGATCTCGCTCACGATCAATGAAGGTGAATTCGTAGCCATCATGGGCGCCTCGGGTTCGGGCAAATCGACGACCATGAACATCATTGGCTGTCTGGATAGACCGACCCGCGGAAAATACATCCTCGATGGTGAAGACGTCTCAGAGATGTCCAAAGACGAACGCGCTGATATTCGCTGTCAGAAGATTGGATTTGTGTTTCAGGGATTCAACCTGCTTTCGCGCACGTCCGCCCTGGAAAATGTCGAGCTGCCAATGCTCTACGCGGGTGTTAACGGCGCGACTCGTCATGAACGGGCGATGGAAGCTCTGGCATCGGTGGGACTAACCGGGCGTGAACAGAATCATTCAAATCAGCTCTCGGGCGGACAGCAGCAACGCGTCGCGGTGGCGCGCGCGTTGGTTAATAATCCCGCGCTGATTCTGGCAGATGAGCCGACCGGTAATCTCGACTCGCGAACGTCGGTCGAGGTCATGGAGATCTTCCAAAGACTCAATCGCGAACGCGGCATCACGCTTGTCCTGGTCACGCACGAGCCCGACATCGCCGGCTATGCGTCACGAGTAGTTGTTTTTAAGGACGGCAAGATCAAGAAGGACTCGCTGGTTGCCAAGCCTCGTGATGCTGCCGGGGAGTTGAGAAACCTGCCGCCGGTTGTCGAGGATGATGATGAAGAGTAAGAGTCCACAGATTAAGCAGATTTCACAGATTGGAAGAGCAGTAGAGGAGCCGGCTCTGTGTAATGAGATCGCGTTATCTGGGCTGTCTTTCTGTCATCTGTGTAATCTGCGTAATCTGCGGATAACTTCTTCCCAGGAAACACTATGGATCTCTTAATGATAATTCGGGTCGCCTTTCGTGCCCTCGTGCGAAACAAAATGCGCGCGGCTTTGACGATGCTCGGCATCATCATCGGCGTTTCCGCCGTGATTGCGATGGTCAGTATCGGTCAGGGTGCGCAGGCGTCAGTGCAAGCTCAAATCGAAAGCATCGGTACCAACCTGCTCTTCGTCAGTGCCGGCGCCCAGAACGTCGGCGGCGTACGTAGCGGCACCGGCGACTCAGGCACCAATACTCTTACCGTAGAAGATCTGGACGCGATCAAGCGCGAAGTGCCGAGCGTCTCAATGGTAACCCCGACGGTAAACGCCCGTTCGCAATTGGTTTCGGGAAACGCGAATTGGAACACCTCGGTTCAGGGAGTGAGTGAGCAATACCCGGACGTCCGCAAGTGGAAAGTCCAGAGCGGAGAATTTTTTACTGATGGTGATGTCCGCACCGCCGCGCGGGTGATCGTCATTGGACAGACATTGGCCGACAACCTTTTCCCCGGCATGGATCCCGTCGGACAGACGGTCCGAGTTATGAACCTGCCCTTTCGCGTCAACGGAGTTATGGCGAGGAAAGGCCAGGACCAACAGGGCCGCGACCAGGACGATATTGCCTTTGCTCCCTACACGACCGTGCAGAAAAAAGTTCTCGGTAGCCCCCGTCTGCAAATCGCTTACGTTTCGGCAATTTCACAGGATGCTACTTATACCGCCCAGTCGCAGATTACCGACTTGCTGCGGCAACGGCACAAACTGGGCGCGAACGAGCCCGACGACTTTACCGTGCGGAACATGACCGACATCGCTGACGCCGCCAACCAAACCAATAACACCATGACGATTCTACTGGCCTGCATTGCCAGCGTATCGCTTTTAGTAGGCGGCATCGGGATCATGAACATCATGCTGGTTTCGGTCACTGAGCGCACGCGTGAGATTGGTATTCGCATGGCGATCGGCGCTCGCTCTTCGGCGGTAAAGACTCAGTTCCTGATTGAATCAATCGTGCTCAGCCTCACCGGCGGCCTGATCGGTATCGTACTGGGAATTGTAGTGTCTCTCTTAATACCCAAGCTGCTCGGTTGGCCCACGCTCATCTCCACTCTGGCCATCATCGGCTCAGTAATCTTCTCGGCTGCGGTGGGCATATTCTTCGGCTATTATCCCGCCCGCAAAGCGGCGGCGCTCGATCCGATTGAAGCGTTGCGTTACGAATAATATCTGGGAGCGAACCTGGGCAAGCGGTGTTAAGATCGCTCAGTCAAGTATGTTAGTCCCCCCAATTAGTTTCCTGTCGTCTTTCGCCGGAGCAAGGACGATCCACGAAATCACACGAAAGGGGAACGAAGAAAACGATTCGTGTGGGTTCGTGGATCGTCTTACCTGGCATGCAGATCTCAAGATAAGGCGATCAAGTTGCGACGCTTAATATAAGCCGCTGCTCCGGACGAACAACACATGAACCCTGAGATGCCAGCCGAAGCTTTGATTGATTTGCTGCACCTATTTGAGACGGCCGGGATCGAGGTATGGCTCGATGGCGGTTGGGCCGTTGATGCGCTTCTCGGAATGCAAACACGACCCCACAAGGATGTTGATATAATCCTACGCGTCGCCGACCTTCCCAGACTTCGAAACATTCTGGGCGACAGGGGCTTTGAGATTCGCCAGGGCGGCACTGAATCCAACTTTGTGCTGGCAGATCATTCGGGGCTTGAGGTCGACGTTCACGCCATCGTCTTTGACCAGGATGGAAACGGCGTGTATCGCATGGAAAACGGATCCGACTGGATCTTCCCGGCTGAGGGATTCAGCGGGCGAGGCATCGTTGGAGAGATTGGTGTCCGCTGTTTGTCACCAGAAACCCAGGTGCTGTGCCACGCACACGGGTATGTTCCAACCGAGAAGGACTTCCGAGATATGGAACTGCTCCAGGCCCGCTTCGGCGTCGAACTGCCACCGAATTTGCGGCGAAATTGAATTTTCAACGTTCGACGGCTGGAGTTCATCACAATTCAAGTTCTGAAGGAGACGGAAATGAGATTTACATTCCTGCTTTTTGTAATTCTTCTTTCATCAACCTGCGTTGCCGCTCAACTACCAGAGTGGTATCGCGTTTACACATTTGACGAGAGCATTATCGAGATGAACACCTCTAAGGTGACATTTGGCGGCAAAGACATAGCTCGCGTTAGATTCCGCTGGACATTCGACAAGCCCGAGGCATTGAGTGGAGAGCCGCAGCTAAAGTACAAGAGCCGGCTCGAAGTGATGGAATTCAACTGCGCAAAACGACGCTACCGGCTGTATGACGTCACCTTCTATGATGCGGCGGGAAAAGTAGTCCGCTCGGAAGAAATGAATCCCCCTGATGAATGGCGTACCGTCGGGTCTGGAATGGTGATGGAAAGCCTCTTTACGCCTGCATGTAAGTTAATTGAGAAGGTCGTTCACCCTCCAGAGGTATCACCTGCGGTATCACGTGACACGATTGAATCGGAAAGGGTCGCGAACTACGCTCTTTCATTTTCTCAGAGCCTGGAACGGACGAAGGACTTCAAGCCGGTAATTGAGCAATTCTTTGCCGCTAACTATCTGGATGGGTACCTTCACGACAACGATACGAATTGGTTCTTTAACCTGGACCGCAACACCGCGGCAAAGTTAGGCCGTGCTGATCTGCAAAGATTCTATGTGGCCTTACTGAATGCTAATTACCTGAGCTCGGTGTATCTCATCAGCCAATATCCTTCTGACTCCGAGTCGCGTGTTCCAGATGAGAAACTGCTCCCGCCTGACGTCGTGCAGTTAATCAAGGATCACCCGTACACGGCAACTTATAAACGGGACGCCGGCAACTATGATTATCTGGCGGAGACGATTGATAGCACTGA
>Ga0134121_10005420_pt1 | contig 10350 bp, 11 predicted proteins | sample KB301_FD_96463 | JGI IMG/M metagenome (GOLD analysis project Ga0134121, IMG submission 96463) | Terrestrial soil microbial communities without Nitrogen fertilizer from Kellogg Biological Station, Michigan, USA - KB3-0-1 | ecosystem: Environmental > Terrestrial > Soil > Unclassified ...
CGCAAATGGGGGCGACAGGCTTCGACAGGAACCTGAACGGTCGTCGCGATGCATGCCGGGCTACCTTATGCAGCTCGTTAAAAAGCGTAGGGAAACACAACTGCCAATAATGAATTGGCTCTCGCTGCCTAATTAAGCACCGAGCGTCTCGCCGCAAGTTGCTCATGCGCGCGGAGGGAGATGTCACTCAGATGAGCTGGCCTGCACTTTCTGTCCGTGAGTGTGGGCGAGACTAAAGCCGGACTAGCTCGTGTCGAGGTCTTGTCGCTTCACTGACTCGACAGCGAGCGAATTTTGTCAGGTTCGCCTGACGAGAAAGAGAAGCGACTAAGCATGTAGATTCCTTCGGGGTTGGTTTTTGGATCCGAGTTCAATTCTCGGCGCCTCCACCAAATCATAATGCGGGAGCCCTCACTCCCGTTCGAACGGCCCAGAGACAAAGATATGAGCACATTAACTCACTTAATGACCGCACAAGAATTAGGAAACTTAGATGACGACTCAAATCGTCACCAACTTATAAAAGGAGTACTCCTCACGATGCCTCCTGCAAAATTTGAACACGGGTGCGTCTGCGCTAACCTCACATTACTCTTGATGCAACATGTGAAAGCGAACCGGCTCGGCGTGGTTGGCACTGAATTCGGCTACAAACTAGAAAGCGATCCCGATACCCTTCTGGCGCCCGATGTTTCATTTGTCGCCCAGCATCGCATTAGACTGAGTCCCGAGGGTTATCATTCCGGTCCACCCGATCTTGCCATTGAGGTGTTATCTCCCGGTGATAGGAAAGGCTACATTGACCGCAAACTGCTCCTGTGGCTCGGGACAGGCACACGATCGGTGTGGCTCGTGGATCCGCGGCGTCGAACAGTTGAAGTAGTCAGATCACTCAACGATCGAAGAATGCTTCACGAAGACGACGAGCTCGTTGACGACACGGTCCCCGGCTTTCGCGTAAAAGTCTCAGAGATCTTCGCGTAGGCCAACTTGGACCGCAACCTTCCCATCGGCATCTTCGACAGCGGCGTTGGCGGACTCACAGTCTACAAAGCCCTGCACGAACGTCTGCCCAACGAACGTTTCGTCTATCTCGGCGACACCGCACGCGTCCCGTACGGCACGAAATCACTCGCGACTGTCGAACGTTACGCCGTCGAGAACTCAAAATTTCTCGAAGCGCACGGAATCAAACTACTCGTCGTCGCCTGTAACACTGCTTCAGCACTCGCTCTGCCCGCGATTCGCAAGTCGATCAAAGTTCCGGTCATCGGCGTGATCGAGCCCGGCTCGCGCGCTGCTGTCGAAATCGCGCAAGACAAAACCATCGGCGTCATCGCCACTGAAGCGACAGTGCAAAGCCACGCGTACGCGAAAGCGATCGCGGCGATGGGTGCGAAAGGCAATGTCGTCGAGCGCGCCTGCCCGCTCTTTGTTCCTTTAGCCGAAGAGGGCTGGGCCGACAGTGATGTAGCGCGCAACGTAGCTCGAGATTATTTACACGACTTTACGCAAGAGCCACTATCAGCACTCGTCCTCGGATGCACTCACTACCCGATCCTCCGCAACGTGATCAGCGAAACCGTTGGCAGGGAAGTCAAACTGATCGATTCCGGCGCGGCCACCGCGCGCGACGTCGAATCCCTGCTCGAAAGCTCAGATCTGACGCATGAAGACGCGCCCGGTCTTTACCAGGAACGCCAACTCTGTGATGATTTAGACCACTTTTATGTAACCGACGCGGCCGAAAGATTTGCTAAAGTAGCTGAGAGATTTTTAGGATCAGCTCCATCCATTCTTGAAGCCGTAGAGATTTGGGGACACGATGAGCTTCGAACGCACTGACGGACGCGCTCCCGACGAGCTGCGTCCGGCACGAATCACGCCGGGCTTTCTGCCATACGCGGAAGGTTCCGTGCTGATCGAAATGGGAAACACGCGCGTGGTTTGTTCCGCTTCTCTTGAAGACCGCGTCCCGCCGTTTCTGAGAAACACCGGCCAGGGATGGTTAACCGCCGAGTACGCGATGTTGCCGCGCGCCACGCAAACACGCACCGGGCGCGAGATCGGTCGTGGTGGACCATCCGGCCGCACCCACGAGATTCAGCGATTGATCGGACGCAGTTTGCGCGCAGTTGCGGACATGAAGGCGCTCAGCGAACGCACGCTCACGATCGATTGCGACGTTCTGCAAGCCGATGGCGGCACGCGCACTGCCGCGATCACGGGCGCTTACGTTGCATTCGCGCTCGCGAGTCGTCATTTACTCAAGATAGGAAAGATCACGCGCTCGTTAACAACCAGTCACGTTGCGGCAGTCAGTGTCGGCATCGTTGGTAACACGCCGCTGCTCGATCTCAAGTACGACGAAGACTCGCGCGCCGAAGTTGATATGAACATCGTGTGCACCGACGACGGTCGGTTTATCGAGCTGCAGGGAACGGCCGAGCGCGAGCCATTCAGCCGCACGCAAATGGACGAAATGGTGGCGCTCGGAGTGGGTGGAATCGAAGCGCTGATCGCGATGCAGAAGGCCGTGATCGCGGAGATGGATTGAGCAACGACCAGACTTGCCGAAGGCATCTGAAAAGCTTTGGAGGAGAAATGCGACGAGTTTTAGCTTTTGTTTTGTTTGCCTTGATGGCGCCGGTCGCGCTCGCTCAGCAAGTCTACACAAGCGACAAGGTTGACTATAGCTTCGAGATTCCCTCAGCCACCTGGCGCGCCATCATCGAGCCCGATTCAGCTCACGAACATCCGGAGTTTGTCTACGGCGATCGACTGGACGGCTATCTAACCATTCGCAAGGAAGTGATCGACCCCAACACAACCGTTGCCGATCTCGTCGAGCGCGATCAGGTCAAGCTAAGATTTCTGCCCGGCTTCGTCGAAGGAAAACAGGAACCATTCAACGGCCGCCTCGACGGCACCATCGTCTCGTATGAGTTCGTAAAAACAGGCAAGCCGATGCTGGGCCGTACGTACTATCTCCGCGCTGATAACCGCACCATCTACGCGCTGCGTTTTACCGGTCTGCGCGATAAGATCAGTCGCATACGCAATCAAACCGATTTGATCGCCCGCACCTTCAAGCTTAAATGAAGCTGGCCCATGGACTAGCCATTGAACCCTCTGCCATCCACGGCAGAGGCTGCTTCGCCACCATACCTTTCAAACGACGACACAAGATCGCGGAATACACTGGGGAGAAGATCACAAACGCTGAAGCTCGCCGGCGTGCGCACCGGAAGATGCTGCGGATCTGCGAAGTGAATCGTCGCTGGAGTCTGGACGGCAGCCGCGGCGGCAACGGCACTCACTACATCAATCACTCCTGCGCGCCCAACGCGTTCATGCAGATTCTCTACGATCACATTCTCTTCATCGCCCTGCGCGACATCGAGCCAGGCGAAGAGATCACGATCGACTATGAGCAAACATTACATTCGGACGATAAGCGTTGTATCTGCGGCGCGAGCACGTGTCGCGGCACCATCAATAAGTAATCACAATCTCGGCAGCGTAAAACTGAACTTCGATCCACGTCCTTCTTCCGAATCAAGATCGACGCGTCCGCCGTGTTGCTCGACCACTTCGCGCACAAACGAGAGGCCCAAACCGGTCGATTCTTCGTCCTTCTCCTGTCCTTCACGAACCACGCGATAGAACTTGTCCCACACGCGTTCCTTCGCCTCAGCAGGAATTCCGAAACCACGATCTTCAACACACACGCGCACGCTTTCAGCTTCGAGCGCCGTTGAAACTGTGACTGTCGTTCGTTCCGGACTGTATTTGATCGCATTGTTCAGGAGGTTCTTCACAGCCTGCGTGATTAGACTCTTATCTGCCGCGACTGGCGGAATGCGATGCGCGGGTTGTTCGATCAGGCGAATGCGTTTTTTCTTCGCTACCGGTTGCAGTGAAGTAATCGTTTCACGGACGACTTCATCAAGACGCAGCGGAATCTTCAAGACTTCCTGTTTGTCCTTGCGCTGCAACTGAGTCACGGAAAGAAAAGTATTGATCATGCGCGACATGCGTTGCGATTCGTTCGCAATGATCGAGACAAACTCACGCGCCTGTGCGGGAATGTTCTCGTCGACAGTCAACAACTCCGCAAAGCCATTGATGCTCGTGAGCGGCGTGCGCAGCTCGTGCGACATCAGCGAGATCATGTCGCTCTTCAACTTTTCATACTCTTTCGTGGCCGTCAGATCTTTGACGTACAAGGCAATGCCGATCGGTTCACCTGCATGCTCACGAAGCAGCGACATGCGAAGGTTCAGGATCTGGCTCTTCGCTTCGAAGTTGAGCTCGCCTTCGTACTCGTCGCCGCTTTGCAACACGCGTCGCACGGCGATCTCGGGTTCGTCGAAAACGTCTGTGCGAAATTTGTTGAGCAAGTCGAAGAGATCCATTTTTGAGACTTGCTCGTCTGTGAGTCCGGCGAAAGTAATGAGCGTGGGATTGACGAGCGCGAGCATGCCGTCGAGATATGCGATGGCGACGCCATCGTCGATGTGCGCGAGAGTGCTTGCTTCACAGCGCTGCTCGACAGTCACGGCTTTCAACACGTTGAGTGCATCAATTTTTCGCTTGCTGGCGCTGTGTGAAAAGAAACTGAGCGCCTCGGTTCGCAAGGCGTTGCGGGTAAAACTTTCACGCTCGAGATTGCGAGCGAACTGCGAACCGACGGCGAGTAGCAAAGGTGTGTCGTCAACCGAGAACTCGGATGCGAGCCGGATCAGCAACACGCCTGCGGTTTCGTTTTCGTGAAGCAGTGGAACTGCGACGGAAGTTGCCTGGCTGACGATCTCGCCGCGTTTTGCGGCGCGCTGGCAGAGCTTGATGCCTTCGCGCCAGACGGCGTTACGGCGCGGATCCTGTGGGTTGGGTGCAGGACTCTTGAAACGGACGACAGTTTGGAGACCTTCCGAATCGTCGCAGCGGAAAACAACCGCCTCGCTCAACGGCAGGACTGTATTGAGCAGTTTGAGGCCGCTCGCGAGCCGGCCATTCGCGTCAACGATTGAGGCGCTGGTCGCAGTTGCAGAGTTGAAAAGTGAGCGCACTAGCTTGCGATCGACAGACCAGAGGCGAATCACGTGGATGAGGAGCAAACAGAGAATACTGCTGAGAACAACGACAGAGGCGGTGGTGAGAACATCGAGTTCCAGGAAAACATAGCCCATCGCCCCGGCAGAGATGCCAGTGGCTGACGCGAATACATAAGTTAGGGTTTTTGCTCTAATCAAGGCGTGAGTGTGGCGGCTGGAAGGTATCAAAAACGCCGCGAGGATTATACAGTGACAGCCATTGTTTAATCCAGAATTATCCTGAAAATCCCGTAATCCTGTCTAACGCCTGTCTCAACACACTGAGCTGATCGGGGAAAACAGTACGTAAATCCAGCAGCACTTTCCCGTCTGCAATCCGGCCGATGATGGGTGGTGAGTAAGTCCGAAGCTCGTGCTCGATCTCCTGGGCAGACTTCTCCGGATGGGTGATGGCGATGAGAGTTGTCGGAAAAGTCGAGGTTGGGCCGGCGCCGCCACCGAGCGCCGACTCGCCTGCCAGCAATTCAACATTCAGACCTTCAGTCACGTTTCTAGCGCGCTGGTCGAGTTCCCCGGCAGTTGCCGACAACATCTGAATCACTGGCACATCCGTCCCCCCGCGTTGATGCGAGACGAGCGTAGCCTCGACTGCCGCGAGTCTCAGTTTGTCGCTTCGTAACGCTCGATACAGCGGATGCTTTCGGAGTCGCGAAATGATTGCCAGTTTCCCGACGATCAATCCCGCCTGCGCGGAGCCGAGTAGCTTGTCGCCACTAAACGAAACCACGTCAACACCGCTCTCGACGATCTCGCGCACGATGGGTTCATCAACGACCCCGTACTGCCGCAGATCTGCAAGCTGGCCCGAGCCTCCGTCTTCATAAACCGGCAATCCGGCGTCGTGCGCGAGGGCTGCGAGCTCCGCACGATCAGGCGAGCTCGCGAAACCCACGATGCGATAGTTCGACGGGTGTACACGCATGATCAGGCGCGTATTCGTGTTGATGGCGCGCTGGTAATCGTGCAGGTGGGTTCGATTAGTCGTGCCTACTTCAACCATGCGTGTGCCTGAGCTGGCCATCACGTCGGGCACGCGAAAGTCGCCGCCGATCTCGACTAGCTCGCCACGCGAGACGATCGTCTCACCGTCGCCAGCCAGCACTTGAAGAATCAGTAGCGCGGCGGCGGCGCAGTTGTTCACGACCAGAGCATCTTCAGCGCCAGTGAGATCTTTTAAGAGTGACTCGACCCGTGTCCCTCGTCCACCACGCGCGCCACTCTCGAGGTCATACTCGAGTGAACAGTAGCGCGCGGCTTCTTCGATCGCGTCGCGCGCCGACTGCGACAACGGCGCGCGGCCCAGGTTTGTGTGAAGCAGAACGCCGGTTGCATTGATTACGGCTTTGATTCCTGACTGGCTCTCGCGCTCGGCGGTTGCTTCCATGCGCCGGACCGCCTCCGTAAGAAGACCATTCGCTTCTACCGCGCCGTCACGGACCAGCGCGCGGATTTCGGCAATCACTGAGCGTGCGATGTTCGTTGCTCTTCTCGTCCCCACACGATCGCGCAGCTCCCGGGCCGCGTCAGTGCGTAACAGTTGGTCCACTGACGGTACGTGACGCAGGTTGTCGTTCAGGTTCAGCATAGTCCTTATCCACAGATTACACCGATTTTGGAAATCAATCTGTGTAATCTGTGGATAAAAATGTTTGACACTTCGCTTTTGCCGCCCCTAGACTGAATTCGTGGGACTACGCGATAACAAACTGCTCAGATCAAAATTGCAGGCTCAGTCGAAGAACAAATTCGGCGCTGGGGAGAACCCGCCGACTGCTGATCAGGAATTGACGCGGCTGGAAGAGGACATTCGTCGTTTTCGGGTCGAATTTGACATCTTCTTCAACGGTGGCTCGAAGCGGCCGCCTTACGACACAAAAGGGCGCGTCGAGACATTGCTCAAACGGCTCTCCGACGACCGCACGTTAACTTTCGCACAGCGTTATCGCTACAACTCGCTTTGCGCGCGTTACAACGCCTTTCGTGAGCTCTGGCGCCGCACGATGCAGGGACGCGAAGAAGGCCGCGATGCGGCTTCCGCGGCGCGGGCCAGTGCGAAGAAGGAAGAGCAGAAAGTCGCGCCCGTGTCGGTTGTTTGCCTCGACGCGCATCACGAAGTAGAGCTCGTGAAGAATCTCTACAACTCGTTAATCGAAGCGAAGCGACACTGCGGTGAACCGGTTGAAGATCTTTCGTTTCCGAAGTTTCATCGATTGATCGCGTCGAAGGCTGATGGAATCAAGCAGCAGCGGGGTTGTGATCGCGTGCGGTTTTCAGTTGCAGTTGAGAATGGGCATGTGAGCTTCAAAGCCAGAGCAGAGTGAGACAGGATTACAGGATTTTCAAGATTAACAGGACCAAAAGCGAAAAAGGCGACCCGCACTGGTCGCCTTTTTCTTCTTGTGAGCTTACCGGACCCGTGACCGGAAGCAAGTCAGTGGCTTTGCTATAGGCAAGCCGGGGAGACACTACATCTTCGTGACCTTTTCAGCCTGAGGTCCCTTTGGGCCTTGTGTAACCTCAAACTCGACTTCCTGGCCCTCTTCGAGAGTCTTGAAGCCGTCGCCCTGGATGGCGCTATAGTGAACGAAGATGTCCGAAGAGCCCGGTTGCTCGATAAAACCGTAACCCTTCGAATTATTAAACCACTTGACCTTACCGGTTATTCTAGACATAACAACGAATCCTCCTAACGATTCGGTAAAACATACGAAGCCATTTGGGGGCGACGTATCGAAGTTAATGCTTGTGAGCCGGGTCGCGCCTTGAATCGGCGCTAGACGGAAACACACAACCAACAAAAAATGCATGGTGAAAAGCGCGGGGAGCGCTATTTCAGCATGCACAGACTACGGGGGCAGAACTAACGAAACTCATTTCTTAATGCTTGTGGATCGGGATGCCGGGCTCGCTATTGCTGTCCCAGCATTGAACGACGGCGCATATTAGGCGAAGTTCACAAACCTGTCAACAGGAAAAGTGTTTTGTATTTCGTCTAAGTTAAAGCTATACCTCAGGTTAACCCACCCACCCTATTTTATTTCATCTCAATTCACGGCTGTTTTGGTGCTCAACAGCAGATAGGGCAGTGGATCGACAGCCTGATCGTTTATGCGCACTTCGTAGTGAAGGTGTGGGCCAGTAGAACGGCCGGTTGAGCCAACTTTGCCCAGTAATTGGGCCCTCGAGACGGTTTGATTGAGCTCGACGTCGATGTGTGACAAGTGGCCGTAGCGGGTGGTTAGACCACCACCATGATCGACGATGACGATCTGTCCGTAGCCATTCTGCCACCCGGCAAAACAGACTTTACCGCTCGCACCCGCAACCACGGGTGCGCCCCACGGCGCCTCGATGTCCTGACCGGTGTGAAATTCATAGCCGGGTCCGCCGAACGGGTTTCGGCGCCCGCCGAAGCCGCCTTCGAGCGTTCCGTCGACCGGCCAGACGGTCGGAGTGTAGCCGCGCTGGCGCAGAATCGCCTCGTAAGCGCGGAGATCTTCCTCAAGCCGGCCCATCTTCGCGATGAGCGTGGCGAGGCCCATCTCGTCCAAAGGCAGCGCCGGGCCGCCGGTTCCGGGCGGGATTGCCTGTTCGACGACACCAGACTTCTCGGCGAGCTTCCGCGACGTGTCTTCAACCTTCTCGACGCGGTTGTTCAGTTTCTCGAGTTCCTGCCGCTGGCGCTCGTTTTCGGCGCGCAGGCGTCTATTTTCGAATTCGATGCGAATATGCGCCACGTGCTGGGTCAGGCCGTAGAGTCCGTAAAAAAGTCCGACACCGAATACCAAAAGGCAGCCGCAGAGGATCGTGACTAATCTTTTTTCGACGCGGATTCGTTGGACTCGGGCTCGGGAACGGGACGTGTGGGCAATAATAAAGGCATAAAATCGGTCTTCTTTGGCCATTCTTGTGTACTCCTGTTGCCGCGCGTAAAACAGGGGCGCAACAACCGAAAGGCACAAACTCGCCAAAAGCGATTTGCGCGATTACGGGGAAAGTTGTCTTTTATGAAACCTACTTGAAGATTGCAGCGGGTGGATTGGAAACCTCAAGGTCCCTCCGAGGTGAAACCCATCCGGCCGGTTCTGCAAGGCCCAGACCCTATCACAGCCCAGCAAACTGTTGCAACGTTGGCAAGGAAAAAAGAAGGAAGCAAAATAGGTCCTATTGGATTTATAGGACCTATTTCCGAGAAGAAATTCAGACTCCTTCGCTGCGTCTGCGGCAGCGGTCACGCCAGATCGCGAGCGCGATCATCACCAGCACAGCGACGAACACGACAATGATCACAACCTTCAACGCCGTAAGCAGAAAACCAACGAGCAGAATGAGCTGTTTCAGAAGAGCCACCACCACGAGGATCAATGCGACGATTGCTCCGAGCCCGCCAAAACCTTTAAGAAGACCACAACACATATTTTCAACCTCGTAGCGTAGTATAAATCAGGATCTGCGTTCGAAGGGAAGCGGCCTTACGTCTCGCCGCGCGAACTGCGTAGTTTCACCAGTCCGGAAGTTTGCGGTATCTACCGGACGAGAATTCGGAACCACCGACGGCGGTGGACGTCGCGAATCAAATCTGACAATCCGATCCGATCCTTTGCCGCGACGAATGTAATCAAACAACATGTAAGCACCGAGCGCGACGAGCGCTACCGGAAGTAACTCCTTGATCGGCAGCGTAACTCCCAACAATGTGTGCAGCAGGAAGAGTGTGCCGATAATAATCAGCGTCGTTCCCCACGCGAAAGGATTTCCGTAAAGCCGGCGCGCAATCACATCATCTTCAGAATCCGGACTCAACCCCGCGCGCAGCAACTGCGCCGTCCGGCAGGCATCGACCGCTGAAAACAACCAGGTGCCGATAACGCCAAGGATAAAGAAGTGCATTCCATTCGTCACGACCGCCATTTGAAAGAAGCTGGCGAAGATCGCGAAGTGAACAATCGCTTTCGAAGTTTGCCCGTTGTAAGCAGCGCCTAAACCGGGAACAAACGAGAGCAGGGCGGCGACAAACGGCGAGCTCTTTCGTTTGAGGATATTGCTCGGGTGCGAGCTTGAATGGTGCCGCAGCAACTCAACTCCCTGCACGATACAGTCCTGACAGAAAGGAAATCCACGCACGCGATGATCGCAGGCAGGACACAACCAGCGTGCACACTGATTGCACTGAACCACCGCCGGATTCTTAGCATGGTAGCCACAGTACATCATCTTGGTAAAACTTATCTCC
>Ga0134121_10005421_pt1 | contig 10350 bp, 6 predicted proteins | sample KB301_FD_96463 | JGI IMG/M metagenome (GOLD analysis project Ga0134121, IMG submission 96463) | Terrestrial soil microbial communities without Nitrogen fertilizer from Kellogg Biological Station, Michigan, USA - KB3-0-1 | ecosystem: Environmental > Terrestrial > Soil > Unclassified ...
CGCGAGGTAGGTGAGCGGGTTGGCCGGCAGCCGCAGCTCCGACGCCGAATAGAAATCGACGGTGCGTGCGACGTCGACGAACGACAGGCCGGTCGCCGCGCGGACGACCTGATCGCGGATCTGGCGCTGGGCGGTGATGATGTCCGTGATCTGCGCGAAGTTGCCGGGTAGCACGCCCTTGGCAGACGTATCGGGCCGGCACAAGGTGTCCTGGTTGCTGCGCACGCGGTTATTCGGATCACCGACCCGTCCGCCTGGATTGGAGGCCATGCCCTCGACCAGGCCGAACAGGATCAGCTCGCAGTTGGTGCGGCTCTGCGCGTCGGCCGCCAGGGATGCGTAGGTGCCATTTCCGAACGAGCCATTCCAGAAATAGGAATCGGTGGTGAGCAGATTGAAGTTGGCCGGAACCTTGTGATAGGCCGTCGGCGCGGTGGCGCCATTGGCGTAGCCGACCCCGTCGACCAGGAGCTCGTCGAAGTGACAGGTCGCGCACGACTTGCGTCCATTGTTCGACCAGCCGGTGTTGTAGAACAGGAACTCGCCGCGTTCCATGTTGGTCGCCGGGTACGGCGCCGTGGCGTAGCCCAGGTCGATGCGACGCTTGCTGGTGGCGGTCGCGAGGTCGAAGACCTCGAGGAATTCACCACCCCAGTCGGAGACCAGGAGCTCGCCGGCGGCCTCATCGAGCGCCAGGGCGAACGGCCGCGCCGCGGTATGGAACAGCGGGGTCCGCGCGTCGGCGATGCGGAACGCTCCGGCGGTGATCGAGAGCGCCTGTACGGTATCGGAGCCCGACATGGCGACGTACGCGCGGGTCCGTGCCGCATTGACGACGACTGCCTGCGGCAGCGCGCCCCGCAGGATCTTCTGTGCGGCGGCGAAGTTGGGCTCCGCCGAGATATCATCGGTGAAGTACGTCGGGCGGCTGGCTCCCAGCTGTGCATCGACGGTCAAGAACCCATTCCGCAGATCTTCGAAGTTGTAGGCCTTGGTGTTGTCGACCTGCGCGCCTGGATGCGCGATGTGCTGGGCACCGTCGAGGCCCTTGACCTGCGCGGGTGTGGCGCTGATCTGGGCGGGCAGCGGATCGGCGGTGTCGGGAAGCCCGCGATCGATCGTCGTGGTCGGCACCAGCAAGATGTCATTGGCCTGGACCACATCGGGCACCGGCCCGTTGATCGCGATCCGGCGGACGGCCTTCGTGGTCAGATCGATGCGGGCGAGCTCCCCGCCCCGGTTATTGGCAACGTACAGCGACCGCTGATCCTGGCCGACCGAGAGGCGATACGGATTTGCACCGACGCCAAGGATCTCCGCAGCCGGCTGGTTCGGGGTGGTCGGTGCGGACGGCTCCGTGAGCTTGACGTCGATGGGGGTGTTGGAGAGCGGATCGCGGACCACGGTGAGCCCATATTTGAGGACGCTTCCCCGCCAGCTGTTGGCGACGTAGAGATCCTGCTTGTCGGGATCGGGAGCCGCGACGCTGCGCGGTACGAACGCGAGGTCCGCGCAGTAGAACTCGGTCTTGATCTCGACCGGGCCCTGGGCATTCCTCAGCACCTGACGGGTCCGCGGATCGATCACCGTGATGTAGTTCGAGTACTGGTTGCAGACGAAGATCAGGCCGTCTGGGTGCACCGCAATCCGCTGCGGGCGAATCCCGACTTTGATGCGGGTGACCGTGCCGGTGGAGAGATCGATCGCGGCCACCTCGTTACCGGGCGTCATCAGATCGCCGCCGAGCGGCACGTATGCCTGCCGGCTACCATCGACGGTGACGATGTCGACGTCGGAAGGATTGCCGCGGAACGGGATCTGCTGGGCGCGCTGGCGGTCCTCGGCCCGCGAGATCAGGGTGACCGACGGGACGCCGCGCTCCGTGGCGATCTGCGCCGCGATCTCGTCCATCTTCTGGCTTGCCGCGACGAAGTTGTTCGCGGTCGAGATGAAGTCCGCATCTTTCATCGTCACCGCGAGTTCGGTGAAGCGGCCGTATTCGGCACGCGGGGTCAGCTGGTAGATGGGCGAGAGCGAGCCTCGCTTGTAGATCGCGGGGGCGGGGGGAGGTGGTTCCGAGACCGGTGGCGGCTGTTCGCCCGGCGGCGGGGGCATATCGCCCAGCGGTGGCTGGGAGCCGAACATCGAACAGCCGGTGCCGATGACCAGGCCCAGCGTGACAAACCAAGGGGAGCGTGGGAGCGACATCAGATGCCTCCATTCGGACCGAGGGTGAAGACGAGCCCGCCGTTGCGATCGGTGAGCAAGATGCCTTGCTCGTCGCGAAGCTGGGCGGTGAACGCGAACCGGTTGTCGGTAGCGCGCTGCAGGAGCTTGATCATGATCCGTGCCGATCGGCCGGTACCCGAGGCCGTCAGGGTCGTGAGCGCGGTGGCGCCTCCACCCTGGTCGTTTTGCGCCGTCAGCTGGCCGTTGACGTAGATCCGGACCGGGTTGGTGGTAGCGACCGCAATCTGGATCACCTGCTGGCGCGGCGCGGTGTTGAGCACGTAGGACGTGGCGTAGGCGGCCCGGCCGGAGGTGGCAGTGCGCGGGAACGCGACGCCCAGGTCGACTTCGCTGCTATCCGAGAACAACCCATCCCACTGGCCGCGGTTGAACGAGCCGCCGCCGACATCAAAGATCTTCGGGATGCTGGTCGCCTCGTTGACGAGCGTTTGGTCGGAGATCTGGGTGGCCGCAAAGTCGCCCAGGACCAGCCAGTTGTGCTGGAAGCCGTTGGCGTCGGGACGAAGCCCGGCGGCCCACTGGAGGATGGCCTGGGCCTCGCCGGAGTTGACAGCGAAGTCGGTGCCGCCGGGATGCGGCAATCCCGTCGCGAACGGGTGGGCCGCGCGATTGGCGATCTCGTTGGTCGGGTACAGGAATAGGGAGCTCTCTCCCGGATTGAGGAAGTTCACAAAGCCGGTGGCTGCCACGAAGTTGAAGCTCAGTCGTGCGTCGCCCGAGGCATTGGAGAGGATCGGAAAGTCCGACCCGTTGGGCGCGGCCTGGCCCGCGACCGAGATGCCATGGCAGGCGCCGTCCGCGCACGTTCTGTTCTGGGCGCCGTTCTCGACCGCATTGATGTCGTTGAAGATCGGATTGATGCGCCGGACGAAGAACGCGTAGTCGAGCGGCGAGACGTTGACCTTGCTGCCGTAAATGAACGCGAGCAGTCGCTGGTAGTTGAGATCGTCGGCGCCGCGGAACACCTCCTGGCCCGGGTGCGGATAGCGCCGGCACCCAGGGTTGTTGGTCGGGCATACGGCCACCTCGGACGTCGAGGGCGACGTGAGGTTCACGAAGCAGGCGAAGTTCTGTAGCAAGGTCGGTCCATCGGCGGTCGGCGGCAGGCTGAACTTGCCCGGTCCGCGGTCGGTCCCGTGACAGACACTCGACATGCAGCCAGCACCGCGGCCGATGCCGCCTGCCGCGTTGAGATCGAGCGCACCCGACAGGATGGGCATCATCTCGCTGTTGAACACACCGAGGTTGAACGCTGCGATCGGCGCGCAGGTCGGGTTGCCACCGCTGCCCGCGTTGGTCTTGGCGGTGGTGATCCAGGTCAGCAGCTGTGCGTCCGCGGCCCCGGCGATCTGCGTCGATGCGCCCCCACCGTGGACAACCGTCGCCTGGACGTGGATGAGCGACTTCGCTGGGTCCGTGAGGTTGGTGCGCGAGGTTACCGCGATGAAATTGGCCTTCATGTCGTCGCTGTTCGCCGCGGGCGTGGGCTTCAGCGTGAAGCCGCCGGCACCGGTGCCATGGCAACCCGACTTCGCGCAGGTCGCCGCATCGAGCGCGGGCTGGATCTGCGACTGGTAGACGGCGTAGTCGAACGGGCTCGGGCCCGGCGGTGGCGTGGTGCCGCCACCGTCGGTGGCGTAGGTCGTGGAAGCGGCGTCGATGAACCCTCCCAGCGCCGCCAGCCCGGGCGCGCCGGCCGGGAACGTGAACGGATGCCCCGGCGAGCCACCTGAGACTGCCGCAAGCAGCCGGCTGTTGGCAGGTGTCGTGAGATCGATCTTGGAGACCACACTGTTGAAGGTCTTTCCGAAGTCGCAATTGCCGGGCGCCGCCGTGGGCCACACCGTGTAGCCACCATTCCCCGTGGGGGCACCATGGCATCCGGCGACGCCGCAGCTCTTGGTGACCACCGGCAGGACATCGGAGGTGAATTTCTCGACGCTATATGGATACCCCGGCGTCTTTTCGTTCTTGGTATCGAGCTGACACGCCGGATCTTCGGCGGGCACATCGTTATCGAGCGCTGTTCCGGGGCAGGCGGACACCAACAGCACACTTAACAACGTAAGAAACAGCGTAAAAAACGAGCGTGGCCGGGGTTTCTTTATATGCATATTCGGCGAGCTTCCGGTATTTGTCACGGCGGCGTCGATTGCGAGTGGTGTGCCATGTGAGACGATTAGGTAACCCCGGGATAGGGAAGCTTTCGAGTTGATGCCACCTGGGATTGCTCTCGCCGGATCCGACTGGCCAGGCCCCAGCCACCCGCACGCGGACGCGTACTGGATAAGTGGCAGATGTTCGGACTGGCCACCTGAAGTGACCTGATGATCGACGGTGACACGTCCCGCCCGAGGCCTCGCGCTCCGAAAGCACGCCGTCGCGATTTGCTTTCTCATATTACCTCCTCTGCTTCTTTCGACGAACGATGTTTGGTATCTGATGGACTGCCTGGTCGTAAATTGCACAGTTGTAATCGTTAGCCATTTGTAAACGACTGCGATAGTGCGTCGCTGTTATGCAATTGGCTGATTCGTTGATTGCGTAGCTCAATAAACACCTGGCTCGTTGCTGGCAGGCTGTGCGGCCAGCTCGTTCACCGGCTTCGCCGAACGGCAGGTCGCCGTATCGAGCTCAAGCAGCCGGTGGGCTTGTGGTCGGCGGTGTTAACGATCCCGTCCGTGCCCACAGTGCAAATCTCGTACAGCTGGTCTGCACGCTTGGAGCACCCGGGGTAAAACCATCGTGCGCTGTACGATGGTTACGAAGTCCAGATCAGTACATTTGTTGCGCAATATTCGCATAGCAGAACTCCGTGGTGGATGAGTAGGTGGAGCGCCTACTCAAGGTTCATGCCATGCGTGGCCTACGTGATTTCGCGATGATCGCAGCGTGAAAGTCGATCCAGCGGTACAACTTGATCGTTGCGGTACAGATTGATCCGGACGATCAGTCTGGTTTGCGGGGCCGGACGATCCCGTACCGTTCTAGCCGGCGGATCAGCGCTCCCCGTGACATGCCAAGCTGCTTGGCAGCGCGGCTCTGATTCCCCCCACATGCCGTGAGCACCTCGATGATAGCCTGGCGGTCTTCGTCGTTGTCCGTTTCGTCTGATTCCTCGGGATCCACCGTACGTTCCCGGTCGACGGACCGCACCTTCTCGACGGGGAGATGCGCTGGGGTGATGGGAGTGCTCCCAGCCAGGAGGACCGCCCGTTCGATGACGTGCCTGAGCTCTCGGATATTGCCGGGCCATCGATAGGTGCGTAGCAGCGCGAGCGCCTCCGGCGATATCGTCGCCGGTACGCCGAGGTGCCGTGATGCGTGGAGGAGGAAGGTGCGCGCGAGGGGCTCGATGTCCCCCGGTCGCTTGCGGAGGGGCGGGATCTCCAGCGTGGCGCCCGCGAGGCGATAGTAGAGATCCTGGCGGAACAGCCCGCGTGCCGCATGCTCCGCGAGGTCGCGGTTGGTCGCCGCGATGAACCGCACGTCGAGGGGGCGCGACTTCACGCCTCCGACACGCCGCACCTGCTTCTCCTCGATGACTCGCAGGAGCTTCACCTGCAAGCTCATCGGCATCTCGCCGATCTCGTCCAGGAGGACGACGCCCCCGTCGGCGGTCTCGAGGAGGCCAGGCTTGACCGCCACCGCGCTCGTGAACGCGCCGCGCTCGTGGCCGAACAACTCGCTCTCGAGCAGGGATTCGGAGAGCGCCCCGCAGTTGAGGCGCAGGAACGGACCCGCCGCTCGCGGCGACCGGCGGTGGATCTCCTCTGCCATCACCTCCTTACCCACCCCGGTTTCGCCGACGATCAGCACGCTGATGTCTCCTGCTGCGATGCGCTCGGCCATCCGGAACAGCTCCTGCGTGACCGTGTCGGCGACCACCCTGCCGTCGGAGACAGCGAAGGCAGGGTCGCGAGGCTCCGCGATGGGCTGGGCCTTGGCGAGCAACGCCTCCCCGGTCCGACCGTCATCGGGGAACTGGGCGATGCCCCAGCTGGCGACGACCTCATGTTTGGCCAGGTCGGCCACGATCCGATCGAGCACCATGCGCGACTGATCGGTATGCGCGTCGATGATCAGGATCGCATACGCCGACGGTCCAGCCTCACCCACCACGTCGCTCGTGCGCAGCATGGTGGCCAGGATCCTCCGCACACCGACATCAGGTACATCTCGACCCACGTGGAGACAGGCCACGGAGAACCGAGTGCCCATCCGTTCGGCTCGAGAGCATTCCTCGTTCAGCCGAGCTTCGAAGTGCGCGTGGTCCCAGAAGCGCCGTGGCTGCACCGCCGCGGCGCCGCGCTGGATCAACAAGGCGGAGGAGCCCACGACCACAACGTCACCGACCGCAAGTTCTCGCATCACGCCGGGAGGTAACTGCACCCCATGGACGCGCGTGCCGTTGGAGCTGCCCAGGTCGCGGATGGTCGGGCATGGCATCACCGACAGGAGCGCGTGCCGGCGCGAGACGACAGGATCGTCCACGTAGATCTCGACCGAGTTCGAGCGGCCGATCGTCACCTCACCGGACTCCGGCAAGGAGTAGATGGCGATGAAGTTCTGGGACAGCACCAGGACCGACAACGTCTCCTCGCCCGGCGCCCCGCCCAGCGAAGGCACGGACATCGAGGGGACAACCGTCACCGACTCAGTGTCGAGTTTGGGTCGGTTGTCCCCGGAGTCCGCCATGGGAGGGTCAAGATACAGTCCGCGCGTACCCTACGCAATCGTCGACAACGGACGACCGACCGAGGTGTGAAGGGCGGCCGATGCGTGGCGGAGGACGCCTCGCCGTAATAAGCTCTACAGGTTGCTCGCCGGGAACAAGACGTTCAGGGGCCGCCCTGTGGCTACCGCGAGTGCGGCGGCGTTGCCGTGGCACACCGAGGGGCTTGCTGGTGGCCGTGGAGGGCGGCGAGGGCACGCTGCGCTGGGTTACCGATCAGGTCGAGCCCGAGAACATTCGCCGATCGCGTCCAGAGATCGTCGCGCGGTGGGCCTCGCGCTTCGCATTGGAGGCGCCTATGGGCCCGGCCTCTGGGAGGATGCCTTCAAGTTCCTCGCGACCACGAGAACCGAGGAGGTCATGAACTTCTTCGTCGATTTCCTGGTGCGTCACGAAAGCCAGTATCTAACGCTGGAGAAGATCGCCGTCGAGTATCTGGCGAGCGGATGATCATCGATGCCCACAAAGTCGGCGCCGGCGTCTGAAGTCACCATCGATTGCTCCCTGGTCCGTGGGCTACTCCAAGAACAACATGCCGACCTTGCTCATCTGACGCTTGTGAAGATCGGAGAGGGTTGGGACAATCAGCTGTATCGCCTCGGTGACGACCTCATCGTGCGTTTGCCACGGCGGGCCGCTGCTGCTGTCCTGATCGAGCACGAGCAACGATGGCTTCCGCAACTGGCGCCGCGATTGCCGTTGCGGATCCCCCATCCGCTTCGAACCGGCCGGCCCGGTTGCGGGTTTCCATGGTCATGGAGCATCACACCCTGGGTTGCTGGCCAGAGCGCGGCGATCGCCCCACCGGCGGATGCCGAGGCGGCAGCGCGTGCCCTGGCTGAGTTCCTTCGCGCGCTGCACCAGCCCGCGCCAGGCGACGCCCCACGCAACGCGTGGCGTGGTGTGCCGCTCTCGGATCGCACGGCGAGGCTTCACGAGCATGTCGTGGCGCTCGAAGCGGTTATCGACCCAGGTGTCGTCTTGGGTTTGTGGGACAGCATCGTTGCCACGCCTCCGTGGTCCGGACCGCCATTGTGGATCCATGGCGATCTCCATCCGGGCAATATCCTGGTGAGCGAAGGGCGTCTATCGGCTGTTATCGATTTTGGCGATCTCACGGCCGGCGATCCCGCGACGGACCTGTCGGTCGCGTGGATGCTGCTGCCACGGCCTGCGCGGATGGCATTTGGCGCCCTGACGTGCGCGCCGCGTGGCTGGCTCGACGATCACACGTGGAATCGCGCTCGCGGTTGGGCGCTCGCGCTCGGTCTTGCCTTCCTGGCCAATTCGAGCGGGGACGTCATCATGAGCGCGATCGGCCACGCGGCGCTCAGCTCCGTACTGGACGACGCGTCGCGATAATTCAAGCCACGAAAGCCGCGGCGATCACGAGGGCGATAAACCTTAGTTCGAGGATTACTGCCCGTCTTGTGCGGACGGCTTCCTGCGTGTAGGCGACCTTCACTTCTTCAGCAGTGCATCGAAGATCCTGTCCGTTCCAGTCGACGACCAAGGCTCGACGGACCATGCATGTACCGTAGCACGGAGGTGGATCGGGCGCGGCGCGTTCGTTGCCACGCCGGGGCAGCTACCGCGCGGGACGGTACTCGCCGAACAAGGGGCGCACGATGCAGGGTGACCAGCGTGCCGTTGCCAGGTAAGATGACGGCGGTCGTCATGCACGCACACAAGCTGAACGTCACCGTCTCTGCCGATCACGAGATCTCGATCCGGCTCCCGGATGATTTCCCGTCCGGGCCGGCGGAGATCATCGTTCTGGCGGTGCCGAGAGCCGGCGATCGCCCGGACGCGGGGGTGAGAACGCTGAAGCCTCATCCTGTCCTGGGAAAGATCGTCTTCCACGAAGATCCCTCCTTGCCGCTGGATCCCGAAGACTGGCCGGAGAGCTAGTTCCCGTGCGCGTGCTGCTCGATACATGCGCCCTTCTCTGGCTGGTCGGTGATCCCGCTCGCCTCTCGGCGAGGGCCCGGGCGATGTTGGAGAGCACAGAGACCGAAGCTTACATCTCGGCAATCTCCGGGTTCGAGATCGCTGTGAAGAACAGGAAGGGGAAGCTCGAGCTCCCGCTGGCTCCGCGCGAGTGGCTTGCCCAGGCGTTCGCAGCGTACTCTCTCCGGGAGCTACCAATCACGCTGGCGATCGCGTCGCTCGCGCCGGAAGTCGCCGTGCCGCACGCTGATCCTTGCGACCGGATGATCGTCGCGACGGCCCAACTGTATGGGATGCCGGTGATGACGTCGGATCACCTGATCTCAACTTGCAGAGACATCCAGATCCTCTGGTAGCTCGATGGCGCTCGACGTCCCAACTGCGCGCCGACCTTGAACAAGCGCGCGGGCGGAGTGTGACCGGCGGGGCAAGGTCCAATATCTGCAAGTAACTCCGACGGGAACCGCAGGTCATGCGGCCTCGGCCTCGCGGTCGAGCGCGGCGAGGGCGCGCTGGAATGCGCGCAACACTCGCGCGACGCGCTTGCACATGAGGGCGCGCGAGGCCTGGACGCGCTGGGCCTGATTGGCGACGCCCGGTCGCATCGATGCGCGGCCGAAACCGGCGAGCGAGGTTGCACCGGCGGCACGCATACACGAGGTTGCCATACACGTTGCGTAGGTCGGGTCGTTCAGACTGCGGCTCGAGATGCTCGATCCAGTACTGCGACGACCCCGAGGCGCCGTTCGGACAGACCTGCGCCTCATGCAGCAAGCAGAACGGACAGCTGAACGCGAACTCCCAGCGCAAGCACGAGCGAAACTGTTCGTATGCCCGATCGTGCTGAGCGTTGGTGGTCGGCGCATGACGTCGCTCGATCGGAGCGGTCAAGAGCTGCGCGGTGCTAGGCAGAATTCTTGTCACGATCAAGCACGCGTCGGGCGGCCTCGATCGAGGAGTATCCCACGCCTTTCTTGAGAGCAAGATTGTCGCGGAACGCCCGCGATGCTAGCTCGGCCTCTCGGGTCTGGGCGCTGCGTAGCCGCGCAAAGCCTTGGTGATAGGCAGCCTGAAGCTGCGCGTCGTTCGGCGAGCGTTCGAGCGCGCTGGAGAGCTCGGAAACCTCGCGATACAGTGCCTCGATTTCCGCCTCGTGGGGCGCGCCCACGTCGCCGCGTTCTCGGTAGCGCGCGAATGCGTCGACCACGAGTTGGTGAAGCCGTGGCAGCAGGATCGGCTTCTCGAGGAACCCGAACGCGTGCAGGTTCAGCGCTTCGATCGCGCGCTCTTTATCGGCGACCCCGGTCACGATGATCACCTGCGTCCGTGACTCGAGAAGGCGCATCCGCCGCATGACCTCGAGACCACTCATCTGTGGCATCTCGAGATCGAGGACCACCACCGGGTGTTTGTGA
>Ga0134121_10005422_pt1 | contig 10349 bp, 9 predicted proteins | sample KB301_FD_96463 | JGI IMG/M metagenome (GOLD analysis project Ga0134121, IMG submission 96463) | Terrestrial soil microbial communities without Nitrogen fertilizer from Kellogg Biological Station, Michigan, USA - KB3-0-1 | ecosystem: Environmental > Terrestrial > Soil > Unclassified ...
CGCGTCCAGGCCGCACCAGCTGAGCGCGCAGGTCGCCTGCGCGCGCACCACCGGCTTGGCGCGAAAGGCGACCGAAATCCCGGCCTCGGCCATCATCTTCAGGTCGTTGGCGCCGTCGCCGATGGCCACCGTTTGCTCGCGTGATGCCGTCAGGGTTTTCACCACCTGGCGGAACTTGGCGGCCTTGGCATCGGCATCGACGATCTCGCCGAGGAGCGCGCCGGTCAGCTTGCCGTCCCTCACCTCGAGCACGTTCGAGATGGCGTGATCGAGGCCGAGGCGCTTCTTCAACCGGTCGGTGAAGAAGGTGAAGCCGCCGGACACCAGCAGCAGCTGCACACCGTGCTCCTTGCATTTTGAAACCAGGACTTCGGCGCCCGGGGTGAGTCTCAGCCGTTCGTCGTAGACTCGAAGAAGAACCTTTTCGTCCAACCCGGCAAGCGCCTTCACCCGACGCCGCAGGCTCTCCCGGTATTCGATCTCGCCGCGCATCGCCTGCGCGGTGACCGCCGCGATCTCGGCCTTCCTGCCGGCGAAGTCGCCGAGCTCGTCGATGCACTCGATGGTGATCAGCGTCGAGTCCATGTCCATGGCGAGCAGCCGCAGGTCGGCGAAGCGCCGGCCTTCTTCCATCCACGCGTAGTCGAGGCGCCGCGCCTCGCACAATGAGGGCACGCCCTCGTTCTTCATTGCGTTGATGAAACGGAAGGCACGCGGGGCGATCTCGCGCACCGCCTGCGGCTTCACCAGCAACGAAAGCGCATCGAGGTCGCCCTGCGCGAGCGCGGGCCCCTGAACCACCAGGTTCATGCCGCCAGCTGCTGCAGGATGTCGCGTACCGCCTGCGCGCGCTCCTGCCAGGCGGGCAGCTTGGCGTCGACGCGCAGCCGGTCGGGACCGGTGAGGCGCGCGGCGCGTCCCTTGCGGCGGATGAACTCGATCACCCTGGCGCCGTCGATCGGCGGGTTCTTCACGAACTGGAGCTGCACCGACTCATGCGTCGCGTCGATGCGCACGACGCCGAGCGGACGGGCGGCGATGCGTACCTGGTGCGACTCGAGCAGCGCGCGCGCCGCCTCGGGCAGCTCGCCGAAGCGGTCGACCAGCTCCTCGCGCAGCAGGTCGAGCTGCTCGCGCGTCTCGGTATCGGCGAGGCGCTTGTAGAGCGACAGGCGCTCGTGCACGTCGCTGCAGTAGCTCGCCGGAAGCAGCATCGGCACGTGCAGGTTGACCTCCGTACTGACCTCAAAGTCCTCCATCTCGGGCGCCTTGCCGGCCTTGAGCTTGCGCACCGCACGGTCGAGCATGCGCGCGTAGAGCGAGAAGCCCACTTCCTGGATCTCGCCCGACTGCGACTCGCCGAGGATCTCGCCGGCGCCGCGGATCTCGAGGTCGTGCATCGCGAGGTAGAAGCCGGAGCCGAGCTCCTCCATCATCTGGATCGCCTCCAGGCGCTTGACCGCGTTCTTGCTCACCGCGTCCTCGGGCGGCGTCAGCAGGTAGGCGTAGGCCTGGTGGTGCGAGCGTCCGACCCGGCCGCGCAGCTGGTGCAACTGCGCCAGGCCGAACTTGTCGGCGCGGTTGATGACGATGGTGTTGGCGTGCGGGTTGTCGATGCCGGTCTCGATGATGGTCGAGCAGAGGAGCACGTTGGAGCGCTGCGCGGTGAAATCCCGCATCACCCGCTCCAGTTCGCGCTCGCGCATCTGGCCATGCGCCACTGCGAGGCGCGCTTCCGGCAGCAGCTTCTCCAGCCGCTCGCGCATCCGCTCGATCGAGTCGACCTCGTTGTGCAGGAAGTAGACCTGGCCGCCGCGGCGCAGCTCGCGCATCACCGCCTCGCGGATCAGCCCCTCGGACCAGGGGGAGACGAAAGTCTTGATGGCGAGGCGCTTCTCGGGTGCGGTGGCGATGACCGAGAAGTCGCGGATGCCCTCGAGCGACATCGCCAGCGTGCGCGGGATCGGCGTGGCGGTGAGCGTGAGCACGTCCACCTCGGCGCGCAGCTTCTTCAGCGCCTCCTTCTGGCGCACGCCGAAGCGGTGCTCCTCGTCGATGATCACCAGGCCGAGCCGCTTTAGCTTCACCTCGCGCGACAGCAGCTTGTGCGTGCCGATGACGACGTCGATTTCCCCGCTTTCCAGCTTGCGCACCGTTTCGGCGGCTTCCTTGGAGCTTCTGAAACGGGAGAGCTCGGCGATCTTGACCGGCCAGTCCGCAAAGCGGTCGTTGAAGGTCTGGAAATGCTGCTCGGCCAGCAGGGTGGTCGGGGTCAGGATCACCACCTGCTTGTTGTCGGCGACGGCCGCGTACGCCGCGCGCAGCGCGACCTCGGTCTTGCCGAAGCCGACGTCGCCGCACACCAGGCGGTCCATCGGCTTGCCGGCGGCCATGTCGGTGATCACCGCTTCGATCGCCGCGGCCTGGTCGGGCGTTTCCTCGAAGCCGAACCCGTCGGCGAAGGCCTCGAGGTCGTGCTGCCGGATCGCGAAGGAATGTCCCAGGCGGGCGGCGCGCTTCGCGTACAGCGACAGCAGTTCGGCGGCGGTGTCGCGCACCTGCTTCGCGGCGCGCGCTTTTGCCTTGTCCCACTGGCCGCTGCCGAGCTTGTGCAGCGGGGCGTCTTCGGGCGCCGCGCCGCTGTAGCGGCCGATGACCCCGAGCTGCGACACCGGCACGTAGAGCTTGTCACCGCCCTCGTATTCGAGCAGCAGGAATTCGGTGTTGCCTTCACCGACATCCAGGCTGATGAGGCCCTGGTAGCGGCCAATTCCATGCTGCTCGTGCACCACCGGCTCGCCGATCTTGAGCTCGGACAGGTCGCGCAGCATGCCTTCGACCGAGCTGCGCTTCTCCACCGCGCGGCCGCGCCGGCGTACCACGCCTGCGTAGAGCTCCGCTTCGGTGACCACCGCCCACTTCTCAGCGGGCAATACGAAGCCGTGGGAGAGAGGAGAGACGCACAACGCGAAAGGCGTGGACGAGGTCCGGAACTCCTCGAACGTGGTGCAGGGCGGGAGCTTGAGGCCGTACTCGGCGAAGTAGTTCGCCATGGTCTCGCGCCGGCCGGGAGACTCGGCGACGATCAGCACGCGCAGCCCCGAGGTTTCGAGGAAGCTCTTCAGCGCGGCGAGCGGATCCTGCGCGCGGCGGTCGACGGCGACGTTCGGCAGCGGCTCCGCGCTGAGCGCCTCCGGCTTGTCGTCGGCCTTCTGCAGCACGTCGATGCGCGGCAAGCCCTGCGCGCGCAGGTAGAACTCTTCCGCGGGCACGAACAGCTGCGGCGGGGCGAGCAACGGGCGGTCGGGGTCGCCGCCGGCGAGCTTGTAGCGCGTGTTCGCGTCGCGCCAGAATTCCTGCACCGCCTCGCCGATGTCGTGATGCAGGACCAGCGTCGTCGTTGTCGGCAGATAGTCGAACAGGGTGGCGAGCGAATCGAAGAACAGCGGCAGGTAGTACTCGATGCCGGCCGCCGGCACGCCGTTCGACACGTCTCGGTACAGGCGCTTCTTCGACGGGTCGCCCTCGAACAGCTCGCGCCAGCGGCCGCGGAACTTGGCGCGCCCGGCGTCGTCGAGCGGAAACTCGCGCGCCGGCAGCATGCGGATTTCCTTCACCGCGTAAACCGTGCGCTGCGTGTCGACGTCGAAGGTCTTGATGGTGTCGACGACGTCGTCGTCGAGGTCGAGGCGATACGGAAGCGCGCTACCCATCGGGAAGAGGTCGATCAGGCCGCCGCGGAAGCAGACTTCGCCCGGCGACACGACCTGCGTGGCGTGCTGGTAGCCGGCGACGGCGAGCTGCTGGCGGAATTTCTCCAGCGACAGGCGCTCGCCGGCCTGGAGGAAGAAGGTGCGCCCGGCGAGGTACGCCGGCGGGCACAGCCGCACCAGCGCGGTCGATGCCGGCACCACGGCAATGTCGAACTCGCCGCGCTGGATGCGGTAGAGGGTGGCGAGCCGCTCCGAGACCAGGTCGTGGTGCGGGGAGAACTGGTCGTAGGGCAGGGTTTCCCAGTCGGGCAGCAGGCACACGCGCAGGCCGGGCGAGAACCAGTGGATCTCGTCGACCAGGCGCTGGGCGTCGACCGCGGTCGCGGTGATCAGCGCGAGCGGCCGGCCATCCTCCAGCGAAAGACGCGCGAGCGCGAGCGCATCGGCAGAGCCGGCGAGCCGGGTATAGCGTCTTCGAGCGGGAATCGAATCGCGGTGCATCAGATGCGGCTGGCTATAATTATATCGTCCTGAATTAAAAGAACTTCCTGTGTCGCTCTATGCGTTGATCCCGGCCGCCGGCAGCGGTACGCGCCTTCCCGCCGGGGCACCGAAGCAATACCTGCCGCTCGCCGGCAAGCCGATGCTTTGGCATGCGGTGCGAGCAGTTTGCGTGCCCCGGGTGGAATCCGTATTTGTGGTGCTCGCGCCGAAAGACAAGACTTTCGCGACGCACGACTGGAGCGCATTCGGCGAGCGGTTGCAGCCGCTCTATTGCGGCGGCGAAAGCCGGCGCGATTCGGTGTACAACGGTCTGGTCGCCGCGATGAACGACATCCAGGCGGACGACTGGCTGCTGGTGCACGACGCGGCGCGGCCCTGCCTGCCGGAAAAGGACCTGGACAAGCTGATGCGCGAGATCGAAGGGGATGAAATCGGCGGGATCCTGGCTTTGCCGATCGCCGAAACGGTGAAAAGAGTCTCCCAGGGAAAAATCCAGGCCACCGAGGACCGCGCGCAGCTCTGGCTCGCGCAGACGCCGCAGATGTTCCGCGCCGGACTGCTTCTGCAAGCGCTCGCGCGCGCAAAGGGCGCGCCGACCGACGAGGCCGCGGCGGTCGAGCAACTCGGGCTCAAGCCCCGGGTCGTGGCCGGCAGCCGCGAGAACCTCAAGGTGACCTGGCCGGAGGACGTGGCCATCGCCGAAGGCATACTGCGGAGGCGCAAATGAGGATCGGGCAGGGACTGGACGTGCACGCATTCGCCGCAGGGCGCAAGTTGATGATCGGCGGCGTCGAGATCCCGTACCACAAGGGGCTCGCCGGCCATTCCGACGCCGACGTGCTGCTGCACGCGATCTGCGACGCGCTGCTCGGCGCCGCCGGCCTGGGCGACATCGGACAGCACTACCCGGATACGGATCCTCAATATTCGGAAATTGACAGCCGCCAGCTGCTGCGCGACGTGGCGAAGAAGCTGGCCGGCCTCAAGCTCACGGTGGTGAACATCGACGCCACCATCGTCGCCGAGGCGCCGCGCATGTCGCCGCACGCCAAGCGCATGATCGCGAACATCGCCGCCGACCTCGGCATCGCGCCCGGAGCGATCAACATCAAGGCCACGACCACCGAGCAGCTGGGCTTCATCGGCCGCGGCGAAGGCATCGCCGCGATGGCGGTGGCGCTGGTCGATTGAGGAAACGCCTCCCGTATGTATTCCCCTCCTTATAACCAGCTTGAAAACCGCGCCGAGCTGCTCGCGTTCATGCGCGCCAACAGCTTTGCCGTGGTGGTGACCGGCACCGGCGGCACGCTGCACGCCTCCCACCTTCCGGTCATGGTCCACGACCACGGCAAGGACATCGTCATCGACTCGCACATGGCGAAGAACAACGCGCAATGGAAGGAGTTCTTCGACGACGAGGTGATGGTGATCTTCGCCGGCCCGCACGCTTACGTGTCGCCGCGCTGGTACGAGGACAAGGAGCGCGTGCCGACCTGGAACTACGCGGCGGTGCACGCGTACGGCGCTCCGAAAGTGGTCGCCGATCCGAAGCTCAAATACGAATCGCAGCGCCGCCTGATCGAGGCCATGGACCCGCAGTGGCTGCCGCAGTTCGATGCGCTGCGCCAGGAATACGTCGATCGCATGCTCGAGGGCATCGTCAATTTCCAGATCGCGGTGACCCGCCTCGAAACGCGCTGGAAGCTGTCGCAGAACCGCAGCCGCCGCGAGCAGGAGCTGATCGCGGCCAAGCTCGAGAAATCCGGCGACACGATGGAGCGCGCGCTTGCCGCGCTGACCCGCAAGCACCTGGTCGGGGAGTAAGGAAGGTGACGCGCCTGTTTTTCGCCGTCTGGCCGCCGGCGAGCGCGGCCCGCGCGCTGGCCGAATGGGCCGAGGAAGTGAGGGACCTTTCCGGAGGCCGCCGCACGGCCGACGGGAATATCCACCTGACCCTGAGTTTTCTGGGCCGGGCCGAGCCGGCGAGGGCCATCGCCGCGGCGAAAAGGGTGAAGGCGGCGCCGCACCGCCTGCCGATCGAGCACGCTCGCTATGTACACCGCATGATCTGGGTTGCGCCGCGAGAGGTCCCGGCGCCGCTGGCGGCGCTGCACAGTGCGCTCGCGGTCGAGCTTTATCGCGAGGAATTCATCCTCGAGCGCCGGCCGTTTGCCGCGCATGTCACGCTGATCCGCAATGCGCGCGGCGCCGTGCTGCCCGCGCTGCCGGCGATCGACTGGCCGGTGAGCGAGTTCGTGCTGGTCCGCTCCTCGCTCTCCTCGCGCGGGCCGGCGTATGAGCCGCTGGAGCGCTTCCCATTGACCTGAAGAAAACGCCCGGCTTCACCATCGTGGAGATGATGGTGGTGGTCGGCGTGGTCGCGATCCTCGCGCTGATGCTGGTGCCGGCCTACACCGACCGCCTGGTGCGCGAGCAGATCAACGAGGCGCTGCCGCTCGCGGACGTGGCGAAGAAGCCGATCGCCACCGCCTGGGCGGTGGTGCAGGCATTTCCAGCCGACAACGCGGCGGCGGGCCTGCCGGTGAAGGACAAGATCGTCAGCGATCTGGTGAGCAGCGTGGCGGTCGAGTCGGGCTCGATCCACGTCACGTTCGGCAACCGCGCGAACCGCCTGATCCGGGGCAAGGTCCTGACGCTGCGGCCCGCCGTAGTGGAGGACGCACCGATCGTGCCGGTGACGTGGCTGTGCGGCTTCGCCGCGGTGCCCGACAAGATGGCGGCGAAAACCGCCAATCGCACCGACGTGCCGAAGGGTTACCTGCCGATCAAGTGCCGATGACCTAGCGCGCGAGCGTCAGGCGCGCCACCAGGCCGCCGCCCCCGCGCGGCAGCAGGTCGAGGCGCCCGCCGTGGCCACGCGCCACGCGCTCGACGATCGCCAGGCCGAGTCCCGAGCCCGACGGACCGCTGCGCGCGGCGTGAAGCCGGGTGAATGGGCGCTTCAGGCGCTCGGTCTCCGCAGCCGGGATTCCCGGCCCCCGGTCGCGCACCTCGATCACCACCGCGGCGGCAGTGCCGCCGGCTTCGACCTCGACCGGTTCGCCGGCGTGGCGCAGCGCGTTGTCGATCAGGTTGCCGAGTGCGCGGCGCACCGCCATGCGGGCGAACGGAAAGCGGGTGGCCTCGCCGATCTTCACCGAGACTTTCCTGCCCAGGCGCGCGTAATGATGCGCGATCTCCTCGAGCAGGTCGCGCAGGTCCTGGCGCGTTTTCTCCTCGTCGGCGCCGCGGGCGAAATCGAGGAACTGGCCGATGATGGCGTCGATCTCCGCGATATCGGTGGCCATGGCGCTCGCGGTGTCGGCTTCGGCGCCGCTCATCTCGAGGGCGAGGCGCATGCGCGAGAGCGGCGTGCGCAGGTCGTGCGAGATGCCGGCGAGCACCATGGCGCGCTCGCGCTCGATGCTGTCGAGGTCGCTCGCCATGCGGTTGAACGCCGCCGCCACGCTGCGCAGCTCGCGCGGCCCGCTCTCGGCGAGCGGCTGGTGCGCCTCGCCGCGGCCGAGGCGGCCGGCGGCGCGCGTGAGCGCGGCGAGCGAGCGTGCGAGGTTGGTGGCGATGAGCGCCGCGCCGATGAGTGCGAGCGCGAGCAGTCCCGCACCCCAGCCCACCCACTGCAGGCCGAACTCGGGGTCGAAGCGCTCGCGCGGCAGCATCACCCAGAACTCGTCCTCGTCGATGAAGAAGCTGACGAGAAAGCCTTCCTCGCCGTCGCGCGCCACGGCGAAGCGCGTGTCGGCGCCGAGCGCGGCGCGCACGCGCTGCTCCACGCGCTTGAGCAGGTCGTCGTCGGGCAGCGGCTCGAGCTTCTCGCTCGCGGTGGCCGGGAACACGCGCAGGCCCTCGGTTTCGTTCAGCTCGACCAGCAGGTCGCGGCGCAGGAACGGATCGGCGCTCACCAGCGCGGCGCGCGTCAGGTTGACCGTGCTCACCGTCTGCTGCGCGAGCTCGCGCGAGCGCGGCTCGAGCTCGTAGATGCGGTAGATCTGGAAGGAGGCGAGGACCGCGGTGACGATCAGCGCTGCGATCAGCAGGAATGATCGCGCGAAGAGACTCACTTGCCCTCGGCCTCGGGTACGAATACATAGCCAAAGCCCCAGACCGTCTGGATGTGCCTGGGATGCGCCGGGTCTTCCTCCACGATCTTGCGCAGGCGCGAGATCTGCACGTCGATCGAGCGGTCGAACACCTCGTATTCGCGCCCGCGCGCGAGCTCCATCAGCTTGTCGCGCGACAGCGGCTGGCGCGGGTGCTGCACCAGCACCTTCAGCACCGAGAACTCGCCGGTGGTGAGCTGCACCGGCTTGCCGGCGCGGGTGAGGGTGCGCGTGGCGAGGTTGAGCGAGAACTCGCCGAACGGGAACACGCCGCCTTCCGCCGGCGCGCCCGGCGGACCGGCGGGGGCGCGCCGCCGCAGCACCGCGACGACCCGCGCGAGCAGCTCGCGCGGGTTGAACGGCTTGGGCAGGTAATCGTCGGCGCCCATCTCGAGCCCGACGATGCGGTCGACGTCGTCGCCCTTGGCGGTGAGCATGATGATGGCTGGCGCGCTCTGCTGGGCGCGCAGCCGGCGGCAGATGGAGAGGCCGTCCTCGCCCGGCAACATCAGGTCGAGCACCACCAGGTCATAGCGGTCGCGCGCGAGCTGCTTGTCCATCGCGGCGGCGTCGGGCACGGCCTTCACTTCGTAGCCCTCGTTACCGAGGTATTTCACCAGCAGGTCGCGGTGACGCTGATCGTCGTCGACGATGAGGATGCGGGTCTTCAGTTCGGGCATGGGCAATACATTGTTACAAAACGACAGCCGGCCGCAAGGCAAGCCGCGTAACATCCCGCCCATCATGCTGCGGTTTCTATTTGCGCTCTTTCTGGCCGTTTCGGCCGCGGGCGCCGTTGCCGAGCAGGGCAGGCGGCAGGACCGGCAGCAGGATGGCCGGCAGATGAGCCGCGAAGAGCGTCAGCGCATGCGCGACGACGTGCGCGACGCGTATCGGAACGACCGCGACCGGCAGGACCGCCAGCAGCAGAAGACGCGCCAGATGTCGCCCGAAGAGCGCGGCCAGCTGCGCCGCGACATCGAGGACGCCAACAGGCAGATCAAACGCTAGGAAGCGGGCTTGTGAAAGGCTGAAACGCTCGCCCGGCTGCTGGCCGGGTCGTTCGCCGCAGGTCCCGAGGAATAGAAGCGCACGCAGTTCTTGCCCGCCTGCTTGGCGGCGTACATCGCCATGTCGGCGTGCTTCATCAGGGCGGTCGCATCGACCGCATCGTCGGGCAGGACGCTGATGCCGATACTCGCAGTGACGTGAACCTCGCCACTGGCTAGCACGAAAGGTCGCTCGATCTCCGCAAGGAGCTTGCGCGACACGGTCTCCACCGGTACGAGGTCCTGCAGATCTTCCAGCACGACCAAGAACTCGTCGCCCCCCAGGCGTGCGATCAGGTCGCTCGAGCGCAGGTGCTTGCGCAGGCGCGCCGCGACCTCGATCAAGAGCGCATCGCCGGCGTCGTGGCCGTGGACATCGTTCACCGGCTTGAAGCCGTCGAGATCGAGGAACACGACGGCGAGCTTGCCGTTGCGCCGGCGCGTGCGCTGCACCGCCTGCTCGAGCGAGGGGCCGAGGCTCGTGCGGTTGGCGAGTCCGGTGAGCGGGTCGCTGTAGGCCAGCGACGAGATGCGCTCACGGGCAAGCGCGATCTCGGTGATGTCGCGGCCGACGCCGCGATAGCCGAGGAAGCGCCCATCTGCTGCGTAGCGCGCCTCACCGCTCACCGAGAAATAGCGCACCGTGCCATCGGCCATGCGGCGGCCGAACTCGAACTCGCGCACCGGCAGCCGCTGCTCGACCGTGGCGCGCAGGCCCGCCCAGCCGGCTTCGTCGGGACTCTCGGCCGGCAGCTCCCAGGAAGTCTTGCCCAGCACGGCGCTCCGCCCCATGTAGGCATCGGGATAGTTCGGACCGTGCACGAGCTGCGTGAAGCGGTGCGCTTCGTCGGTCTCCCAGAAAAAGTCAGACGAGAGCTGGGTCAGCGCGCGGAAGCGTCCTTCGCTCTCGCGCAGCGACTCCTCGGCGCGCTTTCTCTGCAGGAACTGGCCGACCTGGCTGCCGA
>Ga0134121_10005424_pt1 | contig 10348 bp, 6 predicted proteins | sample KB301_FD_96463 | JGI IMG/M metagenome (GOLD analysis project Ga0134121, IMG submission 96463) | Terrestrial soil microbial communities without Nitrogen fertilizer from Kellogg Biological Station, Michigan, USA - KB3-0-1 | ecosystem: Environmental > Terrestrial > Soil > Unclassified ...
GGCTCCGCGTTATCAGGAGACAAGGCCGGCGGCGGTTCTGCCACCGGTGGCGACTGCGGCTGTCCGTCAATAAAGAATTATCCAAAGCATACTCGGCGGTGGCCGGCAAGCCGTGACTTCTTCCGGATGCTGCGCGGTGACTAGGAGAGTTCGGAAAGGGGGCCACTCGCAATTGCGGTAGACTATGATTTCACTGAAAAAGCTGCGAGATCTCGCTCTCTACCTGACGATGCTCGCCGGCCTGGTCTCTGCCGGTCAGGCCCCGACAACGACGCCGACGATTGACGAAGCCCAACGAGCTGCCTCAGTCGCCGAGGCTTCTGTCTTCACGCTCGAAGCGCGCGAAGCAGCGCTAAAACAACTTCAGGAAGCTGTCCGCCTGTTCCTGCTTGCGAACGATACCGTCGAAGCGGCCCACGTTCTAAACCGCGTTGGCCGCCTCCAGCTGGTGCTTAACGACCCCTTGGCGGCCATCGAAAGTCACAAGCGAGCACTGGCCCTGCTCGATCAAATACCATCTGACAGGATTAGAGTTGACAGCCTTAACGGGCTGGCTGCGGTTTACATGAGGCGTTATGAGGAGGAGGCGGCTGAAAGAGCATTGCGTCCGGCTCTGGAGCTAAGCCGACAATCCGGATATGAAGCGGGAGAGGCAAGATCGCTCTTAATCCTCAGTGAGCAACAAAACTACCATGATCACGTCCAGGCGCTGCAGACCGCGCAACAAGCACTCACTCTCTGGACTAAACTCGACGATAAGGCGGGCATGGCCGGCGCCTACGCGGAAATGGGAGAGATCTACCTGGCACAAAATCTACTGGCTGAAGCCACGCAGAACTATGACATGTCGCGTCAACTGTGGCGAGAGCTTAATAACCCCGGCGAACAAGCAGGCGCTTTGATTGGTCTGGGTTTCGTGGAGTATCGCAGGGGAGAGTGGCAGCGAGCAATTAAGTTCCATACCGAGGCCCAGGGTCTGATCGATGATCGAGCCGAACCGACCAGAGCGGGCCAGATCGAAGTAGGACTGGCAGAGTCACTTAGTGATAGTGGCCTACCAGAAGAAGGCCTGCCTCATTATCAGCGCGCTCTGCAGTACTACCGTTCGATCGGCAAACCCGATTATGTGGCCTACGTCGAATACGCCATTGGTTGCACGCAATACCTGCTGGGAAACTACACCGAGGCCATCGCCCAGTTTGAGCAGACACTTGGTAAAGTGGATGGCGGCAGTCTTCAGGCCGCGCAGGCCCACGAATATCTTGGCAGAGTCTATGTGGCGAAGCATGAAAGTGCTCTCGCCTTGCAACATCTGCAAATCGCCCTTCCCGCCTACCTGCGCGCTCATAATCCCAGGGAAGCGGGGCAGGCGATCGCTTTGATGGGGCAGGTTTACCAACAACAAGGCCGGCTTGAGAAGGCGAAGCGATCTTATGAAGAGGCCCTGACAACATTTCGCACCCTCTCAGATCGCATTAATGAGTCGGCGACGCTTTACGCCCTCGGTTCTCTGGAGCTGAAACAGAATAACCTCGACAAAGCAGAAGACCGCCTGCGCGAGTCCATCGATGTAACCGAAAACGTCAGACGCGTCTCGACGAGTAGTGATCTCACGGTCGCTTTTTCCGCTTCCGTTCATGATCGTTATACGACTTACATTGAGTGTTTGATGCGCAGGCATCAGGGAAAACCCGAGCAGGACTTCGCCGTTACGGCATTCCAGACCAGCGAATTGGCGAAAGCACGTTCCCTGGCAGAGTTGTTGCGGTCGACACAGACGAATCTGGCGCCCGGCCTCGACCCGCAGTTAGCACAGCGGGAGAAGTCGCTCCGCCAGTCGCTCCGCATCAAGGAGGATGCACGCGTCACGTTGCTGAGTAAAGAATATAAGCAGGAAGAGTTGGTCGCCTTGAATGCGGAGATTGCGAGACTGGAAACAGAATACAAGGAAGTCAACGAAACAATTCGAACACAGTATCCGGCCTACGAACAAATGAATCAGCCAAAGGCCTGGACTCTGCGACAAATTCAGGAGCAGGTGATCTTTGATGACCAGACCGTGCTATTGGAATACAGCCTGGGCGCGGATAAAAGTTATGTCTGGGCCATCACGCGTAATGGCGTCACGAGTTACGAATTACCCGCGCAGGCCGAGATTACCGAGGCGGCACAGACAGTCTATCAATTGCTCAAGGACGAGCCCCGTACGGACGGCGACGCCAACGGACTAGCCAGGGACCTTGAACTTTTAAGCCACATGGTTCTGTCTCCTGTCGCGGCGGCACTGAATAAGCAACGCATAATTATCGTTGCCGATGGTGCGCTCAATTACATTCCATTTCAGATTTTGCCGTCGCCCACGGCTATCAATGAACCGCTGGTCTCGAACTACGAAGTCGTTAATACTCCGTCGGCCTCTATCCTCGGACAGCTTCAGCAGGAAGCGGCACATCGTCAAACTCCGGCGCACGTGTTAGCCGCTTTTGGTGACCCAGTCTTTGCTTCGAACTATGCGCAACATAAAGAAACCGAGGACGGGAAGCCGGCTTTGTTGGCACAATGGCAACATGCCGCGCGCGATATCGAGCCCAGTGGAGATTCTTTCGATCCTTCCACTCTCGAGCCGCTGTTTTTCACTAAGCGCGAATTGGCCAACCTACGGGAAGTCGCGGGAGCCGAAACGTTCGTTGCCACGGGTTTTGAAGCCTCACGCGAAAAGCTGGAGAGCGCCGATCTAACTAAGTATGCAATTCTGCACTTCGCCACGCACGGAATCCTGGATCCCAAACGACCCGAGAAATCAGGTATCGTGCTTTCAATGGTTGATCGAAACGGGCAACCGCTGAATGGCTTTGTTGGTTTGCAGGACATTTACAACCTCCGGGCGCCGGTCAGTTTGGTCGTCTTGAGTGCCTGCCGCACGGGTCTCGGTAAGGAAGTGCGCGGCGAAGGTTTGATCGGTCTAACTCGCGGGTTCATGTACGCCGGAGCGTCCAGCGTAATGGCCAGCTTATGGAAGGTCGATGACAAAGCCACGGCCGAGTTGATGAAGCGGTTTTACGCCAACATGCTGCAACGCGGGATGACGCCTACTGCAGCTCTGCGTTCGGCACAGAACAGCATCAGGCAGGAACCATCGTGGCGAGCCCCGTACTATTGGGCCGCGTTTACTATACAAGGCGACTATCGTCAGGCCATCAAGCCGACTCCCTCAAAAGCCGGTCCACCCTACGTATTGATCTTAGCTGGTGCAGCGTTGATGTTTCTGGTTGCGGTAGTGTGGCAGTATCGCCGTCTCCGCAGAATCCGAACCACCTGAGAATGAATTCATTCGACGTTGAAATAGTAACTTCCATTAATCGGTTGCTCTGTTCCGTCGGCTTGAATGGCGATCAGGTTTATCGCATATCGCCCCCGATGCAGTTCCAGGCTCGGAATTACTAAAACGACCGAATCATGATCCGGCAAGGTTGTCTCCAGAGATTTACTGCCGCCGTTATCGTCCAGCACTTCAACTCGATATCGGACTGCCGGCGGTGATGGTTTCGGCAGTTGCAAAGAGATTCTCAGCGCATCCGCGTTTAGTGGAAGAGAGACCCTGGTCGATTGAGCTCCCTGATCTCTGGTGTTGGGACTGATGGTCAAAGTGAGGGGGGCAAAAGTCCTTGGTGTTTGCGACGTCGGAATGAAGAACCATAAAGCCACAGCCACCGCTATTATTGCTACTACCGTGGCCACGCGACCCATCCACGTTTTAGGCACCCAGTACACCGGGGGTACCGGCGCCGGGTTCAGCTCGCGATTAGCTTCGGCCGTCACATAACGGTTCAGGGCCTGGGCAAAGCGAAGATTCTGCTGACGTTCAGGTGTAGCAAGAAAGTTGCTTTCAAAGTCAGCCCGCTCCGCGTGACTGAGTTTGCCGGCGACGTAATCGTCAGCTAACTCTTCTTCAACAATCAGAATTTCCTCAAACAACTCATCATTCGCAAGCAATTCCTGCTCGATCTGCTCCTTCTCGCTGTCGGCGAGTTTCCCGAGCAAATACAGCCTAATCCGATTCTGGTCTTGGTTCTGAATCATAATTATTCGGGCCGGGGGGGACCCCCACTTGATATGCGCGAAAGCCGAGAACCATTTCAATTGGCCGGTTGCTGCTCCAGACAGTCCCGGACGCATCGTTGCAATGTCAGCCGAATTCGGTGCGCTCGAAGTCTTAGCGCGTTGACCGCTATGCCGAGCTCGCTGGCCAGCATTTTACGGTGATCGATTTTCGCCTGCCTCTCTTGTTGGTAATATCGCACCACCAAATCCCGGTTTTCGGGCAGCAGCCGTTCCAGACATTGATCGAGGCAATGGTACTCGGGTTCGTAGTCTTCCACTAAAACTACCCCCGGTGTACTCAGGCTGACAGCGGCGTAATCGATAGGCACGTGAGCTTGCGGCCCGTGCGCTTTTCTTGAATATTCCAGGAAAACTTTTTGAGCGACGCCATAGAAGTAAAGCGCAGGATCGCCGCGATACCCGTCCGCAATCTCAACAATTCTGGCGATCACCCGGTTAATTGTCTCGTCGGCGAGTTCTTCGGCCGCCTGGCAGCCTCGGCAGGTGAAAATCTTGATCAGGCGTAGCCGAATAGCCTCGTACTTAGTTCCCGCGCGTTCCCGATCAGCATCCAGCCAATCAAGCATCGCATCGAAGGCTTCCTGACTGATCACCCATTCTTTTTTCATCGATAGCTAATTAGTCGGGGACATAAAGTGATGCGGCGCACACTCAACCGTCAAATCCCAAATTCAAGAGGACATGCTGAGAACCCGGCGATTATCTTGCTGAGGTAGTTGGTGGCAGCGATATCCCACTTCGGTCCGCGACCCTTACGCTGCCAAGTCACACCAATTTTGGGCTTAAGCGAACTAGCAATCACTCGCTCGAAGTCAGTCGCAGAGTAGACGGGTCAGCAAACGATGTCAATGACGAATTTGGCTGGCTAAAAGGCGGGGTGCACCTTTGCTCCACGCGAGCACGACTGGTACGGATCGTAACTCCTGACACGGGATTTTTTGTCCGGACCAGAAATGTTTTGGTGTCACACGTCATACAGGGTAGAGACAAATTCTCAAGTTTCCTCGCCCACGCGCCTGCGGACAGAGCGTCCGTCCCCCAGAGGGTGCATCTCAAGATGCACCCTCGCTTCTTTGTGGGCCGTTGGACAGTTTCCCGATAGCACTCTTCAAATCCAAAGTGCGAATCAGGCGGTGAAGGTTGTTCGGATGCACTCCCAGGGCCAGGGCGGCTTCCGTATAGTTACCGTTGGTCTTCTCCAGCGCTTTGATAATCAGGTCCTGCTTTGCCTTTTTGACTGCCTCGTAGTATCTGGCCATTGGCAGCTTGCCGGCGTTCGCTGACTCTAAAATGCGCTCCGGCAAGTCGTCAATTTCAATGACGTCCCCAGAACCGAGAACCACGGCGCGCTCTATTGCATTCTCGAGCTCGCGCACGTTGCCGGGCCACTCGTAACTCTGCAATAAGCTTCGTGCCTCCGGCGAAATCCCATTCACAATCCGTTTGCAGGCTTGCGAGTATTTGGCCGCGAAATAGCTGGCCAACAGAGGAATGTCCTCCCGCCGATCGCGCAATGCCGGCATGGTGACTTTTACAACATTCAAACGATGATAGAGGTCAGCCCGAAAGATCCCCCTGGCGATGGCATCATCGAGATTCCGATTTGTGGCCGCCACTATGCGCACATTCAGTTCAATGGATCGCGTACCGCCGAGCCGCTCGATCTTGTGGTCCTGCAGGAATCTGAGCAGCCTCGATTGCATGGGAGTTGGCATTTCACCGATCTCGTCAAGAAACACGGTGCCGCCATCTGCTACTTCGAGTTTTCCCTTTTTCTGAGCTATGGCGCCAGTGAATGCGCCTCTTTCATGTCCGAACAGCTCGCTTTCAAGGAGAGTCTCTGCCAGAGCGGCGCAATTGATCACCACGAACGGCTTGACCGCTCTGGGACTGTTGGTGTGAATGGCATGCGCCGCCAGCTCTTTGCCGGTGCCGCTCTCGCCACAAATCAGCACCGCAGCGTTGGACGACGCCACGCGTTCTATGAAGCGAATAATTCCGCTCATAGCCGGACTCTCGCCAACCATATTGTGTTCAATTGCAAGATTAGATCGCAGTCGGCTATTTTCGCCTTCAAGCCATTCGGTCTCACGAGCATTCTCCAGAGAGACGGCGGCAATGCCCGCTATGCCGGCAAGTAGTTGCAAGTGTCCTTCATCGAACTTCACCGACGGATCGCTCGAGTCAAGATAAATTGCGCCGATCGTCTTTTCGAAGAGAATAAGCGGTACGCACATTAACGCAGCGATCTGGGCGACAATCAGACTGTGCGCCGTACTCAACGATTCACTGGCACGGATATCGTTGCTGAGAATGGCCACGCCCTCAGTTAATACTTTCTTCACCACGGTGCGGCTGACATGAACCGCCCGCGTCTCGTTCTCCCGATCAAGACCATAAAGCGAAGATAGCTCGTTTTCCTCATGCCCCAGCAGGATCGCTCCCCGGTCGACTGGAATCATTTCAAATATCGAAGTAAGTATCTCGTGCTGCAGTTCCTTCGTATGGCGCAGGAGATTGATCCGCGAGCCGATTCTGCACAACGCTCCGAGATCTCGCGCCACGCGTTGGTGCTCCGCGTTCTGCAGCGCCTGCTCAGTATGTTGCAGGAAAGTATCAGGATGCAGTTGCCTGGTCGATTGGGTTACGAAATTCCAATCATCAAGGTGCACCAGGCTGGCCGACGGAACGTCTTCGGTGTCATCCGTTAGAAAGAGCAAGGCAATACTCCCGATTTTGATCTGATCTGCGTGCACCAGAGTTTGCTCTCTAACGGGGACACCATTAACAAACGTGCCGTTAAAGCTCGCCAGGTCACGGATCACGAACTCGCTGCCCTTCCGTTCGATGAGGCAGTGACGCCGAGAAACGGAGTTATGGCTCAAGGATATGGAACTTGCGGACTCCCGCCCGATCGAAACCTGATCCACGTTCAGAGGAAACGTGCTGCCTTTTAGAGTGCCATTGATAGCAATCAGTCTGGGGTTCATATGAATAGGGAGCCCGCGCTGGATTCCTTGATTGAATAGAACTTTATTTGGCGCGTGAGTTTAGCATATCGTAACTGATAGCGGCCTATCAGTTCTGATATCATCGCACCCCTGCCCGCCGTCCCACGCTGGTGGTACTCCTGTCCGTTAAGCCACGCGGAGTCAGCTTGTTAGCGACATCGCAGACTTCCTGGCCAACTCCGGCACGTTAATCGCTCTACCAATTGCTGGAAAAGATGAAAGGGCCCGATCGCCGCTCTTACATCAACATAAAGATTCGATTTACCCCACGGCGACGGTGACAGCAGGCAGGGGAAAAGAAGTCAGTGGAATTCACTGCGAGCTGAAACCACAACAACCCGAAGCTCCCACCGCTTCGGGTTGTCCCATTTAGTAACCTATTCTTACCTGATGCCTATTCTTACCTGATGCCTATTCTTACCTGATGTAAGACACGTTTGAAATAATAAAACACTTCAAACCAATCTGTGCGGCCTGGCAGGCCTCAGCCTTTTGAACACGGAATGGCCCTGCACCTCCTTCTGTAGTGCTCTTTAACAGCGCCCACCCATCCAACGAAATGATCTCCAAAAAGAATTACCGGGACCTGCTGGTCAGCGAGATTCTTGCCAGTTCGGTTTGGAAACGAGTACTCTCAGCCTATTCCAGACGTTCAATCTCTCCGCGCGCGGGAAGGGAACCTTGTCATGGCGCTTATGAAAACTCTCACGGCAAAAGTTGAAACAGACCCACAATTCAAAACGCCTCACCGGATTTATGATATCGAGACCAAGGCGAGCAAGCAGAGTCCCCAAAAAATTGCCGCGACTATCTTGAAGAAGATCGCCGGGGATCTGAAAATACGACCCGACCTCTCGCAGTTGAAGTTTGATAAGGTCAAAGAAAGCATCCTCGGCAGTCACGTGCTCTATCAGCAATATCATGCGGGCAAACCGATTTCCGGCGCCTGGATCAGAGTCGATATTGATAAGGATGGTCGTGTCTTTAATATTCTCAGCGATCTTGTTCCCGAACCGGCAATGGCTAAAACACGAATGGCCGAAGCCAGGCGCGCTGGGGTTACGCGCAGGCGACAACTCTCTGAAGGAGAAGCAGACGCTCGCGCCATTGAAGCCGCTGAGGCTGGACCCGGCGATTCTGTCAGAGTTCTGCTTAAAGAACTGGTTTACTATCCGCGGAACGGCGTGCCAACCCTGACCTGGAAGGTAATCGTCAAGAGGACGCCGGGCTCCGAAAGCCCGAAGACCAGCCGGCCGGCTGAATGGAAGATGTATATCGATGCTGAAACTGGCGAGATCATCGAGAAACAAAACCTGCTCAGATTCATCAATGGAAAGGGCCGCGTCTTCGATCCGAATCCGGTTGTAACCTTGAACGACACTTCGCTCAGCGATAAGTCCACGATTCCGGACAAAGCTTACGCGGAAGTTGTGCTCCGCGATCTTAAGAAGAGCGGCTTTATCGAGGGCCCGTTCGTTACCACCAGCACCACCCCGAAACGGGTAAGGCGAAAGAACTTCGATTTTCGCTTCAAGCGCTCTGACCGCGCATTCAAGGAAGTGATGGTCTATTTTCATATCGACCGAACTCAACGACATCTTCAGGAGCTTGGGTTCAAGAACGTCGTCAATCACCCGATTCCGGTGAATATCGACGGGCAGACGGACGACAATTCGCACTACAGTCCCACTGAGAAGGATTTGACATTCGGGACCGGCGGCGTCGATGACGCGGAAGATGCCGAAATCATTCTTCACGAATACGGTCACGCGATTCAGGACGATCAGGTTCCCGGCTTTGGCGCGAAGGAAGAAGGCGGCGCGATGGGCGAGGGCTTCGGTGATTTCCTGGCGGCTAGTTTTTTCGCGGACGTAAAGCCGAAAGAAATGAAACTGACGCTCGGTAACTGGGACGCAAGCGCGTACAGCGGAGCTGAGCCTCCTTGTCTGCGCCGCCTGGACAGCAATAAGAAGTACCCGAAGGATCTGGACGGCGAAGTGCATGACGACGGCGAGATTTGGTCGGCTTGCTTATGGGAGTTGCGGGGCTTGCTGGGCCGCCAGACAACGGAGCGGCTGGTTGTCGCACATCATTTTTTGTTGTCCCGAGACTCGGGTTTTCAGGATGGAGCGAACGCGTTGATAACGGCCGACAAGAATTTAAACAAGGGCGCGAACGAGAAGGTCATTCGCGACGTGTTCGTTCGCCGCGGTATTTTGCCGAATCCGAAGCGAAGCAATAGGAGAGCTGGAACACCTTTCGAGGATATACCGCGTCCAAAAGGTTGATAGCGGTTGATAGCGGTTGAGAGCGATAGTGCGAAGCAACCTGGAAGTATGATCTGGGCCGGCGTTTAGCCGGCGAAAGGAAACCGGATTGAGACGACGTAAGATCGATGGCTGTCCGATAGCCGGAGCGCTGCAATTAATTGGCGACAAGTGGACCATGCTGGTGGTCCGTGATCTTTTCGCCGGTCCCAAGCGCACCACCGAATTGCTGGAAGATCTTCATCCCATCAGCAGCCGCACATTGATGGGCCGCCTGCGAGAGATGGAACAGGATGAACTAATCCTGAGAAATAATTATGGCGGCCTGCCCCGGCGCGTCGAATATGAACTGACCGAACGCGGACGCCGTCTCATTCCATTGCTCGACGCTTTGATGAAAGCGGGCCAGGCCCTGGAGTGCAACGAGTGCGCAGATCGTAAAGAGAGTACCGGCTACTACTGTGACTTCTGTCCGCTCAGACGCGGCGAATCGAACTTCATTCCGGAAGCCCCCGCGGCCCTTGACCCGGGGCCTGAGCCAATTCGACGTCCGAAGGATGATTCAATTGTGCTGTTGTGAACTTAAACGCTGAAGAAAGTCCGTGCAGTGAAATGCCCTGGGGAATTGATTACGACATTGACCTTCACGGTTCGTTCGAAATCACCTCGCCAGACGGTGTGATGATCAACTTATGATCCGGGGTGATGTGCTCGCCTTCGATGGTAACTTCCTCGCCGCTCGGTAACTCAATCGGTAAATGATCCAGAAAGCGTTCGGCGTCGATGGCCGCCATACAGCCGGTGCCTGCCGCGGTTACTGCCTGGCGATAGACAGAATCCTGCACGTCGCCACAGGCAAAAACGCCGGGGATGTTTGTGCCGGTCGCGTGGCCGTTGGTGATTATGTAACCAACCGCATCCATCTCGATCTGGCCCTTGAATAAATCA
>Ga0134121_10005425_pt1 | contig 10347 bp, 7 predicted proteins | sample KB301_FD_96463 | JGI IMG/M metagenome (GOLD analysis project Ga0134121, IMG submission 96463) | Terrestrial soil microbial communities without Nitrogen fertilizer from Kellogg Biological Station, Michigan, USA - KB3-0-1 | ecosystem: Environmental > Terrestrial > Soil > Unclassified ...
CGCGGCGGCACGCGCACGTCGCTGCTCGTCGACCACATGCCGCGCGCGGAGGAGACCACCGCGGACGCGGTGCGCGCGGTGCTGGGGTGAGCCGGGCGGAGATGGACGACGACGCCGCCATCGCCCAGGCCCTCACCGCGGACAGCGACCCCCAGGCAGTCACCGAGGCGCTGATCGACCTGGCGCTCCAGGCGGGCGGCGAGGACAACGTCAGCGTGCAGCTCCTCGTCGTCCAGGGCGAGGCCGCGCAGACCGCGGTGCCACCCCCGCCGGCCCGGGAGATTCCGGCGCCGGCGCCGCGCCGCGGCATCCCGGGCCTCCTCCTGGTCCTCCCCCTCCTCCTGGTCGGAATCCTGGCCGGAGTCTTGCTCCTCCCCTGGAAGGAGTGGCTGGCGCCCAGGCCTCCCTAGACCGCGGCGCCCGAGGAGACCCTGCCTGTGCCCGCGACCTCCGATCAGCCGGAGCCGACCGACCCGTTCGCGGCATCGTCCAGCCCGGAGCCCGGCGGGTCCGCCGTTCCGGAGGCTCCGGCTCCCGCGGGCGCCCCGCAACCGCGGGTGAGCGTTCTGCGGCCCGGGGGAGCTCAGCTTCCCGAGGTGAAACAACGCGTGCTGCGCGAGTATCCCGGCAACTGGTCCGCCCCCGAGACCCTGGACAGCCAGCCGGCCGGGCCTCTGGAGGAAGGCCGCGTCTATTTCCGCACCGGTTTCGGCCCGGCCGCCGCCGACCTCGCCCAGCAGCTCGGCTACGCGCCGGCCGCCTGGCCTCCCGGTCTCGCGGCGGACCATCCGGACGCCGATCTCCTCGTCGTCTATTCGAGCAAGCCCGCGCCCGCGCCGTCCACCGTTCCGGGAGGAGCGCGATGAGCCTGCGCCTCTGCCCCGCGGGCCGCCACCCCATGGACCCGGGGTGGGAGGTCTGTCCCTATTGCGCCAGCGAAGGCGCGAGCAAGGGGCAGGCGACCCACCGCTCGATCCAGGGGCCCGAGGATCGGCCCCGGGCGGTTCCCACCGCCGCCAGCCCGGAGCGCAACCGCACGGTCTTCGGCGGCGCAGGGGAGCCCCGGCGCGTGGTGGGTGTCCTGGTCACCTATACCTGGCGCCCCGAGGGGGAGATCTTCCCCCTCCGCGAAGGGCGCAACCTCGTCGGGAGCGCCGAGGAGTGTGAGATCCGCGTCACGGCGGATCCCCAGGCATCCGGCCGCCACGCCTGCATCGTGCAGCGGCCCGGAGGGTTCTGGATCGACGACGAGAAGAGCATGAACGGCACCTACGTGGATGGAGAGCTCGTCAAGGAGAAACAACGCCTGCCGGACTCCGCGGTCATCCGGACAGGGAACACGGTGTGGCGCTTTGCCGCCCTCGAGCCGCCACCGGAGACCTGAGAGAGGATTCGGGATGCAAGAAGGCCAGAAGATCCGCGACTACGTCATCGAGGAGAAGATCGGCGAGGGTGGCATGGGCGAGGTGTGGCGCGCCCGCCACACCATCCTGCAGCGCGAGGTGGCGATCAAGGCCATAGCGCCGCACCTGGAGTCCGATCCCGAGTTCGGCCGGCGCTTTCTCCAGGAAGCCCAGGAGCAGGCCCGGCTGGATCACCCGCGCATCGTCGGGGTCAGCGACTTCTTCACCGAGGGCGGCCAGTACTTCCTGGTCATGTCCCTGATGTCGGGGAAGAGCCTGACCGACCACCTGCACGAGCTCCACGCACCCATGCCGGTCAGCGACGCGCTGGCCGTGGCGCGCGACGTGCTCGACGCCCTCGATTACGCGCACCAGCGAGGGGTCATCCACCGCGACGTCAAGCCGTCGAACATCCTCCTGGACCGCGAGGGCCATGCCTGCCTGACCGATTTCGGAATCGCCCTGTCGCTGGGACGGCGGCACCTCACGCAGACCGTGGCGTCCTTCGGCACCCCCCACTACATGAGCCCGGAGCAGATCCGCAGCCCGCGCAGCGTCGATCATCGCACCGACGTCTACAGCTTCGGCTGCGTCCTCTACGAGATGCTGGCGGGCCACCCTCCGTTCGCCGACGCGGCGGCGTCCGGCGACACGGACTTCGCCCTCAAGGAGGCCCACGTCCACCGCGTTCCGGAGAGCCTCCGGAAATTGAATCCCGAGGTCCCCGCCTGGCTGGACGCCGTCGTCCTGCGCGCCCTGGCCAAAAATCCCGACGAGCGCTTCTCGGGATGCGGAGAGTTCCGCCGCACCCTGGATGCGGCACGGCCGCCAGCCGCAGCCGCTGTGTCCGAGCGGGTCCGCGTGGTGAGAAAGCCGGGGCCTGCTCCGGCCCACGGCAGCCGCCTGCCCGCGGTGTTGATCGCGTTCGCCCTGGCCGCCGTCGCCGTCCTCGCCTTCTTCGCCTTCCGCCAACGCTCGGCGTCCGGAGAGCCCGCGGACGAGATGGTGACGGACGTCGCTACGACCGAGCCGACCACAGGCGACGTGGTGGGGGTCGTCGAGCTCCCCGCCAACGGAGAGGGGAAAACCACCGAGCCCCTGGGGACGGACCTCGCGGCCGCCGAGCCGGCGAAGGAGGAAGCAGCGACCACCGAGCCCCTGGTGACAGACACCCCGAGGGCCGTTCCGGAGCCCCCCGTGCCCCGGAAGAAGAAGGGCAACGAGACCCGCGAGCCGATGACCACGAACCTGGAGGTCCACGGCGGAGTCGTCGCCCCGCCCCTGGACACCGACCTGGGAACCGACGAGCCGCTCGGGACGGACATGGCCCCGCCGCCGTAGCTTTGCCCAGGCTCAGTGGTGGCCGAACAGCTTCCCGAGCACCCGGCTGACTCCCCTCTCCACCTGCTGCCGGACGACCGTGCGGGCGGCGCGCCTCCCCTGCGCTTCCAGAGCCTCCCGGTCGGCGGTCACGCGGGGTGACTCCAGGGTCCCCACGACGCGCAGGGGGACGGTCACCCAACCCTCGTCGGCGACCAGGTCGAGGACCTCTCCCGGCACGCGCGCCAGGGTCACGGCATCGCGAGGCGCCCGCACCGCGATCTTCAGGTCCATGGGACCGGCGAGATCCGCCCAGCCGGAGATGCCGAGCGAGAGGAGGGAGGTCCGCAGCTCGAAGGGGGAGACGTGGAGCCGGTCCTCGCGGATGCGGAAGGGCACGGTCACGGGCTCGTAGGCCGATCCCTTGAGAGCGGCGCGGCCGAGGACGGTCTCGATAGCGGTGAACAGGGGTGATCCAGGCAGGCGGCCGGCGGCGAGCGCGAGGGCCCCGTCACCGGACATGTCGCGCGTCTCCGTGCCGGTTCCGGTGGCCCCGAAGCTCAGGATGCCGGGACCGAACCCTCCTCCGGGGCCGGCGGCGAGCACGGCGTTCGCGTCCAGGGGATCGACGCGCAGGGCGAGGCGATAGGCGAAGGGATCGCGGTTCAGGTCCGCGTCGAACTCACCGAGGAGGAACCGCCCCTGTGGGAGCTTCAGCCCGAACTCCTCGAGACGGAAATGGCCTTCCGCGAGCCGCAGCTTGCCGCTCCCCTCGGTGGCGCGCAGCCCTCCGAGGAGGATCTCGCCGGTGTGCAGGTCTCCCCCGGCGTGGAGCCCCTGGAGCGCGCTCGGCGCATCCTCCAAGGCGAGGTCGCGAAGCTCGACGTTCAGCCCCCGGATCTCCACGTCCGGAGCCTCGGCCCCTTCGACCCGGGTGGCCAGGGTCCCATCGCGCACCCAGATGCGGTCCACGGCGAGCAGCGGTCCGCCCGGTACCGTGGGCTCGCCGGGGGCCTGGCTCGCGGCGGAGGCCGGCACCGCGGTCGGAGCCGCCACGGGCTTCGCCACCGGCGCGGGCCTGGCGACCGGGGCCTCCTCGGGCGGCGTCACCAGCTCGATCCGCGGCTGGTAGACGACGATCCGGTCGATCTCCACCCGGCGGTGCAGGAGAGGGGCCAGCCGGTGCTCGGCGAGGAGACCGGCGGCCTGCACGGTCAACCGGCCGCTCGGCCCGTCCGAGGCGAAGCGGACCCCGTCCAGGCGCAGACCGCGCACCAGGTTGAGCCGGAAGCCATCGGCCTCGATGTGGAGGCCGGTCTGTGCGCTGACCTCGTCGAGCAGGGCCTTGCCCAGGCGCGGCGAGTCGAAGTCCACCAGGAACACCACGGCCACGAGCACGCCGAGCAACGCGACGAGGCCACCGCCGAGCCAGACGATCTTGCGCATGATGTCTTCCAGGGTAGCAGAGGAAGGGGGCGTAATCGAGGCGCAAAGTGCGGTATACTTCCCCCATGACGGCTGTTCCGATCTCTTCTCCAAAAGGCCGTGGCACGGGGAACAATCCGGTCAACCGCTTCGAGCGCATGGCGGTCGAGATGGAAGTCCCCGGCCCCGACCGGGTCGCTACCGAGTTGCTGCGCGACGGCTCGCGCTCGATCATCGCCTACAACGACAGCCCCGACGTGGGCTTCGAGGCCTCGATCAACCCCTACCGGGGGTGCGAGCACGGCTGTATCTATTGCTATGCCCGGCCCAGCCACGAGTACCTGGGCTTCTCGGCGGGGCTCGATTTCGAGACCCGCATCCTGGTCAAGGAGGACGCTCCGGAGCTGTTGCGCAAAGAGCTGTCCTCGCCGCGGTGGAAGCCGCAGGTCATCGCGCTGTCCGGCAACACCGACCCGTACCAGCCGGTGGAGCGCAAGCTGGAGATCACCCGCCGGTGCCTCGCCGTGCTCGCCGAGCTGCGCAACCCGGTGGGGGTGATCACCAAGAACGAGCTGGTCACCCGCGACATCGACCATCTCTCCGTGCTCGCCGAGCATGGAGCGGTCTCGGTCGCGATCTCGGTGACGACTCTGGATGGCGAGCTCGCTCGGCGGATGGAGCCCCGCGCGTCGCACCCACGCGACCGCCTGAAGGCCATCGAGCGGCTGGCGTCCGCGGGCATCCCCACCAGCGTCATGGTGGCGCCGGTGGTTCCGGCGATCACCGATCACGAGATCCCCAGGATCCTGGAAGCCGCCGCCTCCGCCGGCGCGCAGGGCGCTGGCTATGTGATGCTGCGCCTGCCGGGCGCCGTGGCGGGCCTCTTCGAGAGCTGGCTCGCGGAGCACTTCCCGGACAGGAAGGACAAGGTCTTGAACCGGGTGCGCGAGATGCGCGGCGGCCAGATTTACGACCCTCGGTTCGGCAGCCGGATGAAGGGAGAGGGGATCTTCGCCGACCAGATCCGCGCCACCTTCCAGACCTTCCGCAAGCGGTACGGCCTCGACCGGCCCCGTCCGGAGCTCTCGACAGCGGCGTTCCGGCGTCCGGGAGAGCAGCTCTCGCTCTTCGGATCCTGAATGTTTGGAGATGCATTGACAAATTCTCTTCAATTCGTCTAGGCTCCATTCCCAAGTAGCCCGCAGTAACCCGCGTCCAAGGCAAAGCCATCGCGAGATGGCGACGCAAAGCCAGGGGTCTCCCGCACCGGGAGACAGCCCAGCCGCCCGGGAACGCTTGGAGGACGTCGCTGTGCCGACCGCGGTCCAGCTCAGGAGGCTCCTCCGGCCGGTCATCTCCCGGCAGCGCCCTCCCCCTGACCTCTCCAGCCCTCGCTCCTCTGTTGTCTATTCATCGGACACAACGCCATTCGTTCTTGAGGAGAGGATTTCCATGGAGATTCGTTCCCTTTTTGCAGTTTCCAGCAAGGCTCATCGGCGGGTTGGAGCCCTGCTCCCGCTCGTCTTGTTGCTGCTCGCGGCCGCGGCACCGGCAGTCGCCCAACCGGTCACCTCGCAGGCTGTCGACTTCGCCGTCAGCCCCGACTTGAGCTCTCTGCCTCCCGACGAGCCCGGCAAGCCGGACGAGGAGGAGACCAAGGGCGCGCCGGTCAACGCGGCGGTCCGCTTCGAGGTGAGCTCCCCGGACGCGCTCTCGGAAGACCCGGTGGTCCAGGATCTGCCCGTGGTGACGGCCCTCACTCCGCCGCTCTTCAGCTTCGAGGGAGTGAACAACGCGACCAACGGGACGCTGTTCGGCTTCCAGGTCTCCCCGCCCGACACCGTGGGCGACGTGGGACCGAACCATTACGTCGAGGTGGTCAACCTCATCTTCCGCGTCTTTGACAAGGCGGGGACCCCGTTGACCGCGCCGCTCAAGTTCAGCACGATCTTCACGGCTCTCGGAGCTCCCTGTGCCGGGCGCGACGACGGCGATCCCATCGTCCTCTACGACCCGCTGGCGGACCGCTGGCTGCTCAGCCAGTTCTGCACCGTGGCCGATCCCTTCGACCACCAGGTGATCGCCATCTCGCAGACGTCCAACCCCGCGGGGGCCTACTTCCTCTACAACTTCCAGATGCCGAACAACAAGTTCAACGACTACCCCAAGTTCGGCGTGTGGACCGACGCCTATTACATGACGGACAACCAGTTCAACCAGGCGGGCACCGCCTTCCTGGGCGCCGGCGCTTTCGCGTTCAACCGCGCCAAGATGCTCGCCGGCAATCCCACCGCCAACTACGTCTATTTCGACGTCGACAACGGCAATCCGAACATCGGCGGCATGCTGCCCGCCGACATCGACGGCATCGAGCCACCTCCCATCGGCTCCCCCGGGCTCTTCGCCTATTTCACCGCCGACGAGTTCGCCGACCCGGCCGACGGCCTGCGCATCTTCGAGTTCCGGCCGAACTTCACGACACCTGCCTCCTCCACGTTCACGGAGCGGGTGGAGAGCCCGGTCCTCGTCGCGCCGTTCGACCCGCGCTCGCCGACCGGCCGCGACGACGTCGAGCAGCCGCCGCCCGCGGGCAGCACGTCCTTCCTCGACGCCATCTCCGACCGCCTGATGTTCCGCCTCGCCTACCGCAACTTCGGCACCCATGAATCGCTGGTCGTCAACCACACCGTGAACGTCAGCGGCGTGGCGCCGACGACGCCGTCGAGCCATCAGGCGGGCGTCCGCTACTATGAGCTCCGCCGGCCGATCGGCGGCAACTTCTTCGTCCAGGAGCAGGCGACGTTCGCGCCGGACTCGAACAACCGCTGGATGGGGAGCGCCGCCCAGGACAACGACGGCAACCTGGCGGTGGGCTACAGCGTCTCCAGCCTGTCGGTCGCGCCGAGCATCCGCTATGCCGGCCGCCTCGCCACCGATCCGCCCAACGGCCTGTTCCAGGGCGAGGCCTCGCTCATCGTCGGCACCGGCGTGCAGACCGGCACGGGCTCGCGCTGGGGCGACTACAGCGCGCTCTCCGTCGACCCGAGCGACGACTGTACGTTCTGGTACACCACCGAGTACTACACGGCGGCCAGCCAGGCGAGCAGCTCGGTCGGCTGGCTGACCCGCATCGGCACGTTCGTCCTGCCGGGCTGCACGCCGGTCGAGAAGGGGACGATCACCGGCGGCGTCTTCAACTCCCAGACCGCCGCGCCGATCCCGGGCGCCACGGTGCAGACCACCAACGGCTACGTCCGCACGACGGGCGCCCTCGGCACCTATTCGATGGGCGTCGCCGTCGGCACCTACAACATGGTCGCCTCGGCGCCGGGCTATTCGTCGGATGCGGCGTCAGGCGTCAGCGTCACGAACGGCAACACCACGGTCCAGAACTTCTTCCTCACGCCCATGCCGATCCTGCAGGCCGCTCCGGGTGCGGCGGTCGTGGCCGAGAGCTGCAGCCCGGGGACCGGCGCCATCGATCCGGGTGAGACCGTGACCGTCTCCCTGCCGGTCAGGAACGTCGGCACGGCGGCGACGACCAACCTGGTCGGCACGCTGCTGTCGGGCGGCGGCGTCACCTCCCCCGGCGGCCCGCAGACCTATGGCGTGGTGCCGGTGGGTGGCACAGCATCGCAACCCTTCACCTTCACCGCCGCCGGCACCTGCGGCGGGCAGATCACGCTGAGCGTGCAGCTCCAGGACGGAGCCAGCAATCTCGGCACGGTGACCTACACCTTCACTCTCGGCACCCTCAATCCGCTCAGCCAGGCCAGCACGGCGAGCAGCGGCAACGTCAGCGCCCCGATCCCGGATCTGGGCACGGTCGATGTGCCGATCGTCGTGACGGATGTCGGCGCCGTGTCCGACGTCAACGTCAAGGTCCGCTTGAACCACACCTTCGACGGTGACCTCATCCTCACCCTGATCGGCCCCGACGGCACGCAGGTCCAACTGTCGAACCGGCGCGGCGGGAGCGGTCAGAACTTCGGCACCGGCGCCAACAACTGCTCGGGCACGCCCAGCGTGTTCGACGACGAGGCCGCGGTCGCGATCAGCGCGGGGACCGCACCGTACACCGGCTCGTTCATTCCGGACCAGCCGCTGTCGGGCTTCGACGGCAAGCCCACGGCCGGCACCTGGAAGCTGCGGGTCAGCGACAATGCGGCGATCGACGCCGGCACCGTGTTCTGCGTCCAGCTCGAGCTCTCGCGCCGGGTGTTCGCCTGCTGCGGCGTCGCGGGATCGCCGTCCGTGGTCGGCACGAGCCGCAGCATCACGGGCGAGAGCTGCAACCCGAACAACGGGGCGATCGACCCGGACGAGACAGTCAACGTCAGCTTCGCCCTGGCCAACGCCGGCAGCGGCCCCACCACCAACCTGGTCGCCACCCTGCTGCCCACGGGCGGCGTGCTGTCGCCGAGCGCACCGCAGAGCTACGGCGTCATTCCGCCGGACGGCTCGTCGGTCTCGCGCACCTTCTCCTTCGTTCCGACCGGCACCTGCGGCGGCAACGTCACCACCACCCTGCACCTCCAGGACGGTCCTTTCGACCTCGGTAACGTGAGCTTCACCCTGCGGCTCGGCACCCTGGCCGGCGCCGCGTACGGACCGTTCGCCAACCCGGGCTCGATCAGCATCCCGAACTCGGGCATCGCCACTCCGTATCCCTCCTCGATTACCGTCTCGGGCATCTCCGGCACGGTGACCAAGGTGACCGCGAAGCTCTTCGGCCTGACTCACACCTTCCCAGCTGACATCGACGTCCTGCTCGCCGGTCCGGCCGGACAGCGGATCATCCTGATGTCGGACGTGGGCGGCGGGACCGCTGTGACCAACGTCAACCTCACCTTCGACGACGCCTTCCCGGCGATCGGCGCCACCGTCGTCTCCGGCACCTTCCACCCGACCAACTCCGGCACGGGCGACACCTTCCCGGCGCCTGCACCGGCCGCGCCGTTCGGCGCCAACCTCTCCGACTTCAACGGCACCAACCCCAACGGCACATGGCGCCTGTTCGTGGTCGATGACGCCGCGGGAGACCTCGGCAGCTTCGCCGGCGGCTGGAGCCTCTCGTTCCAGACCGCCGATCCGGTCTGCTGCAGCCAGGCGTGCTCGCTCGCCTGCCCGTCGCCGGCGCCCCAGGGCAACGACCCCGACGTCTGCCAGGCCGTGGTCACCTTCGCCTCTCCGGGCGTGACCGGCTCCTGCGGTGTGGTCGGCTGCGCACCGCCGTCCGGCTCCGTCTTCCCGGTGGGCACCACGACCGACGTCTGCACAGCCACCACTCAGGGCGGCTCCACCACCACCTGCAACTTCCCGGTCACGGTCAACGACGTGCAGGGGCCGATCGTCACGGCTCCGACGGCCAGCCCGGGGAGCCTGTGGCCTCCCAACCACAAGTACGAGGACGTCACGATCTCCTACACCACGGCGGACAACTGCACGCTGCCGTCGTCCATCACCTGCGCCCTGTCGGTGGCCAGCAATGAGCCGGTCAACGGGCTGGGGGATGGCGACACGGCGCCCGACTGGCAGGTGGTCGACGCTCACCACGTCAAGCTGCGGGCCGAGCGCTCCGGCACCGGCACCGGCCGCGTCTACACCGTCACCGTCACCTGCAACGATGCCGCCGGCGTCAGCTCGAGCCGGACGGTTACTGTGACCGTGCCCCACAACCAGTAGCACGCCGCACCGAAGGGGGGACCGGCTCTGTCCGGTCCTCCCCTTTCCCGCCCTACCACATCTTGTGGGTTGTTCCAAGACTTCCCCAACGCTTGGTACTCAGGATAATCTAGGCTGGACCTGACGGGGGGGACTGCACCGCATGCTCAAGCTCGAACGTCTAGAGATCTCCGGGTTCAAGTCCTTCGTCGATCCCGTGGCCGTGGATTTCGCGGGCGGGATCACCGCCATCGTCGGCCCGAACGGGTGCGGCAAGAGCAACCTGTCGGAGGCGATCACCTGGGTGCTCGGCGAGCAGAGCGCGAAGTCTCTGCGCGGCGGCACGATGGAGGACGTCATCTTCAATGGCTCCGAGCAGCGCAAGCCTCTGGGGTTGGGCGAAGCCTCCATGATCCTGCGCACCGACCCGGGCTTTCCGCACTCCGAGGACGGCCGGATCGTGATCAACCGGCGGGTCTTCCGCGGCGGTGAGGGCCAGTACCGGCTGAACGGCAAGCTGGTCCGCCTGAAGGAG